>SDGW01000352.1_pt1 | contig 28182 bp, 29 predicted proteins | sample 2873831 | NCBI WGS metagenome assembly SDGW01 (sample SAMN08132700, study PRJNA421101) | hypersaline lake metagenome | isolation source: celular fraction 0.22 microns magnesium sulfate-rich crust from ephemeral... | place: Spain: Penahueca Lagoon, Toledo | collected 2011-07 | reverse complement strand
CGTTCGTCTCGCCGACGATCTCGGCCGTCACGGCGGCGGTGTAGCCGACGCCGGCACCGACGATCAACACCGTCTGGTCGTCCTCGAGCGCCAGCGCCTGTAGCAGGCGGGCGACGGTGCTTGGGGCGAGGACGCGCGTGCCCAGCGCCTCGTGGTCGCGGTCGGCGTAGGCCGTCCGCTCGTCGTCGACGAACGCGTGGCGGGGGACGTCGCGCATCGCAACGGCCACGTCCGCGTCGCCCAGCACGTCCCTGGGCGGGGACTCGAGGCCGTCGACCATGTCCTCCCGCAGTACCGCGGGGTCCATACGCCAGCTACCGGGGCGGCGGTTATGAATGGCGCGCTTGCGCGGGGACGCAGTCACACGGTTAGCCGCTTAGCCGCGCATCTCGACGAACCGGACGCCGCCGCGTTCGGTCCGCTCGAGCGAGCCGTCCGGTCGTTTGGTCGCGTCGACGAGCGTCTGGCGGCCGGTTCCGACGGGGGCCAGCAGCTGTCCGCCCGGCCGGACCTGCTTGACGACCGGATCCGGGAACTCGGCGGCGGCACAGGTGAAGTAGGCGGCGTCGTAGGGAGCGTGGTCGGGCCAGCCCTCGCGGCCGTCGCCGACCCGAATCGACACGCCATCGTAGCCCAGTTCGGCGAGCACCTCGCGCGCTCGCTCGGCCAGTTCGGCGCCGTACTCGACGCTGTAGACGCGCTCGTCGCCGACCAGTTCGGCCGTGACCGCCGCGTGGTACCCGCAGCCGGTGCCGATCTCGAGGACCCGATCGCCGGGCTCGACCGCGAGCAGGTCGGCCATGATCGCGACCATGTGCGGCGCGCTGATCGTCTGCCCGTCGCCGATCGGGAGCGGGCGGTCGGCGTAGGCGCTCTCGCGGCGGTCCGGCGGGACGAACTCGTGGCGCGGAACCGCCTCGAGCGCCGCGAGGACGCGGTCGTCGTCGACGCGGGGGGCGACGGCCTCGAGCATCCGCTGCCGAGCGGCCTCGTAGCTGTCGGTCATGATCGCCGGTACGGGCTCGGACTACGTATGCGTCCGGGTAGCAGGGACCGGCACCGACGGGAGCAGCGGCTGATGGTATCGAGACGGTTCTCGAACGGAACCGCGTTCGGGAGCAGGGAGATCGTCGCGACGGAGAGGGCGACGGGTTCGACCGACTACCAGGCCGACCAGGCGCTGCTCTGCTCGTCGTAGGCGTACACTCGCTTGATGTCCTTCGCGAAGCCGGCGTCGCCCGGCTCCTCGAAGCGGTCCCGCCGGTAGCCCTCGGCGTCGCCGCGGACGACGAAGGCGTCGATCTCGAACTCGTCGTCGCCGAACGAATCGACGGCGCCGACCTCGAACTCGTAGTCGCCGGGCACCTGGACCGTGATGGAGCGGCTGTCGTCTTTCGAGCCGTCCTGCGGGTGGACGGTGACGTTGACCGCCACGTTGTCGACCTCGCGGGTCCAGACGGTCTCGACCTCGTCTGCGGGGGCCTCCTCCACCCGCTTGTGGCCCTCGAGTTCGACGCTCGTGACGCGAACGGTCGAGAGGACCTCCTCGGTCTCGAGGATGAACTCGTCGCCGACCTCGATTTCCTCGTCTTCGGGCGCGGTGACGTTCGCGGTGAAGGACTCGCCGCCCTGGGAGACGACGACGTCCAGCGTGACCTCGCGCTCGCTGTCGGGCTGGACCTTGTGGACGTGACTGCACTCGCTGCAACGAACGGTGTAGGTGCCGCCGCCTTCCGTCAGTACCTCGTGGACCGTCTCGAGGTCCGGCGAACAGGAGGGACAGGGCGTCGGGACCCGATCCGGTGTCTCGCTCATGGCCCTCGCTTGGGGCTACGCACTGAAAAGGCGATTGAACCCGTCGCGCCCGTGCGAGCGACGGCGCTAGTTCTCTTGGATCGCGTCGATGACCATCGCCGCGGCCACGACCGGCTCTTTCGGGACCGAGCTCGCGTCGTCGATGGTGATGTCGTAGCGGTCGCGCAGCCCGATCCGCCCGTTGATCGAGCCGACGTGTGCGCCCGACTGGTCCGTGATCTCGTACTTGTGGGGGATCAGCCCGCCGAACGGGACGAACTCCCGCGCCAGCGTCACCACGGCGCCGCGGGAGTCGATCGCGGCCAGTTTCTCCTCGGTCGTCGCGTCCCGGATCGTCCACGTGTCCTGAAACATCGAGTAGTCGTTGTCCAGCACGACGAGGTCCTCGCCCGTCTGCGCGTCCGAAAGGACGTAGTTGCCCGCGACGTCGATGATGCCGCCGGCTTTCACGGTGAAGACCTCGTTGCCATCGCCGTCGACGAAGGGGAACTCCTCTTTCATCTTCAACATCTTCTGTTTCCCCTTGAGAACGGTATTGCCGGCGCTGTCGAGGGCCCTGTACTTGTTCCGGACGAACCCCTGTTCGACCGTGTACCGGTCGTCGGTGAGTTCGATCCCCTGGATGTCGTACGCTCGAGAATCGCTCATGGCCGAGGTCCACGCGAGACCACCACTTGAACCCACTAGATACACACACTTCCGAAGCGCATCGAAGCCGGTCAGTCGTCGGTCGGCGTCGGCAGATCGATCGGGTCGCCGTCGGCGTAGACGGTCGGCTCGCGGAGGATGCCGTCGAGGTGGATCGGCGCTTCCGTCTCGCCGCCGATACCGGCGTTGTCGCCGATCGCGACGTGGACGGTTCCGGCCGCCTTCTCGTCCAACAGGACCGAACCGACGAGGTCGGTGACCGCGACGTTCGTCCCGATGCCCAGTTCCGCGAGGTTGTACGCGGCGTCGCCGACCGTCTCCGCGGCACCTTCGACGGTCTCGCGGATCTCGTCGTCCGAGATGTGGGTGACGAGGCCGTCCTCGACCTCGAAGGTGAGCCGGTGGCCGTCCGCGAGCAGTCCGTGGGGCCGCATCGTTCCGTCGACGACGAACGTGCCGTCGGCGGTCTCGGGACTGACGAACACCTCGCCGGCCGGCAGGTTCGACATCTGCCCCGGTTCGTGGACGATGCCCGTATCCGAGAGCCACTCGCGGTCCCCGATGCCGAAGGAGATGTCGGTCCCGGCCGCCGTCGTGACCCGGATCTCCTCGGCGTCGGCGACCTGCTCGCGGACCGCCTCGCAGTGGGCCGCGATCGAGTCGTAATCGGCCTCGAGCCCCGTCGTGAACACGTCCTCGGTGATCCCCGGCAGCGTCGCGACCCGCGCCCCGGCCTCGTTGGCCTCGGTGCGAGCGCGGGTGTGGCTCAGGCTCTTGGTCGTCGGCGCGAGGACCACGTCGGCCCCGGCCATCGCCGCCGCGACGGGCTCGGGTGGCTCGCTGCCGTGGGTCTCGCCCGGCGGATACCGGACGATCACCGCGTCGTCGGTGATTCCCGCCGCCACCTCGTAGAGCGCCTCTCCGATCGACGCGCGCTCGTCGTCGGTGACGACCGCACACGACTCCCCCGACTCGAGATCCAGACACTGGCGGACGGCCGTCTCCGCCGCCGCTCGAAGTGCTACCATACACTACCCTGGGGTAAGCGGGCCGATATGTCTTGCCCTCGCACCGTCGCTGGCGTGGAATCGTCCGGGCCCGGCGCGCCGGCCGACTCCCGAGATCGCCCTCGAGACGGATCGAGAACTCCGACGCGAGTAAACGTCGACTGATACGGCTCGAAACGGTTATCCGGTTCGGTGGTCCACTCCCGAGCATATGCAACAGGTCGCGATCAACGGCTACGGCACGATCGGCAAACGCGTCGCGGACGCGGTCCGACGGCAGCCCGACATGGAGGTACTCGGGGTCGCGAAGACCCGCCCCAACTTCGAGGCCGAGACGGCGGTCGAGAAGGGGTTCCCGCTGTACGCGGCCGTCGCGGAGCGCGAACACCTGTTCGACGAGGCCGGCCTCGAGATCGCCGGCCCGGTCGAGGACCTCGTCGCCGAGGCCGACGCGGTCGTCGACGCCACGCCCTCCGGCATCGGCGCGGAGAACAAGGCCCTCTACGAGGAGTACGACACCCCCGCGCTCTATCAGGGCGGAGAAGACGCCGACCTCGTCGACACGAGCTTCAACGCGCGTTCGAACTTCGAGGACGCCGTCGACGCCGACCACGTGCGCGTCGTCTCCTGTAACACGACCGGCCTCTCTCGGGTCATCGCCCCGCTGCGCGAGGAGTACGGCGTCGAGAAGGTCCGCGCGACGCTCGTCCGTCGCGGCGGCGACCCCGGCCAGACCGACCGTGGACCGATCAACGACATCCTCCCGAACCCGGTCACCATTCCGTCCCACCACGGCCCCGACGTCGAGACCATCTTCGACGACCTCGACATCGACACGCTCGGAATGAAGGTACCCGCGACGCTGATGCACATGCACAGCCTGAACGTCACCCTCGAGGCGGAAGTCGACGCCAGCGAGGTCCGCGAGCTGCTGGCCGACGAGTCGCGGCTGTTCCTGATCCCCGAGCGGCTGGACATCGACGGCAGCGGCAAGCTCAAGGAGTACGCGCTGGATGCGGGCCGCCCGCGCGGCGACATCTGGGAGAACTGCATCTGGGAGGAGTCGATCTCGACCGTCGGCGACGACCTCTACCTCTTCCAGGGAATCCACCAGGAGAGCGACGTCGTCCCCGAGAACGTCGACGCGATCCGCGCCGTGACCGGCAGCGCCGACGCCGCCGAGAGCATCGAAACGACCAACGAGACGCTCGGTATCGGCCTGTAGGCGCGATCGAACCGTCGGTTCTCGGCGCGGGTTTCGAGGGCCGCTCGAGACGGCGACAACGCCGGGACGGCGTCGGGCTGGGCGCCGGCGGTCGAACGCGGCCACCGATCCTATAGCGACGACAGAAAGTTTTTGCCACGCGGTCCCCTAGACGGCCACATGCGCCGAGACGACCGCGACGAACCCTTCGACGACCTGTTTCGCGAGATCGAGCGGATGATGAACGAGATGATGAACGGGGCGGACGCCAACGTCGATTTCGACTCCTCGAGCGACGTCGACAACGGCTTCGGCATGGACACTCACGTCGACATCCACGAGACCGACGACGAGGTCCGCGTCGTCGCCGACCTCCCCGGCGTCGAGAAGGACAACATCGAACTCGAGTGCGACGGCAAGACCCTGACCATCTCCGCGGAGAGCGACCACCGCCAGTACGACGAGCGCGTTTCCCTGCCGACCCGCGTCAACGAACACACCGCCTCGGCCACCTACAACAACGGCGTCCTCGAGGTCGTCTTCGACCGGGCCGAACAGTCCTCGGACATCAGCCTCGAGTAGTCGGGCCGTCGCGGTCGTCGGTTTTGCGACTCCCTCTCCCCGCAGCGGCGCGTATCGCGGCCGCCAGCCGATCGTAGAAGTCCGGTTCGTACTTCGTCTCCTCGTCGATCGTCGGCCGGGCGTTCGTCTCGTTGACCACCAGCCGATCGCCCGTCTCGAGCAGGTCGACGCCGAGGAACGGTATCTCGAGTTCCGCCGCAACTCGCTCGGCCAACTCGCGGTGCTCGTCGGGCAACTCGACGCCCGTCGCCTCCGCGCCGCGGTGGACGTTGTGCTTCCACTGGCCCTCGCTGACCGCCTCGGCCGGCAGCCGGCGCTCGACCGCGCCGACGTACTCCCCCTCGAGCACCATCACGCGATAGTCGGTCGCGTTCGGGAGGTACTCTTGGACGAGAAACGACTGATCCCCCGTCGCCCGGTAGTCGTGGACCAGCGAGAGGTAGTCACAGATGCCGAGAAACGAGTCCAGATCGTGGGCCTTCGCGACGCCGACGCCCCGCGTCGTCGAGTTCGGTTTGACCACGACCGGCGGCTCGAAGCGGTCGAAGACGTCGGCCAGTTCGGCCTCGCCGACGTCGTTCGAGACGTAGACCGACCGCGGCACCGGGAGGTCGGCTCGCTCGAGGCGCGCCAGCACCTCGGCCTTGTTCCGCGAGGTCAGCACCGTCTCGTGGTCGTTGAGCCACGGCACCTCGAGCAACGCGTCGGCGACCCCGCCCTCCATGAGACGGCCGGGGTAGACGAAGCCCACGTCGTACTCGTCGGCCCCCCACGGCGGTTCGTCGAGCGCGACCGTGCGCTCGCGCACGGGCACGTGGTGAACCACTATTCCGCGCTCGGCCAGCGGCTCCCCCATCCGCTCGAAGGTCTCCTGGTCGTTCGCGACCGCGAGATCGATCATACGCGGTACTCGGGAGGAGACGGGGAAAAAGGTGTCTCGTGTCCCGCGCGATGGGGAGACGAGGATGTTCGACCGCCGGCCTACTCGTCGGCCGCCTCGGCCCGCACGTCGTAGGCGTCCCGCACGAACGCCCCGTCGAACGAGACGGTCTCGGTCGCGTCCGCGTCCAGTTCGAGCGTCCGCCGTTTGTCCGTCGGTTCGCCGTCCGGCGACGTGAGCACGACCTCGACGAGACCGCTCTCGCCGTCGTTTCGGACGTCCGCCTCGACGCTCCCGATCCGCGCCTCGAGGTAGTAGGCGTCGTACCCCGCCGGCGAAACGTCCTCGAAGGCGACGTCGCGCCGTTCGCCCGCCGCGAAGCGGACGACGGTCACGCGAGCGGGGCCACCGGCCGTGAGGATGTCCTCGTCGGTATCGTCCGCCTCGAGGAGGTACAGCGAGATCGCGGCGTCGCCGGCGTCGCCGGCGTTTTCGAACGTCGCGGCGAACTCGCGGTCCGAGTCGGAGTCCGCGTCGATCGACTGGACGGCCGGAACGCCGTCGCCGCCGACGCGCTCGACTGCTGGGACCCGAACGTCTTCCACGACCGGTTTCGGCGGCTCTTCGTCGGATTCGGACTCGAACGCGGCACAGCCTGCGGTTGGGACCGTGAACAGACTTCCCGCAGCGACGAGGACTCCTCGGCGGTCCATACGGCGTATGCTGCAGCGGTTACACGTTATCCTTTCGTCGTTGGAACCGCCGAACAAACTGATGCCAACGTGATCGCAACGCGCAGTACGGAGACGAGCGGCCGCTCGAACATCAGAATCCGCCCCGGCCGGGAGTGCGTCTCTCGCGTCTGCTCGAGACGCACGAGCCGGGGGAGGGCAGGCGGTTTACCGAACCGACCGCGAGTGAGTGCCGAAGGCACGAACGAGCGGGCCGACGACCGACGTGGAGAACGCTACGCGTTCGGAACGGAGGGAGGAGTGTTTTTGGTCCAGCTTTTACCGAGGGACGCTGCGCTGTGTGACGAAGTCACCAGCGCAGCAGACCGCAGCGTAAAAGGTGGGTTTTAGGCGATCAGTTGCTCTTCGCCGCGCTCGACGACGACGCGACACGGCGGCGAGATCTTGTTGTAGGAGCGCCGAAGCGCGTCCTTGGCGAACTCGGCGTCGTCGACGTCACACCAGATGGTGAAGATGCGCTCGCCGGCGTCGATGCGAGCGGCGGTGCCGACGATTTTCCCGAAGGCCTGGCGCATCCCGTCGGAGACGCGGTCCGCCCCCGCGCCCGTCGCCTGCTTGTTCTCCCGGATGACGTGGTGGGGGAACTTGCGCAGGACCATCTTGTAGTTGTTCTCGCCGGCGTTTTTCAGCATGTGACGGTTGGCCGAGAGGCGCGACGCCTCGAGGCTCCCGTGGCGGATCTGGACTTCCTCTTCCGTGACGAGGCTGATCTGGACGGGGTAGTCCTCGGCGTTCGCCTGGGCGTCGCCCATCTTGTGCTGTGCGATCTTCGAACCCGGGATGCCGGTGATGTACTCGCGGCGCGTGTAGGCCGGCTTACTGATCTCCCGGTACATGGAGGCAGGTTTGTCGGACATGGTGGTTACTTACGAAAACGGAAGCCCACCGAGCGGATAAAGGCTTCGAAGCGCCGCGTGGAACCGGTTCCGAGCGACGCTCAGTCGACGACGACGTACTCGGCGTCGGCGCGTTCGATCAGGGCCTCGTCCTCGAGCGACGAGAGGACGCTCAGGATCGAGAGCTTCCGCATGTGCAGGAGGTCACTCAGGTCCGCGACCGTCGCGCCGCCGGTCGCCTCGAGGGTGAGGTACACGAGCTTGCTCTGTGCGGAGCCGAGTTCGACGGGTAACTGATCGATGCGGGCGGTCGTCTGCGCGCCTTGCGTCATCATACTACCGGCAACCACGAACTCCTGTATAAGTCTATGGTGGCGTGGGTATATAGACGCTAGTAGATATTATTGTGTATATATGTCATGGTATTCGCTCGAGCGGCGCGAGCCTCGAGAATCAGGCAACGACGGCTGCAAACGCCGGGTCGTCGGCGCGCTTAAGGGTCCGCCGCCGAAAGAACGAGTATGAGAAGTTTCCGGATCGGTTCGCTGTTCGGGATCCCGATCAAGCTCGATCTCACGTTCTTGCTCGTGTTGCCGCTGTTCGCGTACCTGATCGGAACGCGGATCGAGCCCGTCTCCGAGATCCTCAACGGGGCGCTCGGGGCCGGGATCGACGTCGGAGCCATCACCGGGGGGCCGATCCCGTGGATTCTCGGATTGAGCGCCGCCGTCGGCCTGTTCGTCGGCGTCGTCCTCCACGAACTGGGGCACTCGCTGACCGCCCAGCGGTACGGGTTCCCCATCGATTCGATCACGCTCTGGCTGTTCGGCGGGATCGCCTCGTTCTCGGAGATGCCCGAAGACTGGCGACAGGAGTTGAACATCGCCATCGCGGGGCCGATCGTCAGCGTCCTCGTCGGTGTCGGCTCCTACGGCCTCTTCGTCCTCGTGCCCTCGGTCCTCGGCGGGGGATCGCCGGGACTGCTCAACGGAGCCCGGTTCGTCCTCGGCTATCTCGCGGTGCTGAACGTCGCGCTCGCCGTCTTCAACATGCTCCCCGCGTTCCCGATGGACGGCGGCCGCGTGCTGCGCGCGCTGCTGGCGCGGGGCCGACCCTACGCGCAGGCGACCCAGCAGGCCGCGAGCGTCGGGAAGCTGTTCGCGGTCGCGATGGGACTGTTCGGCCTGCTCGCGTTCAACATCATCCTCATCGGCGTCGCCTTCTTCGTCTTCATCGCCGCCTCGAGCGAGGCCCAGCAGGTGACGATGAAGGCCGCCTTCCAAAACGTCACCGTCGGCGACATCATGACGCCGGCCGAGGACCTCCACACGGTCGAGCCCGACACGACGGTCGCGGAACTGATCGAGCGGATGTTCCGGGAGCGCCACACCGGCTACCCGGTCGTCGAGCGCGACGGCACCGGCGAGCGCCTCGTCGGCCTGGTCACCCTGTCCGACGCCCGCGAGGTCGACCAGGTCGAACGGGAGGCCTACACCGTCGCGGACGTGATGACGACCGACCTGCAGACGATCGCCCCCGACTCGAACGCGATGACCGCCATCGAACGGATGCAGGAACACGGGATCGGCCGGCTGCTCGTGGTCGAGCGCCCGGATCCGGACCGCGGCCGTTCGGTCGGCGACTCCCGACCGGACGACGGCGACCTCGTCGGCCTGATCTCGCGAAGCGACGTGATGACCGCGCTGGATATCGTCCAGCAAAGCGGCGCGGTCGCGCTCTCGAGCCGACCCCGGACCGCGGACTGAGCGTCTCCGACGATCGGACGCTCGAGACCCCGAGGTACGTCTCGATCATCCCGACGCAGCCCATATCCAGACGTAAATGATTAGATTATCGATGTTTAAGCGTGGCTGCGAGGGGAATCCGAAGCGCAAAATCGCTCCTGTTACTCGTGATCGGTCTGATTCTATTGTCGAACGGAATCTTCGTGGTGCCACAGATCCCCCGTGAGGGGCTCTTCTTTATACTATGCGGAGTAGGGCTCTTCGTTTCTGGGGTCCGTTCGGTTCTGCAGGAACGGGAGGTCTGACTTCGCCGGTGACGCTGCCGTGGAAGGAATGCTGCTAACAAACGGTTTAACCGTCGGCGGGGCCGACGCTGTACCGATGCCACCGGCCATCGAGACCGTCGATCTCGTGAAGGAGTACGGCGACCTGCGCGCCCTCCAGGAGCTGTCGCTGACCGTCGAGGAGGGAGAGTTCTTCGGCCTGCTCGGCCCCAACGGGGCGGGGAAGACGACCTTTATCAACACGCTGGTCGGGCTGGTCCGCAAGACCGGCGGCGACGCGCGGGTCTTCGGCCACGACGTCGAGGACGACTACCGGCAGGCCCGCGACGCCATCGGGCTCGCGCCACAGGAGTTCAACGTCGACCGTTTCTTCCCCATCAAGGAAGTCCTGATGCACAAGGCCGGTTACCACGGGATCCCCGAGGACGAGGCCGCCGAACGGGCCGACGAGGTCCTCAAACGCGTCGGGATCTACGACAAGCGAAAGGAGCGCTTCGACTGGCTCTCCGGCGGGATGAAGCGCCGGCTGCTGCTCGCCCGCGCCCTCGTCACGGATCCCGACCTCCTCATTCTGGACGAGCCGACCGCCGGCGTCGACGTCCAGTTGCGCCACGACCTCTGGGAACTGGTGACCGAACTCAACGAGGAGGGGACGACGATTCTCCTCACTACGCACTACATCGAGGAGGCCGAGCGCCTCTGTGACCGGGTCGCGATCGTGAACGAGGGCCGGAAGGTGACCGTCGCGACCCCCGACGAACTGAAAGAACGGGGCACCGACACCATCGCCGTCCGCCTCGAGTCCGAGCCCTCGAGCGCGCCCGAGCTCGGGGCCTACGCACACGAGACGACGGTCTCGGGGGACCGACTCGAGGTCCGGGTCGACGACGGCGGGGCGACCGCGCCGCGGCTGCTCAACGACCTCGAGGCGCGGGGCTTCGAGATCGCCGACCTCGAGATCACCCGGACCTCGCTCGAGGAGATCTTCGTCGACCTGACCCGCAGCGAGGATCGGACGGTGACTCGGTCGTCGGCCGAGAGCGCGAGCGACGGCGACGACGCGCCGAAACGCGAGCGCGAACGGGAGGGGGTCGCCTGATGCTGTCGGTCGGCTTCCGGGCGCTCTTTCGGCGCGAGGTGTTGCGGTTCGTTCGCCGGCCGAAGAACACGTTCATGCCGCCGGCGATCACGAACGTCCTCTACTTCGCCGTCTTCGGCGTGATCCTGGGTGGCCGGATCGACGAGATCGCGGGCTACCCCTACATCCTCTTTATCGTCCCCGGGCTGATCGTGCTGGGGGCGATCTCGAACGCCTTCGAGAACGCCTCGTTCTCGATCTTCCACGGCCGGTGGAACGAGTACATCCACGAGACGCTGACCTCGCCGCTGTCCTACGCCGAGATGGTCGTCGCCTACGTCGGTGCCAGCGCGGTGCGGGGGCTGGTCGTCGGCGTCATCATCGCCGCCGTCGGCCGGCTGTTCGTCCCGATCGGGATCAGACACGGCCTCTATCTCGTGGCGACGATGGTCGTCATCACGTCGCTGTTCGCCGGCCTGGGCATCATCGGCGGGCTCGTCGCCCGGGACTTCGACGACCTGACCGTCATGAACCAGTTCATCCTCCGCCCGCTGGTCTTCTTCGGCGCGGTCTTCTACTCGCTCGAGACGTTCGAGCAGGCCTGGCAGGTACAGCTCTCGCTGGTGAACCCGATGGTCTACATGGTCGACAGCGTCCGGTACGGCCTGCTGGGCCACTCGGACCTGATCGGCGTCGGAATCCTGCCCGCGCCCTACGCTCACTTCGCGCCGCTGTTCTCGCTGGGCGTCCTGACGACCGCCACCGCGGCGGTGCTGGCGGTCGACGTCTACCTGTTCGAGATCGGCTACGGGCTGACGGACTGACGACCGGGACGTCAGTCGGCCAGCTCGACGACGGCGTCGCGGACCGAACACAGCGTTCCCAGGTGGTCGTCGTCGACCTCGCGGAGGGCGACGTTCGATCGGTCCCCGTAGGCGGTTCGGACCGGACCGATCGGGGCGTTTTCGTCGTCGACCCCGTGCCAGACCGTCACGTCACCCTCGGGCAGCGACGGCGACCAGTCGGTCGCGAGCGCGCGACTCTCGCGGACCGCGCCGGACGGCCCGGCCGACAGTCCGGTGCGGAAGTCGCGACCGACGATCCGGGCGGTCTCGTCGTCGACGGATCGGTCGGTCAACTGGTCGACGACGAACCGATCGCCCCGGAGCCGCGCGACGACCGCGCCGAATCGAAACGCGATGCCCAGGAGACGAGGGAACCGAACGAGCGAGTCGAACGGCCCGCCGTCGTGCGCCGGAACCGGGGCGCCGACGACGCCGACGTCGGAGACCCGATCGGTCTGGTGCGCGGCGACGGCAAGTGCGTAGGGACCGCCGCCGGAGAACCCGGCGACGGCGAACGACTCGAGTTCCAGGGTGTCGGCGAGCGTTCGACAGTCATCGGCCCACGTTTCGAACGTTCCGTCGGGATCCGGATCGGAACGACCGTAGCCGGGACGACTCGGCGCGATCACGCGAACGCCCCGGTCGAGAGCGGGCTCCGAAAGCAGCGCCCCGAGGTGGGACGATCCGGGGGTGCCGTGGTGGAAGAGCAGCGGCGTGCCGTCCGGATCGCCGTAGGTCGCGAACGCCAGCGTCCGACCGTCGGGGAGCGAGATCGACTCCGACGCGGGAACGGCCATACGGAGCTGTCACGAACAGATACGTATCACCGTTTCGATCGGAAGTAGCGGCGGCCCGACGGCCGACGTTCGGCCGCGACGGCGGTTACGCGCGGCTATCGTCGACGACGGGCCGCGACGGCTACCCGTCGTACTCTGCGACCTGCACCAGCTGCTTGCCGATGTTGTCGCCCTCGAACAGGCCGAGGAAGGCGTCGGGCGCGTTCTCGAAGCCCTCGACGACGTTCTCGCGGTACTGCACGTCGCCGTTTTGGATGAACGTCGAGAGTCGCTCGAGCGCCTCGCCCCACCGGGGCTGGTAGTCGCTGACGAGGAGGCCTTCGACCGTCGCGCGGGACTCGATGAGCTTGGCGAGTTTCCGCGGGCCGGTCGGGACGTCGGTCTCGTTGTAGAGGGCGATCTGCCCGCAGACTGCGACCCGGGCGTCGACGTTCAGTCGGGGCCAGACGGCGTCGGTGATCGGGCCGCCGACGTTGTCGAAGTAGACGTCGACGCCGTCGGGACAGGTCTCGTCGATCGCGGCCGAGAGGTCGTCGGTCTCCTTGTAGTTGATCGCGGCGTCGAAGCCGAGGTCGTCGGTGAGCCACTCGACCTTCGCCTCGCTGCCGGCGGTGCCGACCACGCGAGCGCCCGCGAGTCGGGCGAGCTGGCCGACGACGGAGCCGACCGCGCCCGCCGCGGCGGAGACGACGACGGTGTCGCCGGGGTGGGGATCGGCCACGTCGGTGGTTCCCCAGTAGGCCGTCACGCCGGGCATCCCGAGGACGCCCAGCGCCGTCGAGATCGGCCCGTGGTCGGGGTTTACCGGCTGGAGTTCGTTCGCGTCCGCGGCGATGTGCTCCGCCCACAGGAGATCGCCGGTGACGATATCGCCCTCGTCGAACCGCCCGCTGTTGGACTCGACGACCTCGCCGACGACGTTTGCCTTCATCGGGTCGCCGACGTCCCAGGGCTCGGCGTACGACTCCGCGTCGCGCATCCGCCCGCGCATGTACGGGTCGACGGACTGATACAGCGTCTTCACGAGGACCTCGCCGCTGTCCGGTTCGGGCCGGTCGACGGTGACGAGCTCGAAGTCGTCGCGGGTCGGTTCGCCGACGGGTCGACTGGCAAGTCGCCACTGTCTGGTTTCTGCCATACCCTCCCATGGAGCCGGCCGTAAGTGAAGATTTGGCTCGCGGAACCCCGCGGCGTCGGGCCGACTACGGACTTCCCGCGACGCCACGCCGGCCTCGAACCTTTTTCAGCACCGTTCGTGTAGCTCGAGTATGGGAATCGATCGCGACACCCTCGAGGGGTTGCTCGCCGGGAACCGCCGCCACGTCGAGTCGCTGCCCGAGGGGTACTTCGCGGACGTCCAGACGGGCCAGCACCCGACCGTCGTCGCGGTCTGCTGTTCGGACTCGCGGGTCTCCCACGAGGGGATGTGGGGCGTCGATCGACCGGGAACGATCTTCACGCCCAGTAATATCGGGAATCAGGTCTGGGACGACGACGGCGGCGATCGGATCGTCGACGGCGGCGTCCTCTATCCGATCCACCACACGGACACCGACGCCGTGGCCGTCGTGGGCCACACCGGTTGTGGCGCGGTCACCGCCGCCTACCGAGTCGCGACCGGCGCGGACCCGCCCGGCCCGCGCGGCGTCGACAAGTGGGTCGACATGCTCGTTCCCGTCGTCGAGGAGGCCCTCGAGAGCGGACGGATCGACCCCGAGGCCGACGACGACGCGGTCGTCAACCGGCTCGTCGAGTACAACGTCGACTATCAGGCCAGTTCGCTGTGTGCCGCCGACGAAATTCCTGATCGGGTCGACGTCTACGGCTTCGTCTACGATTTTCAGGGCGTCTACGGCGACGAACCGGGGCGCGCCTATCTCGTCAGCGCCGACGGCGAGACCGATCCCGACGCCCTCGCCGACCGGGTGCCGGCGGGTGACGAGTCGGCGGTGAAGAGTCTGCTGTACGGGAACGAATCGGCGGAGTGACGGCGGCCGCGAGGGGCGTCAGTCGTCGGCCGTCGACTCCGCGACCGGCGTCGGCTCCGTCGGCGTCGCCGCCTCCGGGGCCGCTTCCTCGCGGTGGCTCGTCCACTCGAGGTCGCCCGCGTAGTGGAACGGTTCGTTGTCCCGCTCGGGGTCGAGGACGGTCAGGTCGCCAATCCAGCCGTTGTCGAGCAGTTCCCGGACGTCGTCGTGCTCGCGGAGGATCTCGGTCACGCGCTCGCGGGGCGCGTGGATCACCGCGGTCAAGCGCAGCGGCTGGTGGAACGGGCGCTCGTCGCTGATCTTGAGCGACTGCAGCGGCAGGCCGGTCATCAGGTCGCCGCCGTTGCCCTGGACGACGCCGACGTTACCTACCGGGTTCTGCGTGACCTTCGAACCGCTCCCGTAGACGGCGTTGTCGACCGTCGCGAAGTAGTACTGATTGTTGATCCACTGGGTGACGACCAGCGGACCGAGCACGATCAGTTCGAGCGCCTCCCCCTCGGGATCGGTCGACCAGTCGTAGGAGTGGAGGAACGCGCGGCCGTCGAGGCTCCGGTCGTCGGTCAGTTCGCGCGGGCCGATGACGAACGAGGCGTTGCCGGCCAGCCCCCACTCGGGGCGGGTCTCGGCCCAGTCGACCGCCTTGCGCTTTACCTCGGCGACGGCGTCGTCGGGATCGGCGGCCGACGGAGTCCGTTCGGCCGCGGCACCGGCGCGAGCCCGCTCGAGGGCCGCGCACAGGGAGTCGAGGTCCTCGCGGTGGCTCTCGGGCACGTCGTCGTCGAACAGCGTGATCTCGTCGGTCGTCGTGTTGTGTTCGGCCGCGAGGAAGACCGTATCGTCCGGAATGTCGAACCCGCGCCGGCGCAGTTCGGCCTGCACGTCCTCGTCGCGACAGATCGCCGCGAGCACGCGGGCGTTCGGCCCGCCGGGGTTTCCGGCACAGGCGCCGCAGTCGAGACTCGAGTCGAAGGGGTTGTTGGTCGTCCGACTCGAGTGGCCGGTGAAGACGACCAGGCGGCCGAACTCCGTCCACCCCATGAGCTCGAAGGCGGTCTGTGCGTACTCGACTTTCTCGTCGGAACTCATCCGCGGGTACTCGAGCGTGGGCGAACAGAACTCGTGGGCGCTCGGGACGCGGTCGTCGACGGCGTCGTCGAGGTCGGAGATCGCGGCGGGGGCGAGCGTCCGCGCCGCCAGGGCCGAGCCGTACGCGGCGCCGGCGCCTTCGACGAACGGGAACGCGGCGACGACGTTCGTCTTGAGGCGTTTGAAGTGTTTTCGGGCGGCGTGGACCAGCCCGTGCCACCGGTCGTGGGTCGCCTTCTCGGCGCCGTCGTGATCGGCGTCGGGTCGATCGGTGACGAGGTGCTCCGGCTCGACGATCGGCGGACAGGCGTCGGCGACGGCCTCGCTGTCGTATCCCTGATACCGCATCGGAACCCCGAAAAAGCCCGCGTAGCCGTGGGTCTCGTAGGGTCCCTGGTCCTCGATGTGGCGGCGGATGATCTCCGAGCGCGTGTCGATACAGAACACGAGCTGTGCCGCCGGCCGCTCGCCGTCGCCGTGGGACGACTCCGTGACCGAACCGTCGATCCCCTCGAGGAGGCGACGGCGGTAGCTCTTCTCCCAGGCGGTCAGCCACACCTCCGGCAGGGGGACGCCCTCGTCCGCGGTGTCGGGTTCGTCGTCGTCGGGTTCGATCGGCGCGTCCAGCAGGTCGGCCAGCGTCAGCCGCACCGCCAGGTACTCGGCCAGCGTGATCGGGTACGTCTCCTGCCACGGATCGGCGTCGTCGTCGCCGTCGACGCGTTGCTTGATGAACCCGCTCCAGCCCGACAGCGCGGCCAGGTGGTGCTCGAGGATGTCGACCCACCGTCCCTCGGGATACCGACCGAGGACGGACTCGAGGGCCTCGGTCGCCGTCTCCGGGAGATCCGCGGGGTCGTCACAGCGGGGCACGTCGCCGTCGTGCGGTGCCACCTCGCGCCAGGCGGCGTAGAACCCGTCCTCACGGTTCGGCATCGGCCAGTTCGCCTCCCCCTCGTCGAGGAAGGCGGCCAGCCACTTCGACAGCACGCGGTCGACGGCCGCCGTCGCATCGTCGGTCTCGCCGCCGCGATCGCGCTCCGCGGCGGCCAGCTCGTCCAGAAGCGCCTCGGGCTCGTCGTCGATGCCGTGGGCCGCGAGTTCGTCGGCCAGTACCTCGGGATCGATCCGACCGTCCTCCCAGGCCCGGCGGAAGACGGAGTGATGGGGGTAGCCGCGGCCGCCGAACAGGCGTTCGCCCTCGGCGACGGCCCGGTGGAACGGCTCGTCCTCGAACCCCGAAAGGGGGTTGGCCGTGACGAACGAGTGCAGCGGCCAGACCGAGCCGATGCGGTTCGCCGCGCGATCGATGCTCTCCTCGAGACGACGGCGGTCGTCGGATTCACGCGTCATGGTAGTCCTCCGTGGTAGTGAGAACGGTGTCGGGATCGGGCTGGGAGACGTTCAGCAGGGCGACGTAGAGGCGCTCGCTCGAGCGGTGCCAGCCCAGCTCCGCCACGAGGTAGGCGCCGACGAACAGCGCGACGACGAGGTAGTGTGCGATCGTCATCTCGGTCGAGACGTGGGTCATCGGTACGTCCGACAGCATCGTCGAGACGGCGTTGAACAGCAGTGCGTAGCCGCCGATAGCCGTCAGGACGACCAGCGGGACGCTGAGGAACCTGACCGACGCCGATAGCGTCGACCGGCGGAGGATGTCACGCGCCGCGGTCAGCGTCGTCAGGACCACGACCAGCGTCAGCACGGTCCCGCTGTTCAGCTCGAACCCGGTCGCTTTCCCGGTGAGCACGCCGAACAGGACGCCGCCGCCGACGGCCGTCAGCAGGCTGATAGCCACGCCCGGGAAACCGAGCTGGGTCCGCTCGCCGCCTTCGGGCACCGTCTGCTCGACGCTGGCGCCGGACGACAGGAAGAGGTAGGCCTTGTAGAACCCGTGGATGATGAGGTGAGCGATCGCGGCGGCGAAAAAGCCGAGGCCACACTGCAGTATCATAAAGCCCATCTGCGCGACGGTCGAGCTGCCGAGTTCGCGCTTGACGTCCGTCTGGACGAGCAACATCGCCTGCCCGAGCAGGGCGCTGAACGCGCCGGCGAGGGCGACGACGGACATGAGCACCAGCTCGTCGGCCAGCAGCGGGGCGAACCGGGTCAACAGGATCCCGCCGGCGTTGACGAAGCCGGCGTGCATCAGCGCCGACGCCGGCGTCGGCGCCGTCATCGACGACAGCAGCCAGTTGTGGAAGGGAAACAGCGCCGACTGGATCAGCGCCGCCAGCACGATCCCGCCGGCGGCGACGAACCCGACCGTCTGCGGGACGCTCTCGAGGCCCGCGTGGATGCCGGTGAGCGTGGTCGCGCCGGTCGCCCGGACGAGCAGCGCTGCGGCACCGGCGAGCAGGAGGGTGCTGGCGAGGAAGGAGCGGCGGGCGAGGCGGCCGGCCGCACGGGCCTGTGGCCAGTCGCGAACGTGGCCGATGAGCCCGGCCATCAGCAGGCCCATCGCCAGCCACGCGGCCACGAACAGGGCGACGTGGTTCGCCGCGGTCATCGTCACGACGGCGAGGGTGAAGCCGAACACGCGGCCGAAGAATCGCTCTATGTCGCGGTCGCCGGCCATGTAGCGCCGCGAGTAGCTGTGGACGATCCCGCTGAAGAACGTGACCACGACCCACATGACCGCGGTCAGGCCGTCGATCCGCAGGAGCGTCGAGAGCTCCCAGCCGGCCCCGCCTCGAACCGTCAGCGCGAGGACGCCGAGGCTGGCCAGAAAGAGCGTCCAGACCGTCCAGGTCGACGCTCGCGGCACGGCCGAACGCGGCGGCGTCGGTTCGGGGCGCTGTGCGACGTCGTCGTCGATCGTTGCTGTGTCCTCGGTCATGTCTCGTAGTCGACCAGTCCGGGACCGGGTCCCGTCGCGACGTATCGTTTGCGGCAACACTTGCTACACTGGTCGTCTCTACCCCATATGTGAACAGAGCGGTTATTATAGGCTTCGGTTCGAACAAATTGTTCGACAGCGGATCACATGGAGGAGTTAGATCGCGACCGAATCTCCGCTCGAGAGGCGGAAGCGGATCGCTACCCGAAGAATCAGACCGTTCGGCGAACGAGATCGGGCGCCGGAGTCGGGACGGCAGCGACGACCGCGGCCGCTCGAGGCGGGCGACCGTGCGGACTACTGGGAGGAGAACTCGTCGAAGGACGTCGATCGGTGACTACGGACGAGCACTTCGTCGGTGATCGTCAGCCCCATGTCCGCGATCTCCCGTGCGATCGGGGTGACGTCCCTGTCGTTTTCGCCGACGACGGTCACGAGGAGGTTCCGTTCGCCGGTCACCAGTTCCTGGACCGAGACGACGCCCGAGATGCCGAGCAGGTCGTCGATGTACTCCCCGCGCTCGGGAATCGGTGCCGTACAGTAGAGCAGCATCCGGATCGGATAGCCGGACTTCGTGTAGTCGATGTTAGCGCTGTAGCCCTTGATGACGCCCTCCGACTCCAGTCGCTGAATGCGCTTGCGGACCGTACTCGAGGAAGCGTCGGTCCGGTCGGCGATCTCGCTGGAGGAGAGGTTCCGCGCCTCCTCCTGGAGCGCGTAGAGGATCTCCCGATCGACCGCGTCCAGCTCGTACTCCGCCATGGGCGTTCGTTGCCGCGGCGGCTATAAGGTACTTCGGCTCCGGAGGCTTCGAATACTTATACTGGGAGTCGAAAGGGGAAGACATGCGCGAACGACTCGAGTCGGATCTCGGCTTCTACTACGCCGTCGGCGGCTTCATCATCGCCGTGTTCGTCGTCGGACTGGCGGCCTTCGCCCTCATCAACCCCGACGGTCTGGGGACGGTGGAACTGGTCGGCCTCTCGGGTGGCTTTTTCGTGTTCATGCTGGTGTATTTCATCGCCATTTCGGTCCAACGACTCGAGGACGGCGACAGCATCTGAGGGCTCGAGCGCGTCACCGTTGATTTCTTCAACGACACTGGCGGCTACGGATTCATCGAGACTGAGGACGCGGACGACGACGTGTTCTTCCACATGGAAGACATCGGCGGCCCGGACCTGGAAGAAGGACAGGAACTCGAGTTCGACATCGAGCAGGCCCCCAAGGGCCCGCGCGCGACGAACGTCGAGCGCCTGTAAGGCGGAATTCGTAACGGTATCGGCACTTGACTGCAGTATTTTACACCAGTGAGCAGCGGCGCCGTCGTTCCCGGAGACGCGCGAGACACCCGATCACGAGAGCGACGGCACCGACCGTCGACTGACCCCGACGGTTTTGTGGGTCCAGCACCGATTCGGACTATGACCGAGCCACTGCTTCGCCGCGGCGCGGCACTCGAGTACGAGACCGTCGAGGCGGCCGACGGCCTCGAGAAGGCCGTCCTGATCGACGAAGACCACGGCGCGCCGAATTTCGCGATCCGACGGTTCGTCCTCGAGCCCGGGGCCGAGGTGCCGAAACACACCAACGAGGTCGAACACGAACAGTACGTCCTCGCGGGCGAGTACACCGTGGGACTCGAGGACGAGGAGTACGCGGTCGAAACGGGCGACTCGCTGCTCATCCCGGCGGGGACGGTCCACTGGTACCGCAACGAGAGCGACCGGCCGGGCGCGTTCATCTGCGCGGTACCGAACGGCGACGACGAGATCCAGTTGCTCGAGTGAGTCGTCCAGCGGGCGGGGGCGGACCGGATTCCGACCCCTCGGTCGTTGCTCGTGGGCAACTAGCACGGCGCCACCAGACCGCAACTACTATAGAGCTTTTAGGTCCACCTAAACCAAGATGGCAGGAGCGGAGTCGGTCGGCGAGCACGCGGCGACCGAACGGCGAGACGGCTGGGTAACGGGGACGCTCGCTCTCTTTTGTCTGGCGAGTACGGTGATCACGGTCGTTGCGGGCCTGGTTCAGGTGAGCTTCGGGGAGTACTCGATGACGTTTCTCGAGGCCTGGAAGGCGGTGTTCAACCCCGCGGTGATCTTCGATCTCAACGCCTGGGCGTCGTTCCTGTTCGGCACCGAGCGGCCGGACATGAGCACCGACAGCATCGTCGTCTGGGACCTCCGACTACCGCGGGTGTTCGTCGGGATCATTACCGGTGCGACGCTCGCGGTTTCGGGTGCGGTCTTCCAGGCCGTGACGCGAAACGAGCTGGCGAGTCCGTTCGTTCTGGGCGTCAGTTCCGGCGCCGGGTTCGCCGTGCTGGCGACGCTCGTCGTGTTCAGCGGTCTCACGCCCTACCTCCCGCTGATCGCCGCGCTGGGCGGGACCCTCGCGTTCGTGATCGTCTACGCGATCGCCTGGAAGGGCGGCACGAGCCCCGTTCGGCTCGTGCTCGCGGGCGTGATCGTCAACATGGTCTTCCAGTCGCTCCAGCAGGGACTGTTCTTCTTCGCGGACGATCTGGGCGTCGTCCAGACGGCGATCGCCTGGATCACGGGCTCGCTGACGGGTACCGGGTGGGAAGAGGTCCGGATCGCGGTCCTGCCGGCGATTATCTCGATCGGAATCGCGCTCGCCGGTGCACGCCAGCTGAACGTCCTGATGCTGGGCGAGAACACCGCCCGGTCGCTCGGAATGCGCGTCGAACGGGTCCGGTTCTTCCTCTCCGGCGTCGCTATTCTGGCCGCCAGCGTCGCCATCGCCGTCGCCGGCGTCGTCAGTTTCTTCGGCCTCGTCGTTCCCCACATCGTCAGAAACACCGTCGGCGGCGACTACCGGCGGCTGATGGTCGGCTGCGTCTTCGCCGGCCCCGCACTGATGGTCACCGCCGACGTCGGCGCCCGACTCGCGCTGAGTACGCAGATGCCCGTCGGCGTCGTGACGGGGCTGATCGGTGGCCCGTACTTCCTCTACCTGATGCGAAAACAGCAATCGATGGGTGAACTATAATGGCACGCACGCAGCGAGAGACGGACCGAAAACGGACGCGAATCACCGACGACGACGGCATCGCGATCGAGAGCGCGCTGGTCGGCGACGGGCTGGAAGTGAGCTATCCGTCGAGCGACGGCACCGTCGTGGAGTGTGCCCGCCTGGACGTCCCCGAGAAAGCGGTGACTGCACTCGTCGGGCCGAACGGCAGCGGGAAGAGTACGCTCCTCAAGTCGCTCTCGAACCACCTCGAGCCGGACGCCGGAACGGTCCGGATACACGGCGAGGACCTCGACTCGTTCGGTCAGAAGGAGTTGGCTCGCGAACTGGGGGTCCTCTCGCAGGAAAACGATTCGCTGAGTTCGATCTCCGTCGAGGACCTCGTCTACCACGGCCGCTACCCCCACCGCGGGTTCTTCGAGGGGCCCGACGAAGCGGATCACCGAGCCGTCGAACGGGCGATCGAGCTGGCCGGAATCGAAGGGATCCGCGACGCCGCGCTCGGCCAACTGAGCGGCGGACAGAAACAGCTGGCCTGGATCGCAATGGTGCTGGCACAGGACACCGACGTCCTCCTGCTCGACGAACCGACGACGTTTCTCGACGTGCACCACCAGCTCCGCGTCCTCGAGACGATCCGCCAACTGAACGAGGAGAAAGGCGTCACCGTGGCGGTCATCCTCCACGACATCGCGCAGGCGGCCCGCTTCGCGGACTACCTGGTCGCCATGCGCGACGGGGAACTGTACGACTGGGGACCGCCCGAGGAGGTCGTCACCGAGCAACTCCTCGCGGACGTCTTCGGTGTGGAAGCGACCGTCGAGTACGAGCCCGAGTTGCGGGTATTGCCGAAACGGGCGCTTTCCGACCGGTAGACCCGATCGACCGGAAGAACTTTGTACTTTTAGGCCAGCCTAAAAACGATGACAAGCGACGCACAGCGGACGAGACGGACCGTGGTGAAGACCGGCGTGGCGATTGCGGGACTCGGCACGACGGCGGGTTGCCTCGGCGATTCCGCGTCGAGCGACGACGACGGCGAGTACTCGGTGACGATGGAGCCCGTCGGCACCGTCGAGTTCGACGCCGTCCCGGAGCGGTGGCTCGCGTACACGGGCGACTACGCCGACATGGGCGTCGCGCTCGGTCAGAGCGACGGGCTCGTCGGAATCGGGCTACAGAGCCGGTACGCCACTCACCACTACGAGGAGCTTCCGGGCGTCGGAGTCGAAGCGGACGACCTGACCGAACTTTGGGACGACGGGACCGACGAGGAGGTGTTCTACGAACTCGAGGCGGACGTCCACGTCATCGATCCCAACTTCATGGTCAACCGACTGGGGTGGAGTCGGGACGACGTCGACGATATCGCGGAGAGCGTCGGGCCGTTCGTGGGGAACACGATCTTCTCGGCCAGTTACGACTGGCACGACTACGCGCGGTACTCCCTCTACGAGGCCTTCGAAAAGATCGCAACCGTGTTCCAGGAGCGAGACCGCTTCGAAGCGTTCGAGCGGCTCCACGAGGACGTCCTCGCCGACGTCCACTCGCGGCTGCCCGACGAGCGACCCGAGGTCGCGGTCCTCGTTCCGAAATCGAGCGAGCCGGAGGCGTTCTACCCCTACCACATCGACGAGGGGACGCAGTCCAAACACTGGAACGACCTGCGGGTCGAGGGGGCGCTCGCCGCGAACGGGGTCGCCGACGCGCAGGCGACCGGCGGCACCATCGACTACGAAACGCTTCTCGATATCGACCCCGACGTCATCGCGATCAGACAGCAGGGCGCGGTCTCGGAGTCGGAATTCGAACGGGGGATCGTCTCGTTCATGCGCGACCACGACGCCGCGAGCGAACTTCGGGCGGTCCGGAACGACCGGGTGATCTACGGCGGGATGACCTATCAGGGGCCGATCATCCACCTCTTCCAACTCGAGCGGGCGGCACGGGGACTGTACCCGGACGCGTTCGGCGACGAGGAACTCTTCGATCGCGGACGCGTCGCCGACATCGTTACCGGCGATTACCGAAACTGACAGTCGGAGGGGAAGCACTTCGGAAGACCTTTATTGTTTTAGGCAAGCCTAAAATTTGATGAGTGATAGCTTAACTCGGACGAGACGCGACGTGCTTCGAACTGGCGGGGCGGTCGCCGGCGTCGGTGCGACGGCCGGCTGTCTCGGTTCGCTCGGATCGACCGAGGGCGATGTCGAGTACACGGTATCGATGCCGCCGGTCGGCGAAGTCGAATTCCCGGGCGTTCCGGAGACGTGGGTCGCCAACAACGGGAGCTGGGCCGACATGGGGATCGCGCTGGGTCAAGATCCGCCGGAAGGAGTCTGGCTGCCGTCTCGATACCACACGCAGTATTACGACGAAATTCCCGGCGTCAGCGTCGACAAATCGGGAATGACACGGATCTCCGACGACGGCGTCGATCCGGAGAAGTTCTACGAAATGGACGGGGACGTCCACGTCATCGATCCCAACTTCCTGACGAACCGGTTCGGCGACGACGTCAGCGAGAGCGACGTCGAAGACATCGAAAACGACATCGCGCCGTTCTTCGGAAACAGCATCTTCTCGACCGGCTACCCGTGGCACGAGGACTATCCGTACCTGTCTCTGGACGAGGCGTTCGGGAAACTCGCCGAGGTGTTTCGGGAGACCGAGCGCTACGAGGCCTTCGTCGAGGTTCACGACGAGTTCCAGTCGAACGTGGAGGAGATCGTTCCGTCCGAGGACGAGCGGCCCGAAGTCGCGATCATGTGGGCCGTAGAGAGCGACATGGGCTCGTTCTCTCCGTATCTGATCGGCGAGGGAACGAGCTTCAAGCAGTGGCGCGACCTCGAGGTCGAGGACGCGTTCGCCAACACGGACGTGCGCGATTTCCACAGTACGCGCGGGAAGGTCGACTATGAAACGCTCCTCGATATCGATCCCGAAATCATCCTCTTTCGCGGGCAGGAAGCCAAGACCGCCGAGGAGTTCCAGGACGCTATCGTCTCGAAGCTGGAAAACGACGACACCGCCCGCGAACTGACGGCCGTCCAGAACGGCGACGTCTACCGCGGTGGCCCGCTCTACCAGGGCCCGATAACGAACCTCGTCGTCACGGAACGCGCGGCCGAACAGGTCTACGGCGTCGAGACGGAGCTGTTCGACCGACAGCGAGTCGGCGACATCGTCAACGGCGACTTCTAGGTTACTGCGCCTCGAGCCGGTCGACCGTCCGGCGCTTGCCGATTCGTCCGCGAGCTCGAGACCGCCGTCGCCGCGATCACGTACCGAGACGGCGACTCGAGGCCGACTAGAACGGGATCGGACTCGTCTGACCACGGACTGACCACGAGCGTCGCCAGTTGCGCCGCGGCGGTTTCGAACACCTCGGAGAAGACGACCCGGGTCGTCGGGCGCGACCGATCACAGTCCGAACCGCTGAAATACCGCCACCGCCTACTCCGTTCCGTGTCGAAGCAGGTCCAGCAGGTCGAAACGATCTTCTGTCACGAGACGGGCGACGACTACCTCGTCGTCGTCGAACGTGACGGCAAGCGGCTGTTCCGCGCGAAGCTCGGGCTCTCGGAGACCTCGGCCGGACCCCGCCCCGCGAAGTTCCGTCTGAAGCAGGGCTCGAGCGAGGAGCCCCGCCAGCCCGACGAGTTCGTCGAACTCGCCCGGCGAGCCAAGCGGATCCGCATCTCCGAGCAGACTGCCCCCGAGAAACGCCGCGAGCTCACCGAGATGCTCGCGGGCTACCAGCTCGAGGACAAGGCAAAGACCGTCCGGACCTGTCGGTACTGCGCCGGCGCGGGTCGGTACTCGCCGATCACGACCGACACCGCCGTCAAGGACGACGAGGACTGGATCTGTCGGGACTGCGCCCGGCAGGAACTCGAGCGCCAGCTCTCCTTTACCGGCGGCGGCGAGGTCACCGGCGCGGCCAAGGACCGCCTCGAGGACCTCATGATGGAGGTTCAGGACTTGGAGCGGATCGTCAACCTCCTCAAGGGGCGGCTCGACCCCGACCTGACGAAGTTCGATACCATCTCGGCGACGACCGACGAGGTCGACCCCGTCCGGACCGACTCGCTGTCCCTGCATCCCGGGCTCCAGAACCTGCTCGAGGACCGGTTCGATACCCTGCTGCCGGTTCAGAGCCTCGCGGTCGAACACGGTCTGTTCGACGGTGACGACCAGCTCGTGGTGTCGGCGACGGCGACCGGGAAGACCCTGGTCGGCGAACTGGCGGGGATCAACCGCGTCCTGAACGACGAGGGAACGATGCTCTTTCTCGTCCCCCTCGTCGCGCTGGCCAACCAGAAGTACGAGGACTTCCAGGACGAGTACGGCCACCTCGTCGACGTCTCCATCCGCGTAGGCGCGAGCCGAATCGCCGACGAGGGCGAGCGGTTCGACCCGAACGCCGACGTCATCGTCGGTACCTACGAGGGGATCGACCACGCCCTGCGGACGGGCAAAGAGATGGGCGACATCGGGACCGTCGTCATCGACGAGGTCCACACCCTGAAAGAGGAAGAGCGGGGCCACCGACTGGACGGGCTGATCTCCCGGCTCAAGTACACCTGCGAGCAGCGTGCGAAGCGCCGCGACGACTACGGCGGCGCGCAGTGGGTCTACCTCTCGGCGACCGTCGGCAACCCCGAACAGCTCACCGAGGCCCTCGAGGCGACGCTCATCGAGTTCGAGGAGCGGCCGGTCCCGATCGAGCGCCACGTCACCTTCGCCGACGGCCAGGAGAAAGTCCGGGTCGAGAACAAGCTCGTCAAACGCGAGTTCGACACGGAGTCCTCGAAGGGGTATCGCGGCCAGACGATCATCTTCACCAACTCGCGGCGGCGCTGTCACGAGATCAGCCGGAAGTTAGACTACTCGGCCGCGCCCTACCACGCCGGGCTCGATTACAAGCGCCGCAAGGAGGTCGAGCGCAAGTTCGGCGAGCAGGAGCTGTCGGCGGTCGTCACGACCGCCGCGCTCGCGGCCGGGGTCGACTTCCCCGCCTCACAGGTCGTCTTCGACTCGCTGGCCATGGGCATCGAGTGGCTCTCCGTCCAGGAGTTCCACCAGATGCTCGGCCGGGCGGGCCGACCCGACTACCACGACGAGGGGAAGGTGTACGTCCTCGTCGAACCCGACTGCAGCTACCACAACTCCATGGAGATGACCGAGGACGAGGTCGCCTTCAAGCTCCTCAAAGGGGAGATGGAGTCCGTGATGACCCACTACGACGAGGCCGCCGCCGTCGAGGAAACCCTCGCGAACGTCGCGGTCGGCGGCAAGGCCGCCAAAGCGCTCAACGACCGCATGCTCGGCGAGGTCCCCACGAAACACGCCATCGGCAAACTCCTCGAGTACGACTTCATCGACGGCTTCGAGCCCACGCCACTCGGGCAGGTCGTCACCGAACACTTCCTGGCGCCCGGGCAGGCCTTCACCCTGCTCGACGGCATCCGAAAGGACGCCCACCCCTACGAACTCGTCGCCGACCTCGAGTTGCGCGACGCGGAGCTGTGACCGCCGCCGATCGGTGACGGCGGCCGTTCCCGCGGCCCCGGTCCGGCCGGAACCATAAAGAGCGAGAGCGCGCAATCGAATGCCAACACGGGGACCTCCCCGACCCCTATCATGGATCCGCTCACGCCCGCCGCGATCGAGCCGCCGGCGAACGTCCTGCTCGTCCACCCCGACTGCGACGAGCCCGACGCCTGCCGGCAGCTGTGTCACGACGGTGCGGAGACGGCGCGGCTCACCGTGGCGTTCGCCGACGAGGAGCCGGAGCCGCCGGACGCGGCCGACGTCGACGGCAGGCGAGGCCTGCTCACGGTCGGGAACGTACTGGCCGAGTCGGGGGGCGAGTCGCCACCCGACTTCGACGAGCCGGTCGTCACCGACGCGGTGACCGATCCGACCGACCTCGCCGAGATCGGCGTCGCAATCAGCCGGTTCTGCAAGCACTGGTCCGAGGCCGACGAGGATATCGCCGTCTGTTTCGACTCGCTGGACGCGCTCCTCCGACACACCTCGCCCGAGGAGGTATTCCAGTTCGCACACGTCCTCACGAACCGGCTGGCCAACGTCGACGCCTACGCCCACTTTCACTTCGACCCGACCCGTCACGAGGACCGGGTCGTCTCGACGTTCGGGGCGATCTTCGACGAGGTCGTCGCCGACGACGACACCGACGAGTCGCTCCCGGAGGCCACCGACGAGGAGGTCGCCGCCCTCCTCGCCGAGTGGGACGCGGACGCGAGCGACGACCTCGAGCCCGAGGCCGACTCCGAGGCCACCGACGAGGAGATCGCGCGGACCCTCGGCCGGTAGTCAGTGCGGCGCTAGTCAGACGAACGCGATCTCAAGGACCGACAGAACGATCACGACGATCGAGCCAGGGAGGCCGCCGAGGGCGACGATGGCGAGGACGACCGGCGTGATCGCGATCGCGAGGCCGAAGACCGCCTGCGCGAGGTACAACACCACGAGGCCGACGATCGCGTTGACGATGAAGGGACCGGCCGCCCGGACGAGCCGGGCGGCCACGAGGACGAGCGCGAGGACGAGTACCAGGAGCAGGATCTCGAGGCCGGTCATACCGGTGGTATCACGCCATCGCGCAAAACCGTTCGGACCGTAACGAAACGCTTTATGACATCGGGACGGTACTGATGGTACGGGATCGTGGGTTAGCTTGGTATACTTCGGGCCTTGGGTGCCCGTGACCCCGGTTCAAATCCGGGCGATCCCACTTGTTCTGCCGCAGGTGCGACCTCTTCAGGGG
>SDGW01000163.1_pt1 | contig 28201 bp, 29 predicted proteins | sample 2873831 | NCBI WGS metagenome assembly SDGW01 (sample SAMN08132700, study PRJNA421101) | hypersaline lake metagenome | isolation source: celular fraction 0.22 microns magnesium sulfate-rich crust from ephemeral... | place: Spain: Penahueca Lagoon, Toledo | collected 2011-07 | reverse complement strand
ATGATGTCCTCCCCACCGGCTTCGTCGTCGTTCTCCTCGTCTTCCGCACCACCTTCGTCGTCATCGTCCTCGACTTCAGGGAAAGTGAGCTCCCGTGCGTCAAGCAGCGTCTCCCCATCCCCGTAGACCAAATGGTCATCACTGATTAGGACACTCGACATCGGCAGGTCCGTCGACATTTCCGTGGCGTCGGCGAGTGTCTTCTCCCCCGCGGGAGTATTGACCGTCATAATCTCCGAACAGTACCCCTGGTCGACGGTCTCGTCCCAGAAGACGTACGAAGACATGCTGGTCAAGTCCTCATCATCCCCGCCGTCTTTACCAACGGATATGTCTCGAATCGTTGCCCGAAGCGGCCGGGGATCGAGGAGAATCTGGATATCCGTGCGCTTGGAAACGAGCTTCCGGATGTCCAGTGTCGTCATGGAGTCCGGATCCGACTGCCAGATCCGGGTCCGGAACCACGTGGTTCCCAGTGCGCCTTCGTCCTGCGTGATGAGCTTATCCAGGCTTTCGAGGTTTTCGAAGACGATGTCGTGAAGGTCCGAACTGTCGTTGACAGAGTCGATCGTTTCGTTCGACAGGCCCCCTATGTCGGGGTAGTACAGATGGCGATAGGATTGCCGAACGGACTCACCAAGAAGCGCGGACTCCTTTTGCAGGCGTTCATCGAGATCATCACGCTGGGCACTGTTGAGCTCAGCTTCCCACGCTTCCCCATTGAGAATCCGCTCCATCGCCTTCACGCGGCGGGCGTGATCAAGCGCGCCATCTGTCTCCTGCTCGCCCGCGACAAGGAACACGACGTTATTCCGGTAGACCCGCTTTTTCTCTGAACCCGGGGAGTTGCCGGTCGTGGTCGCCAACGTCTCGAGGAGTTCGGGCACGTCATCGACGTCACCCGTGACCGTCACGGCGTCGAACCCCATCACACACAACCGAACGGTATCGTACTCGTCCGGAACTTCGTAGGGGGCCTGTGGGTCGTAAATGGTCTCGAATACACCGCCACCGAGTGCGCCGCGAATCGACTGCTCAAGCCGATTTCGGGCGACGCCGGGCTCAATCTGTTGGGCCTCGTTCGTGATCAGCTTCGAAATCTTGGGCTCGCCCTTGAACCGAAGCAGTCCATTCTCCGTCTCATAGAGGAAGAACGCCTCCGTGTCGGGGTTCGAACCCGTTTCGTTCAGGTCCTTCAGGGCGTCGCGGTAGTGATCGAGTTCGACACCTGGCTCGAGGATCATCTCCCACAGCTTCCGGCGGTTCACCCCACGCCCCCGATTGCCGCCGGAGACGATACTTTTCCAGAGGATGCTCGTCCCGAGATGGGTCGCGATTGGGGGGTGGCCCATCGGCGTCCAGCTTTCATCCTCGTACTGGCAGGCCGCCTTACCCTCCCGCGTGAACACGTCTGATTTCGAGGCCGTCCGGAGGTCCTGGTCGATATGCTCGAAGAGTTCGAGTAGCGTCGACCAGACGTACTCGTCGGAGGGGTGCATGTCGAAAGCTCGGACGTAATGCCGTTGTTCGTTCGTCGGCCCCTCGTCGTTCCAGATGCGGTGCACAGCGCGGGAGACAAGCTTGAGTGCGCCGCGTGTGCGCTGGAAGTTCGGCAGCGTGTCGATCTCTTTCCCCAGCAGGTCGATCAGGGTCGGATGGAACGGATAGGCCCGTTCAAGCTGATCGCGGAACTCCGCCTTCGTCACCCGATCCGGTAGCTCGTCTTCGAACTGGCGGTAGTAGCTCTGATACTCTTCGGCGACGGTGGCAGCCACACTATCGTCGACGGATTTGAACAGCCGGTGGCGAAGGACGGCCGCTACCTCGTCGTCTTCGGTGGGCGTGACGGAGTGCTCAGTTCGTTCGGAGATATCGTCGAGGTCGTCGATGAGCTCCTGAACCGCCTGCGCTCGCTCTTCGAACGCCGTCGCAGAGACGGAGAGGATGACGGTCACGGCGTCGCTGTTCTGGCTCGCCCGCATCAGCGACCACAGGAACGAGTTGGTCTGGTCGGCAAGCGTCGAGTCTTCGAGGCCGACAGCAGCCGCCTGTTCGAAGTACTGGGCGACTTCGTCGATCAGGACGAGACCAGGGTCATCAAGCGTATCGAAGAGTTCGACGATGTCGGACTCGCCGGGGGCGATCCGGTTATCGTCGTACTCACTGAATTTCGCGTAGCCTTCTGCCCCCGCCAGCTGGTAGGCGAGTTCGCCCCACATCGTCTGCGTATTGGGCGCGTTTGGGTCCTCCTTGTCGCATTTGGTGTTGGTGGCACTGACGTATCCCCCTTCGAACACGGCGGTTCGAACCGAGAGATCGTCTTTGATGGCCTCGAACTCTTCGCGGATTTCGTCGTCGACGATGTAGTTTTCGAGGTCCTCGACGACTTCCGGGTTTCGCGAGAAGTGGTAAGCAGCGATCTGTGAGTGCGTTTTCCCACCACCAAACACGGTGTCGAGTGAGAGGAGGCCATCCGCCCCACTGAACTCGCCCGTCTCCTTGCCAGCGTACCGCTTTGCAAGGACCGTTAGCAGGTCCTGCAGCCCGTTCGTGGCGTACGTTTTATCGAAAAACGTCTCCGGGTCACCGTAGATATCTGGCGTTTCGTCCGGTCTGAACACCACATCAGAGAGCTTCGCTGCGAACTCGTTCTCCGACAGTGTCCCAGCGAGTACGTCGTCGTGGGGGACACACGACTCGAAGAGGGTCGGAATTTCGGGAGCCATTAGGTGTTGATAGTTGGGAGGATCGGGGGTAGTAAATTAGTTGCGTCTGTGAGTTGACAATCTGTTTGTACTGTCTACCCCCACATCGTCGTCGAAAAATCGTGAGCGAAGTCGAGACCCTTATGCGTCAACTTCAGGGCCAGCACTGTTAACCGCACCATCGAGTCGGATGATTGCCTCACTTACCTCGCTCTCCGCATTGAAGCGGTACCGCTGCGGCCGGGTGCCGTCAACTGGTTCCAGCACATCAAGCCCGAGCAGCAGGTCAAGGTGATTCTTTACCGACTGTCGACTCACGTCAGCCTGCTCTGCAAGCTCGGTCTGATTGAACTCCCGCGTTGGCGGGAGGTCGAGCAGTGCGTCGATAATCTTCGCAGCACTCTCATTCTTCGTCAAAACGAGCCATCCCGTCGGGTATGATTCACGGGAGGGCCCGTTGTTGTTCTGTAGCTCAGTTTTTGTCATGTGCTTCGTCGGCCACCACCCGGAACTCCACTACACCTGCTATAGATAGGCGGTAGTGTTAATGGTGTTGTGTATATGTGGCAATTTGATTTTACATCCGTCGGTACTCGAGTGGCACCAAATGTACTCGTGCCAACTGTGGCATAATGAGTCAGGCGGGGTCGTTATGTCGTCTGTTGTTCACACTGGCGCGCCGCCATGGGTGGGGAAATCCCATCACAGAAGAGGGGTGGGTCGATCTCGCTCTCGAACCGTCTAACCAAGGGCGTGGTCGTGATCTCATTGACGAACTGGCTGCCGAACCATACATCACCTTCCAGCAGGCCGAAGGATACCGGATCAAGAACGACCCCGATTCGCAAGCGCAGGCTGCATACCGACTCAAACGGCACTGTTCCTACAGCAAATTGCAGATCGAAGCGACACTATCTCGATTCGAGCAGGCTGGTGGGTTTGATGCATATGACGACAGCGTTCTCGACGGCCTTGACGACTGGTAAGGGCGGATTCTTCGCCGACCCTTAGCATAGCAAGTTCGACTCCACAGGGAGCATCGCCTGGCAGAAAGCGTCATAACCGGTCTGCAAGTCGAGCCCCGGTTGAGCTCTCGGTAGAGAAAATGATTTCCGGAGAAGCCGGTGTCGTGAGGATATCCACCGCCAACTACAGGCGGTAAGAATATGCTGACAGTGAGCCAAGGGCAATTGTGTGAGATCTCCCTGGGATAACCTCTTCTGGTATCAGCGGAGCAGTGAGACGGGGGAGGAGCAACTGGAAAACAACACCACAAAGGGGTTTCTCAAGGTCCTCCAGGAATCTGAGTCCGAGCTCACGGGCGCGTTTCTGGATCGGTTCCTTGGCCTCGATATCGCAGGGGCAGAATTTGAGTACGATACGCAGGTTGGGCTATCAGAGATTCCCAATACCGGACACACCATTCATCTCGTCGGACTCTCGTATGAGGGGGAAAATATCGCTCAAGCGGCTTCGACTCAGTCCGGTGTTGGGACCGTGGATGGTGTCCTCACAGTCTCCTCTGAGGATGGCCCCACAACCGTTGTCATTGAAGTGAAGACCGGACGAGATAGGCTCGACCACGACCAGATGGGGAAATACCGTGGCGAACTCGGGATTGAACAGGACCGACTCTGTCACGGAGTCAGTTGGCGAGACATCTATGAACTGCTGGAAGGCCACCGAGAGCGAACACCGAACACAATCGACCAATTCCTGCTCGACGAGTTCACCGAATACCTCGAGCTGATGCAAATGATTCCATTCAACGGATTCGACCGAGAGAAACTGACTGGCCCGGGAGTAGATGAGTACCGCAAGACCATGCTGCGTGGTGTTGATCAGAACAATACGGGGGTCTTCACGCAAGCACTCGCTGAGAAGCAGGACGCATACGGTTTCGAGAACTTCACGGCTACCTCGAACCAACAAAGCCGGGAAGTCCACCTGGTCGACGACGATGAGTTGGCTGATGGGATTTTCCAGCAGTTACGCCACTTTTCTGCTGGGTTCTGGTTTCCAGGGAAGTTCTGTGTACAACTCTACATCCCGAACCGGATCGCCAGCAATATCGTTCGACGTGGCTCTGCCGATCTCCAGCCGGAGTTCGAGCAGGTAATGCTGGATGTGCTTCCCAAGCTCGATGATATCGAGCTCACGCGGGCAGACAATCCGTTCTACTACATTCGCTATCAGCGGAATATCCAGCAGGCGAACGATCGGGCACGTCAAACGACGACCATGCCCGCTGATACGGTTATGTACATGCCAGGACTTTCGGCGGCGAGTATTTCAGACCGGTTGGGCGTCATCGGGCGGGCCATCCGTGAAACGACGGACGCAGGGGTCGGCAACGAGAAGTCGTTCGTCATCGAGAAGCAGATACCCTATAGCTCGGATCTTCTCGATCAGACCGAGTTGGTTGACTGGACACTCGAATATTTCCAGACGCTTCTGCCGGTCTATGAGTACTTTGGTGAGTAGGGGTGCAAACTGTCAAACTCAATTAGAACAGGCTCTGTTTAAATCCTTGATTGTGGATAGGAGCCAGCTTCTAAATACAGAGAATAGTTTACCCTGTCTCTCCCGTATGTTTCCCCTGGTGACCATCTGCTCGGGGGTTTGACCACCGGGATTCTCTACTGGGCTAATCTACAACAGCACCAATATTGTTGCGACATTAACAAGTTTCGGGACAATATAATTATCTCCGGAAGTAAACCGTTACAACGACCCTCATACAAATGAGTGCCACAGACGAACTTGGAAAACGAGCAGGCGACATCTGGTCGACACTGGAGATTTTACATACCGCTACGCGGTCAGAGGCAGTAACCGAATGGCTCGCTGAGACCGAGATCGACGCTAATACCTTTGTCTCCGGCTATCCAGTATTCATCGAAACCGGACTTCGCCACCTTTTGTCTATTTGTCGACATAATCAAGACTTGGAACTAGAAGAGGATTATATTACACGCCGTGCACTGGCACAACTTCCACCACTCTCAGAGATTCCACACTCCTCAGAAAAACTGAATCTATATCGGAACTGTAATCAAATACAATCATCCATCCGCGATAGCGCTTCACCTGAGCCAGAGTCGCTCATTTCCGGAGTTGCAGAAGCGATAGGACCACTGTTTGAGGTACGTAAGGGGCTTAAGCAGAATTTCGACCCCGTCAATGTGGATATTTCACCTGACCGAGTACGTCGTGACGCTGTTATTTTGACCCTCTACATCGCGTTCCAACAAACCAGGAATAACCGGCCGGTCGGTTATGGGCCATCGAATCTCAACAGTTGGTTAGATGGAGATATCAGGCAAAACTCTGTGCAGGGTTACGCTGCAACTCTTCGATATCTGTGGTCAACCGTTCTTACCTCTGAGGAATACGTTGGCTCGGGGATTGAATATCTCACAGAGAGCGATCGCTACACGACACGTGACTTGTGGGAACGAGAGCAGGTTGGAATCGAAAAGGGTGAGGAAACCGCGTTGAGTTCGTATCGGCCTAAGATTGAGGAGGTAGTCCTGGAGCCCTTGGACGCTCGTTATCCAGATGAGCTCACTAGTCTCTCCCTCGAAGCGGGAGATCTCCTTCACTGGACGGGTGGACCTCTCAAGCAGTATCTTGGCCCGCTTATTTCCGATAGCAGTGCTCCACCGTTATATAAGTTAGAACCAGCCGCGAGGGTTGGGTACGGATTGATCTGGTTTGATCAGGGTGAATGGCTTGGCGGAGGGAGTTTCAGTCGAACGCCGCTCATTGAGACAGTTATCCGGGGACTGACAGCCACATATGATCAATTCGATGAGACGGTACCGCTTCACGTCACTCGGTTCAATCACCCAGTCGAAAGAGGGAATCTGGTCTCGTACGCGATTTTGCAAAGAGTCCCTGAGAGGAGCCTCGGCGATCCATCAGGCTGGCTGATATTCAACAACGTAGCCGCGGATTTCGAAATCGAGGGAGAGTACAGAATCAAACGCATTGAATCGCTTATCGAGCAGATCCCGGATACGTCAGTTGAAAGGACAACGATTCAGGTCGAACGACAGGAGTTTATCGATGCTGTCGCAGAGCGGCTATCCGACGATTATGTTCTTCAGACAAGGGCGAATACTCGGATGCTGAAAGCGATAGAGGCTGGCCGCGGGGTGCTTGTGGAGTTACTCACAGCATATGTTCTGGCACACCGGTATCCCGATTCGAAGGTTCACTGGAGTGATACACAGGACGGCGAAGAAATCGATGTCTGGGTTGAACATGATGAATCCATTCGGCTGATCGAGTGCAAGACGGACCTCGCTGCCGCTGGCGTTGATAAGACACGTAAGCAGCTATTGCGGAAGAAAGATCGATTTGTGCCAGATTGGACGGTCAAGGGCGAAGTATGGACTTGGGAACCACCAGAAGAATCGGCTGTAGAATCGCTCGAAGCACACGATATCAATGTCTCCTGTGTCTCAGAGAGCTCGGAGCTCAATTCCATTAGCACTGATGATCTGGAAATACTCTTCTCAGAATTCTTGCCAGAGATTTCAGACCGACATCCACTCATGCCTGCACCGAGGTACTCATATTAAGTCAGGAATCGAGTTACAATATCAGAGAGTTCTCAATCGATCATAGTCCTGTACTCACGCCCTGTATTCAGCTGGATTCTGGAGGCATATCAGCGATTGTGGATTTCAGCAGAGCTTTAGACCAATAACTCACACGGCTGGGTCGGTTGGACAGCTACGTTGTAGGGCGATTGAAACGAAGTTATTGTAATTCCAACAATGCTTATGGGCCGGGAGATTTCATTATCTTGCTAAGATGAATCAGATCTCTCTCACCTGTACATGTGGAAATGAGCTTTCAATAACTCCTGAAGAGCGGACACCAACTGTCGATACGTCTGTATCATGCGGTTGCGGGGAGTGTTATCTCCTTACCGTTACGAAAATGGAGTGAGACGCGAGTTTTCTCCCTTATAGATCTTTCACAGGGGTGTTTCGAAACACCCCTCCTCGGCCTTATACGACCCTGTGTCCCCTCGAAGTGAGTATGGCCGCAGTCGATGACGACTGGACCGTCGAACAGATCGGGCCACCGGAAAATCAGGTTCGGATGGAGCTCGGTGAAGACGATGATACCGATCTCGTCCGGCTGCATCGTGGCGAGGAGACGGTGACCTTCCGAGTCGACGACGACATCGCCGTCAGTAATGGGGACATCCCGGAGTGGGCAGCACACGTGGCTCACCGACTCGGTATCGACCGGGTGGTGGGACCGTGATGGGTCAGAGTGCGACAACAGCGCGGGTTACACCCGGTGCCCGGAGTGTCGTCGACACGAGTCCACAACCCTGGTCGGCGAGCACTGCGACGGCCGCCGGCGGCACTCGATCCCCTGAGACAGTGGCCTCGAGAGTCCACTCGGCACGTGGGCCCGCATTTGGGTCGAGCACAACGGCGTCGAGTATGGCGTCGATGCACTCGAGTTCGCGCTTCGTCCGGCGGGCCCGTTCAGCCATCGTGCGGGGGCAGGGAGTCATTCGGCTGCCGGGCAGTCGACGACGTAGTCATCGTCCGTGCGTGTCGCCGGATGGCTGGTCTCACAGGCGGGGCAGTACACGAGTGCGTCGGCATCGGCGACCGCCCGGGCACGATCGGGCTCCTCGTCGCAGTACGTCTGCTCCCGCCGCTCGTAACTCGGGAGTGCAGCCCGGGGCATCAGACTGCCTCCCCGAACAGGTCGCGGTTCAGGAACGTACGGTCGACCCAGCCGACACGGTCGGCGACAAAGTCGACGTAGGTCTCGACCGCATTTCCGCGGCAGTCCGTGCCCGCGGCATCGAGATCGTACACCCCGATGCGCTCGCCGGCGAGCACGTCGATGCGGTGGACCACGTTTCGTTTTCGATCCAAGACGTGGGTCTTGTCGTTGTGGTCGCGGCCGAGCCATTCGTAGGCCGGCAGTGTTCGGGGGCTGTTCTCTTTGACGGTGCCCTTATTTGGGCGCGTGGCGTTGGTCGACATGGTTCTCGTAGGTGCGAGAACAACCGGGCCGCGTGTGCCAGCACGCGGCCGACCATTCATTCGACAAAATGGTCCGCTAGTGCCCAGTGTTCTCAACTAAACGTATCGTCCTCCAACACCATAAACCCTTTCCAAACAGAAGCACTAGTGGAAGCCAGAGAGAATGAGCACCAAGTCGAAAAGTGGCGAGGTAAAGGACGACGATATCCTAATCGAAATGAAGGCAGTCCGTGGGCCGTTCGCGACCACACAGGAGCTGTCCGATCGGCTCGGCATCAGCCGCCAGAGGATGAATACGCGACTTGGAAATCTCAAAGAGGACGGATTCCTCGACAGGAAACGGTGTGGAAGTGGCTACGGGTGGTGGATTCGAGGTTCTCCGAGTTAGGAGAATTTTTGACGGATTGCGTCGGCTGCTTCCGACTTTCCAGCATCTGTCGCCCACCAAAGTCGGCGACCTGCTGCCTTTTTGGAGACCACCAGACCATCTTTTTCGAGATCCCCGAGTCGTTTCGAGATTCGTTGACGGGAAAGCGGTACTTCCTCCTCGATCTCGGAAGCGAAGGCAGCCGGGCCCCGCGTGAGCAGGATCTCGATGAGGAGACGCTCGTCGGATATGTTTGGTTCGGGACCCCGGTTCGGCATATCCGATCAATATCCCCCGAGGTACAAATTCATCAGGGTTCAAAGATCCGGATTGTGAGAATTATCCCCTTCCGTACGGAATGGTTAAGTGGTAGGGGCCAATTATCCGAGATATGCGACTCTCACGAGGCAGCAGTTGGTGCCCACAAACGGGCGCCGACGGGGTTGCAGCCCCGACGACGCCTCGTGGGGTCGCAGAACAACATGACCCGCGACAACCCTACTAACGGCGGCGAGGGCCAAAACCCCACCGTCTCAACACCGAATCGCATCGCCAGCCTGACCATCGGTCCCGAAGCCACCGACGACCCACTAACCCACGAAGAACAGCAGGGCCTCGCACTGTTCGCCACCCATGGCCTCGCCGACAGCGCGTCGACCATCTACGCGACCAGCGTCATCGGCGTCGCTGGCGAAGCAAACCCGATCGTGGCCCAACTCCTCGAACAGGGCTGGGGCTGGGCGGCCGGCACGATGCTCCTGATCACGGGCCTGATCGCTGTCGTCTACCCATCCATCGCTAAACTAGACGGCATCCCGCAGTGGTTCGGGAGTGTTGTTGTCGGAATTGGTTTGGTAGTGGCCATTACAAACATTGTTGTGGGGGTGACAGCATGACCGAGCTCGAGGACCTCGCCCAGACACCGCCACTCGTCACGCACTATTGTGACAATTTACCTCGCGAGACCAGCGATGCATTCCAGAACCAAGCCAAGAGGTGCGCCCTCCGCGCCGAACTCGACCACCCGATCAATCGGGCGCCGTCGACGGTTGCCGCCGCGGCAGTCTACCTCACCGGGCTGCAGCGAGACACCCGATTCAGTCAGGCGGAGATCGCCAGTGCCGCCGACGTGAGTACCGTGGCCCTCCGCAATTGTTACACAGAACTCGCCGCCGCCGAAGAGATCGGGCTATCGCGTGGCGTTGGCCAGCCCCCCACCGAGGAGGTCGACGAATGAAGGTGGGCATCGTCACCAGCATCGGCGCCACGACCACCTACCACCGCGTCGAACACGGCGAGATCGACTGCCGACTCGCCCGGCGAGACGATTGTGAGTTCGACATCGTCGCCCGCCACCGCCTACCCGAAGCAGCCACGCCCTGTCGGGTCTGCTTTGGCGAACCCGACATCCACACCGGCGGCAACACCGGCTGGGCAACCAGACTGCGCCAAGCGGACAACCCCGAGGAGGTGATCCGCTCGTGACCAACCAGGTCGCCGTCCGCGACGTCCCACTCACCCAGCTGACCGTCTGGCACGAGCTCGGCGACGATGGCCGGCCGGCCTGCCGGCACGGCACGAAGCCGGAATGCAGCTATCGCGTTGTCGCCCCTGAGGCCCTCCCTGCGGGCGTTAGCAAGTGTGCCTACTGTTCGGGTGAGCATACAGCCCGCAGTGGCCCACGCCCGGGCACGCTGGCGCACACACTCGAACAGGCCGATCCCGAGGAGGTGTTCGGACGATGAGCGAGCAGGTTGCCGTCCGGACCAGCCACTGGCACTCGCTGACGGTCTATCACGACGTCGACGCCGACGGCACCGTCTCGTGTCGGACTGGCGACCGCGATATCGAGTTCCGCATCGTCGAGCAGGCTGCACTCCCGGAACACGTCGAGCGTTGTGCCAACTGCGCCGATGACTACGACGACCCCACGCGGACTGGCCCGAGTTGGGCGCGGAAACTCCGCACCGCCGACGACCCCGAGGAGGTGTTGCAGTCATGAGTGAGTACGTCGCCGTCTCGGCCAACCCGATGGGCCGGACCGCCTATCACGATCTCGAAGGTGGCGAGCCCGCCTGTGGCCTAGGCAAGAAAGACGGCCACGAGTTCACTATCGTCCCCCGCCACGACGTCGCCGAGTTGACTCACTGCCAGCACTGCAGTGGGGCGGCGGCCTCGACTGGCGGCCAGGGTTCTACCCTCGCAGCGAAACTGGCGGCAGCCGATCCGGACGAGGTGAGTACCCCGTGAGCATGCAGCCGCCACCCGAGGATTCCGTCGACAGCCAGCCCACGCGCTTCAAGCGCCGCTGGGGGATCACTCGTGAGGAGCTCGAACGCCGCGCGAGTGCCCACCATCTCGACGCCGACGGCCCCCGCGAGCGATTCTGTGAGGAGTGTGGCAACCGGGTTACGCGGACCCGCGAGAAAGACGACGCCCCGGAAGCCGGCCACGCCAAGGGTGATCGCCCCGACCAAGAACCCTGCAGTCAGCTCATGCACGGTGATCCGTGATGCAGGCTGCCGCTTTCGGGACGCCCATCGCACTGGAGTCAGCCAGCAGTCGGCCGGATCCACCCCATCGTCGCCAGCCCCAATTCCGTCGGATCCGGCACGTTCAGGGGGGCGAAAATGTTGAGTGGATAGAGTTAGTGATCCAACTGGAAGGCGACGCGCCTGGGGGCGACGCCGAGTCAGAGGCGGCAGTCACGAACCAGGGTGTCGTCGCCGGAGCCGATTTTGCAGGCAGTACTGGGTGTGGCGAGCTCCACGGCGAGTGCTTCGTCACGCAACGCGCTGCGGTGGGGGTGAGAGCATGAGTACCGAAGATGTCCTGACGGACGATGATCGCGCCTTGCTGGACCATCTCGAGCAGGACATCGACGCCGCCGACGACGCGAGCGAGCTCGAAGCCATCGCCCGAGAATTGCGTGCCGAGCTTCGCGATCACCAAGCGGAGCTGCGACGGCTTGAAACCGAGTTCCAGTCGTTCCAGCAGGCCGTCGACGAACGACTCACGCGTCTCGAGAACCGTCAGGCTGCCGGGGAGCAAGACTCAGCCGTTCCGCTGGAGACATGGCTGCAACTCGACGCCGACGCCCGTGCAAGCGAACTCTCGACGTCTGAGCACATCGCACTCGTGCTGCACGAGCACTGGCAGGACATCGCCTGGACGATGGGTGGTGGGTCGAACTACGCCGGGACGACACACGAACAGCGGGTCGGCGTCGATACGAACACGACTGCCAACGCGAAGTACAACCCCTCTCGACTCAAGCATCGCCTGAAGCAGGCACTCGACTTCGACCCCCATCACGAGCAGGTGTATCGTGGCCTGAAGCGGCTTGCCGACGCCACGGGTGGCGAGGAGTACGTCGACGACACGGCTGGCCGGACGCATATCGTCGGCGGCTGGTACCAGTACCACGAGAAGGCCACCGCCGACGGCGAGGATACCAAGCGCGTGCTCTGGAGGGCCGACGATGACTGAGGAAAACCGCTCACACTGTTGTGCGTGGGTTTGGGTGCAAGGGCGTGCGGACTTTGCCGTTGAGCAGGGGCGTCGAGACCGACCCCCGCCCGGGGCGGATGCTCAGTGAGCATCCGCTCACGTATCACAGATACGCTAGACGTATGATCGCTCACGTCACCAGCGACGGCCCCGCCCCGCCCTTAGTGCTGTAAGTGGTGTTGGTGTACACACTCCGGCAGCAAATATCGCGCACAACAGTGTGAGTGGGTTTGTTGTGTCAGGCAAGACTTGTTGGTAGATTGTTTGTAGCCGAAGACACCGAACGAGTGTTCTGGAGCGATGAGATTAGAGTGGAAAGTCAGTCCTGATTTGACTCGTCGTTCTGTCGTCGCTTGAGTAGGTAGATCGAACTAGTGAATCCAGCCACAGTGCTAGTGATTCCAAAACCGAAACCAGCCGCATTAGTTCTATCACTCCCGTCTTGATAATCTGTCCCCCCACCACTACTGGACCCGTTATTACTACTACTCCCATCTGTAGTGGTTTCATCACTATCTGTTCTGTCAGTTTCAGTAGATTCAACAGAAATTGTTGATGCTGTTGTGTCAGATTTCCCATTATTATCAGTCACAGTTAGTTCAACAGAATAAGTGCCAGTATCTGAGAAAGCATATTCAACCGTTTCACCGTGGTATTCGTTGTTATCAATCAACCACTCGTAACTGGTAACTGTTCCATCAGGATCGGATGACTCCCCTCCTTCAAATATAATTGGCTCATCGACGGTCGGTTGTGTCGGTTCGATCTGAATCGATGCTATCGGAGGAGAGTTGATTCGCTGTCCGGCGTATTGCCAGTTATTGTGGTGACCTAAGGTCCCAAGCATCACACGAGAGTCTTCACTTGAGCCCTGCCCATCTGTTTCTAATGCATGGAGTTTACCCTCCGCAAACCCACCATCACTCCCGACGTAGAGGGTTCCATCCACGACAATAGGTGAGCTATCAATAGCTCCGTCGGCCCGGAAAATCCACTCTTCTTCGCCAGTTGCTGCATCTACAGCAAATAGAATTCGATTATCAGATCCAACATAGACAGTCCCGTCAGCTACTGTCGGTGAACTGCTTATTTTATTGGTACTCCCGGGTGGTTTGAACACCCACTCTTGTTTGCCTGTTTCTGCATCTATTGCGTACAAGGATCCCCCTCCTCCCAAGGATTTCCTACTCCCTACGTAGACGGTTTCATCCACTACAGTTGGTACACTCTCAATACCATAATTAGTCTCAAAAGCCCACTCTTGATTTCCTGTTTCTAAATCGACCGCATACAGGTGCTTATCGTCAGAACCAATGTAGACAGTCCCGTCCACAACCGTTGGAGAACTATCAATCGAGTCTCCGGTTCCAAAAACCCATTCTTGATCGCCCGTGGTCGCGTTCACCGCGTATAAATTATTATCCCACGATCCGACGTAAACAACCCCATCGACTACTGCTGGCGAACTATAGATATTATCGCCCGTTTCGAAGACCCACTTCTGGTCGCCAGTCGCAGCATCCACTGCATATAAATTCTGATCGTAAGATCCTATGTAGGCTGTTCCGTCTACTACCGTTGGTGAACTTACGACTTTATCGTCTGTCTCAAACCTCCATTCGTGATCGCCCGTTGTTGCATCTAAAGCGTATAAATTCGAATCGACAGACCCTACGTAGACCGTTTTATCGACTACTATAGGTGAACTTATGATTCCATCGCCAGTTCCAAACTTCCACTTTTGTTCACCCGTTGCAGAATCTACTGCATACAAATTTGTATCGCTGGATCCTACATATACAGTATCTCCCATTACTGTCGGTGAACTTAAGATGGGATCCTGGGTCTGAAACGACCAGATTTCATCTCCAGCATCTGCCACCGTAACCCCGATACTTGTGAGTCCAACCCCAACTGCCATCGTTGCACATAGTGTTCGGGCATACTGCCGTCGTGAGATCGATATATTGCGCTCTCCTCTCATTTACAGAAACAATTGTCAGTAAACTGTATTAGTTTCACCGCAACTAGGACAACTCACTGTTACTCTATTGGATCTCAACCACTTTCGCCTCTGTTTTGAGGCAGTTATTGCGTCTCAAGCAATCAGTATGGCCAAATGTGTCACAAGAATCGCAATACGCTCTCAACTATTCCTTGGCAATAGTGGCAAGCACCGCTAGGTGTGCCAAATAACACCATCAGTGGATTCGACTTAATAAGGTTTCAACAGAGTCGAATATTACTATCCGTGAGTGAGAACGCCAGAAAGCAGTGCTGCCGTGCCCAGGGGCTTTAACCCAGTCACCTAACAACAATGAGGGAATGCCGACACTGAAGCAGAAAAAGAACGGCGACCATATTATTCACAAATCCGGAGACACCCACCCCGTCAACACCTTCCAAGTCACCGATGATGGCGCCGAGATTGTCAAAACCTCGGGGACAGAACTCGAGGAATACTTTCCCGACCAACTATTCTACCTGCTCGACGATCTAGGCCATCTTTCCACAACCGGCGAAGGCGGCAGTGGAACCGGCATTTCCAAGATATCCAATATTGACTGGGCGACTGAGGAACTCTCTGTAGAAGAACGCGTCAACGTCGCAACCCAGATTGTCGACAAACACGGCGTCGACCAATTATTCGAAGGGGACGCCGCCGAGTGGGTTCTCACAATCACTGGAAAGGCAGCTATCTTCCTCGAACCTCTCGTCCGTGAAATTGCGAATGCGACTGGATATAGCTATGATACGATCGATCTATATTGTGACCGGCTGACTGCTGATTTCGATCTGCTCGAGACAGCTCTCTGTGCGTATCTTCAGACCGAGGGTCTACGGTCGAAAGAGTTCAGTTCTCCATCGGAATCTACGGGGACTAACGAGGTGCTTGGCACCGACGGCGAATTTGTCTACATGAAAATTGGAGAGACGCCACGCCCCCAGTACGATATTGCCGGAGAAATACCGGATCCGCTACCGGACGGGCTGAGGGCAAAAATCGTGGATGTCTACTCCCATTCTGTGACCGGCGATTCTGTCTACGGGGATATGGAGCCAAACGGGTTTGCTGAATTGTCTCGGATCGAGTGTCGGTCGAGATACGATGTCGAGGAGGGGATGGTTCTGCCACGGGAACGCTTGGAAGACTTCCCTGTCGAGCTCCCGCCGCGATCAGAGCTAACTGAGCAGTATGAGGCCTTTCGACTGCTGCAGAACCATGTCAACCACGTCTTAGAATCGCCAAATGCCGGTGTTGAACACGGCGATGGATCCCCCTGCGACCAATGGTACGGTCAGATACAGGGACGGCTACAAGACGGATCCAACGGAGCGGACGGACTCGGGGTTCAGCAAGCCAACCGTGCTAAGCACAGTACCCAACTCTACAGGGACTGCTACGGCGACGGTGAACAGGTCACCGACTTCGCCTGCCTAACGATGGATCAGCCAAGTGAATCACAGCGGCTTCGACTATTCCCATTTGGAATCTTTGAACATGACGACGTGGTCGACGTCCCCGTAGCACCTGAATCTGAGACGCCGTTACCAGTGTATCCGCAATCCGAGCAGGAACTGCTTCAAGCGAGTATGCTGCTCGCAGAGTTCCCGGATACACCGAGTATCAAGCACGGAGATTAGAGGATTTTCTTGTTGCTTCAGAACGCCCGTTGCACACAGTGTGACCGAAAGACGGGCGAGCGCAGCGAGTCGAGTGCCGTCGAGATCGGATCCGAAGCTAGTCGATCGTAGGAACCTTCGCGAACTGCTCTGCCGATCCCGTTGACCGGGGCGTAACGTTTTACCAGTATTGGACACTAAGAGTGTCCATGGACACTGAAGGGGATCAAAATATTGAGTTGCAGATTCCCTATCCGTTCGGAGAGGAGCAGGTGTTCCGGTATGCGGCGATGGAGGATATCCTCGAACTCCTGACCCGGAATCCGTTCCGTGTGTTCACCGTGCGCCAACTTCGGGAGATCACAGACAACGGATCGAAGACGGCGACACGGGCAGTTGACCTCCTACAGCAGTTGGAACTCATCAGCGTCGACGAGGGAGGCCGCAGTCGGAGCGTACGGCTACACCGCGACCACGTGACGATCCCGGATGAACCGCTGTTCGCAATCCCGCAAGACGAGTTCCGTGAACCAATCCGAGAGTTCACCAACCGAGCTCGCACAGAAATCCCGTCGTTTTCGGCTCTGGCAGTCTTCGGGAGTGTCGCCCGGGGCGAAGCCGACCGACAGTCCGACATCGATATCTGGATACTGATCGACGACGACGAGAATCTCCTGGCGGCACGGCGCACGGCGGCCGAGCTCGCGGTGGACCTTGGTGAGAAACAGTTCGGCGATACTGGGAGCCGATACGCGTTCGAGGTGTTGGTGGAGTCCGTCCCATCAGCACTCGATCACGCGAGGGCTGACGACCGGATCGACGACGTGCTAGCCGAGGGGATCGTGATCGGAGATTCAGATGCCATAGAGCAGGTGAAGGACGTTGTTCTGGGCGATGTCGACGCCACGGAGGCGATTGACGATGAGTAGTGAAGACCCGTGCAGCGACGGGTTGCGTGGTGTCGTTGAAGCATTCAACCGGCAGGGAACAGTAGAACCGGGGCTCTGAGAGAACCCGCCCACGTGTCGACGGTTCGGGAGGGGAAGTTACAGTAAGCCCGTCAGCTTCTCCCGGAGAAACTCCTTCGCTCGACTGCGCGTTCGCGGGCGAGCAGCGACATGCTCGATTTTGAAGTCCCGAAAGCTCTGTTCGCGGCGGAAGGGGCCCGATGTATCGTCGATATACAGAATCGATCCAGTACTATCTGCTGGCAGTAAATCGACGAGATACGTGATAAACCGCTGGTAGTCCGCCAAATCAAGGGTATCCCACGTTTTGTATTTGGCATCGCCAATCCAGACGAGTTCCCGGCCGGCCTCGATTGCGAAGTCTGGCTCGCCTGGCTTGATGTTCATCCCTGGCCAGAGATAGTTACTGTGCGTCGCAATTGAGCGGTTGTAGTAGAGGGTGACTGAAGACCCGTATTCGATAGTTCCCGAAAGCGACGTGTGATCATCCTCGCCTCGCCCAACGAGCTCAGTGAGAACCTGATCGAGGAGACTCAAACACCACAATTCGTAGGTCTTGCTCATCGGTTTGATAGCCGAGCTGAGATTCGAGGCTAGTTCGACCTCCATGCTGATCGCCCGTTGGAAGGCCTCCCAGAGATCCACAACATCCGCCATTTCACCGCTTACCTCCCGCCGAACCTTCGACAGCACTCTTGGATCAGAGAACTCCGTCTGCAGTGCCTGATCAACAAGTTGGCTCGGGACCCCTTCCTGGGTGAACTCTTCGTGGTACTGGATTTGGTTGTCGAACGCCTGCTGATAGTAGGCGAATCGGCTGGCTAACTCCCGCATCTCGTTGGCGAGCTCAATATGGAATCGGACGAGGAGGTAGTTGGGGAGGGATTCGAAGGAAAATTCGACCTGCTCAGTAACCACATCCCGGCTGCCTTGCGCACGCTGCTTGATCGTCTCCTCGACGACCGGCCGGCCCTGCGGGGACGTCTCACGCTGCCGTGTCCGGTTGACTTCGACAGCGAGTCGATGCGCAAGGATACTCTCCGTATACTCGATGAGTGCCCGACTGTACCCCGCTAATCGGGCCCGTTTATCGAGAAGAATCTCACTCGAGAGGGGCATCGACGCCGAGATGGTATCGGCGCCCACAATTTCCGACCAGCCCTGGATATCGGATAGCATCGACTCGAACTCGTCGTCATCCAATCGCTGGGGCTTGACGACGATGTCCGCGGGATATTCACCGGGCCAGCCACCTGGCGAGAAGCCATCCGCAGAGATTTGCGGCGGGGGAACCTCGATGTGCTCCGACTGCGGCCGCTCTGCCTGCGCTTCATCAAGCGCATCGTTGATCGACTCAATATAGGACACCAACCCCTCCCAGTCGGCGTCGCTGAGGCCGAGATCGGTTTGCGAGTAGGTTTGGTACGTCCGGTAGGCCATATGGGTTACTCGAGCACGCGCTTGTCTTCTTTCGCGGTCGTCAAGACGGAGGCCGTCTCCGGGAGTCCCAGCTGATTGGCAAGGTCGATGATTTCGTCGAAGTCTTCGCTTGCGGTGCTGTCTTGGTCGATGGTGTCTGCTCGCCGCAACTCCGGCATGAAGTGCTCGAACTGGGGGACGAGATATGAGATGACGGCCTGGTCTAGCACACTTCGATCAGTCTCGTCTGGGAATAGGACCTGGTGTGCCACGACGTACTTCCCCGCGTCGATCAACAACGCTTGGCCGATATCGATGACATCGCGATCCATGACTTCCTGAGCGAAGTAGACGATCGTCTCCAGCCAATCCAACGACCCCGTTCTCAGGGCATCGCTATCCTCCAGCGAAGCGATAGCCTCCTCGATGCGGTCTCGGGTGACGACATCACCCAGAACTGCCGCCACGTCTGTCGAGGACACACCATTACCGTCGTCACTGCCAAGGAGCAGATCATCCATCAGCGTCTCCCGAACGACTTCTAACGTGGTTTCACTCCCAGATGTAAGCTCGGCTGGCGATGGATCAGCAGTTGGCTCGCTCGTTGGTGGGGCCTGACTTCCACTGTCCATGAGGGAAGGGACTCGAACAAAGGCGAAGCGCCGCCGGAATGCGTATCCCAACGAGAACAGCTGGGCCTGATCGTACGTATTCATCGTGGCGAGAATCCGGAATGAGAGCGGGACTGGGACGTCGGCTGCGTCAGGGGCATAGGAAATCTCTCGAGAAGTCCGATAATCGATATCGAGTAGGGTGAAGATGTCACCGAATGCTTCGTCAAGATTTGCCCGATTGAGTTCGTCAATCAGCAACCAGCTTGGATGACCCCCAGTCGATTGAGTGAGTGTGTCCTGGCAGTCAGCCGCCGCTTCAGTGAGGAAGCCTTTCTGGGGTTTGAACCCGTCACCTGACGGCGCATAGCCACCAACAACCTGGTAGTTCGACCACTCAGCATTCGCGGTTACGAGGGAATAGTCGCCGGCACAAACCGCCGTTGAGAGTTTTCTCGCTGCACGAGTCTTCCCGGTCCCTGGTGGGCCGTAGAAAACCAGATTCTTGCCAGCCACAAGATGTGCGAGAGACTCCCGGTAGAGCCAGGCCTGGCCTGCCTCTTCGGTGAGTAACTCATTGATCGCAGCCATCGTATCACGGCTCCGCTGTTCATCGAAGATGGCCTCGAAATCCGACTGCTCGATGTTGATGATGCCAAACTGAATTGGGAAATCGCGGGTCAGCTGGTCGCGAACCTCGGTCAGTGAGATCGGATCGATTTCGTGATATTCCGTAACCTCGGCGTAGTAATGCTCGGTCCCGTCGACGTCTTCAGTCGTTATCTCGCCGATTGAGCCGACGGCATAGAATTCACCATCCTCAAGATAGACGAAGCGGACATCTGGCGCCGCACTCGGCAGTTGATCACACCCGGGAATTCCCTCTTTGAAGTGGTACGAGGATGCGGGTTCATCCTCATAATCATCGTTACCGGTTTTCAGGATGAAGTATTCGTACTCGCCTGCAAGACTCTCTTGGAGCCACGATGAGAAATTGAATGCTGGCTCAGGATCAGGGATCTCCCCGCTGCCGTCGATGAGTTCAGTGACGACGTAGGGGTTAAATACGCTCCAAAGGTCGTCATCCTCTGGCCGTATTCGGTCCGTTCGGTCAGGATAAACCCGTGAGAAGCCCTGTGGACTGAAATTATCTTCATAGTCGAGCTTGTCCCACATCGTTTTCGCCGGGATTGCCAGGGGCGTGTACTCTTTGAGTGTATAAACGAACTTGCTCTCCGGGTTGTCCCAAATGAAATCGCCGTATTCCTCCCCTTCGAATTTGGAGCCGACACGCCCGCGAGCGATGATTGCTCCATTACGGTAGTAGAGCACCACATCATCTTCCGAGAGCGATTCGAATGTACCCGCATTCCGGTCCCCTCCCCTTGACCCCCAAATACGAACTTGCCCAAGATCAGCTAGGGCCTCGGGAACTTCACTACCGACTGGCTCAAACCGCTGGTCAACAGTTCGTTTGAAATCCGGAATCCAGCGATCATTGACCGGCATGAAGAATAGGTCAGCATCACCGGATGTAGAGTAAGCAGTCTCCCACGGTTCACCGGTGTTCCACGCGTCGTTCATCCGCTCTAGCGCCGGATCGAAATGTTTGGACAAGTAGTCTTCGTCACCATCTACGTCGCCTTCGCGGAGATGTGAGACAATGTTCGCTTCGATCGCTTCCTTTTCTAGGTCAATTACTATTGTAGACCTCGAAAGTGCGTCTTCGCGCCGTTCTTCAGTCGAACCACTCACATCAGTTTCAGCGAAGAACTTGCGAACAACTGTCTTAATTTGCTCATCTATCGATGCAGGGGCGTCATCTCCAAGCGGAAGATGGGATTCTGCAATATCGTCTACAAAGCGTAGTTTGTTGGAGTTGAACAGCCCCTCAACAAGATCCTCGCCTGGCGGAGGAAATGATCCCGAATCGAAGGCTGCCAACAGCGCATCGAAGAACTCTCGATCGACTTTGGCAATTATTTCTGGAGGGAATTCATCAGGGCCCCCCTGCTGGATATGTTCTCCATTATTCGCGACGACCGTCCAATTCACGTCTATCTGAGGGGCCTCAGCAGTCGCCTCACTCGATTCATCGATATCGAAGGCCTGGGTATCCTGCTTGGCTGAGAAGCTAGTTGAGACAACGCCGAAGCCAAATGTATGAGCCTTCCCCCCACGGTAATCCTGCGCGATAAGAATATCCCCGACGTCGATCTCCGTCGCGAGATCAACCCACTCACCTGAGGAGTCAGCTGGGAAGGCTGCGATATTTTGCAATCTCCATGTTTGCCAGTCATCGGTCTCACAGTGGACCTTGAAGATCTCTCGATCAGATAGAAAACGGTCGAGTTGGTCCCGAAGGGACTCATCCAGTCCAGTAGACATGCTTGGAAGAAGACCTCATGCCCTCATTAAACCCACCGACAGGTAGTGGATAGAGCCTTTATATTAGTGTTACAACAGGGAATCTACGATGAATTTGATTTGGGAAAGATTGCGCTCTCTTATTCGATGGGAAGTCGCAGCTGCCGGTCTCTTGATTGCGTTTGTTGGAGGATGGGTCCTTACATCGTATGGGGTTGCCCAATCTTCCCAGAGCCTCCTCTTGACGCTGATCACTGCCCAGGCAAGTATCCTAGCGATTGTCGTCTCTATCACTCTGCTCGCCACGCAACTTGTAGCAACGAACTATGCGCCACGAATGTCTACGCTCCTTCTTCGAACTCCCCAATTCAAGCAGACTGTTGGGATCTTCATCGGATCAATATCTCTCGACATCATTCTCTATATCGCCATTGGTCAGTTCCAGCATCCCCTCCTCTCGGGGCTGTTCTATAGTGGGATTGTGCTGTTCGGTCTGGTGCTGGTTTCGGTCTACTTATTCTCAATTGAAATGGTCGCACAGTCGGTTCCCGAACGATTAGTCGAGCTATTCACGCAAACTGTCTCTGTCGATGAGTACATCGACAAAGTTGAGGAATATTCCGAAAATCCGGAATCGAATAGTCACCCGTTACAACCACTCTTTCGATATACGATGACTGCGCTGTCAAAGGGAGAGTATTCAGCTGCATCTTCGGCGTTGTATCACTATCTCACGTATACAACGGACGTACTTACAGAGATCAAAAACAGAGGGTTGCTGGCAGATTCGGATTTTGAGCCGAGGGAAGAATTGTTTGGCCCAGTTTTGAAAGACCATCTGCATCTCATCACGCAGCATGCAGTTGAGAACGACGAATCACAGATCAGAAAGACCGCGATACAAGGTCAAATCGACCTCGGAAAACAAGGAACCGGTCTTGATCCCTACAATCGAGTTTTCCAACAAGCAGTGAGTGGAATCGAGAATACGATTCGAGAAGCTCCGTATACAGACAAAGGCTATCCGACACTGAACCAGTGCTGGACAGGGATTGGTGAACTTGCTAAAGTGGCCTCGAAATCGGGTGGGAATAGGCAGATGCTCAGTATACGTACTACTCTGGACCAATGGCTTGGGTATTCTGTGAGAAATGTCGAAGAACCCGGCTGGCTGGGGAATTCATCTCGGATTCTATTCGACGATCTCTGCCAGGCATATTCAAACATCCTCCACGAAATTTGGCTGAAAGAGAACCTCGCCCAATTCGGTCCAACAGACTTGCACGGCGACGGAAGGCAAACTCCACCAGAGGATGTGGAAAGGCTGAGATATTGTCAACAAGCCATTTTCGAGCATACGAGTGTTTTCCTACAGTATCGAATTGATAACGGTGAGTGGATCCCCACAGAGGGCAATTACAGGAGAGCATGGAAGAATCTCGTAATAGAGACAGCCGAAATTGGGGCAACGGATCTCGCTATTCACCTGTGTGAAGTACTCATCCAGATGGCGTTTATCGAAAATTCAGCTGAGATCCCCTCAGTTGAACGTCCGTCTTCGAATTGGTTTGAACCGACGGATCCGAATGAGATCACTCACTGGAAAAGGGAGCTAAAGGACATTGGGGAAGAGACAGATTCTCCAATCGTGCAGAACGCATTCTCAAACCTCCTTTCCTACGAATCAGTGGACAACCCAGTGAATATCTTGGTCCGAACTGGTGAAGACGAAACGGACCAAGACGAGTTGTACAGTTTCGATCTCGATATCACGGATTATACAGAACTCAATACGAGAGAGGAATATCCGAGTGCCCTACTCCAATTGAAGGACGAAGTACTGGATACTGAGTAGTGTATAACTGACGCGTAGCGAGATGGTATCAGTTCTAGCGGCGATCCGGGACCGATAACTACCGACGACCAATGGTCATGCCATGCATCCGGCAGGGCTTCCGTTTCGCATGCTTCTCCCGATTAGATTCCACAAAACAGTAGTGTCCTAATTGGAGTACTTAGCCGTTCGTTGACTGATTTCGTTCGTGCCACCTTCCGTGCCGCTGATGAATTTATCGTATGTCTCCGTTCGATGCTGCTCTTTACCCAATTGCTCCCACTCCCGATTGGAGTACGTCTCTCCTTTCTCAGCTCCCTCCGTCATCTCCCATTTCTTTGTGAGGAGCCCTTTCTTCTGCCACTGGGCGCCGCAGACAACACATTCGGCGCCATTGATCTCGAACACGCTGTGTTTGAATCCGCAGTTTGGACAGTACTCCAACTCAACATAGTCTGTACTCTCGGAGTTCGACACCACACCAGCGTGACCCCGAATAACGATGTTATACGTGGTTACATACTCGGCTAGGCCCTCGACCTCGGTTACCCTGTTCCGAATTCTCTCTGCGATTTCCTCACCTGGATTTTCGGATGCCTCATCGTCGAGAGCCTCTCCGCAATTCGTGCAAAAGTCGTCAGTAGGGGATATGTTCGAACGGCACTCTGGGCAGACGCCGACGGCAGACAGATCTTCACCGCAGGATGCACAGAACGCGTCACTCCGATCGACAGCGTCGCCACAGCCGGGACACATCAACCCGCCTGTCGAGACGAACAACTCACGGTTGTTCTGGACGTCTTCAATGAGTTTCTGCGTCTCGTCAACTAACTCGATCCGGGCGTCGAACAGGAGATTAATCGTCTCGATCAATCCGTCATGGACCCGACTGGGGGCAGCGTTCGCATCGAAGTTTGCCAGCTGTGCTTTCTGTTTGATCGCTTGTTTCTGGATTGTTCGCTCCAACGTTGACATGGTCGAGGTGTCGTCGAGTTCCCCTTGGATCATCTTCTCGACCAGTGGGACATACTTTGCAGCTGGATCAGAGAACTTCCCCGTATTGCCAAGCAGCGTACTCACTTCATCGAAATATCCACTCCCTCCAGATTGATTCGGAACAGACGCTGAACTGCTTGGGGCGCGGCTATTCCCATGAATCGCGTTGTGGCACTGTTCGCAAACCGCTACCAGATTCGACGTCGAGTGAGTCCCCCCTTTCGACTTCGGGACGATATGATGCGCATGGAGTGTTGCCCCTCCGTTTGGGCCTCCAGCCCTCCCACAGTTTTGACAGGTGTAATTATCTCGTTTGTAGACTGTCTTCCTCCGTCGATCCCAATCGGAGGGGTAACTTTTGGCCATGATACGGTAACCAAATCCTTCCGAAATATCAGCTTGCGGGTTGGTTGCAGGGAAATAAGCAAAAGACGAACACACGAGGTGAGATTCAACTCACGGTGTGACTAGCCGCTAGCCTGCTCACAATCCGATCTTCGCGCCGTCGTCTGGGACATGAATATCCGCTACCGCCGACCGAAGTTCGTCGCGTGAAAGCAGACAGTGATTGATCGCCTCCATATGGACCACGACGACGGTGGCCTCGGTCGCGTCACGAACTGCCGAGATGTCGTCGACGCCACGGAGACCGTCGACACCGCGTACTGACAGGGTCAGCTACACAATCCGTAGATCTACCACCGTGAATCGGAATGTTCGAACACGGCCCAATCACTAACTTTCGCCCACCCATCCCCACCGATATGACTGATACAGGATTACGGGGCAATCCAAAACACGCTGAAAACCCGATCGTCCGTATCGTCGCCCACAACACATCCCCCAAGCAACCGGATACAGTGTCGACTCAACGAGTCAAACTGCTTGCACGCCAGGGTTCCATCGACGTGGATTCTGTCGAAGATCTCTTGTCTGATGCCGTCGCGGATGGAGAGCTTGAGCAAACGGACCATGGGTATCGGGTCCCGGAGTAAACTGCCGTCTGGCGGATATCAGCAAACAAAGGCGCCGAATTTCTCTCGACGGTGCCCGAAATATCGATCCGGCTGGATAGGTGCGCCCGGTGTACCAAGCTGGAACGGAACCAAGTCCCCACCCCCGGGGATGTCCGCAATTTCACGGTACGGAGACGCATAACACGATCTCAAGACCATTCCCATCCAACCAATCGGTGGTCGATACATCACCGGTAATCGACGGACCCCCGGGGGTGTCCGTAATTCATCATTCTCTACTGGGACGAATCACGCGCGTAGAAGTGGAATTGCACGTGAGTTGATTGTCGGCAGTCGTTCAGACGCAACCGAAGATTGACCCCCGCCCCCGGGGTTGTCCGCAATTATCCCCTGGACAATCGGGAGGATACCCTCGTCACTGAATCCCAGCTGACTGTATCACGAACCGGACGCCGGTAGAGAATGTACGTCGTTAACCGGTTGAACTGCTCGTCCCCGCTCTCGAACGCATTTGGTGACTGCAGTGACGGCCACTAACAGTGCGGTCGCAATCGCGTTCCCCCCTCCCCCGGGGATGTCCGCAACTTTGGGCGGATTGTGGAAGGGTTCACGAACGAGGCCGGGAAACCTGCATACATAAACTCGGGATTCTACAGCTGGGAAAGCAAGCTTCAACCGCTGTACCTACTACTTACTACTGTTAATAGAAAACGTTATTATATACGTTACCAACAGCTTACCTAGATTGATCCAGATCGATGAATTGGCCACAGATCGGTTCTGTTTCTCGCGTTAACCCCACCCTACCGTTTTCGCGAATAATTGCGGACAACCCCGGGGGCCCGGGGGAGATTCTGTCTCGCCGTGAACTGTCTCGCGATGACTGGTGTCGCCGATGTAACGGCAATTCCGGACAAGACGGGGGGTTATTCGGACAAACCGGACATTACGGACACGGGGGTTTATGTGGGAGGAGCACAGGGGGTACAGACGATGGTCTCGTCTCCGTATTCGACAACCTCGGAAATATTTGCGGTCGGCGGCGAGGACTACCTCAAAGAGGGTCACACGCCAACGACGCTTCCAGAGCGGGAAGACGAGATCCTGAAACTTCGACGGTCGTTGAAGCCTGCTGCCCGTGGTGCCGGCGCCGAGAACACATTCCTCTCGGGCAAGGCTGGACAGGGGAAGACGGCAGCAGCAAAGGCAGAACTTGCGGAGCTCGAGGCATTTGCCGAGGCCCAAGATCTCGATCTGACAACCGTCTTTTTCTCGTGTGAAGGCATTTCTTCAAGCTACACACTCGCGTGTGGGCTCTGTGAGGAACTCGGCGGCGAGAACCCTAACGGGCACCCGATGCAGAAGGTGCTCGATCATCTCTGGGATGCGATGAACGAGATCGGGGGGACCGTGATCATCGTCCTCGACGAGATCGACAATCTTGGCACAGACGACAAGATCCTCTATTCTCTCCCCCGAGCACGGGATAAGGACTACGTGAACGACGACGTCTACCCGTCGATCATCGGGATCAGTAACGACCTCCAGTGGCGTGACAACCTCGATCCTGCGGCGAAAGACAGCCTCTATGACGACTCGATTTTCTTCGCCCCCTACGACGCGAATGAACTTCGCGATATTCTCTCGCGACGTGCGAGCAAGGCGTTCCGCAACACTTCCCTCGTGTACGAAACGCCCGATGGCGAAGAGGTAGAAATCAGCGTCAACCTGGACGACGATGATGGCTCACTCGCGGAAAGCTTCGACAGCATCGGCGTCGATCGGGCCGAATGTACACTACAGCGAATCGACTCTGATGTGCTGTCTGAAGACGTGATCCCTCTCTGTGCCGCCTATGCTGCTCAGGACAAAGGGAGCGCTCGTCAGGCGATCAAGTACCTACGGAAAGCTGCGGCCATCGCTGAGTCAGAGGGAGATGCACGCGTCGAGGAAGAACACGTCCGGACCGCCCAGGGCGAAGCTGAACGTGAACTCATCATCGAGGGGATGGAACAGCTCACGACACAGGGGCATCTCGCCCTGGCTGCAGTGACCATTCTCGAACTCGGGGGCCACTCCAGCATCCGGACTCGTGATGTCTATGATGTGTATAAGTCTCTGGCAGACCACATCGACGCCGATCAACTCGCGCAGCGACGCATGCGCGATCACCTAATCGAGCTCGACATGCTGAGCATTATTCGGGCCCGCAAATCTGCTTCAGGGTCTGTCGGGGGTGAGGCATACACGTTCGAACTCCGTGTTGAGCCATCGACGGCCATCGACGTCCTCGAGGCCGTCTCTCGCTTCGACTCCGTCGACTTCGACGAGCTCACCAAAAATTGGTTGAACGATCAGCAGACGTTGGGCTCGTAACGACCAGCCGGTTTCCATTCCCAACCCCAGGGTGTGTCCGCAATCGATTTCGTCGGTTAACAAACGTCCCTATTAGTGCCAAATCACAGCGGACTCCGCAACGAATAGCTAGTACGGGCAGAAGAAAGAGTTAACCAATAGATGCGGGGATATAGCCGGGACAGTTGGTTAAGAATAGGGGGTGCATGCAGGAAGTTCGAGTTGCGTGTCGAGCAATGGGTGGCAGACAAGACGAGATCCACGTTCACGACAGGGGCGGCGATTGACAACCTCTGTACAACGTCGGGTGGCGTCGATGGGTACACGAATCGCGCGTTCCCAATCGCCGCCCTGACGACACAAACAATCTCGAAGGTCGCGGTTATCCCCGTGGACTAGGCCCCGTGCGGGCGTCGACGCCCCTGCACCAACTTCACTG
>SDGW01000162.1_pt1 | contig 28207 bp, 31 predicted proteins | sample 2873831 | NCBI WGS metagenome assembly SDGW01 (sample SAMN08132700, study PRJNA421101) | hypersaline lake metagenome | isolation source: celular fraction 0.22 microns magnesium sulfate-rich crust from ephemeral... | place: Spain: Penahueca Lagoon, Toledo | collected 2011-07 | reverse complement strand
GCCTCGTACAGCTCGACGGTCACCTGGTCTTTCCCCTCGTCGATGCGCTGGACCTGCGCCTTCTCGCCCTTGAACGGGCCGGCGATGAGCTCGACGATGTCGCCCTCGGCGATCCCCTCCACGTCGGGGGTCGGCGAGAGGAAGTGTTCGACCTCGGTCATCGACGACGTGCCCGGGACGATCCCGTTGGCGTGGGGGATCTCGTCGAGCACGCGCTCGATGATCGAGTCGTCCTCGGCCTCGACCATCACGTAGGAGGTCAGCGAGTCCGGCGCCAGCACGGCGTGGATCTCGGGCATCTCCTTCGAGGCGATCATGTCCGCGACCGTCTCCTCCTGGCTCGCGGTGGTCTTGACGGCGTAGATCGGCATCTACGCACCACCCGGGATGAAGCTCATCACCGCGAACATCAGGAAGCCGAGCAGCCCGATGAGGAAGATACCGGCGCCGGCGACCTTGGCGACCATCGAGAACTCCTCCCACTCGGGGGTGCTCGCGAGCTTGAGCACGCGGATGTACTCCGAGAGGTCGTATTTGACGTCCATCTTGGCGGGAACTTCTCCCCGACGCCTTTTCTATCTATTGAATACGGGCTGCCCGAGTCGAGGGCGAAAACGAGCGGACTCCGGGGGGCCGATCAGTTCACGTCCTGCAGCTGCTCCTTCGGCGGGCCGCGCTGGGCGGCTTCGCCGCCGCCGTAGATCTGGGGGGACTCCACTCCGGTCACGACGATCATCGTGCGCATCCGCCCCTCGATCTCCTCGTCGACGGAGGTGCCCCAGATGATGCGGGCGTCGGGGTCGATGCGGTCGTAGATCTCCTCGACGACGCCCTCGGCCTCGCCGATGGACATGTCCGAACCGCCGGTGACGTTGACCAGCGCGGAGTTGGCCCCGGAGATGTCAACGTCCAGTAACGGCGACCGGAGCGCGGACTGCACCGAGTCCTCGGCCTTGTCGTCGGTGTCGGACTCGCCGAGGCCGATCATCGCGACGCCGCCTTTCTCCATCACCGTGCGCACGTCGGCGAAGTCGAGGTTCACCAGCCCCGGCTTGGTGATGAGTTCGGTGATCCCCTTCACCGAGCGCATCAGCACCTCGTCGGACACTTTGAACGCCTGCTTCACGGGCAGCTTGCCGACCGCGTCGAGCAGCCGGTCGTTCGGGACGACGATGACGGTGTCGGACACGTCACGCAGTCGTTCGAGGCCGGCCTCTGCGTTGGTCCGTCGGACCTCGCCCTCCGCGGTGAAGGGGGTGGTGACGATCGAGATTGTCAGCGCGCCGGCGGCCTGGGCGGCCTTGGCGACGACGGGCGCCGAGCCCGTGCCGGTGCCGCCGCCGAGCCCGGCGGTGACGAACACCATGTCCGAGCCGTCGATCGACTCCTTGATCTCCTCCTGGGACTCGATCGCGGCCTCCTCGCCCACCTGCGGGAGCGAGCCGGCGCCGCGGCCCTGGGTTTTCTCCTTCCCCATCAGGATCTTCGTGTCGGCCTCGATGGAGACGAGGTGCTGCACGTCGGTGTTGGCCGCGACCAGCTTCGCGCCGTGGATCCCCTCCTCGTGCATGCGGTTGACCGTGTTGCCGCCGGCGCCGCCACAGCCCACCACGGTGATGTTGGTCTTCAGGTCCTGCAGCACGTCCTGCAGCTGCTCGTCGGTCATCTTCCCCGACGTCGGCGTCTCGTCGGCGTCCTGCGCCGACGGGGTCTCCTCCTCGGCCGTCGCGTCGGGCTCCTCGCCGCCCTCGCCCTCGGCCTCGTCGATAGCTTCCTCTACGATAGAGTCCATTTGACCCCTGCTATACAGTGGAGCCTATTCATCTTTCTCCCTTTCCGGCCCCAGCGCGGCGTCGACGCCGGCTCAGACCGGGAACCGCTCCTCTCGCTCGCTCAGCACCGCCGACGGCGGGATCTCCTCGTCGCCGACCTCGACGGGCTCGCCGCCGGAGAGCCGCCCCATCTTCGGCCCCTCGGGGACGCCGAGCTTCCCGGCTTTCTCCGGGTCGAACGCCTCCTCGCGGGCGATTACGGCGTCGTCGTCGACGCGAACCTCGTCGTACTCCGCCCGCAGGATCGCCGCGAGTTCGTCGATCAGCTCGCCGTAGCGGTCGCCGTCCGGCACGGCCGCCGAACCTCGCGCGCGGGTCCCGTTCTCGATCGTGTCGAACGCGACCGTCGCGCCCGCCACCGCCGCCCGGGTCGCCTCGCCGTCGACGTTCTGGGCGGCCGCGAGCAGGTCGTCCGGCAGGCTCACCGCCTCCCAGTCATCGGGCGCCTCGGGAACGTGGGCACCGAACCGCAGCCCCTCGTCGACTGTCGCGACGCCGGACTCCAGCGCGTCGACCAGCGCCAGCGGGCGGTCGCCGACGGTCCGGACCCACGTCTCGCTCACCACGCGGTAGCCCAGTTCCTCGATCGTGCGGGCGAGTTCGGGGTGGTCGCCGTCGAGCAGCGCGTGGGTCGCGCCGCTGCGCTCGAACGCGGTCTCCAGCACCGCGCGCGCCTCGTTGCTCCGGGGGTGGCCGAGCTCCGACAGCTGCCAGTCGCTGGCGACGTGGCCGACCGCCCACGGCGTCTCCCGGATCACGCGCCAGAACCGCGGGGCGTAGTGGCCGCCGCCGATCCCGACGAGCTGGCGCTCGCGGTGGGCGTCGACGCCGCGCAGCGAGAGCACCGCCTGCGCGACCGCGCGGGCGCCGTCGGCGTCCTCCCACTGCTCTTCGGCGCTACCGAGCTCGGCGAACATCGACGGCGTGTCGAGCGCCGTCGGCCCGTGGTGGGTCCCCTCGATCGCGACCTCGTACCCCTCGGGCGCGTGGGCCTCGAGCGCGCTGACGTACGCCGAGAGCGCGCTGGGGGCGGCCTCCGCGAGGTCGCCGTCCTCGCCGCCGTACTCCGCCTCGCCGAAGTTGCCGGTGAAGTGACCGGTCAACAGCGCCCCCGTCTCGCCGGCGTGCCGGGAGACGAACACCAGCAGGCGCGGCTCGTCGCTGAACGCCGGCGCCGGATCGTCGAGGTGGATGTGCAGCTCCTCGAAGGACCGGAGTTCGAACGGCCCGTCGCGGTAGTACGTGCCCCCGCCCGCGGCGTCGGGCCGCTCCTTGTCCTCGTGTTCGGTCCAGTCCCCCTGGTCCAGCAGCTGCTCGCCGATGTGCTCCGACGCGCGGTCGGCCCGCGAGACGACGATACCGATACTCATTGCTCCCGAGTCAGCCCCGGTCGGCCAAGTAGCCGTCGCCTCCGGGGCGCCCCGCGACCTTTTTCCGGCACGCTGACCCCACCGAACGCATGGACGTGTACGGGCTGATCGGCCGACCGGTCGAACACTCGCTCTCGCCGCCGATGCATGAGGCCGCCTACGACGCGCGCTCGCTGGACGCGCGGTACGTCACGCTTGAACCCGACCCGGACCGGATCGACGAGGCGATCGCGGGCGCCGACGCGCTGGGCGTCGCCGGGCTCAACGTGACGGTCCCGTTCAAACAGGACGTGCTCCCGTCCGTCGATCCCACACCCACCGCGGAAGCGGTCGGCGCCGTCAACACGATCACCTTCGACGGGGGGGACGGGCCACCGGAGGGTCACAACACCGACACCGAGGGCGTGATCCGGGCGTTCGAGCACCACGACGTGGCGATCGAGGGCCGCTCGGCCGTCGTCGTCGGCGCCGGCGGCGCGGGCCGGGCGGCCACGTACGCCCTCGCGGACGCGGGCGCGGAGACGTTCGTCGCCAACCGCACCGTCGAGCGGGCCGAGACGCTCGCCGACGAGTTCGCCGCCCTCGGCGTCGAGGCCGGCGGGCTGGACGCCCTGACGGACCGACTCCCCGAGGCGGACCTGCTCGTCAACGCCACCAGTGTCGGCATGGACGATCCGGAGCGTTCGCCGGTGGCCGCCGAACTGCTCCACGGCGAGCTCGCGGTGCTCGACGCCGTCTACTCGCCGCTCCGGACGAGGCTGTTGCGCGACGCGGCCGACGCGGGGGCGACGACGGTCGACGGCGCCTGGATGCTGCTGTACCAGGGCGTCGCCGCGTTCGAGCGCTGGACCGGCGTCGACGCCCCCGTGGCGGCGATGAACGGGGCGCTCCGGGACCGGCTCGACGGCTGACTGCGGGGTTCGGGGGCCGAAACGGCCGAGGGCGACGCTGGCTTTTTACCATCGGGGGTCATCTTCCGCGACAGCATGGTACTGGGGAAGCTCAAACGGCTCCTCGGGCTCGACTCCGGTTCGGACGACGCCGGGCGGTCCGAGCGCGACGTGACGGTGCAGGACCGCGAGGACGCCGACGCCGAGACCGAGGCGGCGGTGAAGGGCACCGGCGAGGCCGACGACGAACAGGCAGACTCGACCACCGACACGGAGTCGGCCGAGGACGGGGCGACCGAGGCGGCTGACGACGAATCGGGGGACGACGACGCCGCGACCGACGAGGCGGACGACGAGCCGGTCGCCGCCGAGACCGACGCCGACGCGTCGACCGAGTCGCTCGTCGACGAGGATATCGCCCAGGAGGAGCCGTCCGGGCGGGCCGAACCCGCGGAGGCAGCGGGCCCGGAGTCCGACGACGAGACCACCGACGTGGCGGATGCCGGCCCCGACGCCGACGAGGCGGCCGAGGCGGCGACGGACTCGCCGTCGGTCGACGAGATCAAGGGGATCGGCCCGGCCTACTCCGAGCGACTGGGCGAGATCGGCATCGAGACGGTCGCGGAGCTCCGCGACGCCGACGCCGCCGAGGTCGCCGAGCGGACGACCGCGCCCGAGGGGACGGTCCAGAAGTGGATCGACCGCGCGAACGACCGGGACTGACGACGGACCCGCCCGTTTTTAGCCGCTACCCGCCGACCGTGGAGTCATGACCGAACCCACGGTGGCCACGACGCGCGCGGCGTTCCACGCCGTGGCCGCCGACGCGCCGGCGGGCGCCCGGGTGCCCGTCGAACTGCGGACCGTCGTCGCCGACCCGTTCGACGCCTACCGACGCGCCCGGGACGACGGCGGCGCCTTCCTCGAAACCACCGGCGGGCAGTCGGGCTGGGGGTACTTCGGCGTCGATCCGGTCGACCGGCTCACCGTCTCCCGCGACGCCGTGCTGGCCGGGAGCCGCGGGGGGGACGCCGACGACCGTCGGTTCGGCTCGGGGGACTCCCCGACGCTGGCGGCGCTCGACGGCCTGCTCGACGGCGAGGGGCTGGCTCGCGGCGACTGCGACGTGCCCTACCCCTGCGGCGCGATCGGCTGGCTCTCCTACGACGTCGCGCGGGAGCTGGAGTCCCTGCCGGACGGCGACGGCGACGACCGCGGGCTCCCGACGCTGCAGGTCGCCGTCTACGACTGCCTCGCCGCCTGGGAGGAGCCACACGACGGCGAGGTGACGCTGCGGATCACTGCCTGTCCGGCGGTCCCCGCGAGCGCCGACGACGCCGCGCTCGACGCCCGCTACGACGACGCGCTGGCCGACGCCCGCGAGCTGTGTCGGCGGATCCACGACGGCGATCCCGAGGTCGGCCCCGCACCGGTTTCGGCCGACGAGGCGGCGTTCGAGAGCACCTGCGGCCGCGAGCAGTTCCGCGAGCGCGTGCGCCGCGTGAAGGAGTACGTCCGGGCGGGCGACACGTTCCAGGCGAACGTCTCACAGCGCCTCGCCGCGCCCGCGGCGGTCCACCCCGTCGACGCGTACGCCGCGCTCCGGGCGGTGAACCCGGCGCCGTACTCCGGGCTGCTGGAGTTCCCCGGCGTCGACCTCGTGAGCGCGAGCCCGGAGCTCCTGCTGGACCGCGACGGCGACCGTCTGCTGACCGAACCCATCGCCGGCACGCGGCCCCGCGGCGACACCGAGGCGGAAGATGCCGCGCTCGCCGACGACCTCGGGAGCGACGAGAAGGAGCGCGCCGAGCACGCGATGCTGGTCGACCTGGAGCGCAACGACCTCGGCAAGATCAGCGAGTACGGCAGCGTCGAGGTGACCGAGTACCGCCGGATCGACCGCTACGCGGAGGTGATGCATCTCGTCTCGCTGATCGAGGGGCGGCTCCGCGAGGACGCGACGCTCGCCGACGCGATTGCCGCGACGTTTCCCGGCGGCACCATCACCGGCGCGCCCAAACCCCGGACGATGGAGATCATCGACGAGCTCGAAACCCGCCGTCGCGGCCCGTACACCGGCAGCATGGGGATCTTCGGCTTCGACGGCCGCGCGACGCTCAACATCGTGATCCGGACGCTGGTGCGCCACGCCGAGGCGTACCACCTCAGCGTCGGCGCCGGGATCGTTCACGACTCCGAGCCGGACGCGGAGTACGAGGAGACGCTGGACAAGGCCCGGGCGCTGATCCGCGCCGTCGACGACGCGCTGGAGGCGGGCGGCCTCGAAGTGGCCGCCGATGCGGACGACGACGGCGCGAGGGCCGAGCGATGAGCGGCCCGGCGATTCTCGTGATCGACAACTACGACTCCTTCGTGTACAACCTCGTGCAGTACGTCGGCGAGGCGGTCCAACCGCTTGACGGCGAGGTGATCGTGCGGCGCAACGACGCCATCGACGCCGCCGGGATCCGCGAGCTCGACCCGGACGGCATCGTCGTCTCTCCGGGGCCCGGGACGCCCCAGGAGGCCGGGGTCTCGATGGCGGTGTTCAGCGAGCTCAGCTACCCGACGCTGGGCGTCTGTCTCGGCCACCAGGCGCTCTGTGCCGCCAACGGCGCCCCGGTGGGCCACGCCGAGGCGGTCGTCCACGGCAAGCCCTCGCGGATCAGCCACGACGGCGCGGGCGTGTTCGCCGACCTGCCCGACTGGATCGAGGTCGGGCGCTACCACTCGCTGGCGGTCGAGCGCTCGGCGATCCCGGACGCCCTGGTCGAGACGGCGACGACCGACGACGAGAGCGTCGTGATGGCGGTCCGCCACCGGAAGCAGCCCCACGTCGGCGTCCAGTTCCACCCCGAGAGCATCCTCACCGAGCACGGGAAAACGATGATCAAGAACTTTCTCGCGACGAGCCGTGGGTGGGAGCCATGAGCGACGGATCGGACCGCGTGTTCCACGTCGACGGCGCGCTCGTCCCGGCCGGCGAGGCGACGGTGTCGGTCGAGGACCGCGGGTTCCAGTACGGCGACGCCGCCTTCGAGACGCTCCGCGCGTACGGCGGCGACGTGTTCGGCTGGGACGCCCACGCCGACCGACTCGCCGAGACCTGCGACCTGCTCGCGATCGACCACGGGCTTGCTCGCGATGACCTGCACGACCGGATCCTCGCGACGCTCGACGCGAACGACCTCGACGACGCGTACGTCCGGCTCTCGATCTCGCGGGGCGTCCAGCCCGGCAAGCTCGACCCCGACCCCGAGGTCGATCCGACCGTGGTCGTCGTCGTCAAACCGCTCCCGCGGGGCGGGCTCTCCGGCGAGTCCGTCTGGGACGGCCCGGCGACGCTGCAGACGGTTTCGACCCGGCGGATCCCCGACGCCGCCGTGCCCGCGCGGGCGAAGACGCACAACTACCTGAACGGGATCCTCGCGCGACTCGAACTCCGGGGCACCGACGCCGACGAGGCGATCATGCTCGATTCCGCGGGCCACGTCGCGGAGGGGGCGACCAGCAACGTGTTCGCGGTCGACGGCGACGGGCTGCTCACCCCGGCGCTCTCGGGGCCGGTGCTCCCGGGGATCACTCGGGCGACCGTGCTCGACATCGCCGAGGAGGAGGGGATCCCCGTCCGCGAGGGAACGTTCGGTCCGGAGACGCTGCGCTCGGCGGAGGAGCTGTTCTGCACCAACTCCACGTGGGAGATCAGGCCCGTCGACGCCGTCGACGGCGCGACCGTCGGTGGCGGCCCGGTGACGGAGCTGCTCGCCCGGCGCTACCGGGAGCGCGTCGAGGACGCGTACTACTAGCTCGCGGCCAGCAGGATCGTCGCGACCGCGTACAGCAGGATCAGCAGCACGGCGGCGATAATGAACTTGAGCACCAGCCCGTCCTCCTCGGGGCTCTCGCCCTCGGGCAGGCCGTCGTCGTACAGGTCGCCGTCCTCCTCGCTCATTGCCGAAGCCAGGGGCCGCGGCGGTATCAATCCGTCCTTCCTCAGAAGCCGATCCGGGACTCCGTCGACTTGTGGACGTCGTCGTCCGCGTCGCCCTCGCTCGCGCCCACGCGGACGAACTCGTACCCGTCGGCGTCGAGGAACACGCCGCCGTCAGCGAGTTCGACGGGGAGTTCGTCGAGCACCGCGCCCTCGCAGGGGCCGAACGTGCACTCGCCGCTTTCGCGCTCGAACGTGGCGCCGTGGCGCTTGCAGACGAGCTCGCCGTCCCGGAGGACGGCGCCGTCGCCGGTGTCGAGGTTCACGTCGCGCCAGTGCTGGCAGTAGTTGAACCACGCGGCGACGCCGTCGCCCGCCCGGACCAGGATGGCCTCGCGCTCCTCGCCGCTCTCGCGGTCCGCGACGGTGATCAGGAGGCTGCTGTCGTCCGGTACGGCGTCGACGTCGGCGATGCGTTCCCCGGGAGGCATTGGGAGCCGGTAGTCGAGGGGTTCTGAAGGGCGTTTGGGTCTGGGGTCACGCTGTCGCGCCGGCCGCGGGAGCGCCGAAAGCGGTTTGTCGGCGCCTTCCGAGGGGCAGACTGATGTCCGCGTTCGAGACCGTGATGACCTACGGCGGCGGGGCCGTCTCGATCGGCGGCGTGGCGTTCGCCGCCGCCTTCCTCGGCTACCGAACCGCCGACCCGCTCGCTGCGTCGATCGTCGGCTCGCTCTCGCTCGTCAGTCGCGTCGCCGGCGTCGCCGTCGGCATCGTACTGGCGGTCGCAGGGTTCGTCGTGGCGGTCAGGCTCGGCGACGAGGAGCGCATCGCCGCGGCGCTCGCTGACGAGGGTGAGTGAGCCGGGCCTGCTGTCGGGTGGTAGAAGGTGAATCTTGGGAGGGAGATTTGAACCACGAGGGGTTCGCTGGCTGGTGCTCGCTCGCCCTCTGGGTACAAATCTACTCCGGTGCTATATCCCTGCCGACCGGACCCACAGCTCACGGTGTTCGTTGTTCGTCGTCGGCCGGCAGGAGAATATAGCGGGAGGTAGATTTGAACTACCGATCTCCGGGTTATGAGCCCGGCGGAATCTCCTGGCTATCCCATCCCGCTACCTGTACCAAATCGGGTACGACGGTTAAGCGTTCTGTTTCGGTCGCCCTCTGTCGGTTCTTCCCGTGGTCAGTCGGCGGTCACGCGCCACGTGAACAGGCTCTCGAGCACGTAGTTCAGCAGCAGCGAGCAGCCGATCGCGATCGGGAACGTCGCCAGCTCCCAGAGATCGACGCCGAACGCCGTCAGCGCGATCGGGAGGCGGGTCAGCGCCGCCACCACCCCGACCTGGACGGCGACGCCGCCGCTGCGCACCAGGTTCGACTTCAGGAACCGGCGCAGGATCGCCCAGCCGCCGTCGTCGCCGTGGGCCGCGAACGTCCAGCGCTCGTTGACGACGAACATGACGACGATCGCCACCTCGGCGCCGACCAGCTTCGCGATCTCGGGCGGGACGCCGACGACGGCGCTCAGCACCGAGCTCGTCGTGAGGTCGAACACGGCGCCGACGGCGCCGACGGAGACGAACTGGCCGAACCGATCGACGGCGAGCAGCTCGTCCGGAATCCCGTTCACTGCCCACCCCGCTCGATCAGGAGTGGTCGGTCGAGCCGTGCGGCCAGCAGCTCGTGGAGTCGATCACCGCGGACCGCCTGCGCGCGGTGACGGGCGGCCAGCAGCCCGGTGAACAGCGAGAGCGTGTCGCGCACGGGGTCGACCGTCGACTCGGGCTGGTCCTCCCAGACCACCGGCACCTCGGCGATCTTCCCGCCCAGCGCGCCCGCGATCGCGAGCAGTTCGATGTCCCACGCGAACCCCGACTCGGTGAGGTGGCGCCGGAGCCGCGACCAGAAGTTCGCCGACACCGCCTTCGCGCCGCACTGGTAGTCGTACAGGTCCGGGGTGAGCAGCTGGCGGGCCAGCCACGCGAACCCGTCGCCGAGGAAGCGCCGCAGCGTCTTCTGGTGGGACTGGACGGTCGCCTCGGGGTGGCGCCGCGAGCCGGCCGCGAGGTCGAACTCGCCGGAGACGACTGGGTCGATCACGTTCGCCACCGAGTCGGCGGGCGTCGAGCCGTCGGCGTCCGCGAACGCCAGCACGTCCGTCGAGAGCGCGTCGAACCCCTCGGTGATGGCGGCGCCCTTCCCGCGGCGGCGGTCCGCGACGTGTACCGTCGCCGGGAGGTCGGCGAGGGCGTCGGCGTCGCCGGGGGCGGGGTCGTCGAGTTCGATCCGGAGCTCCGCGGGGGCGAGTCGCTCGTCGAGCGCGCGGACGTAGCGCGAGAGCCGGGCCACGTCCGGCCAGTAGGCGGGGACCACCACGCCGACGGAGCGGGACATGTGGCGGCGTTCCGCGCGGGTGGGGAAAAAGCGTCCGAACTCCCGCGGCTCTCAGGGGACCGCCGGGCTCAGCCCCACTGCCCGAGGCCGGTCTGTTCCTGTCCGGACTTCACCTCGTCCCACGAGAGCCCCAGCGCCTCGATCACGCGTTCGATCGGGCCCTTGAGCGTCTTGTCGAGCATCTTCGGCCAGTCGATCTCGAACTCCTCGGGCACCTCCTCGGCGTACTCGAAGCAGATCACGTCGGGGTCGCGCTTGAACTCGCGATACAGCGGGTCGGTCTGGGGGTCGAACCCGTGCTCGTTCTCCATGCGCTGCCAGAACTCGGGGTGGACCTTCTTCAGGTAGAGCCGTTTCGGCTTGGAGCCGCGCTGGAAGTTGGTGCCCAGGAGGAGGTTCGCGTACTTCGCGCCCCGGACCTGCGCGGTGTCGGTGTCGTAGGCGTCGAGGCGTTTGCCGATGCCGCCGGGGATGCCGACCTCCTCCAGGTCCGCCTCCCCCTCCTCGAAGGTGGTGATCTCGTCGTGGAGATACTCCTTCACGTCGTCCAGCTCGCCGCCGCGGACGATCATGTCGATCACCTCCTTCTGGACGCGCTTGGTGACGGGGGCGATGTCCGAGCGCTTGTACTCGAACCCGGTGATGTCGATGTCGTCGACGTCCTTCCCCTCCTTCCAGACGATGTGGCCGGCGTAGCGCTTCTTCTTGCCGGCCTGGAAGAATCGCCGGTAGAGCTTCTCGAACTCGATCTCGAACCGGTGGCTCTCGGCGTTGAGCTCGTCGCGGGCGAAGTCGTCGTAGCGCTCGTTGATGTGGTCCTCGATGCCGAAGGACTGCTCGATGGCCTCCTCCTTGGAGATCTGTTCTCCAAGTGACAACATAACGCTGTCAGTGTCACCATATGCCACCTCGTGGCCGATCTCCTCGCTCGCGGTCTCGGTGAACTCGATGACCTCTCGGCCCGTCGCCGTCACCGCGGCGGCGCCCTCGGTGTCGTAGAGGCGGAAGCGATCCCAGCCCGAGACGCCGTAGAGCGACTGGCCGACGAACTGGAACGTGCCGTTCCGGCCGGCCAGCAGGCTGTGGTTGTCCGCGACGGTGACGCAGTAGACGCCGTCGTCGGCGGTGCTGGTCGAGCCGCTGCGGTGCATCCGGAACGTGTTCTTCGACCCTTCGTCGACGTAGATCCGCCACGAACCGCTGTTCTCCCCGTAGCTGGCGGTCAGTCCGAGGTGGGTGCAGAGGCGGAGCACGTCGTCGCGGAGGCGGTCGCTGGAAGTGGTGTAGCGCCACGAGTTCGGCTGGCGGTCGCCGTCGCCCGCGACGAGCGTATCGAGGAATCGCCGCTTCTGGCGCTCGCTCAGGCCGAAGATGAACTCGGGGAGCTGCTTCTCGAAGCTGTGGCCGCCACAGAGCCGTTCGAGCGTCTCGCCGAGCAGACAGGAGGTGAACTGGTAGCCGTTCTCGTCGGCGTAGTAGTTGAACCCCATCCGGTCGAGCAGGTCGCCGATCGCGGCGTGGTCGTCGTCGCCACCGTCGGCCATCGCGGGCTGTTGTGCGATCTGGATCGTCGCCGCCGACCCCCGGAGCTTCTCGCCGAACTGCCTCTCCTCGGAGGTGTAGACGTTCCCCTCGGTAACGTACCAGGCCAGCAGGTCGAGGAAGTCGTCGCCGTCGAATGTTCGGGGGATCCACTTCCGCCCCGACTCCCGATGGACGAAGCTCCGCTCACAGACCGACTCGATGTACTCCCGGTGTTCTGCGTACGCCTCGGCGTCGAAGACGTACCCCTCCTCACCGACATCGTTCTTGAGGACCGTGTCGGGGTAGTAGCCCAGTTCCGCGGCGAACGTGTGACCGTGGACCTGCGGGCGGACCCAGACCTCGTAGTCGCCGTCGAGGTAGTCCACGAGGTCCACTTCTCCGAGGTCGTCGCCGTGTTCGGTCGACCAGTCGTGGGGGAGTTCGTAGTTCGTCGCGCGGTCGAGATCGCCTGCGTCGACGAAGCTGTAGCCGTCTTCGGTGATCCCGTTCGTCTCGTTCTTTCGGACGAGCATCCGGTGGTTCGGCGTGACGCTGAAGTCGATCTTGCTCGTCTCGATGTCGACCAACTCACCCTCGTAGTCGGGGTAGGCGTGGGTCTCCTCGACCGACTTCACTTCCATCTCCTCGGTGTCGGGGTCCAGCGAGTACACGTCGTCGCCGACCTCGAGGTCGCGGATGTTCCGGACGCCGTCGGGCGTGAGCACGTCGGTGTCGGGCGTGAAGCAGTTCATGATCACCTTCACCCCGCCCTGCTGGCGGTCGTAGCGCTCGTACGCCTCCGAATCCGGCTCGTGCTGGTCGCGGAGCTCCTTCTTCTCCTCGCGCTCGGTGAGGAGCTCGTCGATCATCTCGCGCATGATCCCGTCCGGCTCCTTCCGGAAGTGGGTGCCGTCCGGGGCGCGGTACGTCTCGCCGTCGTACTCCTCGGGGTCGACCTTCGTCTCCGGCGAACTGTTGATCGTCGCCATCGACATCGGGTACAGCGACTTCAGGTCGAGCACCGTGACGTTCTCCATCACGCCCGAGATCGGCTCGAACACGGCGCCGCCCTCGAACTCCTCGGCGGCCTCCTGCTGCCCCTTCGACGGCAGGCCGAACTCGCCGTACGCCTTGTGCAGCACGTACATGTCGACGGCGTCGCCCGCGGTGGGGGCGTCCTCAAGCTTGCAGCCGACGAACGAGCGCACCTCGTCCCAGAACGCGATCACGGACTGCTTGCGGTCGATCTCGACACAGAGCTCCACGTCCCGGAGGTTGTACTCTAGCAGCTGCTCGGGGTCCTGCTCCCAGAGGTCGCCGATGTCGCCGGAGTAGTGCTCCTTCCCCACGTCGAGCTCGCGCTCGCCGATGGCGTCGAGGCGGAACGACTCGAGCTCCTTGATCACGATCTGCTTGTAGCCGTACAGCAGGTCGAACACGACCCGGCCCTTCACGTCCGGGCCGCCCCAGTCCGAGCGCCACACCTCGTCGACGCGGGAGAGCCGGTCGACGTCGAGGTCGTAGTCGGTCGAGGGGTCGACCAGCTCCAGGCGGTCGAGCACGTACGGCATGTCGAAGTCCTCGAAGTTCCAGCCCGTGAGCACGTCGGGGTTGGTGTCCTCGACGTACTCGACGAACGCGTCGAGCATCGCCGGCTCCTCGTTGAACACGCGCACGTCGACGCTGCCGGAGTCGGCGATCTGCTCGTACTCGTCGAGCACCGCGGGGGCGTCGACCTCGGCGTCGGGGGCGTCGAACAGCCACACCACGTACTCGTCGTCGTAGGAGTCGTGGGAGGTGAGACAGACGATGGGCTCCTCGCCGTCCTCGGGGAAGCCGGAGCGGTCGTCGACCTCGATGTCGAACGTGTTGACGCGCAGGTCGGCCTCGGTCGGGGCGTCGACGGCGACGAGTTCCTCGTCGTCGTAGCGCACCTGGATCCGGCCGTCGTCGAGCCGTCGCTCGGGCACCTGCAGGCCGGCGCTCACGTCCTTGTCGATCAGGAAGCGGTTCGGGAACAGGATGTCCGCCTCGTAATGCTCGTCGAAGTCGTCGCGGATCTGCCCCACGTCCCGCGGCGTGCGGCCGATCACCTTCGTCAGCGGTTCGCCCCGGATCGACTCGAAGCGGTCGCCGTTGGGGTCCTCCTCGCGGGTGTCGAGGATCGCGTCGTACTCCTCGGTCAGCGCGCGATCCGCGACGTTCTCCGTGGGGACGTAGAAGTACGGCTCCACGCCGAGCACGCGGACGTGTTCGTACTCGTTGTCGGCGGTGCGGCCGAACACGTGGACGACGGGGTACTCCTCGGCGCCGGAGCCCTCGACGGTGTAGTCGACCTGCGTGACCTTCATCCGGACGACCCCGTCGCTGTCGGGGAACTTCAGGTCCGCGGCGTCGACCACCTCGCTGACTGTCTGCCCGGCGTCCCCGGCGACGACGGCCGCCTCCTCGTCTGGCCGGCCCCCGTCGGGGGCCTCGAACTCGTCGAGCCCCCACTGCTCGCTCTCACTCATTGGCGGTGGTTTGCCGGGATGCGTTAAAACGACGGTGGTCCGCGGGCCGGGGTTTCGCACACCCCCGAAAGGCATTTACCCGACTGCTTGGTACTGATTACCATGCCCGACGAGAGCGGTCTACCGAAGGCGGCATCGGAACGCCCGGGACCGACCGACGACGGCTTCGACACCGTCGAGACGTACGAGGTCGACGGCGGCGTCGTGTTCTACGACGCGGAGGCGCCGCTGGCGTGGCTCCGGAGCGACGCGACGGTGTCGCTCGCGGAGCGGCGCTGAGGCGGACTGGGAACCCTTTTCTCGCTCGCCCCGGGAGGTGACCCGTGAGCGACGACGACCCGGTCGAGGCGTTCGTCGAGGGGACCGTCGAGCCGTTCGACGACGCCGACGACGGCTACGACGGCCCGAAACCCCGGGACATGGAGGCCGAACTCCGCGAGCGTACCGGCAGCGGCGGCAGCGACGACGTGGAGACCGAAGTCGGCTCGGAGACGGCCTCGGCGTTCTGGGCGGCGGTGATCTACGTCAACGCGGCCGTCCTCCTGATCGCGCTCGGCCCCGTCGTCTACGCGCTCCGGGGCCGCGCGTTCGTTTCCGCGGTACTGGTCGCCGGCGGGCTGGTGGCGTTCTGGCGGGCGTACGGCGTCTACCGCGAGTTCGACGCCGACGACGCCGACGACGGGGACGACGCAACTGAGAGCGACGAACCCGCCGACGCAACCGACACGGACGACGACCGGGACGAGGACTGAGGCCGCCCCGGAACTGTTTTCCACGCCAACCACTTGGTGACGAGCGATGCGAACGGTCGAGACTCCCGACGGCGAGCGCCACCTGTTGCTGTCGACGACCGACGGGACCGCACGGCTCCGCGACCCCGCGACGGGCGAGGAGTGGCGCGTCGACGCCGACGCGGTCGAGCCGGTCGCCGACGGGTCGCTCGCGGTCGCCGCCGCGGGGATCCCTGAACCGGTCCGGCAGGTCGTGACGGCGGCCCACGACGAGCGAACGCTCGGGGTGCTGGTGCTGCTCGTCGACGACGGGCCGACCGCGGTGGTCGACCTGCTCTCGCAGTCGGGGCTGTGCGAGAGCGACTTCAACGGGCTGTTCGCCGAGCTCCGCGCGGCGGGGCTGGTGGCGGAGTGCCGCGTCGCTGGCGAGCGCGGCTACGCGGCGACCGACCCGGCCGAAGAAGCGGTCGAACTGCTGCGAGCCGACGGGTCGGCGGTCGACGACGCCTAGTCGTCGCCCTCCAGGATCGCCTCCGCCCGGGCGAGCGTCGCGGCGTCCTCCCGGCGCGCGGTCGAGCGGTTCGTCGTCGTGTCCTTCTCGACGGTGACGAGCTCGTCGGCGGCGTCGACCAGCTCCTCGTCGTGGCTCACGATCAGGATCTGGCGCACGCCGAACCCGCGCATCTCCTCGACGAGGTGGACCAGCCGGGAGACGTGCCCCGAGTCGAGGAACACCGTCGGCTCGTCGAGGATCAGCGGCGGCGTCGGCGCCGCGCCCTCGATCCCCTCCGACAGCAGGCGGTAGATCGCACACCGCAGCGAGAGGTTGAACAGCGCGCGCTCGCCGCCGGAGAGCTGCTCGGGCGACAGCGGCGTGCCGTCCTTCTGGTAGACGGTCAGGTCGTACTCGCCGTCGAGCTCGATGTGTGAGTAGGCGTCGTTGCCGTAGGCGAGGTCGAACGTCTCGTTCAGCATCCGTTCGAGCGTCTCGACGTTGCGCTGGCGCAGCTCAGCCCGGAGGTCGCCGTAGGTCCGCTCCAACCGCTCGGTCTCCTCGTGGAGCGACTCCAGGTCCGCGACGGTCTCGGCGAGCTGCTCGCGGTCGTCGCGGAGCTCCTCGAGCTCCCGGATCTCGTTCTCGACGCTGCCGATCTCGCCGGTCAACTCGTCGCGGCGCTCGGCGAGCGAGTCGAGCTTCGCCTCGACTTTCTCGAGGTAGTCGACGGCCTCCTCGCGCTGGGTGCGGGCCTTCTCGACGCGGTCGCGGTCGAACTGCTCGCGGAGCTCGTCGCGGCGCTCCCGGAGCGCCTCCAGTCGGTCGCGGCGCTCGTCGGCGAGTTCGGCCTTGCTCTCCCGCTGCTCCCGCAGGCGGTCGATCTCGCCCTCGGCGTCGTCGATGGCCGCGAGGGCGTTCTCGACGGCGTCGAGTCGCTCGCGGCGCCCCTCGATCTCGTCGAGTTCGCTGTCGAGTTCCTCGACGCGCTCGCGGGCCTCCCCGGCGTCGGTTTCGGTCTCCTCGGCCGCTGTCTCGACCTCCTCGGCCTCCGCCGCCAGGTCGTCGGCCTCCTCCCGGAGCTCCTCGGCCTCAGCGCGGTCGGCCTCGATCTCGTCCGCCAGCTCCTCGATGCGGGCCTCGAGCAGCTCCCGGCGCTCGTCGAGGGTCGCCGCGCGACTCTCGGCGTCGACGAGGGACTCGGCGTCCTCGATGTCGGCTTTGAGGTCGGCTTTCCGGCCGTTGAGCCGGCCGAGCTCGGCCGACAGCTCCTCGACGCGCTCGCGGTCCGCCTCCAGCGTGTCGACGTGGGGGGAGTCCTCGACCGGTTGACCGCACTCCGGACAGTGTCCTTCTTCGAGCAGCTCTTCGGCCTCCTCGACGCGGTCCCGCGCCGAGGCGAGCTGGCCGACCGTCTCCTCGATCTCCGCCTGCACGTCGTCGAGTTCCTCGCGGAGCGCCGCTCGGTGGCTCTCGGCCTCGCCGATATCGACCGGGGCGTCGGCGAACCGGGCCTCGATCTCCTCGCGCTCCGCGACGACCTCCTCCAGGTCGGCACGTAGCTCCTCGAGGTCGGCCTCGTCGGTTTCGGCTTCGCGCTCCAGCTCGTCGGCGCGCTCGCGCTTCTCGCTCGCGTCCTCCCGCAGGCGCTCGGCCTCGTCCCGGCGGCTCTCGGCCTCGCTCTCGAGGCTGGTGACGCGGTCGCGCTGCTCCTGGCGCTGCTCGCGGAGCGTCTCCTCCCGGCTGTCGAGCGCCTCGCGGGCGTCGGCGACCGCGTCCTCGGTCGCGTCGTCGATGCCGGCGGCGTCGGCGAGCTCGTCGAGCTCGACCTCGCGCTCCTCGATCCGCTCGCGGATCTCGGTGATCTCGTCGAGCAGCGCCTCGCGCTCGCTCTCGGTCTCGCGGATCGACGCCTCGAGCTCCTCGATCTCCCCGCTCAGCTCCTCGAGCTCGGTCTCGCGCTCCTCGGCCTGCTCGATTATCGACTCGGCCTCCTCCTTCGTCTCGCGGGCGTCCTCGCGGTTCCCCTCGAAGCGCTCGATCTCGTCGTCGAGCTCCCGCAGGTCGCTCTCGAGGTCGTTGAGCCGATCGTGGAGATCCTTCGCCTCCTTCGCCTCGATCTGCTCGTCGAGCTTGTTCAGCCCGCCGCGCTTGTCCGAGAGCACGTCCTCGACGCCGAGCCGGGCGTCGCTGGCGCGCTCGCGGTACTCCTCCAGCTTCCCCAGCTGGAGCAGGTCGTCGATCATCTCCCGGCGCTCCCGCGGGGAGGCGTTGATCAGCCGGTTCACCTCGCCCTGCCGGATGTACGCGCAGTTGCGGAACGAGTCGCTGTCCATCCGGAGCAGCTCGTCGCCGACGAACTCCCGCACGTCGCGGGCGCCCTCGACGACGCCGTCTGGGCCGTCGAGCGTGCAGGTACGCGTCGAGATCGAGTCGCCGGAGCGGCGGAGCTCGCGGGTGATCTTGAACTCCTCGCCCGCGTGGGTGAACCACAGCTCCACGTCGGTCTCGTCGGCGCCGGTCGTGACCGCGTCGTCGAGGGTGCCGTCGAGCGCTCGCGAGCCGTACAGCGCGAAGAAGCAGGCCTCGAGCAGCGAGGACTTCCCGGAGCCGTTGAGCCCGTGGATCACGGTCACCCCGTCCTCGAAGCGCAGGTCCGTGTCGGCGTACGGTTTGAAGTTCCGCAGCCGCAGGCGGTCGAACTTCACAGGTACTCCTCCATGGTGCCCTGCGCCGCGTGGTCCTTCTGTGGCGCCGGTTCCTCGTCGGTCTCGTCGCCGCCGCTCTCGCTTTCTCCGGCCGCATCGTCGTCGGCGCCGTCGTCGTCCTCGGCGGCGTCATCGCCCCCGGCGCTCTCGAACGCGTCGGGCTCCTCGTCGAGGAGCTCCGTCACGCGGTTCTTGACCGCCTCGCGCACGTTCGAGTCGGCAACTTTGCTCTCCCGGACCGTCTCGTCGACGCCGCGGGCGGCCGTCGACAGCCCCATCTCCGCGACGCGCTCGCTCACCGCGTCGTCGGGGTCGGCGAAGCTGACGCCGATCTCGGCCTCCTCCTCGATCTCCCGGCGGTCGGTAACACGCACGAGCAGCGCACCTTCCTCCTCGCCGGCCTCCTCGATCGCGGCGGGGGTGACGGGCTCGCCCTCGCCGGTGATCTCGACGATGCAGACCGCGTCTTCCAGGTCGTGCTGGCGCACCTGCTCGCGCACGCGATCGACCCCCTCACCGTCGGCGAGGTCGACGGAGACGAACGCGAACGGGCGTGTGTCGAGGCTGCGCCGGCGGATGTCCACCTCGCCGTCGAACGTGACGAGGTTGTAGCCGCGGGCGTCCTCCTCGCTCGCACTTGCGCGCTCGGTCGACCCGCAGTAGGTCACCCACGTCCCGGACACCTCCGCGGTGTCGGGTTTGTGGTTGTCGCCGAGCAGCATCGCGTCGAACTCGATCGACGATTCGGAGAGCACCGTCTCGGTGTCCCACTCGCCGAACTCGAAGGGAGTGAACAGGCCGTGGGAGACCAGCGCCGCGTGGTCGGCGTCGTGGTCGGCGAACTCGTACTCGAGGTCCTCTCGGCGCGACTCCGGAACCCAGTCGAGCCCGTAGAACGCGGTGTCGCCGACGACCTCGGGCGTGTCGTCGAGCCGCGTCGCGAGCCCGGTCCCCTCGAAGAGGTCCAGCCACTCGCCGGACCGGGTGGCCTCGTGGTTCCCGACGACGGCGAGGAACGGGATGCCGGCGTCGTCGAGGCGCCGGAGCGCCGAGAGCACGGCCATCAGGTCCGGCAGTTCGGGCCGGCGGTCGTGGAACAGGTCGCCGGCGTGCACCACCGCGTCGACGCCCTCGTCGATGGCGTCGTCGACGACGGCGTCGAACGCCCGGCGGAAGTCCGCCCGGCGCTCGGGGGAGTGGTACTGCTGGTAGCCGACGTGGGTGTCGCCCGTGTGTATCACCCGAGTCATCTGCCCACGGCTACGACCCCTCCCGGGAAGAGCGTTGCGCGAGCGGGGTGGAAGTGGTCCGCCCCCGACGAGGATCACTCACGGCCCTGGGCAGCAGCATCACGGAACGCCTGGATCGTCGACAGCACTGCCCGACCCCGGGTCGCGATCGCCCCGTCACCGCGATCCTCGGCGTCCTCGACGGCGCGGCGGAGCTCGGCCTCGCGGCCGGCGTCGACGAAGGTCGCCGCCGTGCTCAGGCGCTCCATCGCCGCCTCGGCGTCGGCGACGACGTCTCGGGAGGCCGTGTCGTCGGTGTCGCGCTCGCGCTGTCGGGCGGCGCCGCTGGCCAACCGGGCCAGCGCCCGTGCGACTGCGTCCGGGTCGGTCACGGCGGGGTTGGTCGCCCAATCCCACTTGAGGATTCGGGTGGATACGGGGGACAGCGGCGCTGTGCTTGCGGTCCGTCCCGCGGTGGATTCCGACGGGACCCGAAGCCTCATAAGAGTCAGCCGCTTACGGTCCGCCAATGAGCGATACGGTTGACGACGTCGAACTCCCCTACGAGGAGACGGCGTCGCAACAGGAGAAGATCGAGTCCCTGCGCGAGCGTCTCGAGGATCTGGAGGACCAGAACGAGCAGATGCGTGACAGCCTGCTCGACGCGAACGCCGAGAACAACAAGTACCAGCAGAAGCTCGAACGGCTCTCCCACGAGAACGAGAAGCTCAAGCAGTCGCCGCTGTTCGTCGCGACGGTCCAGGAGATCAACGACGACGGCGTCGTCATCAAGCAGCACGGCAACAACCAGGAGGCGCTGACCGAGGTCACCGACGAGATGCGCGAGGAGATCGAGCCCGACGACCGCGTCGCGGTGAACAACTCGCTGTCGGTCGTCCAGAAGCTCACCCGCGAGACGGACGTGCGGGCCCGCGTGATGCAGATCGACCACTCGCCGGACGTGACCTACGGCGACATCGGCGGCCTACAGGACCAGATGCGCGAGGTGCGCGAGACGGTCGAACTCCCGCTCCAGCAGCCCGAGACGTTCGACACGGTCGGCATCCAGCCCCCGAGCGGCATCCTGCTCCACGGCCCGCCCGGGACTGGGAAGACGATGCTCGCGAAGGCGGTCGCCAACGAGACCGACGCGAGCTTCATCAAGATGGCCGGCTCCGAGCTCGTCCACAAGTTCATCGGCGAGGGCGCCAAGCTCGTCCGCGACCTGTTCGAGGTCGCCCGGGAGAACGAGCCCGCGGTCATCTTCATCGACGAGATCGACGCGATCGCCTCCAAGCGCACCGACTCCAAGACCTCCGGCGACGCCGAGGTCCAGCGCACGATGATGCAGCTCCTCTCGGAGATGGACGGGTTCGACGAGCGCGGGGACATCCGCATCATCGCGGCGACGAACCGCTTCGACATGCTCGACGAGGCGATCCTCCGCCCCGGCCGCTTCGACCGCCTCATCGAGGTGCCCAAGCCCGACCCCGAGGGTCGCGAGCTCATCTTCCAGATCCACACCCGCGACATGAACGTCGCCGACGACGTGGACTTCGCCGAACTCGCGGAACTGACCGAGGACGCCTCCGGCGCCGACGTGAAGGCCATCTGCACGGAGGCCGGGATGTTCGCGATCCGCGACGACCGCACCGAGATCGAGCGCCGGGACTTCGAGGAGGCCTGGGAGAAGCTCCAGGGGACCGACGCCGTCGAGGCCGGCGAGTCGCCCGCGTTCGCCTGATCGGCGCGTCGCCGGCTTCTCCTTCCCGCCTTCCTGTCGAGTAGCTATGCCCGAGGATCCCTCCACGGCCCAGCAGCAGGTGGCCGCGTTCGTCGGCGAGAACGGGATGCACGCCCCGCCCGCCTACCGCCTGCTCGGTCTCGCCGCCGAAGTCGGTAGGGTGGCGGCCGACGCCGCCGAATCGAGCGAGTACGGCCACTCGCCGGCGTCGCTCTCGAAGTACGAGACCCCGATCGAGAACGGCGGCGACGCCGGCTCCGGCGCCTAGAGCAGGTAGAAGATCGCCGTCGGCACCGCGAACAAAAGCAGCGTCATCGCCACCAGGATCAGTCCGTAGCCCCCGAGAGTGCCTGCGAGCGCGCGCCACGACGGGTGGTCGGTGTCCATACCGTCACGGGGGCGCGCCCGAACTTAGTTCTCCCGGGTCGGTCAGCCGATGTACCGCAGCTCCTCGTCGCTCGGGCCGGCGCCGCCGCCCTCCTGCATCTGCTGGATCTTGCTCACGACCTCCTCCATCTCCTCTGCGCGCTTCTCCAGCGCGGCGAAGTCGACGCGGAACTCGAGCTGCTGTTCCAGCGTCTCCAGCACCGCCTGCGCGCTCTTGGGGTCGACCAGGTAGCCACTCGTCTCGCCCATCAGGCAGGCCACGTCGAGGTCCCGCCGGCCGCCGAGGCCCAGCAGCAGCCCCGAGACGCCGACGATGCCGCCGGCCGGCTCGTCGCCGCGGAACTCGACGCCGGCGTCGGCGAGCGACTCGGTCAGTTCGGGGTCGCTGACGGCGCCCAGCACGTTGTGCTCCTCGATCAGTTCGCCCGTCGGAACGCCGCCGAGCGCGTACGCCTCCTCGACGCCGAACCCCTCGGCCACGTCGAGGAACGCCTCGGTCAGCTGGTAGTGACCCTGGTTGCTCCCGGCCTGGTGGTTGCCGGTGAGCACGAGCAGGTCGCGGTCGGTCGGGACGGTGCCGGGGTCCTCGTCCTCGGCGTCGTCGCCGTCCTCGGTCTCGGCTTCACCCTCGGCGTCGACCTCGCCGCCGTCGGCGAGCGCGTCGCCCTCGGGGTTCTCGTCGTCCGCGTCGGCCGCGTCCTCGTCCTCGCTCTCCTCGTCGTCGACGTCGGTTGGCGTCGGTGAGGAGAGGTCGACCGCGTGGAAGGAGGCGTGGGTCAGCGAGGCGACGCCGTCGTCGTCCACGTCGACCTGCGGCGGGAACTCGTCGGCGTACACCCGGCGGACGAGCGTGCTCTCGAACTCCTCGAGCAGGTGCTCGGCGGCGAGTTTGCCGACGTGGCCGACGCCGGGCAGCCCCTCGACCAGTACGGGCTCCCGGAGGTCGGGGTCCGCGACGGTCTCGATGTCGATGGGTTCCATACACGCGAATGGTCCACCGGCGGGTAAAGGTGCGTCGAAACCCTCAGTTCGTGTCAGGACCGGCGTCGCGGGCCCGCCGGCGGTACTCGCCGTAGGGGTCCGCGGGGTCGAACGGTGCGGGCGCGGAGTTGATCGCCTCGGCGCCGCAGTCGGGACACGTCGAAGAAAGCGTGTAGACGGGTCGTTCGTGCTCGGACTCCCACGCCGAACAGACGCGGATGTCCGACTTCGTCATTCGTCGTCTTCCTTTCGCTCGCGGTGGTACTCGGCGGTGCCGCCGAGTGCCTCGATCGCGGTTTCGGCGCGCGCCGCGGCGGCCTCGAGTTCGGCCTCGGCGGTCTTGTAGTCGGGCGCCTGCACCTCGATGCGGTACTCCGGGGCGCCGACGTAGGAGACCTCGAGCTCGACCTCCTCGGGCACGTCGTGGTCGCCCTCGCCGGCGGCGGCCCGGAGCGCCTCCTTCACGTCGTCGACGCCGTCGGGACCGGGCGAGCGGATGTCGACGTAGCCGGTGACGTTGACGTACGGGACCGAGACGTTCTCGCGGGCGGTCTGGACGACCGCCTGGGCGTCCTCGTCCGCGAGGTCGACGCCCTCGAGCGCCTCCATCCCGTGGACGGCGGCCTCCTCGAACGCCTCGTACAGCGAGTCGTACTCGACCAGCAGCGACTCGACCACGTCGTCGCGGTCGTGGTCCTCGCCGAAAGCGAGCTCCATCCACTTGTCCGCTTTCTGCTGGTTCTTCCAGCGCTGGATCGTCTCCTTGCGCTGGTGCTCGTTCACGTCCTTCAGCGACAGGTCGACCTGCTGGGCCGACTCGTCGACTTCGAGGACCTTCGCGACGACCGTGCGACCGACGCTGACGTGGTCGCGGACGTTCTTGATCCAGCCGGAGGCGACCTCCGAGATGTGGACCAGCCCGCGGTGCTCGTAGCCCTCCATGTCGACGAACACGCCGAAGTCGGCGATCTCGTCGACGGTTCCGACTACGAGCTCACCCGGTTCGGGCCACTCGTTCCCCGCCATGTGGTGCTATCGCGCCTCGACGACGTCGGCGACTTCGCCGTTGATGTCGGCCTTCCCGCCGGTCGGCGTCGCCAGCGTGGTGCCACAGACGGCGCAGTTGACCGTCGTGGACGCGTTCTGGAAGACGATCTGCTCGTTCTCGCAGTCCGGACAGACGACCGTGACGAAGCTCCCCGTCATTCCTGGAACTCCAGGCGGCCGGTCCGCCACCCCTCTCGCATGTGGGCCTTGTTGCAGTCCGAGCAGATGTACTTCAGGTGGGTCTTCTTGGTCGGCTTGTTGCCGGCCGGCACCTTCGAGAACTTCCCGGAGTTCCCGATGACTTTCTTGCCGCGCTTCTGCTGGCGGGCGGCCCACTTCATCCCGGTCTGGCGGCCGGATCGAACCTTCTCGACCTCGTGTTCGTGGTGAGCGTCACAGTGCGGACAGTACGTGTTCATGCGGCGTGGCATCTCCATGGATATTCGCCTCTTGGCGGCGACTTCGGGAGGCGCGGTTAAAACCCGTTTGGTCTCGACCGGCGGGGGAGCGAAGCGGTTAAGGAACGTCTCGGCGAACGTAAGCGCATGAAGCAGCTCATCGTCCACGGCGACGCGGGGGTCCGACGCGACGACGTTATCGAGGTCGACGGGGAGGAGCTGATCTGTTTCGGCGTCAACCGACAGGGCGACTGGCACGGCCCCGACGAGCCCCAGCTCTGGTGTACGGTCGGCACCGAGGAGGACCGCGAGACGTACGACAAGCGGCAGTACGTCCCCCACTGGCTCGACACCGAGAGCGTCGACGCCGAGGACGTCGAGATCGTGAGCGAGAAGAACCCGCTGAACGTCTGAAACCGATCGCGGCTCGCGACCTGCCGCGGCCTCCGTGCCGCGGACGGTTTCGATACGCCCGGCACACCTTTATTTTTGGCGTGCTTCGATCAGATTATGGTTCCCGCGAGGCGCGGTTCCGGCCCGCCGCCGACAGACAGGCTCGTCACGTACTCGATCGATCGTGACGAGACCGCGGTCGAGGCCGTGATGGCGGCGTTCGACGCGATCGAGACCGACGTTCGACCGCGGGAGACGACGCTCTACGACCACGTTCCGACCGACGCAGTCGAGGAACTGTTCGCCACGGAGACGCCGGTTCGCCTCGAACTCTCGATCTGGCACCACCCGGTAGTCCTGACGCCCGAGGCGGTCCGGGTCTATGCGGTCCCCGACGAGTGATCGAGATGACTACTCACTCGGGCAACTCCGACGCCGTCACCTCGTACACGACCACGTCCCCCTCGACGAACATGGGCTCGTACCCCTCGCGATCGCTGAAGTTCACCAGCTCGTTGCCGTAGCGCCCGCGCTCGGCGGCGCCGACCCACACGTACTCCACCTCGTGCTCGCGGATCACCGACGCCGCCTCGGCGGGCGAGCCGGTGTACAGCGCGTCGACGGCCTCGGCCCGGGCGTCGTACGCGTCCGGCCCGCGGTAGCCGACCTCGTGAGCCCAGCCGGCGACCGTCGGGACGCCGGTGAGGCTGGCGGCGATGGAGGCCTCCCAGCTGTACATGCCGGGCTCGCCGCCGGCGCCGGGCGCGGAGACGATCACCGTCTCGCCGTCGGCGTTCCGGTCGAGCCAGTCGACCGCCGCGAGCTCGCTCTCGTCGTACCAGCTCGGCATCGAGGTGGCGTCGAGCGTCGGCTCGTCGGCGCCCGCGAAGTGGCCCGAGAGCGCGAACCCGCCGTACAGCGAGGTGGTCACGACGAGCACCGCGACCAGCACCGGGGCGGCGACGCCGCGGCCGAGCGCGGGGCGGTCCGCGGCCCTGACTGCCTGCCTCGCACGACCGAGCAGGACCGCGACGGCGGCGCCGGCGGCGACGCCCCAGAACACCCAGATCTGCATGTACGTCTTGAACACCGTGTTCATCCGGAGCGGCCCGGCCTGCTCGTTGACGAACACGAACTCGACGATCGTGACCAGCCCCGCGCCGGCGACGATCAGCACCGTCTCGTACCCCGCGTCGCGGAACCGGAGGACGGCCCAGCCCAGCACCAGCAGCGGGAGCGTGAAGGCCAGCACGTCCAGCGGGAGGCTGATCGTCACGGCGGCGACGGCCAGGATCGCCAGCCCCAGCGACCAGCGCCGGTCGCGCTCGACTCGCCGGAGCAGGTAGAGCCCGAACACGACGAGGAAGGCGCCGTGGACCGCGAACAGTTCGAGGACACCGCTGCGCGCCGCGGCGGGGAGGAACTCGATCGTCCGGCTGCTCCCGCCGGTCATCGTCGCCGCGAGGAACGGCGCCGCGAGCACGGCCGCGACCGCGCCGAGGGCGCCGACGACGCCCAGCGGAACGAGCAGGCGTTCGAGTTCCTCGAGCGCGCGGGCGGCCGGGTCGTCGTCGGATGCGGCCGGCGACTCCGCGCCCGACGCGCCCAGCGAGTCCGCTGCACGCCGGCGGACCGTCCGGACGCGCTCGGCGACGCCCGGCGGGAGGAGCGCGGTCGGGCTCGCAGGCGCGAGCGCCAGCGCGAGGTAGGTGATCCCGAACACCGAGGGGAAGCTCCAGGTGCTCGTGACGATCTGGAACAGCCCGAGCAGTGGAACCACGGCCAGCAGCCCCAGCCGGCGCCGACGCTCGTCGGCGGGGGTCAGGTAGAGGGCGAACCCAAGCGCCGCCGCGAGCAGGAGGAACGGCGTCCCCATCATGTGGGCGTGCATGTCGCCGTTGAGCCACGCGAACAGCGGGAACTCGTTGATCGTCGGGAACGTGTTGCCGTCGACGCTGTCGGTGATCACGCGGCTGGCGTTCCAGTAGCTGAACCCCTCGCCCGACAGCGGGAGCACTTTGATGCCGGGCGCGATCGAGTCGCGGAGGCCGGGAGGAACGAGCCCCAGGAGGAGCCGACCGATCGTGGCGAGGTTGCTCGCGAAGCCGACGAAGAAGGCGGCGAACGCGCCGCCCAGCGTGGCGTCGACGCCGCGCTCGGCCGCGACGTTGCTCGCGAGGTCGTACGCCGCGGTCACGAGCATCGCGTAGAACCCCGCGAGCGCGAGGTTGTACGCCAGCGCCGGCGTCGTGCCGGTCAGGTAGGTGAGGATCGCCGCGACGAGGTGGCCGCCGTAGTAGTACTGCACCGGCTCGCCCGCGAACCAGAAGTCCTCCGGCGGGAGCGTCCCCGAGCGCAGCAGCGTCCGCAGCATCCCGAAGTCGAGGTACTTCTCGCCGCCGCTGGCGTGGACCGCAGGGTCGGCGCTCCGGATCGCGACGAGGAACAGGAAGGCGGCGACGAACACGACCGCGGTCTCGGCGACGACGCGGCGATCGACGCCGAGGTCGTCGGCGAGTCGTGGCTCCCCCTCCCGCAGCGCCTCGCGATCCAGCCCCAGCGCGACGGCGACGCCGACGAGGACGGCGACGCCCGCAGCCACCGTGAGCGGGCCGAAGGAGAGCTTGCCGAGCCAGTACACCGGGAGCCAGATCGTCACCAGCGCCGCTGGGAGCGCGAAGCCGACGCCGCGGCTCCGGAAGCGGAGGAACAGCCGGGCCGCGAGCGGGTAGCCGAGCACCGCAAGCCCCGCGAAAACCGACAGCCAGACGAGCACGGCGAGATACTGCATTGCCGGAACCCGTGGCCCGAACCGGGAAACCCCTTTCGGGTGTCGACGCAAGCGACCGTTCTCACCGCCGGAACGGACCCGGAAACCCGCGCTCGGGGGGCGAGCCTCGTGAAACGGCACGACCCGGACACCGTCGCCGGGGTTATCGATTCAGAAAATCATTTTTCCAGACTCGAAATTACTCGGGGGGTGATGCGTAACGTTCATGGGTGCGACACCCCCATGTAGACCCACGAGGCTACGAATGGCTACACTCGAAATCAATAACCTACACGCGGAAGTCGCCGAGAACGGAGAGCGAATCCTTCGCGGGGTCGATCTGGAGGTCAACTCCGGGGAGATCCACGCCCTGATGGGCCCGAACGGGTCGGGGAAGTCCACGACCGCCAAAGTCATCGCGGGCCACCCGGCCTACGAGGTGACCGAGGGCGAGATCACGCTCCACCTCGACGACGAGGACCTGGCGGACGTCGACGAGGAGCTCGAGGAGGAGCACTACCACTGGGACCTGCTCGACCTCGAACCCAACGAGCGGGCCGCGCTGGGCATCTTCCTCGCCTTCCAGTACCCCGCCGAGATCGAGGGGGTCACCATGACCAACTTCCTCCGCCAGGCGCTCAACGCCAAGCTCGAGGAGCGCGAGGAGCTCTTCGAGGACGAGGACGAAGCCGAGGCCGAGGAGGAGGAGGACGAGGGGTACGAGACCTCCCCGATGGAGGGCCCCGCCGACGACGGCGAGATCGGCGTCGCCGAGTTCCAGCAGATCCTGAGCGAGAAGATGGAGCTGCTGGACATGGACGAGTCGTTCGCCCAGCGCTACCTCAACGCCGGCTTCTCCGGCGGCGAGAAGAA
>SDGW01000160.1_pt1 | contig 28295 bp, 24 predicted proteins | sample 2873831 | NCBI WGS metagenome assembly SDGW01 (sample SAMN08132700, study PRJNA421101) | hypersaline lake metagenome | isolation source: celular fraction 0.22 microns magnesium sulfate-rich crust from ephemeral... | place: Spain: Penahueca Lagoon, Toledo | collected 2011-07 | reverse complement strand
CCGGTGACGGATCGGATCCGGTGGGCGACGGCAGCGAGCGCGTCCTCGCCCACCGGATCCGATCCGTCACCGGGGACGAGGAGGCGGGACGGAAGCCGACGAGCGAGCGCGACGCCGGGCCCCGCGCGGACGCCGTCGAGGCGCTGGATGACGGCGTGGCGATCCTCGACGAGGACGGCCGAATCGACTCCGCGAACGACGCGATGGCCGACCTGACCGGCCGCGAGCGGGCCGATCTGGTCGGCGAGCGCGTCGCCGGCGTCGCCGACGAGGGCGACGGAGAGCGAATCGAGCGGGAGCTGGACCGATTGCGTTCGGGAGCGACGGAGGGCGCGACCGTCGAGGTGGCGCTCCACCCGAAACGGGGGGAGCCGGTCCCCTGTGAGGTCCGCCTGGCCGCGCTCGACGGGAGCGGGGCGGTCGCCGCGTTCCGCGACACCTCGCGGCGCGAGCGCCGCCGGGACCTCGTCTCGCGGCTCCAGGAGACCTCGCGGGCACTGATGCAGGCGCCCAGCCGGGACTCGATCGCCGAGATAGCGGCCGACGCCGCCGAGTCGCTGCTGGGGTTCGAGTTCAACGTCGTCCGGCTGTACGACGCCGACGAGCGGGTGCTCCGGCCCGTCGCCCAGACCGACGCCGTCGAGCAGCGGATGCCCGAGCGCCCGGTCTACGACCTCGACGAGGGCCAGCCCGGGCAGGTGTTCGCCTCCGGCGAGCCCGCCGTGGTCCAGGACCTCCGGACGCTTTCCGACGGCTTCGACCGCGAGCCCGTCCGGTCGGCCATGTACTTCCCCATCGGCGTCCACGGGACCCTGACCGTCTCGACGGCGACGGTCGACGCCATCGACGAGGTCGACCGCCGGGTTGCGGAGCTACTGGCGACCAACGCCGCCGCCGCGTGCAACCGCGCCAAGCGCGAGCGGGAGGTCCGGCAGGCCCGCGAGCGCATCGCGACCATCCTGGAGCGGATCAACGGGCTCGTCGAGGACACCGTCGAGGTGCTCGTCGAGGCGACCACCCGCGAGGAGGTCGAGGGCGGCGTGCCCGAGCAGCTAGCCTCCGCCGACCCCTACGTCTTCGCCTGGCTGGGGCGGCCGGACGTCCGCGCCGAGACGATCGACGCCCGCGAGTGGAGCGGCGCGGCCGACCTTGACGTGAGCGACGTCGCGGTGCCGATGGGCGGCGACGACCCCGGCGCCCGCGCGCTCGCGACCGGCGAGTCGTGCGTCCTCGACGGCGACGACCTGGCCGGCGCCGACGGGTGGCTCGCCGACGCCGCCGCGGCCGGCGTCGCGTCGGTGATGGCGATCCCCCTCTCGTACACGGACACGAACTACGGGGTGCTGTACGTCTGCGCCGACCGGCCCGACGCCTTCGACGAGCGCGAGCGGGTCGTCCTCGACGCGCTCGGTCGGGCCGTCGCCAACGCCGTCAACGCCATCGAGAGCGGGCGCATCCTCAGCGCCAACAAGGTCATCGAACTGGCGTTCACCGTCGACGACCCCGACCTCCTGTTCTGCCGGCTGACCGGCCGGACCGACGCCACGATCGAGTCGGCCGGTACTGTCACCCAGGAGGAAGGGTCGCTGCGCCTGTACCTGACCGCCGAGGGCGACGACGCCGACGCCGTGCTCGAGGCCTTGCAGGCGGACGACGCCGTCACCGAGGCCCGCTGCGTCGCAGAGCACGACGGCGAGGCGCTGTTCGACGCCACCGTCACGGAGTCGCTCGTGGCCACGCTGGTCGACCACGGCGCCGTCCCGAAAGCCATCGAGAGCGAGCGCGGCGTGACCCGGTACGACGTCGAGCTCCCCTACGAGGCCGAAGCCCGGGAGGTGTTCGGCCTCGTCCAGGACAACTACGGGAACACGGACCTCGTGGGGTACCACGAGCACGAGCGGCCCGTCCGCACCCAGCAGGAGTTCCGCTCGGCGCTGGCCGATCGGTTCACCGGACGCCAGGAGACGGCGCTCCGGACGGCCTACCTCGGCGGCTTCTTCGAGTGGCCCCGCGAGGTCGACGGCGACGAGCTCGCCGACGGCATGGACATCTCCCGACCGACCTACCACCAGCACCTGCGGGCCGCCCAGCGGAAGGTCTTCGAGGAGCTGTTCGAGGGCGAGACGACGACGCCCCGGTGATCCCGCGGGGCGAGAACTACTCGACGAGCCGCTCGATCTCGGTCACCAGCACGTCGCTGGCGCCGACGGCCTTCAGTTCGGTGATGGTCTCGAACACCTCGTCCTCGTCGACGACGGCGTGGACCGCCACGTCGTCGGAGCCGGCCACGTCCATCACGGTCGGCCCGCCCATGCCCGGGAGGACGTCCTCGACGTCGTCCAAGGCGTCCGCGGGGGCGTTCATCATGAGGTAGCGCTTGCCCTCGGCGTCGACCACCGAGTTCAGCGCCGTCGCGACCTGGCTGACTTTCTCGTCGTCGGCGACCTCCTCGCGGGCGAACAGCCGCACGGAGGACTGCAGCACCTCGTCGACGACCTCCAGCCGGTTCATCCGGAGGGTCGTGCCCGTCGAGGAGATGTCGACGATGCCGTCGGCGATGTCCACGTGCGGCGTCAGCTCCGTCGCGCCGGAGACCTCGGTGATGTCGACGTCGACGTCCATCGCGTCGAAGTAGTCGCGAGTGACGTTCGGGAACTCCGTGGCGACGCGGCCACCCTCGAAGTCGTAGACGGTCTCGACGTCGCCGTCCTCCGGCGCGGCCAAAACGAGCCGGCACTTCCCGAAGTCCAGGTCCCGCAGTTCCACGAGGTCCACGGGGGCCTCGCAGACCTGGTCGTAGCCGGTGATTCCCACGTCGGCAGCGCCGTCGGCGACGTACTCCGGGATGTCCGCGGCGCGGGCGTACAGGATCGTGACGTCGGGGTCGACCGTCTCGGCGTACAGCTGTCGGTCGGCCCCGTCGACGACGTGCAGCCCCGCCCGCTCCAGCAGGTCGACCGACGGCTCGTGCAGTCGCCCCTTGTTGGGCACGGCGATGCGCATACCTCCACTGGCAGCGCGGCGGGCAACTGTCTTTCCCCTCGGAACGGGTCGAGACGGCCGGAGTACGCGCGAGCGCCCCGCCGCCGAACGGCAGACTGACGGTGGGGGCTGTCCAACCCCGGCCCATGAGCGAACTCCTCGTGACCGGCGGGCGGGTCCTCCGACCGGATCACACGGTCGAAGATGCTGACGTGCTCGTCGATCAGGACAGCGGCAAGATTCTGGCTGTGGACGAACCGGGCACACTGGGCCCGGCTGACGACGAACTCGACGCCGAGGGCGGGCTGGTGATGCCCGGGCTCGTCAACGCGCACACGCACGTCGCGATGACGCTGCTGCGGGGCTACGCCGACGACAAGCCGCTCGACGAGTGGCTACAGGAGGACATCTGGCCGGTCGAGGCCGAACTGACCCCCGAGGACGTCCACGCCGGCGCGGAGCTGGGCCTGCTGGAGCTGATCAAGTCCGGCTCGATCGCCATCTCCGACATGTACTTCCACGTCGACGAGATCGCCGACGCGGTCGAGCGGGCGGGGATCCGGGCCAGGCTGGGCCACACGGCGATCACCGTCGGCAAGGACGACGAGGGGGCGCGCGAGGACATGCAGCAGAGCCTCGACGTGGCGAGAGAGCTGGACGGCGCCGCGGACGGCCGGATCTCGACGACGTTCCAGCCCCACAGCCTCACGACCGTCGGCGAGGAGTACCTCCGCGAGTTCGTCCCGGAGGCGCGGGACGCGGACCTGCCGATCCACTTCCACGCCAACGAGACCGACGGGGAGGTCGAGCCCATCGTCGAGGAACACGGCGAGCGACCCCTCGAGTACGCCGACGACTGCGGGCTGCTGACCGGCCGGGACTTCCTGGCCCACGGCGTCCACGTCGACGAGACGGAGATCGACCTGCTGGCCGAGCGCGGGACAGGCGTCGTCCACTGCCCGGCCTCGAACATGAAGCTCGCCAGCGGGATGGCGCCCGTCCAGGACCTGCTGGACGCCGACGTCCCGGTCGGCCTCGGCACCGACGGCCCGGCCTCGAACAACGACCTTGACCTGTTCGACGAGATGCGCGACGCCGCGATGCTGGGGAAGCTGGCGGCCGACGACGCCGGCGCGATGGCCGCCGGGACGGTCGTCGACGTCGCGACGGCGGGCGGCGCGGACCTGCTGGGCATCGACTCGGGACGGGTCGCCGAGGGCGCCAACGCGGACCTGATCGTGCTGGACCTGTCGGCGCCGCGGCTGACGCCCGCCCACGACCTGGTGAGCCACCTCGCCTACGCCGCCAGCGGGAGCGACGTGCGCCACACCGTCTGTGACGGCCGCGTGCTGATGCGCGACCGCGAGGTGCTGACCCTGGACGAGCGGGCCGTCAAGGAGCGCGCACGGGACCACGCGGCCGACCTGATCGACCGGGCCGAGTCGTGATCGACGTGAAATAAACGCCGAGATTCGTTTTTGAACGTTGTAAACAGTTCTGAACAGGCGGCGGAGTGGGCCGAATCGAGTGAACCGGATTCGGGGTTTATTGGCAGGTAGACGAACGCAACTGGTAGCATGAACCGGAAACTGCTCGCGCTGGTCGTCGCTGTCGCGGTCGTCGGGGCCGCCGTGAGCCCCGCGGTCGGGACGGCGGCGGCTCAGAGTACGGAGACGGACGACGGCGGAGAGACGGAGACTGAGACGGAGATCGAAGACAACGAGACCGAGACGAACGACAACGAGACCGAGACGAACGACAACGAGACCGAGACGAACGACAACGAGACGGAAGCTGACGACGACGCCGACGAGGACGACGGCAGCGGGATGGCCGTCGGCAACGCGCCCGACGCGTTCGGCCTGCAGGTCTCGGGCTTCATCGAGAGTCTGCAGGACGACAACGTGACGGCCATCGGGCCGCAGGTGGCCGACTTCGTCACCGAGAACAACCCCGGCAACGCGCCCGACCACGCCGGTCCGCCGGTCCACGCCGGTCCGGGCAGTGACGACGACAACGAGAGCGACGACAACGAGTCCGAGCGCAGTCCGCCCGAACCCGCCGGCCCGCCGGGCGATAACGAGTCCGAGCAGGGTCTGCCCGAACACGCCGGCCCGGGCGGTGACGACGACAACGAGTCCGACCAGGGCCCGCCCGAGCACGCCGGCCCGGGCGGTGACGGCGACGAGAGCGACGACGCCGACGACGGTGGCGACGCGAGCGAGACCGACGACGAGGAAAGCGAGGACGACGGCGGTGACGAGGCCGACGAGGGCGACGACGGCGGAAACAACGGTAACGGCGGTCCGCCCGATCACGCCGGCCCCAACTGAGGCGCGATCGAACCGCTACTGACCGACACCGTTCGTTTTCCCCCGGCGGCCAGATAGTTTCAGAGCGAGCTCGTTGCGATCAGAACTCGTCGACGACGGGGATGCCGACCGTCCCGTAGTCGGTCATCGCGTCGAGCTTGTCGGAGACGTCCTCGAGCGCGATGGTCTCGGAGACGACGGCGGCGGGGTCGAGCTTGCCCGTCGCGACCATCCGGAAGATCTCGTCGTAGCGCTCCGGGGGCATCCCTAAAGCGCCGAGGAAGTCGATCTCGCTGGTGACCATCTCGTCGGTCGGCAGGGAGAGGTTCCCGCCGGCCTCCTCCGTGGTGAGGCCGACCTGGACGTGCTGGCCTGTCTTGCCGAGGCTGCGGACGGCGTTGCGGCAGGTGGTCTCGATCCCCAGAGCGTCCATCGAGACGTGGGCGCCGCCGTCGGTGAGGTCCAGCACCACCTCGGCGGGGTCGTCGACGTCGCTGGCGTTGACGGTCGCCTCGGCACCGAGCTCCTCGGCGAGCTCGAGCTTCTCGTCGGTCAGGTCGACGCCGATGGGGTTGGCCCCCAGCGCGGCGGCGACGTGGATCGCCGACAGTCCGACGCCGCCGCAGCCGTGGATCGCCACCCAGTCGCCCGCGCCCAGGTCCGCCCGGTGGGCCAGGCCGTGGAACGCGGTCATGAACCGACAGCCCAGCCCCGCCATCTCGACGGAGGAGACGCCCTCCGGCAGGTGGACGAGGTTGTGGTCGGCGTGGGGGACCGGTAGCTGCTCCGCGAACGCGCCGGGCGCTTCCGGCTGGAGCCCGAGCGCCTGGCGGTTCTCGCAGATGTTGGAGTGGCCGGTCTGGCAGAGCCGACACTGCCCGTCGCCGAGGTTGAACGGCACGGTGACGTGGTCGCCCTCGCTGACCGACTCGACCTCCTCGCCGACGGCGACCACGCGACCCGCGGGCTCGTGGCCGAGGATGTGGCCCGGGACCGGGTCCAGCCCGCGCCAGTCCCAGTCGCCCTGCCAGGCGTGCCAGTCGCTCCGGCAGACGCCGCAGGCCTCGACGGCGACGACCGCGCCGTGTGGCTCCGGTTCCGGGTCCTCGACCTCCCGGATCTCCAGCGGTTCCCCGTAGTCCGTGAACACTGCTGCACGCATGACTACGTCAATCAGGGCCGAGGTCCTTATACGCTCGCCCCCCGGAAGCCCGACGGCGATGCGACCGACGGGCAGGTCGACTCCGGACGACCGTCCCGAGCGTCGCTGCGAACGCCCCGACCCACGCGGGAACCTGCCGACCAGTCTGACTCGGGAAGGGTCGACCGTCGGATCGGTGAGATACCGGAGGCGACGGCCGCACGGTCACACGGAGCAGTCGACAGCAGTGAGTGTTTCATCGTGCCTATCTTATAAATTACTTTCAATATTCGTAATTGAGTTCATGTAGCCCGGAATGTATGGAACGACACTGCCTGCTAAACGATTATAAACGCCCTCGAACGCTCTCAGGCCGCATCGCCGATTCGCTCAGTTCCATGAACAATTCAAACGGAGATCGAGTTTTAATTTATCCGAGTAAATCGTGACAGATGCGATGCGCGAAGAACTATTCGCGCTGTTCGCCGTGGCGGCGATCGTGGCCCTCGGGCCCGGTGCCGCCGCGGCCGCAGCGCCTGGTGGAGGGGTGGACAGTGCAGAAAACGCGTCCGCAGAGAACGGACAACTCGCGTGGGCAGGTCCGCCCGCGTGGGCCGACAGCGATAACGAATCCGACGACGCCAACGAGTCGGACGTGGAGAACGAGACCGAGGAGGAGCTGGACGACGAGAACGAGACCGACGTGTGCGACGCGGTCGAGGGCACGAACGAGACGGTCGCGGTGAACGCGACGGCGGGGACGAACGAGACGACGGCCGGGAACGCGACCGACGCGGACTGCGGCAAGCCCGCTTACGCCGGCCCGCCGGCAGAAGCCGGGGAGAACGGCGCTTCTGACGACAACGAGTCCGAGCGCGGTCCGCCCGCGCACGCCGGACCGTCCGGCGACCGCGCTCGCGACGGGGAGTCGACGAACTCGACCGACGACGCCACCACGCGCGGTCCGCCCGGTCACGCCGGCGGTAGTGGCAACGGCGGTAACGGAGGCAACGGTGGCAACAGCAGCGGCGGCCCGACGGGCTGGGTGTTCTGAGGCGACCACGCCCACTCCGGTTTTCCGTAGCGCGAGCGGTATCGACGAATTTCGACGCGAACGCCGACCGGTGGGTCCGACGCCGGAACCGAGTCGACGTTCGGTAGCGTTTTCATCGGCGTTCCCGTTCCATCAGACATGACCGAACCCGTGTCCGCCGATCTGGCGGACGTCGATTCGCTTCGCGAGGAGGGTCGCCGGAAGATGGACTGGGCGCGCCAACACATGCCCATCCTGGGATCGCTGCGCGAGACGTTCGAGGACGAGCGGCCCTTCGAGGGCGAGCGGATCGGCATGGCGATGCACGTCGAGGCCAAGACCGCAGTCCTGGCGGAGACGCTCGCGGCGGCCGGCGCGGAGGTGGCCATCACCGGCTGTAACCCCCTCTCCACCCACGACGACGTCAGCGCGGCGCTGGACGCGGTGGAGGGCGTCACCTCCTACGCCCGCCGCGGCGTCGACGACGAGGAATACTACGAGGCCATCGAGTCGGTCATCGACCACGAGCCGACGATCACCGTCGACGACGGGATGGACCTCGTAGCGGCCATCCACGAGGACTACCCCGAGCTGATCGACACCATCGTCGGCGGGGCCGAGGAGACCACCACGGGCGTCCACCGCCTGCGCGCGATGGACGAGGACGACGAGCTGGACTACCCCGTCTTCGCCGTCAACGACACGCCGATGAAGCGGCTGTTCGACAACGTCCACGGCACCGGCGAGTCCTCACTGGCGTCGATCGCCATGACCACGAACCTCTCGTGGGCCGGAAAGACCGTCGTCGTCGCCGGCTACGGCTACTGCGGCAAGGGCGTCGCGAAGAAGGCGGCGGGCCAGAACGCCGACGTGATCGTCACCGAGGTCGAGCCCCGCCGCGCCCTGGAAGCCCACATGGAGGGCTACGAGGTCATGCCCATGGCCGAGGCCGCCGCGGAGGGCGACGTCTTCCTGACGACGACCGGCAACCGCGACGTCATCGTCGAGGAGCACTTCGAAGCGATGCAGGACGGCGTCCTGCTGGCCAACGCCGGCCACTTCGACGTCGAGATCGACCTCGACGCGCTCGACGACCTCGCGGTCGACTCCTACGAGGCCCGCGACGGCGTGCAGGCCTACGAGATGGCCGACGGCCGCCGCCTGAACGTGCTCGCGGAGGGCCGGCTGGTGAACCTCGCCACCCCGGTCGCGCTGGGACACCCCGTCGAGGTCATGGACCAGTCCTTCGGCATCCAGGCGGTCGTCGTCCGGGAACTGGTCGAGAACGGCGACGCCTACGAGCCCGGCGTCCACGATGTCCCCGACGAACTGGACAAGGAGGTCGCCGAGATCAAGCTCGCCGCCGAAGGCGTCGAGTTCGACGAGCTGACGGACACGCAGGCCGAGTACATGGACTCCTGGCAGCACGGGACGTAGGGACTCTCACCGGACCACGCCGTCTCGCCCACACCGGCCGAGAGCGCGTTTATCGCGCGACCCGGGGAAGGGCAGGGCTGCTGCTGCCTCCTGGCGGATGAAAGGGCGAGGCGCGCTCGCGCCGCAGGGGAGTCGCTCCGTCGGCACTACCCGAACGGAGTGAGGGTATCCGACGGAGCGGCCGCGAGCGGGCCGAGGGCTTTCTGTGTGTTCTCTGTTGTATTGGCTCCAGAGAGCGGACCGAGGGCTTTCTGGACATTTCTGGTTCCCACAGCGACTCCAGAACGGGTAGAAACGCCGATACCCGTTATCTAGACTGATAAGCGCCGGCCAACCGTTTTAACCACGAATAGCGATGACACGGCAGATCAGCTCACACACCCGTCAGTCGCGGGCCGGGGCTGACGTCGAGATGGCGCACTTCTGGCAGGAGGGCGGCGGGAAGCGAATGCTCGAGGAACTGTTCGCCGACTTCCAGTCACAGCACCCGGGCGTCGAGGTGTCCGATCAGGCCAACACCATCGACGACCACGGGATGTTGATCAAGAGCCAGATCCTCCAGGAGTCGCCGCCGCCGGTGTTCGTCGAGTGGCCGGGTCAGAACATGGCGCCGTACCACGAGGCGGGCGCGATCCGCGACGTCTCGGACCTGTGGGCGGAGAACGACTGGGCGGACGCGTTCATCGAGGGGCCACGGGAGCGCGTCCAGCGGGAGGGGGCGTACTACGGCGTCCCGATCGACATCCACCGGATGAACAACCTGTTCTACCACGTCGACATGGTCGAGGAGCTAGGGATCGACCCGGAGCGCGTCGACAGCCCCAGCGAGTTCCTGGAGGTGCTTCGGCAGTGCGAGGACGGCGACGGCGTCGGGATGGAACAGCCGATGAAGAACCCCTCGGACGTCCTCCAGCTGTTCGCCAACCTCGTCATCGGGGAGTTCGGCGCGGAGACGTACCGGGGGATCACTCAGGGAGAGACGCGCGACTACGAGAGCGAGATCAGCCGGTCGGTGGAGCTGCTCGGCGCCTACGCCGAGCTGGCCAGCGACGACGCCACGTTCATCGACATGGTCGGGGCCAACGACCGGTTCATGGAGCGGGAGTCGGTGTTCTACAACCAGGGCGACTGGATGGCCGGGACCTACGGGGAGCGCGAGGACTTCGAGTACGGGCGCGACTGGGACCACGCGGTCTTCCCGGGCACCGACGGCGTCTTCATGCTGGCTACCGACGCGCTGGTCGCCGCCGAGGGCGCCGACTTCGACGAGGACGCGCGCGCGTTTCTGGAGTTCATGGCCTCGCCGGGGGCCCAGAAGACGCTCAACCGGATCAAGGGGTCGATCCCGCCGCGGCGCGACGTCGACCTCGGTGACTACCCCCAGATCCTCCGGGAGCAGTTCCGCGACTTCGAGGCGGCCAGCCACTTCCCGGCCGGCCACGCCCTCCAGATCACGCCGGACGCGTTCGTCGAGGCGAAGATCGCGGCGCTGGAGTTCGTGACCACCCGCGACGTCGATCGGACGACGCGGGCGCTGCTCGACGCCTACGAGAACTGACGGGGTCCGTCACCGCACCTCGCACGAGCACAAATTTCAACCCGCCTGCCGGCGAGTCGATCGGTCGTGCCCGGAAGCAACGACTGGGACGCCGACGCCTACGACGCCGACCACGGCTTCGTCTACGAGTACGGCGAGAGCCTGATCGACCTGCTGGACCCGAAACCGGAGGAGCGCGTCCTCGACCTCGGGTGCGGGACGGGACACCTCACCGCCGAGCTCGCGGAACAGGTCGACGACGGCGACGTCGTCGGAATCGACAGCGCCGAGGAGATGATCGCCGAGGCGCGGGAGAGCTACCCCGACCTCCGCTTCGAGTGCGTCGACGCGACCGAGTACGAGCCCGGCGAGCCGTTCGACGCCGTCTTCTCGAACGCGGCGCTGCACTGGATCGCGGACCACGGGCTGTCGCCGAGCGCGTCCGCGACGCGCTGGTCCCGGGCGGCCGCTTCGTCGCCGAGATGGGCGGCAACGGCAACGTCGCCACCATCGTCGACGCGACGCTCGCCGAACTGGCCGAGCGGGGTCACGACGTCGACCACCCCTGGCGGTTTCCGACGGTCGGCGAGCAGGCCGGTCTGCTGGAGTCGGTCGGCTTCGAGGTGCGGCTGGCGCGGCTGTTCGACCGGCCCACCGACCTCGACGGCCCGGACGGGCTCCGCGACTAGCTGGGGATGTTCGGCGACTCGCTGTTCGCCGACCTGACGGACGCGGAGCGGACGGCGGTCGTCGAGCGCGTCGAGGACCGCCTCCGGCCCGAGCTGTACGACCCCGGGACAGAGACGTGGACCGCCGACTACCGGCGGCCGCGGTTCGCGGCCGTGCGCCAGGAGTGATCAGTCGGACGGTGGCGAGAAGACGAGCGGAGAGGCGAGATGAAAAACGGGAGAAGACGGGACCGGACGACGGTCGGCGTCAGTCCCGGGTCGATCCCGTACCGCACTGCACGATGAACACGAGGCTGCCGTCGTCGAGTTCGGCGATGCGCGTCCGCGTGGTGAAGGTCTCGCCGTCCTCGCGGCGGCCCTCGCAGGCGCCGACCCAGTGCCAGCCGTCCCCGAGGCTGGGGAAGGCGTCGGCCTCGAGTCGGTCGATCTCCGCGTCGGTGAACAGGTCGCGCCAGTCGACGCCGGAGAGGGCCTCGGGAGCGATGCCGAACTGGCGGGCGAACGCCGGATCGGCGAACGCGAGGCTCCCGTCGGGCGCCGCGATGGCGGTGCCGTCGGGCACGAGCTCCAGCGCGGTGAGCGCGCGGCCGGCCAGGGCGGCGTCGCGCTCGTGGCCCACGAGGCGGCGGACGCGGTCGACGACGCCCGCGGGATCGATCGCCGGAGCGTGCTCGCTCCAGTCGTCCTTGCGGACGGCGGCCAGTCTGTCGTCGGCGGGGTCGGCCGCGACGAGGAGGACGGGCACCCGCGGCGCGCGCTCGCGGACGGCGGCCAGCAGGGCCCGACCGTCCGCCAGCGTCGCTTCGTCGGCGACGACGCAGTCCACGTCGTCGACGGCGGCCAGCGCCCCGGTCGACGGCGGCCGGGACCGGACGTCGACGCCACTGTCCGACCGGAGTCGCGACCCGATCGCGTCGGGCGAGTCGGCGTCGTCACTGATCCACAGGACTTCGATCGGGTCGCCGTGCGCGGCGGCGTCGGGCAGGGACGACGGCGCAGCGTCGTCAGACGGCGTCGACATCGTCACGGCTCCCGTGGCGTGTCGTGGATCCAGTCATTGGACGACCTGCTCGACGACCGTCGACTGGATCCAGGCGTTGCCGTTCTCCGGGTCGGCGATCATCCCCACCGTCGCGTCCCCGACGTCGAACTCCTCGTAGGTCTCCCTGATCGCGCCCGGGGATGCGGTCGCGTCGGTCGCGCCGGCCATCACTCCGCCTCCGCCAGCTCGCGGTCGGCCTCGCCCGTAACCGCCACGGAGCCGTCGCCGTCGACGACGACCGTGTGCCCGTGGTAGACGAACTCCACGCTGGCGTCCCCGGCGCTGGCGACGATCGCCTCGATGGCGTCGACGTCGACGGCGTCGTAGAGGGGGTCCATCTCGAGGGGGTCCGCGCCGGTCCGTTCAGCGATGGCAGTGACGATGTCCGAGCAGAGATCGGTAGTGTCGACCGTGGTGGATTTCATTGTGTTCCTAGAGAGACACCAGCCGACCATGTCCCTGACTTCAATATGCGTTGGCCGGCGACCGAATCGGGCCTAACATGTATAGCGTCCGGTCGTCGACAGCTCGGATCGACGGGTCTCACGTGCGGTCCGAGCGCGCGAGCGAGCGGTCGCGACGCCGCCGCGGCGCCGGGTCGGTAGGCACTTCCGGACGAGGACAATACACGTAGATATGCCAACACGTCGGTCCGTCCGAGCGGGGTCGCGCCGCCGGCCGGCCGCGGGGCGGTCGGTCGGTCCCGGGGCTGCAGTTGTCCTCGCGGCCGCCGCGGCCGCGCTCGTCTGGGCGCTCATCGACGGAGGGCCCGCGACGAGCCCGTGGCTGGTCGGTCTCCCGGGGCTCGCCGCCGGCGACGACGCACCGGTCGAGGAGCTGACGGCGAAGGTCAGGCGACTGGCGGCGGGCGAGCGCGACGTCGAGTTCCCCACCGAGCGCGACGACGCGGTCGGGGGGCTGGCCGACGCGCTGGCCGACCTGGCGGCGTCGATGGAGGCGTCCGAGGAGGGCTCGACGGAGCCCGAACGGCCGCGAGCCAACGCCGTCGAGGACCGGGTGGAGCCGGCGGCGGCCACCGAGCAGCAGATGGCGGCGATCGTCGAGAACACGGAGAGCGCCATCTACATCAAGGACACCGACGGCGTCTATCGGTTCGCCAACCAGGCCGTGGCCGACTTCCTCGGACGCGACCGCGAGTCGATCGTCGGGAAGACCGACGACGACCTGTTCGATCCGGAGGCGGCGGCCGACGCGCGCGCGGACGACGAGCGCGTCATGGAGACGGGCGAATCGATATCGCGAGAGGTAGTCCGGCCGATCGACGGTGAGGAGCACGTCTTCCTCGACAACAAGTACCCCTACACGGACGCGGACGGCGACGTGATCGGCGTCATGGGCGTCAGCCGCGACGTCACCGAACGGAAGCGCACCGAGCGGGAACTGCGCGAGACCAAGGACCGGCTGGAGCGACTCATCGAGCGCGCGCCCGTCGGCATGACGGTCCTCGAGGAGGACGGAACCGTCACGCTGTGGAACGAGGCGATGGAGCGGATCTTCGGCTGGTCGGCGGCGGAGGCGGTCGGCAATCAGTTCCCGGCGGTGCCCGACGAGAAGATGACGGAGTACGAGTCACTCCGCGAGCGGACCCTGTCGGGCAAGTCGCTCTCGCAGGTCGAGGTCAGACGCCGGACGAAGGAGGGACAGCGGGTCGACGTGAGCGTGTCGACGGCGCCGATCTACGACGACGCCGACGAGGTCTCCGAGATCGTGTCGTTCGTCGAGGACATCACGGGGCGCAAGGAGCGCGAGCGGGAACTCGAGCGGACCACGAGCCTGTTGACGCAGGCGCAGGAGATCGCCGACCTCGGCGCCTGGACGGTCGAGCTGCCCGACGACGGCGAGCCCCGCTCCGAGTGGTCGGACAACCTGTACGACATCTTCGAGCTCCCGCGCGACGCCGAGCCGCCGATGGAGGGGGTCTTCGACTACTTCCACCCCGAGGACCGCGACCGCCACCGGGAGGCCGTCATGCGCGCACGCGAGGGCGGCGACGGGTGGGACCAGGAGCTCCGGATGACGACGGCCGAGGGGACCGAGCGGTGGGTCCACAGCGCGGGCGAGCCCGTCATCGAGGACGGCGAGGTCGTCGCTGTCACCGGCTCCCTCCAGGACATCACGGAGCGCAAGGAGCGCGAACGGGAGCTCCGCGACACGACGCGTCAGCTGGAGCTGACGCTGGAGGGGACGAACACCGGGCTCTGGGAGTGGGATCCCGAGACGGAGGAGCTGTGGTGGAACGAGACCCAGGAGTGGCTCTTCGGGCTCGAGCCGGGCGAGTTCGAGGGGACCTGGACGGCGTTTATCGAGCGCGTCCACCCCGACGACCGCGAGCGGGTCCGTCGCGAGATCGAGTCGGCCATCGAGAGTGAGCGGCAGTACAACACCGAGTTCCGGATCCAGCGCCCGGACGGGGAGGTCGCCTGGGTCGGAGCCCGCGGGAAGGTCGTGACCGACGACGGCGACCGGCGCATGGTCGGGATCAACAACGACGTCACCGAGCGCAAGGAGGCCGAACGGGAGCTTCGCGAGACCAAGCGGCGGCTCGAACTCGCCTTGGAGGGGACCAACACCGGGCTCTGGGAGTGGAACCTGGAGACCGACGAGGTGATCTGGAACGAGACGATGGCGCGGCTGGTGGGGATGGAGCCGGGAGAGTTCGCGGGGACGGTCGAAGCGTTCGTCGAACAGGTCCACCCTGACGACCGGGAGCGGCTACAGCGCGAACTGACGGCCGCCATCGAGAGTGACGACGTGCTCAAATCGGAGTTCAGGCTGTTCCACGAGAACGGCGACGTCATCTGGGTCAGCGTCCGGGGACGGCTCCTCGCAGACGACGGCGGGGGCCGGCGCATGGTCGGGATCAACAACGACGTCACCGAGCGCAAGGAGGCCGAGCGGGGGCTCCGGGAGCGCGAGGAGGAACTCCAGCAGTACCGCGACTACACCGAGGACCTCCTCGACGCCGTCGACGACGTGTTCTACGTCCTCGACGCGGACGGCAATCTACAGCGCTGGAACGAGAGCCTCCCACAGACGACCGGCTACGACGACGACGAGATCGCGGACATGCACGCCCGCGAGTTCTTCCCCGAGGAGCACCGCGATCCGCTCGAGGACGGGATCGAAGCGGTGCTTCGGGCCGGAAAGAGCCGGGTCCAGCGTCCCTTCCTGACGAAAGACGGCGACGAGATCCCCCACGAATTTGTCGCCACCGGGATGAGGAACCCGGACGGGGACCCGGTCGTCGTCGGCGTCGGCCGCGACGTCACGGAGCGCGTCGAGGCGGAGCGGGAGCTGTCGCGGGTGATCAGCAACGTCCCGGGGTACGTCTACCGTGTCGCGAACGACCCGGAGTGGTCGACGGAGTTCGTCAGCGAGGGGATCGAGGAGATCGCCGGGTACGAGCCGGAGGCCCTCGAGAGCGGTTCGGTGGACTGGGTCGAGGACGTCGAACTGGACGGACCGGACTGGGAAGAGGTCCACGAGGCCGCCGAGGCGGGCGAGGCCTACGACCTGATCTACTCGATCGAGACCGCAGACGGGGAGAAGCGGTGGGTCAGGGATCAGGGCCGGGCCGCGCGGGCGCCGGACGGCACTGTCGAGGGCGTCGAGGGGGTCGTCATCGACGTCACCGAGCGCATCGAGTACGAGCGGGAGCTGGAGCGGACGCGGAACCTCCTCCAGCACGCCCAGCGCATCGGCGGCATCGGTGGCTGGGAGATCGACCTGCGCTCCGACCCGGGCGAGCTGTTCTGGACGGACGAGGTCTACCGGATCCACGGGCTCGAGCCCGACGCTGACCTCGCCCTCGACGAGGCCATCGAGTACTACCACCCCGACGACCGAGAGCGCGTCCACGAGGCGGTCGAGGGGGCGATCGAGGACGGGGAGCCGTACGACCTCGAGGCCCGGCTGATCGCGGACGACGGCGAGGATCGGTGGGTCCGCTCGATCGGCGAGCCCGTCGTCGAGGACGGCGAGGTCGTCTCCGTGCGGGGCTCGATCCTCGACATCACCGGGCCCAAGGAGCGCGAGCGGGAGCTCGAGCGGAGCCGGCAGCTCCTCCAGCAGGCCCAGCGCATGTCGGCGTTCGGTGCGTGGTGGATCGACCTCACCGGAGAAGGACCGCACCGCCTCGGGTGGAGCGAGGAGATGTTCGAGCTGTTCGAGCTGCCCGACGAGCCCATGACAATCGACGGCCTGATCGAGCGGTTCCACCCGGACGACCGCGAGGCGTTCGCGCGGGCCTACCGGCGAGCGGTCGAGGACGGCGAGGGATGGGACCGGGTGGATCGGACGCTCCCGCCCGGCGGCGAGCAGCGCTGGACCCGGACCATCTGCCAGCCCGTGGTCGAGGACGGCGAGGTCGTTCGGCTGATCGGGTCCGCCCAGGACGTCACCGAGCGCAGGGAACGCGAGCGGGAGCTGGAGCGGACGAGCACGCTCCTCAGACAGACCCAGAGCATCGCCGGCGTCGGAGGCTGGGAGCTCGACCTGACGGGCGAGCCGCCGTACGAGGCGATCTGGACCGACCAGACGTACGAGATCTACGACGCCGAACGCGGCGACGTCGAGACGCTCGCGGACGCGCTGGCGTTCGTCCACCCGGACGACCGCGAGCGCGTGCGAGCGATCGTGGAGTCGGCCGTCGAGGCCGGCGAGCCGTTCACCGACGAGCATCGGGTCGTCTCGGGTACCGGCGAGCAGCGGTGGGTGCAAGCCATGGCCGAGCCGACCGCCGACGGCGAGCGCTTCCGCGGCGCCGTCCTGGACATCACCGACCAGAAGGAGCGCGAGCGGACGCTCCGGTCGCTCCATGAGACCGCCCGCGACCTGCTGGCGACCGAGAGCGACGCCGAGGTGGCGGAACTGGCCGTCGAGACGGCCCGGTCGGTGCTGGACGTCGCGGGCGTGTGCGCCTACCTCGTCGACGAGGGGAGCAACCGGCTGGTCCCCGCGGCGGCCACCGAGGCGTTCGGCGGCGACGGCGGGCCGCCGCCGGTCGACGTCGGCGCCGACGACGCCGTCTGGGACTGTTTCGCCACCGGCTCGCCGATGGTCGTCGACGCCACCGACGACCGGGACCGGTCTGTCGCGCTGGGCAACGGCACCGGCGGCGGCCTGCTGGTGCCGATCGGCGAGCACGGCGTGTTCGTCGTCGCGGCGGACCCCGACCGGATCGGCGACGAGGTCCGCCGGCTGGCCGGCACCCTCGTGGCGACCACCGAGGCCGCGCTGGACCGCCTCGAGAGCGAGGCGGAACTGCGCGCCCGCGACGAGGAACTGGAGGCGCGCAACGAGCGGCTCCGCCGCCAGATGGGGATCACCGACATGATCAGGCGGGTCGACCAGTCGCTGGTCGCCGCCGAGAGCCGCGAGGACGTCGAGCGGACCGTCTGCGAGCGGCTCGTCGAGTCCGACGACGTCGCCTTCGCCTGGATCGGCCGCCCCGACGAGGGGGAGCAGCGCCTCGTCCCGCAGGCCTGGGCGGGCGACGGCGAGGCCTATCTCGACGACCGCTCGCTGTCGTTCGCGTCGAACGAACCGGCGTCCGTCGCCGCCCGGACGGGCGAGGCGACGGTCGTCTCGAACGTCGTCGACCGGCTCCAGTCCGAGGACTGGCGCCAGGGGGCCGTCTCGAACGGCTTCCACTCCGTCGTCGCCGTCCCGCTGTCCGTCGACGAGTACTCCCACGGCGTCCTGGCGGTGTACGCCGACGAGCCGGACGCCTTCGGCGACCTGGAGCGGACCGTCTTCGCCGAGCTCGGGCGGACCATCGCCAACGCCGTCGACGCCGTGACGACGCGGACGGCGCTGCACGCCGACACGCTCGTCGAGCTGACCCTGGCGTTCGACGACGCCGACGAGTTCCTCGCCCGCGTCGCCCGCGAGGCCGACTGCGAGGCGACCTACGAGGGCATCGCCACCCACTCGGCCGACGAGACCCGGCTGTTCTTCGCGACGACCGGCGCGGCCTGCGACGCCGTCGCCGCGGTCCTCGAGGACAGCTACGCAGTCGACGACTTCCGGCTGATCGACGGGGACGACGAGAGCGACGAGGACGACGAGAGCGAGGGCGAGCGACGGTGCCTGTTCGAGGCGACCGTCTCCGGGCCCGTGCTGGCGGCGGCGCTGGTGCGCCGCGGCGCCAGTCCGCGCGAGGTCCGGGCCACGCCCGGCGGCATCGAGGCGGTCGTGGACGCCTCGGCCGCGACCGACGTCCGCGAGTTCGTCGAGGCGCTGGCCGAGACCTACCCCTCCGTCGATCTCGTCAAGCGGCGGACCGTCGAGCGGGACATGGCGACCCGCGAGGAGCTCGTCGGCTCGCTGCTGGACGGGCTGACCGACCGCCAGCGCGAGGTGCTCCGGACCGCCTACTACGCCGGCTTCTTCGAGTGGCCGCGCACGTCCACCGGCGAGGAGGTCGCCGAGATGCTCGACGTGACCCAGCCCACCGTCAACCGCCACCTGCGACTCGGCCAGCAGCGCCTGCTGGCCCAGCTGTTCGACGAGAAGGGGGCGGGCGTGCTGGCAGCGTAGTCCGGAGCGGCCGCCGTCCAGTCACCGGGACGGTGGTGGCGGGCGGGCTCACAGCGGGTTCGCGTCAGCCCTGACCGACTCGTACCGCTCGCGGGCCCACTCGGCGATCGGGTGGTCGGACCGGGCGTGGACGACGGCGACCGGGCGCATTCCGTCATCGTACACCCCGAGATACGCGTCGCCGTCGAGGAGAGCGACGCCGTACGCCGGGACCGCGTCCGTCGACAGCAGTGCGACGTCGCCGTCGGACCGGAGGCGCTCGAGCGCGTCGGTGTGGTCCCGCTCGAGCGTCTCGGCGGCGGTCGGGGCGACCACCAGGTCGACGGAGAGCATCTCGAGGTGATCCAGGACCGCCCTGAGGTACACCGGATGCACCACCGGGACGAACCCGCGGGCGCGGTCCGTCGTAGCCAGTTTGTCGCGGACGCGGGCGACGGGTGCGTGGGGGCGCTCGTCGGTCGCCACCTCGACGGACAGTTCCTCCACGTCGTCCGGTCAGATGGGGGGATCGCCCGGGAACTGCCTGAGGAAGGTCCCGACGCCGGTCGCTCCCGCGAGAGCGTCGGTGGCGACCCCTATCGCGGCCCACGCGCGCTCTCCGGCGGCCGTGAGCGCGTACTCGTCGGCCGCTGGGTCGTGCTCGATCAGTCCCCGCTCCTCGAGGGCCGCGAGGTTCCGCCGGAGCGTGGTCCGGGGTGGGGGCGTCGGCGGCCTCCCGGAGCGCCGCCCGCGAGCGCGGGCCGTCCGCGAGCGCTCGAGGGCGCACACGCGGACCGGCGTGCCGGCGAGGAAGGCCACCGCGTCGAGTCCGCGGATCGCGTCGGGGTCCACGCCGGCCACGCGGAGCGGTGCGACATAAAACGTCACGGACCGGAACACGCGCGCGAGGACTGCCAGAGCCCCCGTCCGCGCCGCGGCCGTGCCCACGGCGTGCACGTTCCCGGAGCGTGTGCGCGGGAACGGCGTGCACGCGACCACCGCCTGGTCACGCCCACGGAACACCTTGATGGTCGACGCCGTCGCAGGGGCGGACATGTACGAGGCAGTGGTGTTCGACAACGACGGGGTGCTCGTGGAACCGCCGAGCCGGGACGCGCTCGTCTCCGCGACGCGGTCGGCGCTGGAGGACGTCGGACTCGACGCCGATCCGCGGGCGGTCTGTCGCGACCTGGCCGAGGGGGACGCCGAGTCGCTCGCGGACCGCTGCCGCCGCGAGGCCGTCGAGTTCGCCTCGTTCTGTCAGCGCGCCGCGTCGGCCGCCTTCGAGGCCCAGCGGCGTGAGCTGGAGCGGGGCCGCCGGGCCGTCTACGACGACGTCGCCGCGCTGCGGGAGTTCGACGCCGCGCTGGGCCTCGTCAGCGACAACCACCCGCAGTTCGTCGACTACCTGCTGCGGCGGGCGGGGCTGGGCGACCTGTTCGAGACGGTCCGGTGCCGGTCGATGACGCCGCGTCACCTCGACACCTGCAAGCCGAACCCGCGCAACGTCAGGGCGGCGCTGGCCGACCTCGGGACCGAGGACGGGCTGCTGGTCGGCGACAGGACAGCCGACGTCGCGGCGGCCGAGCGGGCCGGCATCGACAGCGCGCTGCTCGAGCGGCCGGACGCCGGCGACGACAGCGTCGGGACGGTCCCCGACGCCGACGTCGACCCCGACTACCGGATCGAGAGCATCGCGGAGCTGCGGTCCGTCGTCGGGTAGCGCGGGGACCGCCGGCTAGTCGGCGGCCGCCGCCGGCCCGGCTTCCTCCTCGTCGTCGATGACGTTCTCAGTCCAGGTGCCCCGGAGGAACCACGCCGCCACGATCAGTGCGCTGCCGACGTGCATGCCGGCGATGCCGATCCACGCGCCCGTCGTGCCCATGTCGTAGGCCGTCACGAGGACGTAGGCGGGGACGACCTGCAGGCCCCACACGGAGGCGACGGACATGAGCATCGCCGCGCGGGTGCTGCCGGCGCCGTTGAAACATCCCTTCACGACGTGGAACACGCCCATCAGGGCGAACGTGGGGGCGACGATGTACATGTACTCGGCGCCGATGTCGACGACGCGGTCGGCGCCCTCGCCGACGATGAAGGCGCCGACGATCTCCCGGGCCCAGACGACGCCGACGGCGCTGACGGCGATGTAGGCGGCGACGAGCATCCCGACGGCCATGTAGACGACCCGCTTGGCCCGGTCCTGGCGGTCGGCGCCGAGGTTCTGGCCGACGGCCGTCTCGACGGCCATCCCCAGCCCGACGGCCGGGAGGAAGACGAAGGAGGTCAGCCGCGCGGTGATGCCGAACGCGGCGACGGCGGTCGATCCCACGAGGGCGACGACGGCCGTCATCGCGGTGTACGAGAGGGCGCCGGAGCTCTGCTCGATGCTCGCGGGGTAGCCGACGGAGACGATCTTCCGCACCGTGGCCGCGTCGAGAACGAGGTCCGAGAGGGACAGCGATAGCCCGAGGCGGCCGGAGAACAAAAGCAGGACGCCCGGCACCGTCGCCAGCGCGCGCGAGAGGATCGTCGCGATAGCGGCGCCCTGCACGCCGTAGCCGGTGAAGCCCGTCGCCGAGTACAGAGCTGTCTCCAGGCCCTCCAGACCGAGCATCGCGAATAGCGGGTTCTCGCGGAAGCCCATGATGAACACGGGGTCGATCACGACGTTGACCGCGACGCTGACCGCCATCAGGTACATCGGGGTCTTCATGTCGCCCCACCCGCGCAGCAGCGACTGGAAGACAAAGAAGCCGAACATGAACCAGACGCCGGTGAAGATGACCCGCATGTACTCGACGGAGTACTCGAAGACGGTCGACCCCGGTTCGGCGCCGATGAGGCGGAGGAACGTGGGAGCCATCACGTAGCCGACGGCGCCCAGCGCCAGCGAGAACAGCGAGACGAACGCCAGCGCCTGGCCGGCCACCTCCTCGACGCGCTCGAAGTTCCCCGCGCCCTTGTGCTGGGCGACGAGGACGCTGCCGGCCAGCGTCAGCCCGCCGCCGAGGCTGATCAGCACGAAGACGGGCGGCCAGGAGAAGGAGAGCGCCGAGACGGCGTCCTGTCCCAGCCGGCCGACCCAGAAGGTGTCCACGAGGTTGTACAGCACCTGCAGCAGCTGGGTGAACACGATGGGCGCCGACAGCGCCAGCAGCGGTCGCAGCAGCGACCCCTCGGTGAGGTCGCGGTCGGCCGTCGCCGACACGCGTCAGCCCTTCAGGTCGACGCCCTCGGCGAGCAGGTCGCGCACGAGCAGCCGCTCGACGCCGGCCAGCGCGTCGTCGGTCGGCGCGGCCTCGCCCAGGATCACCTCGTGGGACTGCGCGCCCTCGATGGCCGACCGGAAGGTGGCCGCGAACACCTCCGGGTCGACCTCGCGGAACTGCCCCGCCTCGATCCCCTCGCGGACGATGTCGGCGATCTCCTCGCGGATGACCGCGTCGTTGTGCACCAGCTGCTCGCGGATCGCCTCGTTGTACGGCGCCTGGGCCCGCAGCTCCAGCATCGCGGTGTGGAAGTCCTCGGCCCAGTCGTCGCCGTGCCCGGTGGCCACCAGTTCGGCCATCCACAGCAGGCGCTGGGCCGGGTCCGTCTCCGGGCAGTCCTCGACGTCCGCGACGAACTCCTCCAGCAGGTGCTCGAGGAAGGAGACCAGCAGGTCCTCCTTCGAGTCGAAGTGGTAGTGCAACAGCGACTTGCTCTTCTCGAACTCGTCCGCGATCGACTGCATGGTCAGGTCAGCGTACCCGCGCTCGCACAGCGCTGCGAACGTGGCGTCCATGATCTGCTCTCGCGTGTCCCCCGCCATCGTACTGGCTGGACGGCCAGTCAATATATAAGGGCGTGGGTTCCATCCTCCCGTGTACCACCCCGCAATCCGGCATCGGGGACAACGCAAAAGAGAGAGTACCGGAGATACAGATGGGAACCAGACTATGACGGCCGACGACGGCGGGCCGAACGAACGGCCCGGGCCGGGCGGCGACGGTGGTTCACTGTGGGGCAGCGCGGTGCAGACGGCGCTGCCGGGGCCGATCAGGCGCAGCTACGCCGCCAAGTTCGCCCTCGCCATCGTGCTCGTCGTCCTGTTGATCGTCGGTATCGGCGCGCTCAGCTACGTCCAGATCCAGGGGATCATCGAGGATGACGCGGAGAACTCGCTGCGCTCGACCGCCACGGTGCAGGCCGACTCGGTGAGCGAGTGGATCGCCGGGATGCAGTCGCAGGCGGGCGGGATGGCGGCCGCCGACGTGTACGCGACGGGCGATCCGGTCCGGATCAGACGCCACCTCACCGACTCCTTGCAGTGGGCCAGTTCGGACGTCACCGCCGTCCACTACGTGGATCCCGAGACCGACGAGATCGTCGCGAGCACGAAGAGCGACTACGCCGGCCGCCAGGTCACGTCGGCGGCGCCGACCTGGCAGGACCCCATCGAGGAGGCGGTCGGCGAGGGCAACGGGAGTGTCGGGATGTCCGACAGCGCCTACGAGCGGAACGGCCGCCTGCTGATGGCGTTCGCCCGGGAGACGCGGGTCGGCGACGGCGTCGTGGTCGTCGTCGGCGACGCCTGGACCGACTCCGTGAAGATCTGGAACGACGACTCCGTCGAGGTGTTTCTCGACCCCGACAGCAGCCGCGGGGACGAGTACGACGGCGAGAACGACCGCCAGCTGGTCGTCCCGCGTGGTCAGCAGCGGATCCTGTCCGGGGCCAACTCCGTCGGCGACACCGAGGGGATCGAGGGCGCCCAGACCGAGACGGACGACGGCTACCGCGTCGAACTCGCCGTCCCGTGGAGCGTGCAGGGCGTCGACCCCTCCTTCGGTCACCGGATGGGCTCCGACGTCCACGTCACCGAGGACCACGACGGCGGCGATCGCGACGCGAAGAAGGCCTGGTTCGCGACCCACGACACCTCGTGGGAGAACCCCCAGACGTTCGCCGTCGTGCGGCTCGGAGAGTAGCAGTCATCCCGTCAGAGCTTTCACCGCCCACCGTTCAGGGTCGACAGGAATGGCGAACTCGAACGCGAAAGGGGACAGGCGCGAGCGCGAGCTGGTCAACGCGCTCGACGAGGCGGGCTTCGCGGTGATGCGCGCGCCCGCGAGCGGGTCGGCGACCGAGCGGGAGCTGCCGGACGTGCTCGCCGGCGACGGCGAGGTCTTCTACGCCGTCGAGGCCAAGTCCAGCGCCGGCGATCCGATCTACCTGGACGGCGAGGAGGTCGAGGCGCTGCTCTTTTTCGCCCGGAACTTCGGCGCCAAGCCCCGCATCGGCGTTCGCTTCGACCGGGAGGACTGGTTCTTCTTCCACCCCGGCGACCTCCACGTCACCGACGGGGGCAACTACCGCGTCAAGAAGGAGACGGCGCTGTCGGAGGGCACCGACTTCGAGGAGTTCGTCGGCCACTCCGAGAAGGTGACCCTCGCCGAGGTCGGCGACGCCGGCCCCGACCAAGCGACCCTGGACGTCCTCTCGGCGTTCGAGCGCGGCGACCTCTCGAAGGAGGAAGCGGCCGAAATGCTGGAGTAGCGAGGTTCTGAGCGGAGCGAAGAACCTCGAAATTGCGAGCGGGAGCGAACGGAGTGAGCGACACGCGAGGCAGCGAGACTCGAGCGGAGGGAGGGATCCCCACAAGCGAGCGACCCGTGGGACAGCGCGAAACCGCCGGACGGCACCACATACTTCGGCTCGAGACTCCTACCGACGGGCAGTGACGACCGACCGCGTGGCCGAGTCCTGGACCGAGGCGCAGGAGCTGCTGTACGCGGAGTCGTGGAACGCAGAGATCAACCGCTATCGGCCGGGGTACGCCTACCGGGGGGTGCCGGACGTCGACGCCGACCTGCGGACGTCACTGCAGCGGCTCGGGGACGACGACGAGTACGGCGCGACCGTCGAGCGGGACCTGCTGCGGAACTTCACCAAGTACGCGCAGGCCGAGGGCGGGGCGGCCGACGGGAGCGTCTGGCACCGACTGGCGCTCGCCCAGCACCACGGCCTCCCGACGCGGCTGCTGGACTGGACGTTCTCGCCGCTGGTGGCGCTGCACTTCGCGACGGCGGGGATGGACTGCCTGGACCGGGACGGGGTCGTCTGGCTGGTCGACCTCCAGGAGGTGGAGGCGCGGCTCCCGCCGGAGCTGGCCGAGCCGCTCGAGTCCGCCGACGTCTACACGGCCGACGGCCTGGCCGAGCGAGCGGAGACGCTCGCCGAATTCGACGACCTGTTCGACGACCACGAGGCCGCCCCGCTGTTCTTCGAGCCGCCGGCCGTGGACGACCGGATCGTCAACCAGTACGCCCTGTTCTCGGTCTTCCCGGACCCGACCCGGCGCCTCGACGAGTGGCTGGCCGACAACCCCGGCTGCTATCGCCGGGTCCGCATCGACAGCGACGCCAAGATGGAGATCAGGGACAAGCTCGACGCCGCGAACGTCAACGAGCGCCTGCTGTTCCCGGGGCTGGACGGGCTGGCCGACTGGCTGGAGCGGTACTACACGCCGATCGACGCGGCCGACGCCGAGCCGCCCGATTGACCGGCGAACGCGAAGCGAGGAGCCTCGCTGCCTCGCGTGTCACTCCTGTCGTCGCTCCCGCTCGCTCGTCCCGAGGTCGCGAACGAAGTGAGCGACATCGCTATCAGGCCACGAGGGCGGCGTCGTCGGTCTCGGCCAGCCGCGAGAGGGGGAACGAGTAGGCGCGCTGGCGCTCGCGGCCGAGGTCCGAGAGGTAGCTCACCTCGATCACGAGGTCGTCGGCCGGGTAGTCCCGGTTGGTGGCGTACTCGGCGACGGTGCAGTCGGCGGCGTCGATCCGGACGTCCTCGGCCCGCTCGTCCGTGACCCGCTGGACGACCAGCCGGTCGCCCGTCTCGCGGTCCTGGACGACGTCGCCGGGTTCGATGTAGCAGGCGTCACAGAGGTGCGGCCGCGAGGCGTCCTCGTCGACGAACGTCTCCGTCCCGCAGGCGTCGCAGACGGCCCGGGCGTGCCCCGGCGGCGGCACGCGACGGGAGGTGATCTCGAGGGCGACCCGCCGGAGGTGCTTGCACTGCTGGTCGCGGATCTCGTGGTCCGGACAGGTGCAGGTGCGCTCGGCCAGGTTGGCGACGTAGGTCGCACCGCTCTGGGAGTCGACGGCGTACTCCGCGCCGCCGAGGTGCCGGACGGCCATCTGCTCCGTCCAAGCGCGCGCCGACCGCTCGTCGAGCTTCCGGAGGTCGGGTGCGAGTGCGGTTCGAGTATCTTCTTCGGGGGTATCGATGAGCATTGTCAGTCCCGGACGCTGTCGTTTTCCCGCTTGCGTCCACTCGAAACGTAGGTGCTGCTAGCGTGTAAGTCGCTCGGTTGACGGGACTGTCCGCCCCCGTCTACCCCCGCCGTTCATGGCCGCTCTCTCCGGTTTAGCAGCGGATCGGGGGGCGGGATCCGCGTCGGAGCCGCGGTCGTGGGCCTGTCCGAATGCGCAAGTTCACCGGCGTTCGAACGGCGATCGCAGTCGCTCGCCGCCGCCGGACGGCCCCATCGAAGCGCTTTTGGCGGGGCCGGGGATACGGCCGGGCATGGATATCGAGCGGGAGACGGTCATGCAGATCCTCCTGTCCCTCGTCGCCGTCGGCATCTTCATCGCCGCCGCCGTGTTCGTGAGCACGAGCTACGGGACGAACGGCCACCTGAGCGCCCAGGGCGGCCAGTTCCTGGTCGGGGTGATCGGGCTGTTCGTCGCGCTGATGGTGGCGGCCGGCCTGTACCTGGAGCGCCAGGAGTACTGAGAGGACGGTTCTGACGGGGATCGGCTGTTCTACGACCGAGAATCCGGAAGACAGCAGAGCAGCGGGGCTCTCAGGTGTCTTGCGCCTCGCGCCAGTCCTCGAGTTCGTCGTCGTCGGCGTCGTCGATCGCCTGCTCGTAGTAGGCCATCGGGTGGGAGATGCGCTCGCAGCGGTCGTCCATGTTGACGCAGTCGCCGTAGGACTGCATCGTGTCGCAGGCGGGCGTGGAGTACTCCGTCGGCGAGGTGTCGCCGCGGATGTGGTTGACCTGGTAGCGCGTGGCCTCCTCGCCGAAGCCGGGGTTGACCTGGAACAGCTCGACGATCTCGTCGGTGGTCATGCCGATGCCGGCGAGGAAGGCGGCGATGGCGAACCGGGAGTGGTGTTCGAGATGCTCGCCCTTCTGGACCCGGTCGAGCAGCGCCTTCATGCAGGGCGGGAACAGGTCCGGGACGACGGTGTCGATGTCCCGCGTCAGGTCGAGTTCGGCCAGCACTTCGCGGAGGTGAGCGACCTCCTCGTCCAGCTCCGCGGCGATGGCCTCCGGGACGGGGAACGGCAGGCCGTCCTCGATGCGGTGCCGGACGGCCTGCTTGAGCAGTGTGTGGAGTTCGTCGGCGGTCACCGGCACCTCGCCGTCGGTCAGCTGGCGGTTGACCAGGCGCCACTCGTCGCCCCGCTGGTCGGCCGCGAGGTCGAGGTACGCGCCCACGGTGACGCGGTAGCCGTCCGGCGTCTCGTCGACGGCGTCGGCGAGGTCGAACTCGGCGAGCAGCGTCCGCAGGTCCAGCGACTCGCTGTCGCCGTAGCTCAGGTCGTCGGTGACGGTGAACTCCTCGGTGAACCGCTCGCGGGCGGTCGCGGCCTCCGCCTGTGCGTACTTCCGGGTGCAGACGTGCTCGTCGACCAGCGAGACGAGCACGCGCGCGACGGGGTAGGAGAGGAGCTCGACGCGGGTGCGGCGGTGGGACTCGCCGACGTCGCCCTCGGCGATCGACCCCTCGACGCGCTCGACAGCGCGGTCGACGACCGCGTCGTCGGTCGCCACGACCTCCCCGAGGTCGACGTCTGCGGCCTCGACGGCCTCCCTGGCCGACCGGAGGAACGGGTAGCGCGCGTGGAGGGGCTTCATCGCCAGCCCGTTGCGTGCGGGCGCGAATAAATTCGGTGGTCGGCCGCGAAGGCTGACGGCCAGTCGACACGAACCGGCGGTGCCCGACGCCGGCGCGTTCGGCGGCGATCCGGCGGGCCAACACCTATCCGTCGGCCGGCCATACGTAGGTGGAGATGGGCGAGGACGACGGCGAGCCGGCCTACTACGTCATCAGCGACTTACACATCGGCGGCGACGAACAGCTGGAACACGTCGAGTTCCTCGACGAACTGCTGGCCTTCCTCGAGCGGCTGGAGACGACCGACGAGGACGCGGAGCTGGTGATCAACGGCGACGCCTTCGGCCTCTGGGAGTTCACCGGGCTGGAGGGGCTGGCGAAGTTCGACGCGCTGGAGGAGACGTACCCGGAGCTGTTCGAGCAGCTCCGCGCGACCGGCGAGACCGTCCCGATCACCCTGCTGCCAGGCAACCACGACCACGAACTGGCCGCCTACGACGAGTACGTCGAGCGCTTCGCCGCGTACAACGTCGACCTCGTGCAGGCCCGGTCGATGACCCGGCCCGTCGGCGACCGGGTGGTCCACTTCGAGCACGGTCACCAGCAGGACCCCAACAACCGGATCGAAGACTGGGGAAGCGCCCACGCGACGCCGCTTGGCTACTACTACAACACGCTCGTGACCAGC
>SDGW01000159.1_pt1 | contig 28318 bp, 21 predicted proteins | sample 2873831 | NCBI WGS metagenome assembly SDGW01 (sample SAMN08132700, study PRJNA421101) | hypersaline lake metagenome | isolation source: celular fraction 0.22 microns magnesium sulfate-rich crust from ephemeral... | place: Spain: Penahueca Lagoon, Toledo | collected 2011-07 | reverse complement strand
TTTTTGATCTTGTACTGTCGCCAGGCGGTCAGGACGTCGAGTTTCTCCTCGAACTTTTCGAGGTGGGCGTCGATGCGCTCTTCGAGGGCGAGGGTGCGTTTGAACCAGGTTTTGGCGATGGCGCGGTGGTGTTTGCCGCGGTGGGCGCCGAGTTTGTCGGCTTTGCGCCAGTGTTTGCGGAACTCTTTGATGCAGTCGGTGATGGCCTGGCCGAGTTCGCGCATCTTGTGGCGGTGTTCGTCGAGCGCGGCTTCGAACTGGTCGACGGAGTACTGGCTGTGGAAGACAGCCTTTTCGAAGCGGCGGCGGGCGGCTTCGGCCTGGTCTTCGGTGGCGTAGGGGTCGAAGACGCTCTTGAGCTTCTTACCGAGTTTTTTGATCGACTCTGGAACGTCGTCGCGAAGTTTCACCATCTGTTAGTCCTCCCCGAGGCCGCCGGGCAGATCGACGTCCTCGTCGGTGGATGGGGGGCTGTGGTCGGAGAACCGGTGGTCGTCGGTCGATTCGTCGTGACCAGTGTCGGGCTCGAAGAGCGTGAGCACGAGCATGATGCCGAGGATGGCACCGGCCAGCGAGACCAGGACGGTCTCGAGGAGTTGGGTGACACCGAGGCCGGGGTCCCAGATGATGTCGCCGACGTACCACTGGCCGGCGAGGATGCTGAGTCCGAGCGCGATACTGCCGGTAAAGCCAAGCCCCCAGTTGATTTCGAGGAGCTTGAAACCGATGAAGACCCCGACGGCGGCCAGGATGAACTGGCCGGCGAAGAAGGCCCCGAGTAAGTCGAACGGAAGTGCGGTCATGGTCTGTGTTGCCTCCATCTGAAAGCGAAGGCCGGAATTGACCTGGACCCTATTGGAAGGGGCGTTGAAGCCCGACAGGTTCAGGCAACCGAAGTTGAATCGATGTTTAAAACCGTGGTATGTCTTCGCAGAAGCTTTCTCTCTGGTGTATAAATGGATTACATCTGTAATCCATCATAGTGTCTCGCGCACGATGATAAGACCCATCCATGCTCCCTGCGCCCTCTGGCCTACACGTTGGAACTGCCCACAGACAAATGCGTATACACGGTCTGTTGAACCGGAATTGATAAACACATCTGCAATCGGTAGATGCAATCAGCTACTCTCACGACTTGAGTTCCTTGCCGAACCATCGAGATGAGTTAACACATCAATAGCGGCCAGACGTGTCGTATCCGAAACGGACTGTCGGCCGGTGACGAATTGCTGCAATTGACGCTGAAGGGCCGAAAAACGTGGATCGTCAGCACGGGAGATAACCTCCGAGATACCAGATAGCACCGCCTCCCGGACCGGATCTTCAGCCTGCAGCGATGCCTCCAGTGTAATCCGGTCGGCGGGAATCTCAGAGTCGTCCACAACTATCCGGAGAAATCTCTCGGCGGAGAGGGCATCTGCACTGGCCAGCATTTGTAGCACATCGCCCAGGTCGGGTTCGTAAAGCGTGTCGTCGTGTATCTCAGCGATAACGGCTGAAACAGCGCTTTCCGGGCCGTCTACGACCCACCTCCCAAGAATTCTAGCAGCCGACATAGACGAACGTGTCGACTCTACGAGTGGCTGTGGAGCGTCGTGGTAACTCTGATCGTCAAGGAACGCTACCACTTCACCGACTGCTCTGAAGGCCTCGTTCTGTGTGCTTCCGTGCGAGTCACGGACCTCGCCTACCAGCGCTCGAAGTGGTTGCTCGTCCTCGAGTTTGGCATTTGCGACGGTCAGTTCACCTAATGCACGGGCGGCCCACTCCCGTTCATCACCATCATAGTTCGCGACGGACTCTACCACTGATTGAGCGACGGGCCGATACTCGGGATACTCGCCGGTCAGGAGTATCTCGCCGAGTGCCCGCGTCGCTCGACGTCTCATTATGCGGCCCTGACGGTGGGTAATCTCGCTGACGAGCGAGTGGACCAGGTGGTCGGACCCGTCCCGTTCCAGCACGGCGACGACTTCCCCAACCATTCGATTGTACTTTTCACGATCGACGGGATTGTCATGACTGCGTATCAGGGGCGCAGGGACACGATTTTCCCGTCTATTACCGAGTGATGCGAGTGTCCCGATAGATTGCGCAGCCGTTTGACGTTCGACCCCTCTCTGCCTCTCTACCTTCCGTGCGAGTGCTCGTATCGGCGAGGTCGTCTTCGTCTGTGCCGCCGCTGCGACACCGAAGCCAAGCGCAGCGAGGTAACTGCGATGCCGGTGTTGTGCCACGGTCTGTAGCTCTTGCTTGGCTGCCGAAGGTATGTCCACCCAGTCGCATTCTGTCGTCGAAACTGCCACCATTCCGAGTGCGAGCGCTGCTCTTCGACTCCCATACTCGTGTTCGTTGACCCGATGGACTAACGCTCGGTTAGAGGCCGCTCAGCCGCTTCGTAACTGGCAGCGACGAGTTCCCCCAGCCCGTCTGCATACTTGACCCCGAAGTGATCCTCCAACCGGTCGATCAACCATCGTGGGACACTATCTGGTTTGACATCGGTCGTCAACACGATCACTCCCAAGACCTTCGCCGCGTGGGTCTGGTCATGGAAGTACCCATCGTCGATTTGCTCTACTAACCGATCACAGAGAGACCCAGCGTTGAGTATGGCTACGGTCGCGTATTCGCCGAGTGCCTGCGCTGTAACTCGTCGCTGTTCTCCAGTCCGCTGGTCGACTGTATCGATCAGCCCGGACGGGTGCCAATCGGGACTGTCGTCTGTAGCGACGATGGTCTCTCCGAGAGCTCGGGTCGACACTGACCGATATTTCCCGACCCCGTTTTCGACACGTCGGGCGAGTTGCTGCTGTGGGTGTTTCTTTCCCGAGTGTCTCGTAATCAGTACCAAGCCCACAGCTTGTGCAGCAGGTCTTCGTTCGACGGGGCCGGCCCGCTGTACCTCCTCCAGTAGTGAACGGGGGAGAGAGTTGAGCACATCACTCTCGGCGAGTACGCTCACCCCACCGAGCGTCTGGAGTTCGGTAGCTACCTCCGTCGACCACGCTTCGTCTATTCTGTCACCGACTTCCACCGCTAGCGTGTCGAGGCTGTCCATCTCGGTCCCGCATTCGACGTGTCGCGCGTCGACGAACCGATCGCCGAAATGAGCAGCGAGATACCGCCCGAGTATCCGACAGCGTTCATCGTCTCGATTGAGCGCTGCTTCTACTCCCTGCGGACAGAGTTCGTGCACTCGAGGGTCGGTTCTCGTTCGAGTCACCAGAGCGAGCAAGAGGCGCGTACCGGACACCATCTCCGAGTCCGACCGTGCAGCCGCTACCAGTTCGGAGATAGCCGCCCACAGCTTCTGGAGGGTCACGTTCGCTTCGAGTATCTCAACCGCTTCGTCAGGATTCGACCAGCAAAGAGATTCCAGGGCCTTCATCCCAGCACTTCTGGCACTTCGACTCGCACTCTCGATGCTCGTTCGTCCGAGTATCGCAATCAACCGCTCGAGAGCTCCTGGCTCAGTATCGTAAGCGCAGAGCAGCGTCGGGCCGGCCAGTACTGCTAATGTCCGTGCTGCTAACGATTCTATCTGGTTTGAGCGATCTTGCATCAGCATCTTGTCGACGACGCCGCTGTACGTGCGGGACAATTCAGTTTCCAAAACACGGACCAAAACTGGGCTTAGTGACTGTGTTGCATCGGGATTGGCCGTCACTACTTCGTGGGCCGTTGCGACGGCCTCGCGCCGCACAGCTAGCATCTCCCACTCGGTCTCGGAGTGGGTCTCCCGGTCAAGCCGGGACACAATCTCCTCCAGCTGGGCTCTTACCGAGTCATCAATCTCCCCGAGGTCCTTTAGCAGACGTGCCATCTCTGTCCCGTCGGCGTATTACACCGATGTCGTGATATGCAGTAATAAGCGTATGAAGTTGTATATGCTTGTGTGCCCTTCTGCCACAGGGCTCAGCTACTATCGCCGACAGCCGGTGGGGCACAGAGTGATGTAGTCTGGCCAGTTCTCGTCGTGGGACTCTCTCATCTGGTACTCCCTCGATTGACCTATGGCTCACATTACGGCCAGGTTCGTGTTTATATACCCCGGACGAACTCCAGTTTGGAGAATTCCGACACCGATAGCCGAGCGAGTTCGAGGTACAATGGCGCGACAGATTACCACGATGAAACGGAAGGCCAAAGGATTCGTCGACGAGGTCCACTTCGACGGCGGGCACACGGGCATCATCAACTCGTTCGACTCCTCGGTCAGCATCGGTACGCCGGAGTCCTCGTCGGCTGCACTGAAGTCCCAGATCGACCGACTGTCCGCCGGTGGACAGACGGCACTGTTCGACTCGGTTTATCACTCGATACGACTGTTGTCGACGACCCATTACGAGGCGAATCGGAACGGCATCCCCATGGCTGTCCTGACGTTCACCGACGGCAAGGAGAATCGCAGTGACCGGGATGTTCGGGAGGTGCGGAAGCTGATCCGGAAGCTGAAGTTCTTCCCGAAAAACAACTGTTACTTCATCATCGCTGGCGTCGGCAATGCCTCCGAGCGGGAGATGCGAGACCTCTGCCGAGATGGCCATGGACTGTACATCGACGCGAACAGTATCGACGAGGTCTTCACCAGTTTCAAGCGGGTACTGTCGTCGCTCGTCCAGCAGCGGAAGTCCGCGTCGATAAAGGCCCGCAAGGACGGGAAAGTCGTCAAGGCCAAGCGGTCGCAGGTCTCACGCGGGGTCGCGATCAAGAAACTGGACTACGCGCTGAATCTCGACTGTTCCGGCTCGATGGGGTGAGTCTGCCCCACCACCTCAAAAATAGAGGCTCTAAACAGCCTCACAGCGTCTGTCGCGCTGTTTGTCGGTTCGGTGTACTCACAATTTAGCTGGTTGTTCTTGGCCATAGATGGACTTGCTCTCACTCAACTGTGTGCTCTGGATATTCACGAGGACAAATGGAATCGGAGCGCCAAACACAGGAATATCGGTTGGTGACAGCCAATAAGTCAGTAGCAATCAATTTAGTCGCCCCGGGACAACTGGTGTCGCTACTGAGTGAGCATATCAGTTGCTTATGAGCCTGTGACGGGACTCGTCGATCAGTACTATCTACCACTCTTCGGATGGCTTCGAGTGCGACGCGTCGGCCCGGGTCTGTGGCACGCAAATACCGCTCGATATCAAGGTCGTATAAATATCGGTGTTATCCTCGTTTCAATGGTCGTGTAGTGTGACCCCTGCACTGGTTCTCATATGCGCTTCCCGATTCGAACGACTGGGAATATGGGTGAACGAATAAATGAGTGACACAGTCGACAAATCATCGCTGTTCTCTGGACGGCACTCGGTATGCTTGCCTGGCAATCCGGAAGCGGAGATAGTGGCACTCTGTGATCTCAGTCTTTCCTTAATCACTGTTCCCACCACTGTCAGCGCCAGTAACGGTGACTGCGTCGGTATACTCCAGTATCCAGTCACGATAGCCGGACGATACGGTCAAACCTCGATTCCCTACACGCTCCGGTCGCTTACGCACCAGGCACAGCAAGAAATCTTCTCGGTGGACTCGAACGACCTTGCTGAAACGACCACCCGCCTCGTGGGAATAGAAACTGCGTGCAGGTCTCTCTTTGAGTCCTTTGAGCCAGCCGTCCGGACAGTCATCCAGTGGCATCTCCGGCAGTTGTTCTCCGATCCGGGGTTTATCGACTGGTACGCCTCAGCTTACGCAGCTGAGCATCCCGCTCTCTCGTCTGCAGCCATCGAAGAACTGTGTGAGACAATCTCGGAAGCATCGGACCGTCCTTATCCCGCGCCCAAACTCGGTGGGATTCTCTGCGGTCTCGCTGAAGAATACCACGCCCGTGTCGCGAGAACGGTGGCCAGATTGACGCTCGAACCACCGGTTCCAATAGATCTGGATGGGCCCACCGACCGTCGTACGATTCCGGATGTAGACCTGATCCAGCGCGCCAGAGAGTTCGCAGATACGGTCGATCGGCTGTTCGACACGACTACTGGAGTCGATGCTGCGGAACTCCGAGAGCAACTCATCCAGCACAGTGACATCGCAGTGAGAGTACAGCGGGACCACAACAGTGATTGCCATCTCTTGGCCATCCCACAGGATGAAGCGGATGTCCGTCGGGAGGGCGAATCCCCGATGCGACCAGCACTGATTGGGCACCCGTCTGGGATCGCGTGGCTGCTCGATAGGACCTTCACCGACGCCGGCTTCGGCGGCGCAGTGTACGCTCGCCAGGACGGCTCTTCGAGTTGGTTGGCCAACCCACTGATCCCGGATTCGTCCGGTCCCTCCCAGAGTACATACAGGCAGCTGCTGGCTCGGGCAATCGTTGGTGACCACCTGCTCAAGCATCTATTCACCAGAGCTGCAGAGAGGCTACACGGAGCTACCGACACACCTCGTTCGGTTGCCTGTCCGCTGTGTCAGCTCTCGGCCGATGCCTGTGGGAACGGTGAGTGTGGCTTCAAAGACCTGTTCTCGCAATTCGATGCGCATCAAGCTGCACTCGTATCGGAGATCGCCGAAGAAATCGACGCACTCCCGACATCGTCTCGTTCCCTCTACCAGTGATACGGGAGCCCCTGACTCTCGTTCGTGAGGGCGTAAATTTTCGTGTATAAACCTTGGTGAAACTCATATTGAACCAATCTTTCCAAGATAATCGCCCGACGGTAAGACCGTCGCGAATCTACAGCACACCAACAATTAAGTACGAACACAAGACACTAACATCAGACACAAAATATGGCATATGAAGACCTCTATCGGGAGAAAGCGAAAGAACTCGCGGGCAATAAACCCGGAGATCTGATATCCGTCTTTCTCAACGAACAGGCGGTTGTCGGATCGAAGTTACAATTTTGTGCGCGACTGCCCGGCCACACGGACGTCTCCCCCTATCAGAGTCGGACGGAGCTAGACGAAGAGTACGATCGTCGGACAGCGGGCGAAGAGTTCAGACGCATCGAACAGATTGGACTACTCGGCCATCTGCCGAAGTTCTCTGCCCAGGGCCTCCACCATCCGATAATCAATCCCGATCTTCGGCTGCGGCTTATCGAAGTCTCGAAAAGTCCATGGGCCCCATTCAACGTTGCTGGCGTTTCGGATACGGATGACACTGAAGCACTCGATGTCAGTCTCGGTCAGGAGTTGGAAATATTCGATTGGATGGAGATGATCGGTAGTGATGCGGCTGAGGCGATGATCTGGTACGTCGGACGGGCCATTGACCGGGATGAACTCCCATACGAAGATAGTGGGGGATTCAGTGATTTCGGTCTCCGAACGCTCCTGTTCGGCCAGATAGCGATCTTTCTGGAAGGGTGGAAAACAGCCGACCCCGAACTCACCTTCTCGGAGTTCGCCAAACGAAATGGCCACGTACACGATGGCTACCATATCGAGGGAACCTTCGATGCCAACTCGCTTGAGCTGAAATCCCGGGAGGATCTGGATATCGACGTTCCAGTCGAGACAGCGCTCGAAGATTGGCTCCGAGCGATGCTCGTTTCCTTCCTCAAGTACTCGCTTTTCGAGCCATCGGACATCGACGAGGAAGCTGTCCGGGCAGGCAATGTCCGCCCTGGCGATGGCGAACTGGAGTACGACGACCTGACGGCCGCTCAGACGGGCGCGTACGAAGACGCATCGGCCAGTGATATCGACGACTGGCAGACGTACCAGTTCGTCGACCGACTGAGCATCGATGTCGACATACAGCCGACCAAAATAGAGTTTGAACTGGACCTACCTGCTATCAATTAGAATTAACGAACGGAGTGAACTGCCATGTACGCAATCAAACCCAAAACGCGAGAACGCTGGACAGAGACGCTTGAAGACGAATACCAGATCGAGGAATCGAACGCTGAAACCCTCGTCGACCTGATCGTCGGCGATCCAAGAGTAGCCCTCAGCCGCCCGCAAACGGATGCGGAGCTCAAAGCGACCGTCGACAGTGTCAGGACCGCAATCGACGAACTGGATCTAACCGAATTCGGTGACATCGATGATCACGATCAACTTCGGGATATACTAGTCGGCATACTGCGCAGAGACCTCAACGTTACCGAACCGATTGCAGAAAACCAGGAGCGCTCGACGGCAAAAGTCGCAAACCACCGCGTAAGTAACTCAGAGACGAGACAAGGCGGTGACGCGCTCGGGGAACCGTCAGGTGACGAACCGCCTGCAAAACTGGCGCCGTACATCGATCAGCTCGTCGAGCAGATTGATGACGAGGATAGTGCGTTCGATGAGGACGACGTCCGCGAGATAGCCCGCTGGGCGGTGTACAAGTCACAGGATCCTTCTACAGACTGATCGAGAGGTTAACTATACAAAACTCGGCCCTCTGAGGTTATGGTAACCGACGATGGTCGATCAACTCAAGCCGTTCAAACGCGGATTTAATAGCGGCGACCACTCGGAAGAGACCACCCGCGCCACCGCGGATTGGGTGACCAACGCCCTCCGGATGCGAGTCCCCGCAGACGATACCGAACGCATGACCGTCGCCGCAGCCTTCATTTCTCGAGAGGAGTTCCTTCACGGCCAGTGGGTTGTCGCGATCATCCACTCGTTGGCACACCTCTCGCTCGCCGCCAATGATGCGCTCCAGTCTCTCGTCACCGCAGACCAGGATTTACCGGCCGACGAGGCGGCATATCTTGAGGTCATCGAAGCCTGTGAAGAGACACAGACGGAGCTCCTTGACCCGATGAAACCGTTCGTCGAGGCCGTCGACAAGTTCCAGTTGCTGTCCGTCATCGACGAGGAGTTCGTGAGTGCAGTGCGTGATACATACGAGGCAGCAGAAGGTGAGGAGGCGACTGAAGAGTTCGACGAGTACTTCTACAAGACCCACGAGCAGGAGATCGAGATTGCAACTGGCCAGGACCTGCCAGACGGGGACGAGGTGTACGTTAACCCGCTCTACTTCCACGCTCTGAGTGATATCGTCGTCACGGACTGGACAGGGGACAGTGACGAACTGGACGCCGGGACAGGGGGAAATTCGGCACAGGGACGGGCTATCGCTGAAGCAGTCGCCCGTGCGACCCTCGACGTGCCAAATCCGATCGGACCACTCGGCACGGAGGAGTTCGATTGGTTTGACCCCCTCTGCACGCCCGATGTCGAATTGGATCCCCTCTCCCCAGCCGACCTCGTCAGTGACGAGCGATATTCGATGACGCCATCCGAATTCGAACGGTATCTCGGGGACTATCCGAAAGCCAGCAATCCCGGCGGTGACGACGATGGAGAATTCAACGGTGCGCTGGTGGACGATATCGACTTCGAGTACACTTACGAAGATGCAAAAGACGACTGGGTCGCCCGTGCCTTCGTGAATACTCGGCGGACCCTGGACGAACTCCGTGATGACGACAGCGTCGATCTGGGTGAGATCGACCCGGCGGACCTCCGTGAGCTGCTCGTTGAGCGCGTTCACGGTGTCGACGTCGAAACTTCTGCCACGATGCTTGACCAGCCGACCGCACTGCTGGATATTCCGCGACAAATCGAGACAAACGTTCCCGACGAAGACGTGATGAGTGCTGAAGGGAAGCCGCTTCCGAAGGTCCTGATGGAGGCATTCGAGCACCACGGGTCGTTCGGCGCCGTCGTCTACAACCTCTCAGAAGACGACACAAAGTATCAGCTGAACTGGCACATCAGGGACCAAACGGTCGATCCGGATCAGTACCAGCACGTCCCGGAAGGGACCGAAACTTACGGGGAATTGTGGCATCATCACTACCTTTGGCAAGGACTGTATGAGCATCTCTGGGACCGCGATGCATACAGGGAACACCTCATCGAAATGTCCGTAGCCGAACTCGATACGGTCGAAGAGACTGAACTGCTCGTCAGTCAGATTGAAGGCCGACTGAGCGATACGGGCGGAAGATTCGAGGATGTCTCGTCCAGTACCCGTGCTGCAGCAGACAGCAAGGCGGTAGTTGACGAACCTGCCGAAACAGAAGGGTTCGAAGCGGGAACGAAGGACCACTATGAGCAGCGAACGCTACTGGAATCCAAATCGGCCAGATTCCTCCAAGAAGTCGTGGACGAACAGGGTCTGGATACTGAACGCAATTGGCTCGACTGTCCACTGTGTCGTATCCGGTCGACTCCGTGTGGTGCAGATGGAGACTGCGGGAATAAAGACCTGCTTCGTACGTACGAATCTCGGTTCCCAGACCTGCTTGACCGGTTCACAACTCTCTGAACGCTTCACGATACACCAAACTGATTCGATCACACCAACAAGACAGAATCGTTCTACTCGTCGCTGGGGTCGATACTCGGGCAAAAAGGGGTTACCCAGCCCAACGAGAACTACACGTTTGGTTCGGTATGTGAATAGATGCACTCTGGTTTCGATGAGTGAGCGGTGTCCCCACGCTTCGCATTCGTACTTGCAGGTATAACATGAATGCAACCCAGATCATTGCAGTTCAATGGAAGCAAACATATCACCGCTGTGCCAATACGTTCGTAATAATAACAAGGATTGCAGTCAGTATAGCTGACAGTGAGATAGTATCAGAAGATGCCTTCTCAGTTGACCGAACTGAATTGTCACAATGGGCTCTGACCTCGACATCGACCCCGCCACAGTCGAGTCACTGCAAGACTCGCTAGACGGCGAGTTGATAGAAGAGGGCGATCTGCCGTCGGATATGTTGCGTCGTCGCGACGCCTGTCGGCGCCTGCAACGGACAGTCGGCCGAAACCCGAATTTCGGAACCACCCTCATCCCGGAACTACTCAAGCTCCTCGAGGTTGGGAGGGTAACTGGCAGTACTGCGAGTGTGGATCGGATATTCGGTTCGGAGGCGCATTTATCCGCTTGCCGGGAGAGTCTCTTGACGGCACTGAGTTCGATGGACCCGGCAGATGTGGTCGCGAAGTTAGACGACGCAGGATACACTGGTAGCGAATTGATTGAACTAATACTTGACACAGCGGCGGGCGAGCACGTCTCAGTCCAACGTGCTGGTGTTCGGGCTCTCGACGCAGTTGGGTGGCTGTTGCCCGATGCCATTGCTGCGAACGCCGAGCAGATTGCGTCACTCGTCACAGAGTGCGCGGTATCTGCCGACACGACGTCGGTCACTTTGCTACGATTGCTTCGACTGGTTGTCGGGTTACAGCCCGATGTCATCACTGAACACGAGCAGCTGGTGACGGTCCTCGCTGCCCAGCAGAAGCAAGACAGTCTTCGACGGGTCCTGTTGGCGGACTGTATAGTCATGGCCGCCGATGGTATCAACCTATCACCGACCATTGAGGCTTTTCTGACGGATGACTCGGTTATAGCAATACTCCGGAAGACAGCCGTCGAGAGAGGCGGACTGGACCAACTAGAAGTTGCAGAAGTACTCGGTTACGAGGTTGTCTGCCGGGACAGTCCGTCGGGTGATCCGAAGGCTGTCGAACGAGTCCGTGAGGCACGCCTTGCCGAGCGACCTGGAGCAGCAGAATTAGTAGGCGCAATTGGTGCAGTGATCCAGACGCACGGCGAGGAATATGGCTCGGCACAGCCCCAGCGTGTCGCTGAGAGTGAGGGTTCGACGTTCCTTCGTGAGGCCCAACTCTATGGGCTCGTGGTGATTCCCGGAGACTTACCGGAGCCGCTCGATGAGCTAGCACAGAGCTATCTCAACGGAATCCCTGTCCATCTCCAGGACCGAGCGAGTCAGGCCATCGTCGTCGGTGCAACAATGGCCGGGCACATGGCGCCCAAGCCGGTAATCGAAGCATTGCTCGATATTTATCGCCAGAGCAGTGGATTCGAACGGTCAGTCGCAGCCGATGCACTTGGTGTGTTACATTGTGTACGCCCCCACTTGCCTGACCCCTCAGCCGGCCTGAGCGATGCGTTCCAGCAGGCGACCCCTGGCGGGACCCGACAGATGAATCTCGCGGGTGCTTGCGGCCACACAGTCATACTAGACCACTACACTGACAACTACAACTGCTACGAGGGGTTGGTATCACGTGTCAACAGGTCCGCATCCTATCACGATGAACTGAATCCAGGGATGGTAGGACCAACCGCCGTTGCGCTGGGACTGCTCGTGGCTCACGGTAGCTATGACGTCGATGCGACCATTGCGACGCTCATTAAAAAATTCGAGCAGGCTGAAGGGCTCGCCAGACAACAGATCGCACTCACTATCGGATACTATGTTGCGGCGGCGGAAAGTCACAAGGAAGAGGGAATCACAGCCCTCGCAAAGTACGTTACTGAACACATCGGTACCGACCGGGGAGCGGCGGCAGAAGCGTTCGGGTTCACGCTCGCGTTGAGTGACACTGAAGTTGCGAACCCGATCTTGGAATTACTCTGCGACTGTATTCGCGGTTCCGGGCCAGTAGCGTTCAAATCGGTCCGTTCCGAAGACACCATTGACCCAGCGCAGGTACGAAAGAATGTTGGAGAAGCAGCAAAACTCCTGGGCGAAGTGGCTGTGCCAGAGTACGCCCCCTCGTATAGCCCACTTGCGCAAGCGGCCGACCTAGCGATGGTCCCTGATAGCCGCACTCAAAGAGCAGCCACAACGGTCTGGCGCCAACTTATACAGGCGTATGATAATACGGAGGAGGGGCTGATTCCGTTCAATCAAACGCTAATGCAACTCGTCCAGCGAGGTGGTACAGTTGGAAAAGTCGCGAACGCTATCGCTGGCGCGGAGGACGTGCGTCCAACACGTGACCCCCTCGTTGAACTGGCTAAGGTTTTGGACTGGGAAGACGAGCCAATCATTCGGCGTATCGCCGCCGAGACGCTAGCGGCGGTGGTTGAAACTCACCCAGAACGGACAACAGAAGTTGTGAAGACAGTTTTTTCAAGCGTTGACACCCCATCGAATAAAGAAGGGAATAACCCAATCAACAGCCTGCTCGCCCACGATGACGAAGTTGCCCGATACCTGCTGGCTCTTTTAGATCAAGCTCATCAAACACATCCGGACCTCTTTCCAAATCTGGAAGACGATATGTACACGTCGTTGTCCCGAAGCAACCTCACTGTTGAGACCCGACTACGAATGGTGAACGTTCTAGCCCGTTCAAACCAGTAACTCACTCCCCGACCTCATCTCGTCAACGTCGTGTCGTTAGCCGTCAATCTAGCCCTTCTAGACGCTTACGCGTCTTGGTAATCGTATCCGCGTCCGCCCGTCCCGGTTCCAAGACGACTCGAACGTCGTTGGCACGACACAGTGCCAGTAACGCTTGCAGTCCCGCTTGGCCGGGAGAATATGGCCCATATTGGTTCCAGCGGCCATGAGTCGCCCGATACGCTCGTTCGGAAGTCGTAATCGATTATAAATGCCGACTGAACTCGGGATTCAACATGGCCGAAGCATGTCGGGGCTTATCCAATAGATATGACAATCGATGGAACTGCCACGATCGACAGAGAGAGCGACTCACTTGCTGCGGGCGCAGATGTCGCAGGTCCACAGATCGACGAGCTGTTCTGTGGGTGTGGGACCTTGCGGGAACCGATGCCATCTGGTGGTCTCTCCTGCCCTGATGGTTGCACCCAAGTCGGGTCGGACAAGGCGAGTCTCGTGCTGGAAATCCCACAGGAGAAACGAGGTGACCTGACCATCGCTGACGGGAGTGAATTACAGGACGATGGCGGATTGGAGTACACTCGACGCAAGCACTGTGGCGCCTGCGAGGAGGAGCAGGAGGTTGAGGCACGTGTCGCACAGACGCGATCCGCTGACGAACCGCCGACCCGCCAGTACACCTGTCGTGACTGTGGCAAGCGCTGGCGAGAGCACGGCTGATGTACCATCCTCAAGTTACCTTTCGGAGTGCTGAAAGCAAAGGCTGAGGCCACACCGTCCTTACTACGATCCCACTCACGACAGTTCGCTTTCCTACCCCGTCCATGGCTGACTGTGATGACTACTTGCGTGGAATGTGATTCACGAGAACCGACTCCCCGCCGGGAAATAACGGGGTCTGTGCACAGTCGAACGCGTGGAAAACCCCACCTGGCGCTGTAGACCCTGTGGTACATTCTTGACTTCCTCCCACGGCTAAAGCCGTGGGATTCCTCCGGTGGGGATGTTGGCTATGCCGTTCCCACGGAGGCAAGTTTCCCGTCGCCGGTACTCCGGTTTGTGCGCTCCTCGTTGGGACTTTCCCTCTCGGGAGAGTCTGATAGCTCCGACCAACAATGGTCGTCCCACTTGAGGCGCACGGGCCGAGCCATCGGCCCGACTGCGGGTTCGCCAGCCTGCTGTTTGAGGAACGTGCGAGACGCGCACAGGTCGGCGTGGGCTTCGTGACCACACGGACACCGGAACACGTCGCCGTCTCGCTCCGTTTCCTCTCGCTCGCCACACTCCGGACACGTACGGGTTGTGTCGGCTTCCGACCACACTGCCACGGCGATGCCGTATTCTTCGGCGGTCGTCGCCAATCGGTCGATGAACGCCCGGAATGCCCAAAACTGGTGGGTCTTCTCGTTCACCTCAGCGCACCAGTGGGCCGAGAGAACGTCCGTGAGGTCGCCCACGAACACTGTAGCAACACCCTCAGCGTAGAGCCGTTCCAGAAGGTCCCGCACCAACGTCTCCTGTGCGTGGTCGCGTCGTCGCGTTCGCTTGCGATATAGCCGCCGTATTCGCTGACTGCTGTATCGTCCCTCGCGGAGTTTTGCCTGCAAGCGAGCGATTTCTTCTGTTGTCTCGCGGAAACGGTCGAACAGGTCCCGGCCTTCGTAGAGATACTGCTGGCCGGTCGTCGTGGTACAGGCGACGAGATTGTTTGCGCCCACGTCCAGCGCGGCCTCCTCGGAGGCCAGTGGTAAATCCTGTCGAGAATCGGATACGGTGACAGGCTGAAAGGCCCTGAACGTGTCGTCTGTCTCGTCGTACTGAATCTCCAGGCGGCCCTGTTCCCCTTCCCACTTCGGAGCGCCACACACTTCGAGGCGAAGGCGGTCGTGGTAGTCAAGGCCGTATTGGTCTTTCAGGTCTTGGCCGATGGGTATTTCCACCCGTGACCGCTCGCCGGTTTCGAGTGTGTACTGGTCGTTGCGGATGAACGTACGTAGCTCGCGGCCATCGTCCTCGTTGCCCCAATAGCCAGGCGGGGCGGCGGTATCGCCGTTTTCGCGGGCGGCAAAGAACGACTGCCATGCGGATTTGTTCTTCCGTATCACCTGCTGAGCGGTGGCAGAGCCAAGCACGCCGACGTACTGTTTGCGGTAGTCTGCGGTGTCCCAGACGCTTTCACCGTCGAAGAATTGCTGGCGGCGCTCGTAGGTGAGTTCGTTCCACAGGCTCGCAGAGGCGTTCAACAGGTCCCGCAGTAGCCGCTCGTCGTCCTCGGAGAGCGGCCGCACGGTGAACTTGTTGGTTCGCCTCACGACACCAGACATTAATATTTGTATGTCTAAATGTCTTTTGGACACAGAAAATGCGACCGAATATCGACGTATCCCATACGCTGAATGGACGAGTGAAAGATTACGCTGAACAGCAGGAAATAGGACTCACAGAAGCATATCAAGAGATAATTGAAGCCGGATTAGAAGCGGTGGAACATCCAGACGAGTCGTAGCGCGTAGTTTGTACGAATTTCTTGTCGCTTGGACCCACCCCTAAAGGAGTGGGCTTCCGCTCGCTATTGTCAAAGCGAGTTCAACTGCGACGAACGGAGTCTTTTGTGTCGGTATGTCAGCCGAAGAGATCGCCGAGCCCCGAATCGTCGGTGTCTTCGGATTCCTCGGTGGACTCAGTCTCGTCAAGATGCGCAAGAATACGGGTTGCCAGTTCCTCACCAACACCAGCCACCTGCTGTAGCGCTGCTGGACTGGCGGTCCGTAGCTCCTCTGCGGTCGTGAACCCATGCGACTTGATGCTTTCTATGGTGTCTGGACCGACTTCCCGAACGTCACTCAGAGCTGTCTCGACCGACGTGTCGTCCGCTATTTTCTCGCCGGGTTGACTGCTGGTGGTCATGGCCGCTATCTGTTCGTCGAGGTCCTCAGGGAGGACGACTTCCAACCGGCGGCATTGCCGACTGAACTCGGCGTCACAGCAGTCACAGAGCCACATCATTCCGCGCCCTGCCCGTATCTCTACGCTATCTGATGTCCCGCACAGAACGCATTCGACTTCCTCTTGTGACATACTGAAACATCCGAACTCCGGGACACCAAGCGTTAGCTGAAGGGTGCTTGAATCGGAGTATATGTACCAAATTAAACCACGATGGGCATATTATCGAGAAACTGCCTTCCACACCGCGATATATTCTCCCCGACACTCACTTCTCCCACTCGAGGTCGATTAAATACTGTAGTCAGCCGATCTCGAGTGTCTTTGAGACGGGTGTGCGCTGTTTACCCGGTCGGTTACCTACTCATTTTGCAGTGCCCGTGCGCGTTCAGCTCCTGGTCGGACTGTGAGCCGTTCGCCGTTTCGAATATACGAAAACAGTTCTGTAATAGGTAGTGGCTCGAACCCTAACAACTCGATTGAGACGTTGATACGCTTGTTTTCTGGGTCGACAAATGGGTACTTGTCTGGGAAGTTGTTGTGATGGTGTCCGTATATCGCCCACCCGTCCCAGTCCTCTGGGACGTGTTCGGGGTAGTGGGTCAGGTATATACTATACCCTTGCACGTCAAGCGTCAGATGATGGTGCGACTTGATCGGGACCGTTTCATCGTGATTGCCATAGATGAACACGAACCGGCCGTTGAGCTTGTTTAGCCAGCCCTGTATTACGTGGTCTCGTTCTTCGAAGGGAACGAGATCGCCAAGAAAGAGTACTTTCTCTTCAGGCTCGATATTGTCGTTCCAGTTTTCGATTAGCGCCTGGTTCATCTCACTGCATGACTGGAAAGGCCGGTCACAGTATTCGATGATGTTGTCGTGGTCAAGGTGAAGGTCGGATGCAATGTGGGTCATGTTCAGTATATACAGAGAGGTCAAAACACCAGTAGTAACCGCAAACCTGGGTTTGATTAGGATATTTACCCCCAAAGTTGTATAGCCTCACTCGGTCTCGATATGGTGACTCACGATGACAGCAGCTGTTTATTTACCGTCCCGATTGGCTTGAAAGACGCGGTGAGCTTCGGAACGGGCCCCGGTTCGGTGTCTATCGTTGTGAGTGCGTCGAGACCACTCCGTTCTATGACCCGGCTCCGCTCCTCTCGGTGGTGGCTTCGCTGCGCTGACTTCCTCGTTGCCTTCGGACTCGTCCGGAGAGGCAGGTCGGTCGCATCGGCGCCGCTCGCACTCGCCGTCTGGCTCGTCTCGGTATTTGTCGTCCGCTTCCCCGCGAGTCTTGTGACTACTCTCACGCCGTCCCTACGCTGTGAGGATACAGGTCTGACCGGTTCCAGGCTGTCGACCAGCGGCGTGGTTCCCGTGCTCGGCCGACCCCCGATAGCGTATCGACGACGCGCTGGGGAGTCAGATCGTACTGCTCGACCTGCAGTACTGCGACCGGGTCGCGAAAGCAGCTGCGGGCTGTTTCGATCTAGTCCTGCCCGTCGACCAACTGAACACACGCACTGACTATACCATGACCCACGACACGAAAAGCGTACACGCCCGTGACGCCGACAGTTCGTCACCGGCACACGACACGAAGAACAGTATCACAATCAGCCAGAGTGTGGCTTCCGAACTGGAGATCGTCGAAGGTCAGCAAGTCGTGCTCTCGAACCCGAACGCATCGGCACGACGTGTCGGAACCGGCCGCTACATCGCCGCGTACCGCGTGGTCGACATCACCGATTCGGCCGATGAGAGTGTCGCACTGGGCACCGAGGGTCGCCAGTACATCAGTGACGAGGCTGCCTTCGAAGCCGAGCTCCGGAACCAGGTTCCCGACAACACTCTCACGGTCGCGGAGGCACGACGTCGCAACGAGTTCACCGAGACGCTGCACATCGACGACTACAGTAGCGACATTTTGGTGATGGCACACCACGGGGGCGACATCGAGGCGAACACCGACGAGAGTGCTGACTGGTGTTACAAGAAGTGTAAACAGTTCGGCGTTCATGCCGACGTCTACACGGCCCGTGGCTTTGGGCGGGCGAATTTCGGTCGCTGGCACGTCGGTTCTTCGTCCATGCATCTGCGGTCGTTCCCGAAGCTTCGGAACGTCGCGTCTCGCCAGTACGACCTAGCCATCTCTTTTCACCTACATGACGTGAAAAACAACGACGAAAGTCCGAAAGTTCTCGTCGGCGGGCGGGTCGAATCGGGGCTTCGGGACCGGACTGCCGAGCGCCTCGCCGACGCGCTCCCGTCGAAATACGACTACATTACGGACAGAAGCCAACACTCGATGATGGGCGGAAGTCGGCAGAACGTAGTCAACTTGATAACACGTGATGGGGAAAGTGGACTCCAACTGGAGGTCACGCCTCGGATTTCCCAGATACAGAGGAAAACGGTCGGACGCGAAGTCGCGCTAGCCGTTCTCGAGCACCTCGGACGGAGGGACGCGTGACGACAGTCGACACCGATAAACCCACACCTTTAGCGGTGGGTGGCTGAGTTAGGATGGGCGGTGTCGGCCGAACGAGGGACGCTCGTGAACGAGACCTCCCAGTTCTCCGGGTCGTGGCATCCGAGCACAGCGAGCACCTCGGGACAGTCCGCCAGAGTGCCAATCTTGCTGCAGTAGTATCGATGGCGTGGGTTCCTGTAGGGCGCTTGTAAACGAGTCCCGGTTAAATAGCCTGATTCAGGGCGTGTTGGGACAAGAACCGATTGGTAATCTGGGTAATGATACGATATGCCTCGCCGCCTTCGAAGTGAACTTCGGTCGATACGGTCCAGTCTTACTGACAGCACGTCGCTCTCGGACGGTGATAGAGAGACAATCAGAGAAGGCCTGACAGCGGAAGATACCAGCACGCAACGGCAAGCAGTCCGGACACTCGAGAAAGGGTCCTCCGAGACTGCGGCGGACTTTTTCCCGGAGTTGCGGGCTATTTTGGAACAGGCGGTCGACACGGACGACGACGATATCCACGGAGCTGCCGAGACGGCTGCCCGCACAATCCTGTCTCTCCCGGGGATCTCCGATAGTGATTTCGAGACACTGGAACCCGTAGCTGAAGATCTGTTAGACGCTGGTGGTCCCCAAAGAGCTACTGCTGGTGCAGTCCTGATAGTGGAGTTGAGTCTAAACGCCGACTATACACCGACGAGGAAACAGGTCGATAATATCACGACCCACATCCTGTTGACGACGGCGGTTGTAAACAATGTCCCTCGTAAGATAGACTACATGGCACCCTCACTCGGTCTCCTTGCTTTCGCGGCTAGACAGGACGCCGAGTACGTCGTCGAACAGATGCCGGAATTTTCCCTCGAACAGTATCTCAAGTCGCCGTATCAGAAAGGTCGTGCCCCGGCGACACATCTCCTACAGGAGCTTGCAGCGGACTGTCCAGACTACGTGTCGGCGTACAACATCGACCTCGTAACGCAACTTCGCGACGACGAGGAGCACGTCGTCTCGCTTGCCGGGCGGGCACTCGAGACACTGGCAGAATCGGGTGGAATCGATCAGCTTCGGCCTGTCACACAGCTGGACCGATCGGAGTTCGAGCGTGAGAGTTCCAGCGCTCTCACGGGCCTCACAAAGGCAGTCGACGCGATTGTCGAGGCCGCTCCGCCCTGGCTCGCGGAAGTCCCGATAAACAGCATCGTAAACCTGCAGCGTAACGACGCCGCCACCAAGCCGACCAATCGCGCACGAACCGTGGCTATCGTCGGCAAGTATGCCGCCGCTGCCGATTCGTCGTATGCCACAGATGGGCTCGTCGAGTACGCCTATGCGACACTGGAAACGGCTGACGATCCGGTCGAGTCTATCGCGATGCTCTCGGATCTGAAAGACGGACTCGCTGCTTCCATCGAGGCCAGGCCAGCAGAAATGTTATCGGCAGTGACGGCTGCTGGGGGCGATCTAAGTGGTCCGGTGGAAGACACGCACGATCCGGCTACAGTCCTGAAAGCTGCCGGTCTAGGTGCAGAGCGTGCCTCCGCCGACGGGGAGATGCCATCGGATTCCGAACACGCGCAAGATACTGTCGAATTCCTCTCCCAGTACGTGGCAATCGAAGCGATTAGGGCCGCACTCCAGCGCGACGCCACAACCCGTGACCGAGTGCTCGATGCGCTCGAAGCGATGGAGTCGCCCGAGTTCCGCCACCGTGTCTACGCATATGCGATTTCGATGGCAGACTTCTCGGGACTTTCCGACGACACTCGTACGAGATTCGAGGAGCTCGAGGCGGAGTTCCGAGACACTGACCACTTCGGATTCGTCGACGAGGACACCGTGTTCGTCCAGACAGACTAATCTTACCGACGCCAAACCCACCAACCGTAGTTCGGTCTCTCCACGCTGGGCAGTTGAGTGGCGACGACGAAATCGAGCTTCCGGTTGGGATTCTCCGAAACAACTCGTTCGATATGTATTGATACGTGCCTTACCACTGGGAATAGAGCCCCGTTTCACGTGAACCGCCTCGGGGTCAAGCCCCGAGGCTTCCCGTGGGTTAGTCGGACACTCCCATCCGACCATCGGCCTGATAGCCTCGAACGGTAGGGTGGGTCACGGTCGGGGCGTCCACAGCCCCCGATGCCTGCCGTCGTCGTCCGAAACGGCGTAGCCGTTTCGTGATCACGAGAGACTCCGTCTCTCGGTCGACACCTTCCGAACAACGGGAAGGCTGTTGAGAGCAGGCACATTCCAATCGAGTTTCTTCATGCCTTTCACAGCGATATTGACGCTTGCACCACGGTCGCTGTGGTCTTGATGGGAACACGACCGGCACTTGAACCGTTTCTTGTTGCGGTTCGCCCGTTCCGTATGCCCGCACATCGGACACCGCTGGCTCGTGTATTCGGGGTTTATCCACGCAGTCGGGATGGCCTCGAATGAGGCCTTGTACGACGTATAGAACTGAAGGGCGCGGAACGGGAGGTGGTGCAAGCGTCGGTTCATCCGCGTGCCGTAGTCGATACTGTCACGCATCTCTTTGAGGTCTTCAAAGACGATACATGGCTTCTCGAACTGCTGGCTCCACTCCACGATGTACCGAGACACCTTGTGGAGTCGGTCGCGGACGAATCGTTCCTCGCGCCCTTCCAGCACGTCGTGTATACTTGACTTCCCCGCATTCTGCACGCGCTTCCGCATCGTGAAGTAGCGGTGACGCTCGAATTTGATTTCGGGGAAGTCGAAAACAAGCGTGTTCTCGACGCCTTTCTCGGACAGGGCGGTCAGAGCCACGTTGTCCTCGTTCACGTCCACACCGACGACTGTCCGTGAGTCCTGCTTGTCTCGAACGGTCTGCTCGGTGTTGGTGACGGTGACGTGCAACTCGGGGTTGTCGTCGTGGAACAGGGCTTCCGCTGTCCCAATTTTCCACTCGTCGCTCGTGAGTGCGTTCTTGAGAATGTCGAGGTGCGCGTCGTCGCCCTCAACGACGCCTTTGACGTGCTTGTACGGCTTCGCGCTGATTCGGAACGCCACGTCGCCCTCGTCGGTGAGCGACAGGTTGTACCCCTCCTCGTAGTTCGCACGAAGCGGGTACGTTCCGCGCTTGGTGTGGCTCGGTTGGCCGAAGTCGTCGTATTCGTAGTAGTTCTCCATCGCACCGAGTGCCTTCGCAACGACACGCTGAGTAGTGTTCGTCACGAGGTCAGCGTCGTCGGCTACCCTGTCGGGAATGACGTCCCAGTCCACGCCTTCTTTGGCGAGTCGGATGGTTTCGTTGTACACCCACCGCCCTTCAAGTGTGGCGTCGTACAGCAGGCCCTCGTTGTCACTCTGGATATCGAGTTGGAAGTCCAGCGTCTTGACGAGAGCCTGTGTGTCGGTCATTCGCTCCAGTACCACTGTAGTAGTGCGATTATCTTGAATGCCAGCCATCCACAATGAAAGTGGAACACCCACCTGAGCTTACGGCCTTCACCCTCGGGGTCAAGTCGTTCGAGAATCTTCGATTCTCGTGATCACGGAAATCTCCGATTTCCGGACGACCCCGAGGCACTCGGCCTGCTCCGCCTGTAGAGTTTGAACGGCTACTATTACGCCCGGGCGACACGACCGACACGTGAAAATCGGACTCATCTCGGACATCCACGGCAACCTCCCAGCGCTCGAGACCGTGCTAGACGATATGCCGCCCGTCGACGAAATCGTCTGTGTCGGTGATGTCGTCGGGTACAACCCGTGGCCTGGCGAGTGTGTTGAACGCGTTCGTGAGGTGGCTACGGTGACCGTACAGGGCAACCATGACCGGACGGTCCGGACGCCAGAGCGGTATCGGGCGAACCAGATGGCCAAGGCCGGGCTCGAATATGCGCGCGACGTTCTTTCCGAGGACCAGCTCGCATGGCTTGACGAGCTCCCACGGACGGTCACCGTCGGCGACGATCAGGTTCTGGTGGTCCACGACCACCCCGAAGTACAGGACCGGTACGTGATGCCCCACGAGTTCTCCAGTTTGTGGTCGTACCTCGAGGACCACGACGGGCTGGCACTGGGACACACCCACGTCCAGCACAGCGAGACCGACGATGGACACCTGCTGGTCAACCCTGGGAGTGTCGGACAGCCACGGGACGGTGATCCGCGGGCTGCGTACGCCGTCTTGGACACCGACGCGGTCGCGGTCGAGCTCCACAGGGTCAAGTACGACATCGACCGGGTAATCGAGCGAGTTGAGGCGGTCGGGCTACCGAAACGGATCGGCACACGATTACTGGACGGTTCCTGATCTCGTGCTCGACGAACACGACCAGTGGGGCTCGAATATTTGTCCGTCCACCACGAACGATACACCGACTCACACCTGACTATGACGTGACCCGACCGATGCGCCTGCTCCCTCCACCCGACGAGAGCCAGCCCCGAGGCGGCACGGTGGGTACCGGCTCGCAGCGCATAGCAGCTCAGATACGTGCGGCCGAACGCACCGACAGCGACGCCGTTGCACTCACCGAGCGGCGACGCGCCTGTCGGGCTGCTCGCGATCTCGTCTCCGACGACCCGTTGGCGGGCCGCCGCCTCGCACCGGTTCTCGTGGACGTGCTCGAGGAGGAGCTGCGGCGCGAAGACGACGCCGCGGTCGCGGAACTGTTCTTCACCGGCATCTCTGGCGACGTCCAGCGGACGGCTGCGGAGGCACTCGCCGACGCCGCGGGGCCGGCTCTCGTCCGCGGTTACGAACGGTCCCCTGTCACGCTCTCTTCGCTCGTCACTACCCTCGCCAGCGCGCTGACACTGAGCGACGACCACGAGACGGCAAAGCAATGTCTCGTCGCCCTGTCCCGAGTAACTCGGGTACGCCCCGACGTAGTCAATAGTTTCGTCCCGGTCGCAGACGTCACGAAGGCGGTCGGGTCGCTGGTGGGACAGCTCGACCAGGCGTTGGCCGCTCGCGATGCGGCGTTGGTGTTGTTCGTGCTGGCGACTCGATCACCGGAGACAGTCTGGCAGGCTGGCCCGGTCTCCGAATGGACAGAGACACTCTCGCAGTCCAGTGACGACGCCACCGCGCGGTTCGCCCGGGCCGTTGGCGCGACCGACCCGGACATCGAGGAGGGGGTCCTCTCGACACCACCGGTAGCCGAGCTCCGCGAGTGTGTGCGGAGTTGTGACAGACAGCGGCGACGAGTCGCGGCCCGCCAGCTCGGTGTCCTCTGTTCACTCCTCCCCGACGACCGGACACCGCTTCCGCCTGCTCTTGGGCGCCGGGTCCGAGACAGTGCCGACAGGGGTAACTGGCGGACGACAGTCGCTGCCGGGGAAGCCTCGGCCGATGTCCACGGAGGTGACGACGCGTTCGGGGCGCACCAACGGCGGCGAGTCCAAGAGATGACCGGTGAACGCCGACGGACCGAGGCAGCGGTCCTCGGAGAACTCGCGGTCGCGTGCCCCGACCGGTTCGAGGCGGTTCCGGACCCCCTCGTCGCTGCGGTGACCAACCAGCCGGCGCCGAGTGCGCAGTCACTCGCTGCCGTCGGTGAGTGGGTCGCCGTGTGTGGTACCGAGACCGACCCCAGTCGGACGCTCTGCCGTCGCGTACGGGACGAGGGCGGAACTGCGCGAACGAGCGCGGCCGTGGCGCTCGGCGAGTGGGCGGCCCACACACCGCCTCGGTTCGCCAGTGCCCCGGGACCGTTGGTGGCCGCGGCCGCCGAGCAGTCGGGTGAGGCCCGCGAGGCGGCCGCCTTTGCCCTCGGGGTAGCCGTCACCGCGGCCGAGGCGGACGACTTCGACTGTCGGCGGCTGGTCCGTTCGTCGACGGGCGCGTTTCGGGAGCGGGCGGCGTGGGCAGTCGGTGAACTCGCAGTGGCCGAGTCGGACCAGTTCGGTGCTGACGTCCCGGCCTACGTTGACCTCCCCTCCGACGCCGACCCTGGCATACGACGCGGGGCACTGACAGCCCTCGGCATCGCTGTCGCGGCCACTGACGACGGCCCACCAGTCTCCGTCCTTCGGAAGTGGGTGCAATCTGCTCCCGCAGGGGAGCGCCGTGACAGGCTCCGGCACCTCGGGGCGTGGGTCGCGGCCGTCCCGGCGAGTGTCCCCGGCGATCCGACTGCCCTCGTCGACCGGGTTCGCGGGACCGACGGCCCCGAACGGGACCGGGCGGCAGAGACGCTCGGAGAAGCAGTCGTCTCGGGGGATGTTGGGTCAGGGGCCCTCGGTGAGTTACTCTCGCGGATTCCCGTCGTGGACGGCGTCTGGCAGTGCTCCATGGACGCCCTCGAACGGGCCGCCGAGGCCGTCGACGGCGTCGATGGCGACCGATGGGTCCTGGACCACCCTCGCTACACGGGCCAGGACGTAGGATGGGTGGCTCGGGTTGCCGGCGAGGTCGCCGCCGCTACCGGTGAAGCGCCAACCGACGGGCTGGCCCCGCTGTACCGGGAAGTACGCCAGAGCGACGGGTGGCACAGAGTCGGCGCGGCGCGCGCACTCGGGGTCGCTCTGGCAGTCGCCTCAGCCGATGTCGCGTATCACACCGGAGCGCTTGTTGATCGGCTCCGGTCCGACTGCCGGGACCGCGAGACGTGGGCAACACTGTTGGGCGAAACCGTCGCTGCCTCGCCCGAACTGGTCGCCGACCCGCCAGCGCCGCTCGTCGAGCGCGTCCGCGCCAGCAGTGGTCTGGACCGCCAGTTGATGGCCCGCGCGCTGGGGGAAGTTGTCGCTGCGACACCAAAGGGGACACAACCGCCGATGGAAGTATTGGCCGAATCCGTCAGCGAGGCCACCGCCGAGAGCCGGCCACACCTTGCACGCTCGTTCGGTGTGGCGCTGGCGGTGTGTCCGTCGTGGGCGGACGGCGCCCCTGACCCACTGGTCGCGGCAACAAGCGAGACCTCCGGGCGTGACCGGCGCGCTGTGGCCCGCGCCCTCGGCGAGACCATGGCCCGTGGGTCGGTGACGGCGGCGCTGGCCACTGTCAGCCCCGGATTGGGGGACACATCAGTCTTCGAACGAGACTGGCGGAGCCGTGCGACCGCGGCACTTGCCCGGATTGACGCGGTAGAGCCCGGGGACCTCTTGGCTGCACTCGACTTCGAGCACGGCGAAGGGGAAGCGCCGGTCGACGGACTACTCGGGTTCCGCGACCCGATGCGGACGGAACTGCTCCAAGCACTCGCGACCGCGGCGAGTGCCCACGACCACGCTCCGCCCGGCCTCCGCGAGGCACTCGTGACGGCGATGGCGACCGACGACAGTCTCGGGACCGAGACCAGGCTGGCAGTTGTGGACGTACTGTCCGTCCTCCGACCGACAGGGCAACCCATTAGAGGCCCGACCCAATCGAGCTTGTAAATAGGTTTTTTACCACATCACGGCAAACTCTGACCGAGCGTGAGGGAATAGGAGCGAACACCAGCTTCGTGAGTCGTGCATCGCAATCGCTCGGCACCACGAACGGCCCCCTGTGCTTCCCTCGCCGACGGATAACCGATGGTCGACACTCTGTGCCCACTGGATTCGATTTCCGACGAAGAGCGTCGCGAGGAGATAGAACGCCTCGCACGCTGTCTGCAGAAAGTCCCGGATGACAACACGTGGGCACTGCTCGTCCGGCAACGTGACGCGTGCCAGCGGGTGGCAGCAATAGCACACCAACATCCCGACACGGTCTCCCCGCTCGCCCCGCTGCTCGCTGCCACGCTCGGTCGGGAGTTGCGCAGAGAGTATGGGTTTACAGCGGATGCACTGGTAGCGGGTGTTCCGTCGGCAGATATCCAGACGGCCTGTGCGCAAGCTCTGGCACACATCGCCGGCTCGTCGCTCGTCGAGTCGTACGACGCGTCACCGCGCTCCCTTCGGTCCCTCGTCGACCCACTCGTCGAGACGGTCTCTGCTGGAGAGACAACGGAGGCGAAGGTCGGGGCGCTAAAAGCACTCGCTGCGACGAGCTGGGTCGCCCCGGAACTCGTGACAGAAATCGCCGACATCGAGACGTTCGCCACGAGTACCGGACGGCTAGTATCGAGACAGCTCGATGCAGACGGCCCCCCGAGACGCCAGCCGGATTATATCGAGCGGTCCGAAATACCTGGACAGCAGCGGAAGCGAAGCGGGCTCCGGATGCTTCTGGCAGTCGCTGTCCAGGCCCCCGAGCAGGTGCCCACGAACGAGGCCGTGGTCAGCGCCGTCAGGACTGGCTTGGCGACGAACTGGCAGGACAACGCTGTACACGACTTTCGATGCCAGGCGTACGCCTCTGTGCTCAATTACGAACTGGGGTCACCAGTCGAGAATCCACTGGACTGGGCCAGGCCCGATTCGAACCCCGTGTCTGCGCTCGAAGATGTCGTTGCACGGACAGCACGGAGCGGTTCCAGACTTCGGTTACGAGCGGCCGTGGCGCTCGTAAGTGTCACCGCAACCGGGATGGAATTCGATTGCGACTTGCCCTCGCCCCTGGTTGAGTTAGTCAGCGACAAACGGAACAGCGCCCGTCAGTTCTATGCTCGCTCGCTGGGGGAGGCCGTGGCTGCAAGCGTTCGAACGAACTCCGAGGGTATCGACGCACTGGCTGAGGCGCTTGAATCCAACGACTCGAAGGCCGGACGACGATACATCACCTGTGCCATCGGCGCGCTCGCGACTGCGTCAGACGATTTCGAGACCGCAGTTCCCGACCTCCGTTCTTTGGCCCCCGATAGTTGGATCAGCCCCGGGAGGGTTCGGCCACTCGAACTCGTTGGTGAGGCTGTCATCGCTCGGAGACGGTTTGACGGCGGGCTCTCGGAATCGTGCTGCCGGGCGATACGAGCCGACAGCGGCCGACAGCGACGGCGGAGTGCCACCGCTCTGGGTGTTTGTGTGCTCGCTTCCGGGACGACCACATCGGTGGACCTTCCGACGTTCCGCGAGTGGAACGGGTGGGACGAGATAGGGGGCTTCGAAACTGCCGAGATCTGTGGGAGATACGTCGCAGCAGCGGCGGCCGAGAGTGACGAGAGCCACCTGTTGACGAACGTGTTACTGGGTACTGTGACAGGGGACCGCGAGGTAGCAGCGGAGGCACTCGGAGCCCTCGTGATTGATGATGCTGAGGCACGGACGGCGGTTCCTCAAGCGATACTCAGGACTGCTCGTGAGGCCAGTTCGGCGACGCGATCGAAGTGGGTACTTCGGGCGATTGGGGCGACGAAAGTGGCTCACGATGAATACGGGACCAGCCTGGCTGACGAGCTGCTCACTGCAGTGGTCAGTAGCGATCGAAGGCGATACGAGCAGGCGACGAAGGCGTTGATATCGGCGGTCAGCACCGACCTCGCCGATGCGATAGCGTCGCCGGAGAGTCTGATTTCGGAGATTAATCTTGCCGACAACCCCAGTCTGCTGAAGTTGCGTGTACTAGGCGAATTTGCCGCAGCCGGCGTCGTCGGAACCGAGTATCCTACGTTGGTTGACCGTGTCGTCGAGGCGACGGGACACTCCGCTCAAGAGGCGTTGGGCGCCATTATAACTGCGAAAGCTTCCCGCGACATTCAGGTGCCGAGAGCGGTAATCGATGCGGTCGTTACGGCGGAGGATTCCTCACAGGAAAGAAAGATAATGAAATCGCTGGAGCGGGCGATAGCGACCGCTGCCCAGCACGAGGGCGAGTTCTCAGAGGCCGTCCGTTCGGCAAAGCCAAAGATGTGGTCGGTCGACCGTCGATACGCCTGGATACTCGGTGAACTGGCACTCAGAGGTCGTGACGACGTCCTGGTCCCCGAACCGCTACTCGACCACGTTCGAG
>SDGW01000171.1_pt1 | contig 28397 bp, 29 predicted proteins | sample 2873831 | NCBI WGS metagenome assembly SDGW01 (sample SAMN08132700, study PRJNA421101) | hypersaline lake metagenome | isolation source: celular fraction 0.22 microns magnesium sulfate-rich crust from ephemeral... | place: Spain: Penahueca Lagoon, Toledo | collected 2011-07 | reverse complement strand
GGGTGGTCGAGTTCGCCCGGGTGGCCAAGCGACACCGAGAGGTCGAAGGGGCCGATGAAGACGAAGCCCAGTTCCGGGACGTCGAGAATCTCGTCGATTGCGTCGACCGACTCGGTGTTCTCTATCGTCACGCCGACGAGCGTCTGTTCGTCCTCCTGCTCGACGTACTCCTCTGTGAGTCCCCAGCGTCGGGCCCGCGGGGCCGCGAGACCGCGGTCACCCGGCTCCCCGTCGTAGCGGTATCGCGCGGAGCGGACCGCCCGGCGGACCTCCTCGGCGCTCTCGACGCGGGGGAGAAACAGGTTTCTGACGCCAAGGTCCAGCGCCTTCCGGACGAGTGTCGGGTCCGTATCGGGGAGCCGGACGAGCGGGTCGATACCCGTCCGTTCGGCGGCAAGCAGCAGGTGTTCGAGACTGTTCGCGTGCCACGGGTCCGGCCCGCCGTGCTCGAGGTCCAGCCACACGAAATCGAGCCCGAGTTCGCCACAGAACTCCATGACCGTCGGACTGTACGTGCTGTCGAGCAGCCCCAGGGCCACGTCGCCCGCCTGCAGCGTCGCCGGGAGTTCGTTCGCCGGTGAAGATGCCATGGCAGAAATGTCGGGTTGTTAACCTATAAGTGTGAGTGCGATGTCAGGCGGCCCGAGCAAGCGCAGTGACCGGCGTCGGCACCACATCGGCGACTGCCATCCGACACGACAGCGTCCTCCCTACGACGTACACGTCACCGTCACCGACCGCGTCCGCGGGCCGTCACAGTCGACGAGGAGTATCGATTGCCAGGTGCCGAGGTCGAGCGACCCCTCCCTGACCGGCACCGAGACGCTCTCGTCGAGCAACAGCGCCCGGAGATGTGAATCCGCGTTCCCGTCGAGCGCGTCGTGGGCGTAGCCGTCCTCGTCGGGCACCAGCTCCCGCAGGTAGCGCTCGATATCGCCGAGCAGCCGCTGTTCCGCTTCGTTGACCACGACGCCGGCGGTGGTGTGCTGGACGAAGACGGTACAGAGACCGTCCCCAAAGTCGTCGGGAATCGCGGCCTCGACCTCGTCGGTGATATCGACGATGTCGAGGCGGTCGGTCGTCTCGACGTGGAAGGGCATACGACGACTTCGGGTGACGGCGACAAGATTCCGACGGTGTGGCGTCGGGGGCCGACAGGCGTCAGTCCTGCGGGGCGCTCCCGTCGTCCGCCGACTCCGCATCGCCGTCGGTGGTCTCGTCGTGGAGGTCCGCCGCCGACGCGCCCAGCTGTTCGGCGACGTCCGCTGTGGGGTCTATCGACTCGCCGTGAAGCAGCTCCGGGAGGACGATGCGGACCGCCTCGATGACCAGGACGAAGACGATAGGCATGAGGAAGAAGCCGTACCAGCCGAAGAATATCGGACCCAGGATGTAGGCAAAGAGGAGGACGAACATATTGAGGTGGTGGCCGGTCACGTACGGCTGGAGGAACGTCTGTGGGAGGATATCGAGGAGGAGGACGTAGCCGACGAGGACGGCCGCGACGAACGGGAGGCCTCCCCCGCCGGCGTCCATAGCGGCGAGGCCGAGGTAGGCGACCACCGGGAGGTAGATTACTTTCCCGACGACGATGGGAATCAGACTGGCGAGCCCGGTCAGGAACCCGAGTGGCAGGACCAGCGGGACGTGGAGCCCCGGCGGAGCCAGGGCGTTCGTCCCCGCGTAGGCCGCCGTCGCGACGACCGACATCACGAGGACGAACAGGAGGTTCCCGTAGAAGATGGCCTCGAGGTCGTCGTCGACGGCCAGCGCGTAGGTGTAGGCGGTCGTCTCCCGGCCGCCGACGAGAGCCACGAAGACCCGTTCGAGCGCGTCGTCGTACCGCAGGAGCGCGTAGGCAAGCGTCGTCGCGAGCGCCAGCAGTAACAGTATATCGAAGGCGGTGCCGAGCAGCCCGAGCGCCCGTTCCAGACGGGGGCCGGAGAGGAACTGCGTCAGCTGTGCGATGGAGGGCGGATTCGCCAGGAAACGCCTGGGGCTGGTAAACAGCGACCCGGGAATCGCGTCGAGGTTGCCAAAGCGGGCGGTGAGCAGCGACACGATACCGTCGTCGAACCGGCGTCTGACCCGGTGGAGTATCTGGGCGCCGGCGTAGATGGCGACGAGGAACACCGGCACCAGGACGGTCAAAACGGTCACCGTCGCCGCGAGTCGGTCCGAGTCGACGACCGCCCCGACGCGGTCGGATATCGGTCTGGTCGCGTAGTAGCCGAAGAGCCCGAGCGTGAGCAGGTCGATGAACCTGTGCCCGACGAGAGCCGCAAGAACTGCCAGGACGGCGACATACCCCCACCAGCCGAGCCGGCTCCGAGAGAGCGCGTTCACGGCGCTCCCCGGACGTTATCGCGGGACGGGAACTGGTCGGGCGACGAGAACGCCGTCGGTGCCACTGTGTCTCGGATTTGCCGGCCACAGACTAAGCCGGCGCGCCTGCCCCTGCAAGCCCGTCGACGGGGTCGTGCGACCACCGTACTAAATAGGCCAACTTCTTTCTATTTCGCTGACATACCTGCCGACATGGCAGACACCATGACCTGCCCGGACTGTGGGAAGGATATCGAGACCACGGACGACCTCGAGGAGGGCGAAGAACTCACGGAGATAGCAACGGAGGAAGGGACCATCTCCCCCTACAGCGACAAGACGGGTGACCTGTTCCTCTGTGGCGGCTGCAAGCGCCCGCTCGGCTTCGAACGGCACTGATAGCCGTCAGTCGGTGCCGTCATGCTCGCCACCGGTCGAGTGGTCTGGGCCACCGTCGCCGGAGTCGCTGTCGGTCCGGTACACCGGCAGTCGCAGGCCCACCGGGGGCAAGCGCCACCGGAGTTCAAGCAGGAGCCACGCGAGGCCGGCTGCCAGGCCCAGCACTGTCGCGGCGGCCTCGGGAATGCCCACCCACACCGGCGCGACGTAGTAGGCGGCGTTGAGCCATCGCGACGGGACAACCTGCCGTAGCAGTTTGGCGACGGCGACGACGGCGTCGCGGTCGCTCTTGGCGCTGGATTCGCCCGCCTGTTCGCCGACGGCCACCCCGCCAGTCCGCGAGGTGAGGTTCGCCCGCCGGGCGCTCTCCCCGCCGGAGCTCCCCTCGCCGGTCCCCAGCCGCTCGGCGTCGTAGGGGTGTGCCAGGGGGACCGACCAGACGACGCTGCCGTTCGGCGCGACCTCCAGCACGCGGTCGCCGTGGGTGTCCGTGACGAGCGTGTTGCCGTTCGGCAACCGGTCCGCGTCCCGGGGCCACTGGAGCCGCCCGTCGGCCCAGGTCCAGGACTGCTCCCAGGACCCGTTTTCGCGCTGGTACTCGACGACGCGGCTGTTCTCCGAGTCGGCCACGACCACGGCTGGGCCGCCCCGCGATTCGGGGATGTAGTCGGGGTTGTGCTGCTCGTGGAGGATGTCGTGCTGGTCGTCGGCCCCGAGCGTCCAGTTGGACTGGATACCGGTGTCACAGTCGAGGAAGACCACCTGGTCCTGGTTGCGGAGACTGACCATGATTCGGCCGTCGTCCAGCAACTCGACGTCGTTGAGGTGGGTCCAGTCCCCGGGATATGGGCCGCCGCCGGTGACCGGGAAGGCGTTCTGGGCGTCCCAGCGCCACTCGGTCAGTCCCGTCGTCGTGTTCACGAGCAGGACCTGGTCGGCGTTCATATCCGCGATGAGAATCTCGCTCTCGCTGACCCGGACGTGGTCGTGCCACTCCGCCGCCGTCTCCGTGTCGTCGTATCGGGACCGTATCACCGTCGTCTCGCCGGTCGTGAGGTTCGTCCGCTCTACCAGGTTGCGGGCACAAGGCGGGTCCCGGCAGTTCGGGCCTTCGGTGTGAATCGTGTCGGTGGCCGTGTACTCGACGGTCGCCGCCGTCCCCGCGACGGGGTCGACGTCGAAGTACTTCGTGTGCTCGTCCTCGTAGTAGAGCCGGCTGCCGTTGGGGTACCAGGCCACGATGGTGCCGTAGCGGGCGGACTCGGTCGCGACGGTGATGCCGTCGCTCGGGGGCGCCTCGGGCACGTCCGCGGCGGTTCCGGTCCGCGGGGCCGTCGCCGCGCCCTGGAGGACGACGAGCACGGAGAGCGCGAGCACGGCGAGCAGCGCCAGCCTGAGCCGGCGGCGGCTGGGGACGAAACGGCTCACACGGACTGGCCTGCGCGGCGAGACATCAGTATTAGCGTGTTGTCCCTGAGTAAGGATGTGCTGGCGTCGGTAGCCGGCCCTTACCGTCGGCCACTGCCGCTGGTCACAGGACCGACGTCCCCCTGTGTCACCGGCCCACACAACCGTACCACTAACAATCCTGGCTCTTGAAGAAGTGCCAACAGCGATGCCACAGGACCAGGCGGTGTATGGGGACGTCCAGTTTCTCACCGGGTCGCCACACCGCTTTGCGGTCCTCGCTGCGCTGTACGACGAACCGGCCCGTCCCCACGAGCTGTGTGCGGATATCGACGCCACACGGACGACGATTCAACGCATCCTCGCGGGCTTTCGCGAGCGCCAGTGGGTCGTCAAGCACGACGGGGATTACCGGGCGACGGTGACCGGACGGCGCGTCTGCGAGCAGTACGAGGCGCTCCACGAGGAAGTCACGCGAGCCCGCCGTTTCGGCCCCCTGGCGGCGCATCTGGGACCGGTCGCCGACGACCTGCCGGTGAGCGCACTGGAGTCGGGGCGACTCACGGTCAGCGAAGACGGGAGCCCGCTGGCCGTCCTCAGCCGGTTCACCGAGTGGCTAGAGGCTGTCGATGGGGAGTTCCACGCCATCTCGCCGGTAGTCGCCCAGCCGTTCAACGAAATCGGCGCCGAACTGCTCAGCGGCGAGACCGACATCGAGTTCGTCATCGACTCGACGGTGCTGGAACAGTCGAAAGCACAGTACGAGTCCGACCTGGAGTTCGGCGCGGACCACGACGGAATAACCATCTACGTCCACGAGACCCCCATCTCCCTCGGGGTGGCCTTCGACGACGAACGGTGCTGTGTGGTCGCCTACGACGACGGCAACAACCTCAAGGCGATGCTCGAAGCCGGGGAGGGGGAGCTGTACGACTGGACCACCGGGGTGTTCGAACGCCACCGCGAGCGCTCGGTCCCGCTGGCCACGCTGTACGATGCGGAGAGCACGGCGGGAGACCCGTAGACGGGGACGGGCAGCGCGTCGGCGCGCTGCCAGCTGTGGAGGGCCGAAGCGGTTGGTGCCGAGACCTGGGCAGGCTCCCCGATGGGAGGCTCAGACGCTGGCTGCCTATACTTATCTGCTGATAGGTGTTACAGGAGCTGTAACACCTCGACCACAGGTTCTTGCCTCGCGACCGCCGAGATACTGTGTGACAGTCCCGCATCGCCGCGGCTTCGAGACACAGCGCGAGGAAGTCACGAACGAACGGCTCCCCGTCGAGGGCGACCTGCCGGCGTGGCTCACCGGCCGCTACGTGAGCAACGGTCCGGGGCAGTTCGAGGTCGGTGACCGGACGCTCGGACACTGGTTCGACCCGCTGGCGCTGGTGCGCGGGTTCGCTATCGACGACGGCGTCACCTACTCGAACCGGTTCGTCCGCAGCCGGGACTACGAGTTCGCCCGCGAGCGGGGGCGGGTCCGCACACAGTTTCCCGGGACCGCGCCGGACCAGCCTGTGTGGACTCGGATTCGACAGGCGCTGACCGGCGTGTTCCCCGACAACCCGGTCATCGGCGTCGCCCGCATCGACGGGGAGCTGGCCGCTATCACCGAGTCGCCGGTCGCGCTGACGCTCGACCCCGAGACGCTGGAGACGACGGGGCGCATCGATCTCACGGCCGGCCTCGAGGCCGACCTCACGCTGGGGCATCCACACTACGACCCGTGGCGGGAGTGTCTGGTCAACCTCGGTGTCGCCTACGGCCGGGAGACGACCTACACCCTCTTTCGCCGGGACGGCCGAGATACGGAGCCGACGGCGACAGTAACATTCGACGACGCCCCCTACGTCCACTCCTTCGCGCTGACCGAGCGATACGCCGTGCTCCCGGCGATGCCGTTCGGTCTCGACCCGACCAAACTGCTGCTCGGAGCCGTCACCGGCACGACGTTCGTCGACGCCTTCGAGCGGTTCGACCGGCCGGGCGAGTTCGTCGTCGTCGACCGCGAGACGGGCAGGGTCGCGGCCCGCAACCGCGTCGACCCGCTCTTCGTCTACCACCACGCCAACGCCTTCCCCGACGGCGACGAGCTGGTCGTCGACCTCGTCGGCTACCGGGACCAGCGGGCCGTGACCGACCTCACGCTCGCGAACCTCCGGAGCGAGAATCCATCGGTCCCGCGGGGCGACCTCCAGCGCTACCGGCTGCCACTCGACGGCGGGCGGGCGACCGGCGAGACCGTACGCGAGGGCCACATGGAGTTTCCCGTCCTCGACTACCCGGCGCGGCTCGGCGAGTCCTACGACCGGTGCTACGTCGCCGAGGGCGACGGCCCGTCGGCGCTCCCGACCCGGCTGGCCCGTGTCAGCGTGCCCGACGGCGAGGCGGTGACGTGGACGGAGCCGGGCGCGTTCCCTGGCGAGCCTATCCTGGTCCGCGCACCGGAGGGGGCCGACACCGAAGGCGTCGTCCTCTCGGTCGTGCTCGACGCCGATACGGACGGGTCGTTCCTTGTCGTCCTGGACGCGGCGACGATGGACGAACGGGCGCGGGCCCGGCTGCCCCACCGGCTTCCCTACGGCTTCCACGGGCAGTTCTACGCTGCCGACGACCCCGTTCGCAGCATGGCGTGACGGCCCGGCGATTGCCCGCGAAGGAAACGCCCTCGGCGCGGCTGTTCGTCCGTTTTTAGCTGGACACTACCCGGTAACGTCGGACGAAAACTAAGTACCCGGCTCCCGTCGACTGAACTATGTCACCGCCCGGGCGCGAAGTCCAGTACACGGAATCGGACGTCATCGAGGTGTTCAAAGACCGGGGCGACTACGCCGAGCCGCTGACCGCAAAGGAGATCGCGGACCGGCTGGGCTGTTCGCGGCGAACGGCGCTGAACAAGCTCCACGACCTCGAGGCGGAGACGGACATCACCAGCAAGAAAGTGGGCGGGCGCTCTCGGGTGTGGTGGATTCCGGTCCGGACCGACTGACGATGGCCGGACGACGGGCCCGCCCATCGCTGCCGGAGCAGCGACGGCCATGAATCCCGGGACTGTGCTCGCGGGGCATCGGCTCAGGGTCGCCTTCGCGCTGGCGGCGCTACTGTTTGCGGCGGTACTCGTCGGTGGGTACGCGACCGCCGAGAGCGACGCGTCGCTGGCCCGGAGCGACTCGGCTGGCGCGGACGTCAGCAACGGGACCGGAGCGCAGGTCGTCCCGCCCCGGGACAACGTCACCGTCGTCTCGACCGACTCGACGGCGTTTATCACCGACGACGGCGACGGCCCGCGAAAGCGAGCCGAGCTGGTCGCGTTCGCCCCCGACGGAAGCCTCTACTACCGCAACGAGAGCCACACGCGCTACTGGGACGTCGACCCGGTCGAGGGGACAAAGGCCACCGTGGAGTACGTCTACGCCGACCACCTCACGCCGGAGGACTGCAACTCCGAGAGCGTCTGCACGCGCAATGGTATCGAACGGGTGAACCTGACCACCGGCAACGTGACCCACATCTACTCGCGAATCACACCTGGGAAACACTCGACGCGGTGGCACGACGCCGACCGCATCGGCGAGGACCGTCTGCTGGTAGCCGACATCGCCCAGGACCGCGCGTTCGTCGTCAACACCACCACCGAGCAGATAACCTGGTCCTGGGACGCCCAGACTGATTTCGACACGAGCAGCGGCGGCCCCTACCCCGAGGACTGGACCCACATCAACGACGTCGAGCACGTCGAACTCGAGGGCCGGGAGACGGTGATGGTGAGCGTCCGCAACCACGACCAGGTCGTCTTCGTCGACATGGAGACCGGGCTGCGCGAGAACTGGACGCTGGGCAGCGACGGCGACCACGACCGGCTGTACGAGCAGCACAACCCCGATTTCATCCCCGAATCGCGGGGCGGCCCGGCCGTCCTCGTCGCCGACTCGGAGAACGGCCGCGTCGTCGAGTACCAGCGGGTAAACGGCTCCTGGGAGCAGTCCTGGGAGTGGCGCGACCAGCGCCTGACCTGGCCCCGGGACGCCGACCGGCTACCGAACGGCCACACCCTGATAACCGACTCCAACGGGGACCGCGTGCTGGAGATCGACCGGTCGGGCAGCGTCGTCTGGTCTTCCACTATCGGGTTCCCCTACGAGGCAGAGCGGCTAGGCACCGGCGAGGAGAGCGCTGGCGGGCAGAGTGCGGCGGCACTCGGGCTCCCCGACAGGACCCCGACGGCGGAAAACCGGAGCGTCGTCGGCGACGCGACGACGCTGCTCCCGAAGTCGGTCGTCAACAGCGTCGCCTACCTGCTGCCGGGGTGGGTCGGACCGGTCGAGACCCTGGCCGCGGTCGGACTACTCGTCGTGCTCGTGCTCTGGGCGGTCCTGGAGTGGCGGCGACGTTCCTTCGAAGTACATTTGCGGTGGCCGGTGCAGATACGTAACAGATGACCGAGTCCCACGTCGACGGCGGGGTCCGAGCGGACGTCCGCGGACGTCTGCCAGCGTCGCCCCTCTCCGGCGACGACGCCCGGTGGCTCGGCTGGCCGCTGCTGGTCGGGCTGGCCGTCGTCGCGCTCTACCTCGCGACGAACGACTACCCGGCCTACGGGGCCGGGCTGTACGTGGAGACGGCCGACACCATCCGCGCGAACGGTTACGCGCTCCCTGCGACGGTGCCCCACTACGGCCCCGAGGGCGTCCCCTTCGCGTATCCGCCGCTCATGTTCTACGTCCTCGCCCTGTTGCGGGATTTCGGGGCCGGAGCGTTCGCGACCTCGCTGTATCTCCCGCCGCTTTTCACCGTCGCGGCGCTCGTGCCGACGTATCTGCTCGGCCGCGACATAGTGGGGGACCGCCGGGCCGGGACCGCCGCCGCACTGCTGCTCGTCTTGAACCCACAGGTGCTTGAGTGGCATATCAGCGCCGGCGGCCTCGTCCGCGCGCCGGCCTTTGTCTTCGCGCTCTGGGGGAGCTACGCCGCCGTTCGAATCTTCCGGGACGGGGCCCGAGAGTGGGTGCTGCCGGGGCTGGCCGCGGTCACGCTGGTCGCCCACACCCACCCGACCTACACCATCTTCACCGTGGCCACCTACCTCCTCTTCTGGGTCGGCTACGACCGCTCACTGACCGGGTTCCTCCGGGGCGCGGTCGTCGGCTTCGGCGCGCTGGCGCTCGCCCTGCCGTGGCTGGCGACTGTCGTGAGCCACCACGGCGTCGCGGTCTTTTCCGGCGCCGCGGGCACGCACGGCGGTCTGTTCGGGGTCGTCTACCGGCTCCGCGAGTGGGGGCCGACCGGCGCCGTCGTGCCGATGGTCGCCGCCGTCGGCCTGCTGGGGACGCGCCACCGGGTGCTTGGCGCCTGGACGGCCGCCGTCTGGCTTCTCTTTGCCCAGCCACGCTTTGCCTACGCGGTCGGGGCCATCGCGATGGTCGCCGCCGTCGTCGAACTCGGCGAGCGGGGGTACGTCGACAGAGTCGTGACGGCCGCCGATAACGCACTCAACCGCGGCGCCTCCGAGACGGCCGACCGACCGGATGGTGGGGTCGCCCGACCGGGCGCGCCTGCCCGCGTTATCGTCGCCGCGCTGGTCGTGCTCTCGCTGGTCGGCCTGGGCGGAATCGGCTACGAGTTCGCCGGCGCGGACGGGACGACCCCGGAGTTCGTCGACGACGACGACACCGCGGCGATGACGTGGGCCGCCGACGAGACCGACCCGGCGGCGACGTTCGTCGTCTTCGGCGACGCCGCCGAGTGGTTCCCGGTCTACACCGACCGGACTATCCTCGTCTCCCCGTGGGGCGCCGAGTGGCGCGGGCCGGACACCTACGAGGCACACCTCGACGCCTTCGTCAACGGCTCGGAGTGTCCGAACAGGAGCTGTGCCGAGGCCGCGATGGCGACCGTCGACGCCGACCCCGACTACGTCTACCTGCCGAAAGGCGCGTACACGGTCCGGGGCGACTACGAGCGGGGCAACGGCACGCTGGCGGCGTCGTTCGGCGAGCATCCGCGCTACGAGCGAGCGTTCGAGAACGACGGCGTGGTCGTCTTCCGACGGCACAGCGCCCAGTAGTGGTGTCGTGTCGCTTGTCCGCTATTCTCCGAATCTCTCACGCTAACACTACTTTAGGAACGACGCCAGCGACCGTACAGCGACGTACAGCGACCGTACAGCGACGCCACGCGGGGAGAAGAGACCACCCACACGCTGAAGAGTGCGAGCACCGTCCCCGCGACGACGTCGGTCGCCCAGTGGATGCCAAGAATCATCGTCGAGAGGACGATGCTCACCGCGAGGAAGACGGCGACCGGCGTCCACTTCGGGAACGTCTCGTGGTCCCGTATCGCAAGCAGGGCGACGGTCATCGACAGCGACGTGTGCAGGGACGGGAAGACGTTCGTGTTAGCGTTGACCTCGCTGGTCAGCAGCTGGAATCTCGGGAGCATATCGAACAGGAGCGGCTCGACGATACCGTAGTTACGCGGTCCATAGGAGACAAAGAGGAGGTAACAGCACATCCCGATGGTGTAGTTGACGATGTAGGCAAACGCGGTGTGGCGCAGGTAGCGTCGCTCGGCGGCGACCAGCCCGGCCAGTAACGGGAACACGAGCAGGAAGGCGTAGCCGTAGACGTACACGTAGCCAAAGTACAGGGTGAGCCAGCCCGGGACCGCAGACTGGATGGTCGCGACGACAGTCCCCTCTATGGAGAACAGCAGCCGCGTGATGTTGAACCCGATGAGCCAGGAGAGGTCGACGCCGGTGGTGCGCACGCGGCTGTTTATCGCCAGCACGACCACGAGCAGCCCTATCGGTCTGGCTGCCATCCGGAGCCGCTCCGGGAGTTCGGTCAGTGCCGCCCGGAGCTGCGCCGGGCCGACGACGACGGAGAGCGACACGGTCAGCGTGAGCGCGAGGACCGCGACGACCTCCAGGAAGACGGCGACTATTCCCATCGCTATGACCGAAGCAATCGCTGCTGTTCATTGTATCGGTAGCCGACCGCCCGGAACGCCTTGCGGGCGCGCTCCGGGTCGACGGTCCCGCCGGCACCGAGAAAGTCGGTGACCGGGTTCGTCGGCTCCCAGGCGAGGTCCGGGGGGAGCCACGCGGTGCCCGCCAGCGGACTCACCGCGGGGTCGACGTAGCCGTCGAACACCGACTCCGCCAGCGTCTCCCGGTCGACCAGTCGGGCGAGCGTGCTCCGGAAGCGCGGATTCGTCAGCGGCGAGCGTCGCGTATTGAACCCGACGAAGTAGAAGGCCCCGCTGCGGTCGATGTTGAGCGAGACGTCGTCCGCGCGACCGATGGTCGAGGTGAGGTCGGGGCCCACGCCGAGTGCGGTCACGTCGGCCTCGTCGTTCTCGACGAGATTCACTGCGGAGGCGTCGGAGCCGACAAACTGGAGCTCGAACTCCTCGAAGGCCGGCCCGTCGGACAGCGCGCTCGGCAGTCCGGTCTCCTCGGAGGTCGCCAGGAAATGGTCGTCGAACCGCTCCAGCACCAGCGTCTGCCCCTCTGTCACCGACCTGAACTCCAGGGGTCCGCTCCCGACCGGCTCGATGTTCGAGGTCACGAGCGCGTCGGTCGTCGTGACGCCGACGTCGACGCCGCTGACCGTCGCCCTGTCCGTTCGGTCCGCCCAGACGTGCTCGGGCAACGGCGGCACAGTGAGTACCCGGCGGGCGGTCTGGCGGCTACAGTCCTCGAACTCGAGCCGTACTGTCGTGTCGTCGACGGCCTCCGCGCTCTCGACGAGCGAGGACCGACCGCGATAGCGGAACGTCGGGACCGACTCGGAGAGCGACCCCAGCGAGGTGTCCTGCAACAGCCGGTACGTGAAGGCCACGTCCGACGCGGTCAGACGCCGGCCGTCGTGCCACGTCAGCCCCTCGCGAAGCGTCACCTCGAGTTCGAGCGGCTCCTCGTCGGTCCACTCCCAGTTCGTGGCCGCCCACGGGTAGAGGGTCCCACGGTAGCGATATGCGAGCGTGTCGTACAGCAGGTCGGTGATATCCGACGGCCCACGGTGGCTCGACATGAGCGGGTTGAGGTTCTCAGTCGGCCGGTCGTCAGGCGTGGTCGCACGGAGCCGCGTCGCCGACTCGTCGTTGCGGTTCAGTCCCAGCAGGTTCACCGGCGACGGGTCGAACGCCCCGTTCCACCCGGTGAAACGGTCGGTGCGCGCGGCCCGGATGGCGTTGGGAAAGCCAACCACCAGAAAGGGACACACCTGCACGAGCCGTCGCTGGATACGCGTGACCGTCTCGGTCCGCTGGCGGCCGGTCTCCCGGCGCTGTCGCTCCAGCAGGTCGTCCAGCAGGAGGTTCGTGTAGCCAAAGGGGTTCTGCATCCCCGACTCGACCGAATACGTCGAGTGCAACAGCGGGTAGAACGCGTCCGGGTCCGCGAACGTGCCCGGGTACTGCCCGACGAACACGTCGAATTCGTGGTTGATGAGCGTCTGTCGGTAGAGCTCCTCGGCGGTGATCGGCTGGATACTCGTCTGGATGCCGGCGGCTTCGAACCAGTCCGACAGCTGGCGGGCGATGGCAATCGCGTACGGGTCCTGGTCCACCGGGAGCGTTTTGATAGAGAGCGAGACAGTCGTCGGCTGGGTCCGACCGACGAGCGCGCGTATCTTGCCGAGACAGCCGCTCGTCGCAGCCAGCCCCCCAGTGAGACCGGCCAGTGCGGACCGACGGGTGACCCCCACATCACCACCGGAACGGGACGCCATTACTGTAGGTGTTTACCTCATGATATAACAGCCCTGTGTTTGCGGACGGGCCGTCATACAAATCCGAACAGCGGCGCCACGAGCCCCCCGACCCACACAGCGGCGCCAGCGAGCGTAAACAGCGAGCGTCGATCGCCGCCGCCAGCCGCCAGTGTCCCGAGCGCGGCCGTCATGAGCAGCCGGTGTTTTAGTATCGGGTCCGGCGGGACCAGTCCCAGCATGGCGAACTCGAGCGTGAACCCGACCGCGAGCCCGATGCCCGCCGCCGGCGCCGCCAGCCAGTCGGGCAGGTCGGCGGCGTACCAGGCCACCGCGACCGGCAGTCCGATAGCGAGAATCGGGTACAGCAGGATTACGAACAGCTTCGGCGTGACGAGCGGGATAGCGTCCTCCAGTCCGATACCGAGGGCCCGAACGCCCAGCGGAATCCCGGCCGCCAGCCCGAACACGACCAGCGCCTGGTCGCGGATTGTGGGTTTGGAGAGCGCCTCGTCGATACTCGCCCAGTCTCTCCGGGTCGTGATGCCGACGAGAGCCGGGAGGAGCATACTCACCACGACGACGATACCGCGGTCGAGCCCCCTGGCGTCTCGCTGGTGTCGCCGTTCGACTGACTCGACGTCGCTGTCCTGGAGTTCGGTCTCCAGCATATCGGCGGTCCCGTGGATATCGGTGACGGTGTGGCGCAGTCGGAACCAGTCCCAGTACTCGGAGTGGGCCTGCAAGGCGGTCCAGGAGGAGTCCTCGGCGGGGGCGAAGGCACGGACGTGGTGGCGCGAGCCCAGATAGGTCCCGACGTGGAGCTGGTACTGCTGTTCGAGCCACCGGCCGTTGCCGGAGCCGGTTTCGACGTAGGTGTACCGAACCGACCCGTGGGCGTGTTGCCAGCTCGACACCGAGTTGGTCTCGGCGAGGTTTATCTGTGCACCCAGTGGCTGTCTGGTCGGTTTCGTCCGGTCCCACCCGTCCTCGACGTTCTCGCCGAGAATGTCTCTGGACGTCTCCGGGTCCTCGATGATGATGGCGTTGATGACGAGCGTCCGGTCCGCGAACGTCTCCGAGCGGCTCGTGTATGGCCACAGCCTGTCCCCGGAGTCACCGACCTCGATGATAGTCTGTGACCCGTCGGCCTGCTGGCCACGGTCCGGCGCGTGGCCGGCGACCGGGGCCGAGAGCGCCGGGACGAGCGCGAGCGCAAGCACGGCGAGCGTGACGGCGACATAACGCCCCATTAGTGTAGCGATTACTACAGCGTACAGCGTTAACTACGTGTCGTTCAATCCCCATTCGGCTGCGCGCTGCTTCGCTTCCTGTCGAGCCTGCTCACGGATGGCCGATATCTTCTCCTCGTCTTCGAGGAACGCCTCGACCGCGCCGTGGTCGTCACCCTCGTCGCACTCCCCGGTTGCCGGCCGGTCAGCCGGTGCCGCACGGCGGGTGCTGTCGGCCAGCGCGGGGTCACCGGCGAGCCGTTCGGCGGGCATCCCCGGCGGGACACACAGCTCCTCGACGTCGTGGACGGGGGCGAGGTCCGCCGCGTCCAGTTCGAAGACCGAGACGTGGTAGGGCCCGGGGACGGCGAGGTCGGCCAGCGCCGGCGGCCCGCCCCGGTCGGTGCCGGTGTGATAGGCGACCACCGGCACGCCGTCGGTGAACGTGACGACGCCGCGCCCGTCGGCATCGAGCAACAGTGCGTCCTGCGGCTCGAACACCGCGTAGCCGGTCACCCCGCGGTCCAGCACCTCCGCGAGCGGCTCGCGAGGGTCCGTGACCACCCGGGACTTCCGAAGTCTGCCCTGGGGGAGCCTCATGGTGGCTCCGGGATGACCGCACTGCGGAACCGGTCGGCGACATCGTCCGAGGCCCCGTCCCGAACCGACAGGGAGTCGGCCGCCCGGCGGTAGGCCGCCGCGGCCTCGCAGTCGGGGGCGTGGGCCAGCAGCGGCCGGCCCGCTCGGCGGGCCTCACGCGCGCGTTCGCTCTCCGGGACGGCCCCGAGCGTCGGCCCCTCGAAGTAGCGCTCGGTCTTCTCGGCGACCGACTCGATACCGCCCTCGCGGACCTTGTTGAAGAGGAGCCCCGCCACGTCGGTGCCGTAGGAGGTGGCGTACTCCTGGACTTTCAGGCCGTCCGAGATAGCGGGGATGGTCGGCTGGAGCACCACGACGGTCCGGTCGGCGATGACGACCGGGAGCACGGCGGCCCGGCTGTCAAGCGCCGGCGGCGAGTCGAGCAGGATGACGTCGGTGTCGGCGGCCAGCGTCGCCACCACCTCGCGCAGGCGCGACGGGTCGGCGTCGCGAAAGCCCTCGAGGCTCGTCCCACACGGGACGACCGTCATCCCGAACCGGTCGTAGGTCGCGTCCGCGACCGGCGCCGAGTCGGCGAGCACGTCGTGCAACGTGGTCTCCACCTCGGAGAGGCCGGCGTGGAAGAGCAGGTTCGCCATCCCCGTGTCGGCGTCGACCACGGTGACGTCGTAGCGTTCGGCGAGAGCCATCCCCAGGGCGACTGTACTGGTGGTCTTGCCCGTACCACCTTTCCCGCTGGCGACGGCGAACACTTCGACCATTACCGGTAGTGGTCGGCCGATTGCATATAAATTTCCGGACGGGGTGGCTGAACCGAATGTGTGAAATTTTGTTGTACCCGTTCTTTATTTTCAAATAAGTCGCCACTATTATATGTTCGTCAGAACCGAAATTAAACAATGAAGGCAACAGCGGATTTTAATCGTGACAATCGTGGCATATTCGAACGGTTCTATCATGACGATCGGGCCGTCGAAGGGTTACCCGTCAGACTGTTCATCGCTCTGGTAATTGGCATAGCAGTGCTCTCAGTGATGACGGGTATCCTCTCTGGCATCCCGACCATCGACCGCACCGAGGTAACCGTCGAAGCCAACGACGGCGAGGCGGCAGTCGTAGAGAACGTGGGGAAAACTGTCCAGTCGCTCGAGCTCGGTGTCGTGACCCAGAACGGCGAGCCAGTCCAGGGGACAAAGCTTGTCATCGAGGGAAAGAACGTGGCCCTGGAGGGCGGCCCACAGGTCGTTCCCACGGGGCCACGGTCCAGTTCAGCGACCGTCGAGATTACTGACGACGAGAGCGGTGCGGATGCGGATATCACGACCGACCTCCGTGCAGACCAGGACCGGGCGAAACTGAAAGTAACGGTCGAGCCGCCGTCCGACAGCGACTACGTCGACAATCAGGTCAACCCCGATATCACGGTTATCGGCTGACCGACGCGTATCGTCCTGCCCGCACGGCACCGGCGACGTGTGGGCCGGCCGGGAACTCACCAGTCGACCGGCAGCGGCCCCGGGTCGACGTGGTCGCCGACGAGCGAGCCAGCCCGTTCGTAGGGGTCAGGTCGGTCCGCGTCGTCCGCGCGCTGCCGTTCCACACCGGACGCCTCGAACGTATTTTTCACGAAGGCATCTCTCGCGGCGCGGTTCGTAAAGAGGTCGTGCAGATACGTCCCCAGAACGGTGTCCGTCGCGGCACCGGCCCCACCGACGGGACGGGCGACGTCGTCGGTCGGTTCCGACTCGCCCATGTGTATCTCGTACCCCGAGACGGTACCGCTGGCACCCGAGAGCGGCCCGACGCCGTCGACGTGCCGCTCGACGTGTTCGACGGTCTTCTCCGTCGAGAACCGCGTTCGAATCGGGAGCAAGCCGACCCCGTCGACACGCGCTGCCGACCCGGTGCCTTCGAGGGACGCGTTCGTTATCTCCTCGCCGAGCATCTGATAGCCGCCACAGAGTCCGACGACCGGCCCATCGAACTCGCGAAGCCGGTCGTCGAAGCCGGCCTCGCGAAGCGCCAGCAGGTCGTCGACGGTGTTCTTGCTCCCCGGGAGTACCACGGCGTCGGCGTCGGCCAGGGAGGCCGAGGGCGGGACGTAGGCGACCCGGACGCCGGGTTCGGCGGCCAGCGGCTGGAGGTCCGTGAAGTTCGAGATGCGCGGGAGCCGCGGGACCGCGACGGTGACGCTTTCATCGTCTGGCACACCGTCGTCGTCACCCCGAACGGCCCGCTGGCCGACCGGCGGCAGGGCGACGCTGTCCTCTTCGGGGAGGCCGGGGTCGTCGTACGGGAGCACGCCCAGCACCGGAACTCCGGTGCGCTCCTCGAACGCCTCTAGCCCGGGGGCAAGCAGCGACTCGTCGCCCCGGAACTTCGTGATGACGACGCCGACGATTCGCTCGCGGACGTCGTCGGGGACGAGTTCGATAGTTCCCACGAGCGACGCGAAGACGCCGCCGCGCTCGATGTCCGCCACGAGCAGGACGTCGGCGTCGGCAAAGCGGGCCGTCTCGACGTTCGCGAGGTCGCGGTGGTGGAGGTTGATTTCGGCGATGGAGCCCGCGCCCTCGGCGACGACCACGTCGTGGTCGGCCGCGAGTCGGCCGTGGGCGGCTTCGGCGGCCCCCAGCGCGTCCGCCCAGTGTTCCTCGTAGTAGCTCCCGGCGGCGTAGTTGCCGACGGCGTCGCCGTCGACGACCAGCTGGGACTCCCCGTCGCCGCGTGGCTTGAGCAGGACGGGGTTGTGGTCAGTCGAGGGCGAGACCCTCGCCGCGCGGGCCTGGACGTACTGGGAGACGCCGATTTCGCCGCCGGGGGTCGCGCGGGCGTTGTTGCTCATGTTCTGGGCCTTGAACGGCGCGACCGAGACGCCGCGGTCGGCAAGCAGTCGGCAGAGCCCAGCCGCTACCGTGCTCTTGCCAACGTGAGAGGCCGTGCCGGCGACCAGTATCGTCTCGGCCATCGACCGGGTCTGGGAGCGCCGGCGACATAGGTCGTTCGACAGGGGACTTTTCTCGGTGGGCCGCCTGGCTGGCGTATGAACGAGGAGCGTCTGCGGGACCTGCACGACCACCTGGCGGCGACCGCCGAGCGCCCGGTCGAACGCACCGCGAGCCGGTGGCTCGGCGAGGCCGAGGCCATCGCCGACGATATCGCCCACGGCGAGATGGACGCGTCAGTCCGACGGGAGCGACTGGGAAAGGTCGAGCATTTGCTCGATAACGTCGACGGGACCGGCGACGACGACGCAGACGAACACATCGCGGCCGCCGAGGCGATTCTCGACGAGCTGCTCACAGACAGTTGACTGACTGACAGCCACGAACCGACGATATCGGCGCTCTACCTACCCAGTTCGAGAGATGTGGTTGTTAAACCATTATAGGTTTAACCAGTGTTTATAAACCATCATAGGTTTATTCGTAAAGCATGAACGGGCGCCGGTGCGTCGTCGTCGGCGAGATGCTAGACCCCCAGGCGGTCGAGGACAGAGAAGCGTTGCGAACGTCGCTCGAGGCGGGTATCGAGCGGGCGAACGAGGCGCTGCGTGAGCGGCTCGTCGCGCCGTTTTCGGTGTTGCGAGGAGTCGAAGCGGTAGGCGGCGTCCTCACCAGCCCCGAGCGGTCCTACCGGGCACTGCGGGAAATCACCGAAACGGTCCTCCCGGTCGAGATGCGCTTTGCGGTCGTCCACGGGGGGATAGACGTGGGGCTGGCGACCGAGGCGGTCTCGCGGATGGACGGCCCCGCGTTCCAGAAGGCCGACAGGCTCCTGGCGGAGCTTGAAAGCGACGGACGGGCGGTCGCGTTCGCGGACCCCGACGTCGAGCCGTGGATTCGGACGATGCTCGCAGACCAGATACAGTTGCTCCAGACGCTGAAACGAGCGTGGACGGCCCATCAGGCCGAGCTGGTGCGGGCGTACCGGCGCGAGGAGCGTATGCAGGCGATAGCCGACGAGCGGGACGTGTCGGTCCAGACGGTGTCCCAGACGCTCGCCCGGGCGAACGCAAAGCAGATTATGGCCGTGGAGTCGAACCTCGAGACCGCGCTGTCGGCGGTGTGGGGCTGGTCGCCGTAGCTGTCAGAACTCCGTCCCCTTCCGTGCCGGGTGACCCGCGTCGAGTGGATGTTTCACCTTGCCGACTTCCGTCACGAGGTCGGCGTGGTCGAAGACGTACTCCGGCGGTTCGTGGCCGCCGGTGAGGACGAGTTCGACGTCGTCTGGTCTCGCCTCGATGAGCTCGACCACGTCCGCGGGGTCGATGAGGTCCCGGTTGGCGGCGTACAGTATCTCGTCGATGACGAGCATATTCACGCCGTCCTCGGGCGGCCCGTCGGCGTCGAGCGGGTCGGTGAGGTCCACGTTGCCGCTGGCGGCGAGAATCTCGTGGGCGCGTTCGAGTGCGCCCTTCGCGCGGGCCGCGTGTTCGTCGTCGTCGCTGCCGTCCATGAAGCCGTGCCAGCCGTAGTGACCGGCGTTCTCGTAGGAAAAGCCCGGCAGCGCCGCGATGGCGTTGTACTCGCCGCGGACGTCTTCGACCGTCCCGGTGCCGCCTTTCATGAACTGGAGCAGGTGGACGCGGTAGCCGTGGCCGACCGCGCGGGTCGCCATCCCCAGGGCCGCCGTGGTCTTGCCTTTCCCGTCGCCCCACCAGACCTGAACCAGGCCGAACTCCTCGGGCGCGCTGGGCTCGATGGGTTCGGCCGTCGGGCCGGCAGTGTTGTCGCTCATACAGGGTGGTTAGGGGGGACGAACATCGGTTTGCCGGTCGGTGACGACGCCGTACTCGGCGTCCGCGACCGCGGGCGGCCCGTCGTCGTACCGGGCGTCGAGACTCGCCAGCACGGCGTCGCGCACGCAGGCTCGCGCGGCCGCACCCACGTCCGTCGCGCTGCCCGCGAACTCGGCCGGGGCAGCGCTCGGGTCGGCACCGACCAGCACGGCGTCAGAGGTGGTCCCCGGCACGTCGGCGACCGCGAGCAGCGTCGCCGCCTTCGCTTCGACGACGGTCCCGAGCAGGGTCGCGAGGGTGCCGTCGGAAAGGGACCGGGCGACGCCCACGACGAGGTTGACCGTGCCGGGCCGCCAGGGCTCGGTGTCGTCGCGCTCGTGCTCGTCGACACCATCGGCTGTCGCGCCGTCGCCCTCGACCGGCAACACCGCCGGGTTCGAGAGCCCCGCCGTCGCCAGCACCGTCACCGGGCCGCTCGTGGCGACGCGGGCGTGGCACATCTCGACCCCCGTCAACAGCGTCGGCCCGACCGGGAAGCCGACCTCGGCGAGCCGTTCCTCGCGATAGGCATCGAGGTCGGTGCGGGCGAACCCGGTCGGGACGGAGACGTTGTAGACCGCGTCCGACTCGCAGTAGCCCCCGTCCCACGCCGTCGAGAGCCAGCGCGCCCCCTCCTGGCGGACCTGCGCGATGCCGTCCCGGCGGGTCGTCTCAAACATCCAGCGTCTCCAGCAACCGGTCGTTTTCGGCCGGGAGCCGGACGGCGACGCGGACGTGGTTGTCCAGGCGACGGAACGTGCGGGCGTCCCGAAGCGCGATACCAGCGTCACGGGCGGTCGCGAGCAGGTCGTCGACCCCGCGGTCCCCGGTGTCGAACGAGAGGAAGGGGGCGTCGGAGGGGAACACGTCGAAGCGACGGGCGAGTCGCTCGCGCATCCGTTCGCGCTCGTGGGCCACCCGGTCGCGCGTCTCGGCGACGAACTCGTCGGCCCGGTAGCAATGCCGGCCGATAGCTGCGGCCGCCGCGCTCATCGACCAGGCCCGCCGGGCGGTCGTGAGCCGGTCGAGCGCCCCGCCGGCCCCGACGGCGAATCCCATCCGGACCCCAGGGAGCCCGAACAGCTTGGTGAGCGAGCGGGCGACGACCACCCCCTCGCGGCCCGCGAGCGACGGCTCGTCGGTGAAGCCCAGGAAGGCCTCGTCGACGAGCAGCGTCGTCCCGGCCTCGCGACAGCGGTCAGCGAAGGACCGGAGCGCGTCGGCGTCGTAGCACTCCCCGGTCGGATTGTTGGGGTTGCAGACGACGGCCATGGCGTGGCCGGCGGGGTCCGTGTCGAGAATCGCGTCGTGGCCGACGAAAGTCGGCTCGGCGCCCTGCAGGCGCACTTCGCGGGCGTACTCGCCGAAGCTCGGCGCCGGGAGCAGCACCGACTCGCCCGCGCTGACGGTCGTCTGAATCGACAGCCGGATGGCTTCCAGCCCGCCTGCAGTGGGGACGACCTGGCCCGGGTCACAGCCGACGAACTCGGCCGCCGCCGCGCGAAAGTCGGGGTAGCCGTCGTCGGGGTAGGAGCGGGCGGTGTCGAACGACGCTTCGAACACCTCGCGCGTGCCCGGCGGGACCCGCGGGTTCGTGTTCGCGCTGAAATCGAGCACGTCGGGGTCGTCGCTGCTGCCGTGTGGGACACGTCCGTCGGTCCCGATGTGTGACTCGCCCTCGCCGGCGGCGCGCAGCGCCGCGACACTGTGGGGGTCCATGGGAACGACGACGGTGAGCAGTGGGGAGAAACTTTCTGTAGCTGTCTGGTCCCGAAGCATGGATGCGAACAGCCAGAAAGCCCCGGCCCGCTACACTCGGGGGGTTTGCTGCGCCCTTCCTTCGCTCACTTCGCTCGCTCAGTCCAGTGCTTACGTCACCCACCTTCGTGTAGCGGGCCGCCCCTTTCAGTCCCACCCGGCCGGCTGGCCAACTGGCTACGGGCGGGACTGAAAGGGGCGACCGTCTCCGGAAGACGGCTGACGCAAGCACGCGAAGCGCGCGCGGTTCGAAGGGCGCGCAGCGCCTTTCGTTCATCACGAGAGAGCGCAGCTCTCTCGGACGACAGCGAAGCCCTCGACCGGAGACAGTCGGGGCTTTCTGGCTGTTTGTGGTCTAACGAGCAGCAGCGTCTAGCGGGACTTTCTGGCTGGGAGAATCGGTACGGAGTAGAAAATAGCTCACAACAGTTCCTCGGCGACCCGAGCGTCGGCGAGCGTGTTCACGTTGACCGCGACCCGGACGTCCTCGATGAGCCAGGCGTCGTCGCCCGCGTCGCCGACGACGTTCACGCCGGTCGGCGCGACCTCGCGGCCCTCGCGCTCGAAGGTGGTGTCGTCGCTGACACCCAGCTCGCGCTTGCGGGCGGCGGGGACCAGCACCGACAGCGACCCGCCCTCGTGGGCATCCAGCACGCGGTCGAGTATCGCGCCGTCGAGCAGCGGGAGGTCGGCGGCGACGGTGAGCACGGGCGTCGACACGCGCTCGTCGGAAAGGGCCGCGTCGAGGTCCGCGACGTACCCCTCGCCGGGCGTCTCGATGCAGGGGGCGTCGAGGTGGGCACGCGTCTCGGGCGCCGCGGGCGACGTGACTGCGTAGGCCCTCTCGATCCGGCTCTCTTCGAGCGCTCCGAACACGCGGTCGACCATCGGAACCGTCCCGACCCGAAACAGGGGCTTCTCGACGGGGGTATCGAGCCGGGTTCCGCGGCCGCCACACATCACCAGAGCATCCATGCGGACCCTCCCAGAAGGTGCCAGGTGGCGACCGCGCTATGCAGCGCGGCGACGCGGGCGAATTCGTTTGTCGCGCCGAAGACGTCGCCGCCGACGCCGCCGAGCCTGTGTCGGGCCCACCGACAGACCAGCAGCGCCACGACGAGCGCGGTAAAGAGGGCGACGGCGGTGGCCGGCGGGGCGACGACGGCTATCGGCACGACGGCCGCGAGCGCGACCAGCAAGTCGGCCGGGCCGTTGCCGTCGAGCATCGTCGAGCCAAACCCCTCGTGACTCGGGGCACCCAGGCAGGCGAGCGTCGCCATGGCGGCTTTCGCGCCGACCTCGCTCGCGACGACGGCGGCGACGGCGACGCGAGCCGGCAGAGTCGCCACCGCCAGCAGGCCGAGCGCGAGCCCGACGAGGACGGTCCCGAGCGCCAGCACCGCTCCGACGCCGACCGTCGTATCGCGCATCACCTCGCGGCGCTCTTCGGGGGTGCCGTGGACCGCCGCGGCGTCGCCGAGGTCGGCCAGCCCGTCGGCGTGGTTGACGCCGGTGACCGCGACCAGGGCCGCGAGCGCCGCCGCGGCGACGACCGGGCCGGGAAGCCGGCCGACAGCCAGGAACGGAAGCGCCACCAGCCCACCGACGACGTAGCCCGCAAGCGGGAACGCCGCCGGCGTCGCGGTGAAGGCCGCCCACGCGTCCTCGTCGTGGCCGACGGGGAGCCTGGAGAGAAAGCCCAGCGCGCCACGCAGCGCATTCAGAACCACGCTGTCACCTCCCAGAGCGCGGCCAGCGCCAGCCCCGCGAGCGCGTAGCTGCAGACGCCGGCGACCCCGACCGCGCGGACGCCGCGCCGCGACGCCGCCACGTCCGGCAGGCCGGCCTCGGGGTTGAGGACGTACACGCCCGGCTTCTCCAGGCGCACGTCCAGCCCGGCGGCGGCGACGCCCATCGGCCAGCCGGAGTTCGGCGAGGGGACGCCGTCGAGCCACCGTCGCGTGCGCACGAGCGAGCGTGGGTCCGCGAACGCGATCGCGAGTTCGAGCGCGCTCAGGCGGGCCGGGAGCCACATCACCGCGTCGTCGAGCACGGCGGCGGGCGTACCGACCCGCTTCGTGCGGTAGCCCAGCATCGAGTCCAGCGTGTTGACGGCCTTGACCCACGCAGCCGCGGCGGCCGCCGCCGGAAGCGGGGTCACGCCAGCGAGCGCGGCGACCACCGCGGCGAGGACGAACGCCGACAGCGGCGCGACCAGTCCGTCGGCCAGGTTCTCGGCGGCGCTCTCGACGGCCGCGCTGCGGAGCTGTCCCGGCGAGAGCGCGCTCGCGTCCCGTCCGGCGAGCGCGAGTAGCCCGTCGCGGGCCGCCTCGATATCGCTGTCAGAGTCGCCGATGACCGACCCGGCCGCCCCTAGCAGCCGCCGGAGGCTCGTCGAGAGGAACAGGCCCAGCCCGGCGAGGGCGGCCGCGGCCAGCGGCGAGCGGGTCCCGACGACAGCGACGACCGTCGCGACCGGGACGGCGGCCGCAAGCGGGAGCACGAGCGCGCCGACGGTACCGACCGCGAGCGGGTGTCGCCACTCGCGGTCCAGCGGTGCGACCAGCCGACCGAACCAGGCGACGGGGTGGTACCGGGTCGGCGGTTCGCCGACGAGCGCCTCAAGCCCACCCGCGACGAGCATCGCGACGACCGGCATCACAGCCGACCCTCCCGGAGCCGCGTCGCGACGGTCGAAAGCGATGTGTCGGCCAGCAGGACCGACCGCGCGCCGGCCCGCTCCGCGCCGCCGTCGGTGCGAGCGTCGTCGCCGACGTGGACCAGCGCGGAGAGGGGGACCTCGAGCGCGTCGGCCGTGGCCTCGAAGATTCGCGGATGGGGCTTGCGCCAGCCCACGTCTACGCTCGCCACGACAGCGTCGAGCGAGTCGCCTGCGAGCTCGGTGCGTTCGAGCGTTCGCTCGACCAGCCCGGGAACGCTGCAGTTCGAGCAGAGGGCGACCTGACCGTTGTCGGCCGCCGCAGCGAGCGCGTCGCGAGCGCCCTCGCGTCGGGACACCGGCCCGTCGAAGGCGGCCAGGACGGCCTCGCAAGCGGTCGCCGCCGTGACCTCGACGCCGCGGCTGGCCAGGGCGAGCCGGACGTGTTCGTCGAGGGGGGCCTCCCGGCCGCGGTCGTACTCGCGGTGGGCCGACCGATAGGCGGCCTCCCAGTCGCCGGGCACGGAGACACCGCGCTCGGCGAGGCTGTCGGCGACGGCCTCGGCGGGCTGGTCGGGCCGGTCGGTGGTGACGAGGGTCCCGAACAGGTCGAACGAAACTACCACGTCCGTGTGGTTACTGCAATCGCACTTGAACTGTGCGGTCAGCGCGGCCCGTGGCCGACGGCGTCATACGCACGTCTTCCACCAGTACTGATTCTGATAGTAATATCAGCTATTTCTATCAGAACCCTTATATTCTGGATAGCGTTTACAGTTAGATACCATATATTAATCGGTAGACTGAGACGGTATGAGACTATACATTCGTTCGACAGGTCACCCCTTCGGAATCTCATCGAACACACAGAAATAATCATTTGTATACCGATATATTCCGGCAGTGCGTGGTCGTCACATCCCGTCAGCACTGTCGGCAGCGCTGGCCACCCGGTGTGTGAGTGTGTGCAAAAATGGGCGAAAGCCCGATAGCGAAGCGGACGTGCCAGTGTGGACGCCGACGGTTACTCGACCCATTTGGCGCGGCGGATATCGTACCCGCCACAGTCCGGACAGGAGTGGTGCTGGAGGTCGAACGACGCATCGCATGCTAGACAGATGTACGGGCGTCCCGTGGGCTCCCCGAGGTGGGAAACGCTGCGTGCTTTGTCAAAGACTCCCATCGACGACCACATCGAGTAATCGGCCCATACTACCAAAAAGAGCGCTGATAGTTCACGTTATTTTATCCGACGCCGTCTTGCGGTTTGTCCGAGGAGTGTGATACGAGCGGTCGGCCGGTTGTGTCGAGCACCGGAGCCGCCAGTGGCGGCGTGAGAGCCACTGACCGGTGACCGGAAGACTGGGTCCGTAACAGACCGGTTTCGATGTCAGACAGCAGTCAGTTAGGCTGGCAGTACGGCGCGGCGACCACCCATCGACGATTCCGGACGCCGCCTGTGTCAGCGAACGGGACACATACTAATATCGGTTTTTAGCGAGTCCAACATACGACCGAACGGCATGGCCGAGGCACTCATTCCGACGGGACACGAGGCACAGAGCTACGTCTGTCTCCGCTCGCTATCCGGCCACGGTGTCGGTTCGATAATCGCATCTGAGAAACCGAAGGTCCCGGCGGCGAGGTCACGCTACTGCTCGGCGTCGGTCCGCGTCGCGGACCCTCGCGAAGACCTGCTGGCGTACCGCGACGACCTGCTCGCGGTCGCCCGCCGACCGACAGTCGAGACGGTGATTCCGATACGACCGGAAGACAGCTACGTCCTCTCGCGGTACCGCGAGCAGTTCGAGTCGGTGACAAACGTCGTCGTCCCGACGTTCGAACAGCTCCGGGCCGTCATCGATAGACAGCGCCTCAGCGAGGTCGCGGCGACTGCCGGCGTCCCGGCCCCCCGGACGACGAGACTCGATGCCGTCGACGACTGGACGCCCCAGCAACTCGTCAAGTCACGATACAACGTGCTCGCGGAGGGCGTACTGCCGGAGATGGACGCCTCGGAGATAGCGGTCGAAAAGTCGCTGACCCATCTCGACGCTGGTGAGCAGCCCGACCGGCGGGCGCTTCGAGCGGCGATGGGACACGAGCCAATCGTTCAGGAGTACGTCCCGTCGGACGCTGAGTATCTGGTCGGCGCGCTGTACGCCCACGGCGACCCACTGGCGCTCTTTCAGCACCGGCAGGTCCGTGGCGACAGCTACACCGGCGGCGGCGGTGTCTACCGAAAATCCGTGGCCATCCCTGAACTGGAAGCGGTCGCACGCGACCTGCTCGGCGAACTCGACTGGCACGGCCTGGCCTGTATCGAGTACATGCGCCACGAGGAGACAGGCGAGTTCGTCCTGACGGAAATCAACCCCCGGATGTGGCAATCGCTCCCGTCGGCGGTCAGGGCCGGCGCCGACTTTCCGGGCTATTACTGGCTCGCGGCGACCGACCGACGCGAGGCCATCAGCTGTGACTACGACATCGGTGTGGGCACGCATCTGCTACACGGCGAGCTGGGCCACCTGCTGAGCATCATCCGGGAGGACTCCCCGCTCGTGGCGAAACCGTCGGTCGCGAAGCGGGCCACGGAAATCGTCGCGTCCTGTCTGGGCGACCCGAACTTCGACTACCTCGCGATGGACGACCCACGACCGTTTCTCCGGGGCGTCCTGAACAAGGTCTCGAATTGACTGCCCCGAGTATGAACACTGTGAGACGTGCTCGTTTCACTGTGCGCGACTGCCGAGCGCAAATCGCTCCGGGATGGAATACACACGCGGCGCTCGTAGGTGAGCGTCGCGAGAAGTCCGCCCTCCCCGATTTGAACAGATGAGAGACGTTCCCGCTCGCTTCGCTCGCGGGCGTGCGACTCTCGTGTTCAAATCGGCTCGGTTGGCCTTCCGAAACTCGCCGGGTTCGCTTCGCTCACCGGTCGAGTTCACGAGAAGTCCGCCCTCCCCGATTTGAACGAAGGAAGACGATCGGCCTCGCTTCGCTCGGCCGCTGCGACTTCCAAGCTCAAATCGGCTCGGCCGGATGCACTCCGTTCATCCGCCCTCCCCGATTTGAACGGGGGACAAGTCGATCTACAGTCGACTGCTCTACCAGTCTGAGCTAAGGGCGGTCTGCAATCGAAAATAGCCCGTGGTCGAGACTTAAGGATTGTTATTCGCGAAGGGTACGCGGTCCCGTAACATATGCACATTCGCACACAATATGTAAATCAGAGGTAAGCGTAGGGAGGGGTGTGCTTGGAGACTGTGACTACTGTGGTGACCCGCTGAGACAACCTGTATGACGAGTCGGATGAGCAAGATAACGTTCCGCGCTGACGACGACCTCGTCGACCGCCTCGAGGAGTTCGACGCCTCGAAGAGCCAGGTCATGCGCGAGGCACTCCGTGCGTATCTCGACAGCGAGACCGAGACGCCGTCGGACGCGGACGAGGCAGTCACCGACACCGAGAGCATCGACGCGCTCATCGCCGACCGCGTCGACGCGCTCATCGCCGACCGGCTGGAGGCGCCAACACCGGCCCATCAGCCACAGGACGTGAATGTAAACATCACGCTCGACGCCGATAGCGGGACTGTAACCGAGGAACGGGCCGACAGCAGACGAGCGTCAGACACGGATGCCGACACTGCGACGACAGGTGTATCACACGACCGCGAGGGGCGTAAGACAGCACCCGAGAGCCGTGAAAACGCGGAGCCCAGCGGGCAGTCCACCTGTGCCCAGTGTGGCGAGAACCTGGCGTCCTCGCACGTTTACTGTCCGAACTGCGGGGAGAAAGCCTCCCGACGCGTGTTCTGTGACTGCGGTGACGAGCTCCGGTCGGACTGGGGTTTCTGCCCCGGCTGCGGGCGACGGACCCCCGCTGCGGACGTGCTCGAACAGTCCAGAAGTGGCGCAAACAGGGAGTAGGAGCGCCTTAACACCGTAAACGCGAGTTTGTCATACACTCGGCGGAACTTTTATTATCCTATAGTCTGTGGTACATCGTGCGTAAGACGGTCGTCTTACACAGCCGGGGTCGCGGTGGCATACCCGCCGCCGTCGGTCGATTTCGCTGTGTATAACAGACGGGCGGGCCGTAAACACGGTCCGTTTGGATCGTCTTACCCAAAGGGAAACAACCATGGAGCGTGTGACACTACGGATTCCGAAGCAGCAGATAGAAGAGGTCGAACAGATGGTCGATACGGGGGAATACCCCAACCGGAGTGAGGCTATCCGGTCGGCCGTCCGGGAGATGCTGTCCGAGCAAGAGGGCTCGGAACGTGCCTCCGAGAAAGACAAACGAACGTGGGCGAGGGTGTAACGATGCAGGACATCGTCAACGAAGCCCTCGAACGCGACGAGCAGGAACAGCAGAAGCTGTCCGACGAAGACGTCGACGGGTTCGGTGACCCACGCATCGTCATCGTCGGCTGCGGTGGCGCCGGCAACAACACCGTCAACCGGCTCTACAACATCGGCGTCGAGGGCGCCGACACCGTGGCCATCAACACGGACAA
>SDGW01000157.1_pt1 | contig 28622 bp, 20 predicted proteins | sample 2873831 | NCBI WGS metagenome assembly SDGW01 (sample SAMN08132700, study PRJNA421101) | hypersaline lake metagenome | isolation source: celular fraction 0.22 microns magnesium sulfate-rich crust from ephemeral... | place: Spain: Penahueca Lagoon, Toledo | collected 2011-07 | reverse complement strand
TGCTCGGCGCCCCACAGCTCCTTCGCCCGCTCGATGGCGATCTCCTCGACCTCGTCGGCGTACTCGCAGCCGCCGTAGTACCGCTCGCCGGGGTACCCCTCGGCGTACTTGTTGGTCAGCTCGGACGATTGGGCCTCCATCACGGCCTCGCTGACGTGGTTCTCGCTGGCGATCATCGCCAGCGTGTCGTTCTGGCGGGCGCGTTCGCTCTCGAGCGCGTCGGCAACCGCGGGATCGCCCTCGCGGACAGTGTCGTACGACATGGTTCAGGCGTCGACCCGGACGGTGAATAATCTACCTCCACGTCAGACCGAAACAGTACGTGTCAGATGACGTATTGGACGTGAACGGACCGTGTCATCCCGCCGTTAGCTGGCGGCCTACGGTGGGCGGAATACACGACTCGCCAGGACTCGGGTAGCAGGTCGAAGAAGCGGACGCGTCGTCCGAACGGACGCTATTCGTCCAGTCGCTCTCGTCGCCAGGACTCGGTGTCGGGTGTCTGGTTGAACGTGTAGATGTGGAGGCCGCGGATGTCGTAGTAGTCGTCGTCAGCGTACGGCGCGAGACCGTTGACGAGGTCGTCGGGCTTGTACGTGCCTCTGGATCCGACGAGCTGCCGGACGAACCCGAAGACGCCGGTCGTCTTCTTGAGGAACTTGATCGAGTCGCCGACCCCGACCTTCTTCGAGATGTTCATCAGCCGCTTGTAGTTCATCACTCCGGGGATGCCGATCTCGACCGGGAGGTCGACGTCCCGCTGATCGCGTATCCTCTCGATCCACTCGAGGACCTCGTCGGGGTCGTAGCACAGCTGTGTGACGATGTAGGTGGCGTAGGGCGCCTTGTTCAGCATCGCTTCCCCGAGGGTCTCGTCGTCGATGAACTCGTGGCCTTCCGGGTAGCCGGTGATCCCGACGTCGTCGAACGAGTAGCCGAGGTCATCGAGAGCCACGAGGAGGTCGTACGCCGACTCGAACTCGCCCTCCGGTTCGTCGAGGTCGCCGCCAGGGACGAAGATGTCGGTGACGCCGGCGTCGGTGAGCCGCTGGGCTATCTCCTCGAGGTGGTCCTCGTCGCGGACGTATCGGGCCGCGATGTGGGGACTGACCTCGTACCCGTCCGCCATGGCCTGCTCGGTCTTCTCCACGGTCCTGTCGACCCCGAGCTGCGGAGAGGTCGTGATCGCGATGGTCGCGTCGTCCGGCAGGTGCTCGACTTCGTCGTCGAAGCTGTCGAACGGCATCAGCTCGTAGCGAGCGTCGCTCAACAGATCGGCGACCCCGTCTGGTTGCGAAGTGGACCGTATTCCGAGTGACATTACCTCCCTATTTACGTCGGAACCACTTCCCTATGCGGGTGTGCAATTAAACATTCTTATTAACCGTGACCCATCCAACGCGTCGTCCGCGACCGACCGAGAGGAGCGCCCGGTCCGGTATACTATCGAGGTGGGGGAGTGAAGCGACGGCGTGCGTGTCCCGCTCAGGCACCGGCTGCACCCTCCCTGATACGGGTAGCGACGAGTTCGTAGGACGGTGGCTCTTCCGGATTCTGCGATACCCGTCGCATGACGAGGTCGAGGAGGTTCAACTGGCGCAGGAGATCCTGTGCCTCGGACCGCCCGAGGTCGAGCTCCTGCTGGAATTCGTACAGCGTCATCGAATCGACGACGGCGTCGACGACGTCGTCTATCTGGAGGCCGTCCGGGAGACCGATCCCGTCGGTGACGATCTGTTTGTCGGACACGTTGTCGACGGTCGAGTTCTCGACGGGCGTGGTGTCGGGGGACACGTCCGTCCTCTCCTCGGACTCGTCGGGAGGGGACACTTCGGGCTCGTCCGTGGTGGACGCCCCGTTCCCGTTGTCGTCGACCGGTTCGCTCGCGCCCCGATCGGTCTCGGCGTCCGTGTCGTACGACGTGGGCTCGTGGATTCCCGCGTCGATCATGTATCGGCGGACGGTCTCGGAGGCCACGTCCATCTCGATGCGTTCGGCCATCTCGTCGAAGGTACCGAACGCGTCGTAGAGGCACTGCAGGTACTCGGTGTCCTCGTACGGGGGGAGGGCCTCGTTCCGTGCGGCAGCGAGCTCCGTGGTCACTTCGTCGCTGTCGTCCGCGTTTGACTCGCAGGATTCGGTGGCGTGACCGGAGTCGTCGGACTCAGTGCACCGCGTCGTTTCCGCGGCTCCGTCGGCCCCGGACGCCGCGTCGAACTCGTCGACGTCGTCCGTCACGGCTCTGTCGGTGTTCGCTCCCAGATCGACAGCGATCTCGACCCTCGCGAACACCGTCCCGTCAGTGACCCACGCGGCTTCCTCCGTTACTGACATCGCTTCGGCGTCGTCGAGGTCTGGCGCTGCTGCCGGTGACGGGAACGTAACCTGCAACGTACCGTCGTCGTCGACGAACGCCGACTGCGGCTCGACGGCTCCACCGCTCTCGTCGGTCGGATAGAGAGGGAGAGAGACATCCACGGTCGCGACTAGGCTGTCCCCGTCGCCGTTCCCGCAGGTCGTCACGCCGACCAGGTCGACTGCCCTTCCCTCCGACTCGTATTGCCTGAGTGCCCGGGTTATCATCTCGAACGATTCTGAGGGTTCCATGAATTGGTCGAACTATGATACTCTATGCCACATAACGTTGGATGAGTAATAGTTAACCCATTCAAATAGGTCCGTCCACATCGCCGGCATCGTCCGCTCTGGGTGCCGCGATGCCGGCGACTCGCTCGCCGGCGACGACCGTCGCTCCCGGCCGGAGGGTGTAGGTGACGCCGTCCTCCTCGGCGACGACTGACTGTAGCGACTCGAACGTCGCGGGCGAGTAGACCGTCCCGATCTCCGTCCCTCGCGTCACGTACTCCCCGACCTGTACGTCGGCTGCCAGTTCGAAGAGTCCGGACTGTTCGGCCACCACGCTCGTTCCCTCGTCGACGAGGAGTCGCTGCGGCGGGTCGGTACGCGAATCGTCCGGGAGGACGTCGAGCTCACCGAGCACGTTCACGACGCCGTCGAGGCCGGCACGGACCGCCGCTCGATCGACCCGACGGCTGTTCGAGAGCTCGGGCGTGATCGCGGGAATACCGGCCCTGGAGGCCGCGATCCGCAGCTTGCCAGCGAAGTCGTCCTGCTCGGCCTCGTCGGTCTGGTCCGCGAGGAGCACTTCGGAGCCGAACGCCTCTGCGAGCGCTCGGGCGTCGTCGTCGTCCTCCCTGAACCGGACGTGTTCCAGCGTCTCGGCCGTTCCGGTGTGCAGGTCGACGACCGCGTCGGCCGGCTCGACGAGTTCCCACAGCCTGTCCGCCATCTGCTCTTGGAGCGTCCCCTCGTCGTCTCCCGGCCAGACGCGGTTCAGGTTCGGGTTGATCACGTCCAGCGCCGAGGGCGCCATGTACGACCGGTGATCGAACGCGAGGGGATTGACGATCGGAACGACGACGACAGTTCCCGCCACCTCCGCCTGGCAGAGCCGCTCGTGGAGCCGACGGAGCGTCGCCGGTCCATTGAGCTCGATGCCGTGCTGGGCCGCCTGTACGTACACCGTCGGTCCGGGGCCGCCCTCGTACCGGTGGACCGTTACGGTGACGTCGTTCCCCGACGGGAGTCGGGCGATCCGGTACTCGTCCATCGCGTACTCCACGGGTTCGTAATCCATATCGCATCACCCTCGGGCCGTGATAATAATGTATGCCTCGCTCACGGGTTCTGAGACGAAGTGCCGAACGACGAACGCAGGTAACTGCGACAGTAGATCCGTCTGGCCACTGTCGTGGACACTCTGTTCTCCCTCGCCGCGATCGGCTTGGGCGGCGCCGCTTCGGACTAGCCGTCGACGTCTGCGACGACGTACGAACCGAAGTCGTCGACGGTTCCGACAGGCGGTGCGCCGATAGCCAGCCAGACGTGAGTCTCTTCGTCTGTCTCGTTGAGGAGGTTCCTGACCGCGTCCTCTTGGACGCGCACGACGCCTTCCTCGGGGACGTCGTGTACCTCGCCCCCGATCGATATCTGTCCGTTCGTCATCGCGACGAACACCTCTTCCTGTCCGTCGTGGGTATGCCGGGTCGTCACCTCACCGGGTTCGACGATCACCTGGTTCACTCGCATCTCCCTACAGCCGAGTTCCTCTGTTAACTTCCTGACGGAAGTTTCACAGGTATCGAACTGTTCTTCCGGGACTGTCTCCGGTTCGACGATGGCGAACTGGCCCATGGTATCTGATCGATATGTGGCTGAACGAATAATTCTTCTGACGGTCCTGACTGATCGGGCCCGGACAGGACCTCCCTGTCTGGCCGACGGTGCGTGGCCAAGTAACCGGACTCGGCGTCAATCCGGATTTTTTACTCCTCGGGGGGAGAGCACCTGACTATGCACCTCGAACGTGAATCGTGGACGGACGTGGACGACGTGGACACCGACCTCGCACTCCTCCCTGTGGGAAGCACGGAACAGCACGGACCGCACGCACCGCTCGGAACCGACACGCTGAACGCTCGGACGGTCGCCGACGCCGCCGCCGACCGATACGACGAACCGGTCGTCGTCGCGCCGGCCGTACCGGTGGGGGTCGCGGAGGAACACCGGGAGTTCACGGGGACGCTCTGGGTCCCGGAACCGACGTTCCGGTCCTACGTCGGCGACGTCGTCCGGAGCCTCGCGAGTCACGGGTGGGATCGCGTGGTGCTCGTCAACGGGCACGGCGGGAACGTCGCTGCCCTTCGGGAGGTCGCCGGACGGCTCACGCGAGACGATACGGCGTACACGGTCCCGTTCACGTGGTTCGAGGCCGTCGGCGATCACGGCGCTGACATGGGCCACGGGGGACCGATCGAGACGTCGCTGCTGCAACACTCACATCCCGATACCGTCCACGACGATCGGTTGGCCGACGCGGGCGAGAACGGAAGCGACCACTGGGGCGACTGGCAGAGCGGCGTCAACCTCGCCTTCGACTCCCCGGAATTCACTGATAACGGCGTCGTCGGTGACCCGAGGGACGGGAGTGCCGAGCGCGGCGAGGAACTCCTGGAGCTGGCGACCGACGCTCTGGCCGATCTGCTTGATGCCGTAGCAGAGCGAGAGACGTAGCTGGGTGGCGGAGCCGGCAGTGACACACCAGCCGCTCGAGTCTCGACTGCCGGGAGCAATCAGTAGCGACCGCTGCGATTTTCAAATAGTAATATCTGTTATAGGAATTGACTCTGTCCGCACTCCCGTCGGATCAGGTACAGGCTTCTACACCGCCTATGTAGTGTAGTTCGATGCCGTTGACGGCAGGTTCGTCTAACTGATTCCCGCCACCCGCGAACGACGCCACGGCCGCGTGGGGACGAGACTACCCCGGTTAGCGCTCGCTGCACCGCTTCGCCTTCCCTGGTTCACTACTCCGGGAACAGGAATCGAATCCGGGGAGTGTCTCGAGGGTTATCGCTGTTCGGACCGCGCGCGAGTAGTACCCGCTCCTCGTTCCTTCGGCACCATTATATAACGAGGGTACTGCTGTTATTTGTATCGGGATATAAACCAACCACTCAACCTATTATGGCCGATCCATCTTCAGTCTTTCGGCGGATGGGACGTGCCTCTCAGATCGGATACGGTCTGGGCTCGTGACGCTCTCCTCCCCGTTCGGATCCCCCGTCGCTACTGGTCGTATCCACGGTTCTGTCGTCCGAGTGGTTCCGTCTCGCGACGAGCAGTCGTCGCCCGACCGATCGGCTGCGTCCCGTGCCTCTTTCACGCCGTTCGACGCCCGAACAGCGGGTGTCGGTCCAGGGACCGGTGCACCGCGCAGCTCCGCTCAGACCGGACTGAGGTGGTCGTCCTGCGGTTCCCAGAGTCGACCGGTCATGCGCTGCTCGTAGAGGGCGTCGAGCGTCTCACCGATCGTCAGCCCCTGCTTGCTCATCGCTGCCGCGATGATCCCGAGGGGAACGCCGTCGTCGAAGTGCTCGTCGAGCGCCTCGAGGACCTCGACGACGTCTCCCGAGTCGGGCGCTCTGGACACGGCGTGGTGGTCCGCAAAGACCCACTCGAGGTCGTTCCCGGTGAGTCGGCGCTGGCGGCGATAGCACTCGACGATCTCGTTCGGCGTCGCCACCTCGAACCGCTCGCCGGTCGCCGTACACCGCGCGATAAACGGTGCGGACTGTTGCTGACTCATCGTCCCTCGGTTCAGGCCTCGTACGCTTCCTGTGCCAGCCGGTGGAGCTTGTGGACGGTGTGCTCGTTCGGACCGAGTTGCGCCTGCGCGAGCGCGCCGGACTGCAGTCCCTCGTACTGGCGCTCGACGAGCTCGAAGTCCTCCTCCTGGAGCTGGCGACTCGTCCGTACGAACTCCTCCTCCGCTTCGGTCATGTCCGATGACCTGAAGTAGTAGTCGGCGATGAGCTGGAAGCGGCCCTCGTCGATCGGGTCGATGATGTACGTCCCGTATCCGTCGGCCGTTCCGTACATGTTGACCGTGAAGTTCGGCCAGAAGTAGTAGAACTTCGCCTCGTGTTCGTCGTGGATCCGCATCTCGTCCTCGACGTCTTCGGCGTGGTTGTAGTGGAGGACCCAGTGGTAGTCGTTGACCTCGAGCTCCGAGTCTTTCAGCTCGATGCCCGTGATCCAGTCCTGATGGTTGGCCTGGCAGTGGTCGCACTCCGAGTAATTGCCGGCGAAGGTCTTCCAGTTGCACTCGACCTCGGAGACGTACCGCGCGGCGAGTTCGTAGTCGCTCAGCGGCAGCTCCTCCAGTTCGTCTTTCATCTTGCCGGCCTGTTCGGCCAGCGGCATCGGGTCGTCGGCGAAGCTGACGAAGACGAGCGGACCGATTCGATCGGTCTCGACTTCGCTCAGCCCGTTCTCCTCTGCGTCGGGGCTACACACGTCCTGATCGTCGAGGTCGGGGTTGAGGCTCGCTTCCTCGAAACTCTTTGGCGTGCTCACCAGGTCCCCGTCGAGCTCGAAGGTCCACATGTGGTACGGGCACCGGATACGCCCCATGTTGCCGGGGTCGGTCATCGGGGTGTCTTCGACCATCTTCGAGCCGCGGTGTGGACAGACGTTGAAGAACGCGCGGACCTCGTCGCTCTCGTCGCGGACGACGATGATCTGCCTGTCGCCGATCGTCCGGGTGAAGAACTCCCCCGGTTCGGGTATCGCGTTGGCGTGGCCGGCGTAGACCCAGTACTGGCCGAAGACCTTCTCCTTCTCCATCTCGTGGACGTCTGGATCGGTGAAGTACCTCGCGGGGAGCGCGTTCGTCTCGTCGGTGATGTCCGCGCTGACCGCCTCTACCTCGTCGGTGGACGTGTTCCATCGCGTCATACACTGCATCAGTCGCCGGGTTCCACCATGGTGATTAGCCTCAGGTGACACGCCGTTTAAGTACGGTGGTCGGCGTACGCTTCGGACGCTTCTCGAAGAACGCGATCCGCCGAGACGTCCGGCGGCAATCGGGAGCGACGTGCGCCCGCGAGAGCTAATCGTCGAGGACGGTGTCCTCGATGAGGCGTCTCGTCCCGCGCCGGATCCGACCCCCCACGGCCGTCGGGCAGATCCCGAGCCGCTCGGCGAGTTCGGCCTGGGTCGTCTCGCGCGGTTCGTCGAAGTATCCGTTCCGATACGCCTCGACGAGCGCGGCTCGCTGTTCGTCGCTGATGCTCGTCCTCGAGTTGTCCGCTATCTCCTGCTGCTCGAATATCCGCTCTAGGTTGAACGCGATCCCCTCTTCGCGACAGTACTCCCACAGTTTCGCGACGGCCTGCCTGTCGGGAAGCTGGATGCGGAGACGCCATCCGGCATCACCGGCCTTCGCCTCCAGTACCAGTCCACCGAGCTCCGTGATCTTCGGGGACAACAGCTCCGTGTCGGAGAGGTGCTTGAACCGGTACAGCCGGGAGTCGTCTGACTCAGTGACCACCAGCCACTCCGCGATGGTTTCGTCCCGTTCCAGCGCCGACTCGAACTGGTCGAAGTCCCCCGTCTCGGTTCGAACGTGAAAAAAGAACATCTCCGTCTCCGGGTCCGTCATCGAATTCGCCACCACTCGAACATCTACCGGTGGCCCCTGTCTGATCGTCGGGACGAGCGCCAGCTGCTCGTGTTCGATAGAGACGACGGCGATCAAGCACATCTCTCGCTCCGGTCAGACGGCGTTTTCGTCCGGTGTGAGGGGCAGTCCGCGTACGTCTCGCACGGCGCAGAACTGCGCTGCTCGCGCCTGTGTCGGTCGGATCGTACCCTCGGTCTTGAGCGCGTCATGCGCACAACGGTCAGCATATCTGCCACGCCAATGACAGTTCGTCTGTACTATCTCGGGGATTTATCAGTCGTCTCGATGCGACCGCGGCTTCGACCTGGCCGGTTCGTGCAGCGGTACAGTGTCCGAGCCGACCGTACCGCTACGAACGGGAAAACTGTGGATCACTGCGGCGACTTGCACTACGCCGACCGGGACGGCCCGAACGGGAAGCGGGACGCCAGTTAGCCGGTACGGGCCGGGCCAGTGGAGCGGTGCACGGGCCGCTCGGGCTGTCCGGCCACGCGCGGAGTATCAGGGGCAGGCTGGAACCTGCAGTCCGACCGCTTGACACTCACACCGTCAGCGCACGGCGAGCCGTTACTCGGTTAACTCGTCCCACCGCTCGACGCCGGCTTCTGCGACCCGGCGGTCGTCAGAGACCTCGCCGCCGGAGACGCCGATCGCTCCAACGATGTCGCTGTCCCGCTCGAGCGGATAGCCGCCACCGAAAACGACGATGCGTCCTTCGTCTGTCGTCTGCAAGCCGTACAGCGAGTTCCCGGGTTCCGAGGGCTCGGCCAGCTGGTGGGTCGCCGTCTCGAGTGCGGCCGCCGTGTACGCCTTGTTCCGCGAGATCTCTACCGACGCTAGCCAGGCGCCGTCCATTCGATGCTGTGCGACGAGGTTCCCCTCGCTGTTGGCCACGGCGACGACCATCGGGTTGTCGATCGCTTCTGCCTCTGCTTCGGCCGCTTCGATGAGCTCCGTCGCTGTATCGAGGGCAATGGATTCGACCATACGCACGGCTCACATGACGAACCGCTCACAAGTATCTTCCCGTAGGCCACGCGCACACGGACGAATCGGACTTCGAACCGTGGCCGATCCGTTCCCGCCGAAACAGACCGTACACGTCTCTCCGCCGCAATCGCCGTCTCGACGGAGCCGGTGACGCTCCAGTGGTGGAGCGCGAGCGGGAACCGCTCGCTCCTGAAGGAGTCCGCGTAACCACGATATGACGGGTTTTTATCAGATCATGGATCGGACGGCGACAGGCGATAGCTATATTTGCACACCGTTGCCACGTTTCGGGCAGGTTATGGAGACGAGCAAGAGCCTGCCGACCGAGGCCGGCACTGTCATCGTCGGTGCCGGTATCGTCGGCTGCAATCTCGCGTATCAGTTGACGGAGCTGGGGAGAGACGACGTCGTCGTCGTCGACCAGGGGCCGATGCCGACCACGGGCGGGTCCTCCACGCACGCGCCGGGCATCATGTTCCAGACGGCTGAGCCGAAGGAACTCAGCCAGTTCGCGGACTACAGCCGGCGGCTGTACTCACAGCTCGAGGGGGCCGACGGCCAGCAGGCGTACAACGAGGTCGGTGGTATCGAGGTCGCCCGGAGCGAGGAGCGGATGGCCTTCCTGCAGCGCCGCGTCGAGCACGCGAAGGCATGGGGGATCCAGGACCCACAGCTCCTCTCGCCGGAGGAAGTGACGGAGCACCTCCCGCTCGTGGACGAAAGCGAGATTCTCGGCGGGTACTACTCTCCGACTGACGGGCAGGTTTCGGGCGTCGTCGCCTGCGACGCCCTGGCGCGCGAGGCGATGGAACGGGGAGCGGAGTTCGTCCCCCACACCCAGACGGAGGACGTCGACGTCTCGAACGGCGACGTGCAGGCCGTCGTCACGGAGAACGGGACGATCGAGTGCGACGAAGTGGTGATCGCGACGAATATCTGGGCCCGGCAACTGGGCGAGAAGCTCGACGTCCACCTGCCTGTGACGCCGGTCGAACACCAGTACACGATGACCGAGTCGCTCGAGGAACTGGCCGACAGCGCGGTCGACGTCACCGACCACCCGCTGTTCGAGAACTACGAGAACGTCTCCGGTGAGAAGGCCAAGCGCCTGCTCGTCGGCCCGGACCGTCCGATCCTGCGGGATCAGGACAACGCGATGTACTACCGGACGCACGGTGACGCGTACGGCATCGGCTCGTACAACCACGAGCCGATCGTCCCCGACCCGCAGGAACTGGGCGGGAACGAGCCGGACGGCGAGCAGGGCTCGGTACACGAGTTCACCGAGTACCACATGAACAACCCGACCCACCCGGACCGTCCGCACAAGGCCCCGCGACAGGCCAGCGACGAACTCCTCCCGGCGACGGAGGGCGAGGAGCTGGAGTACAAGTACAACGGGATGTTCGCGGAGTCGCCGAACGGATTGCCCGTCATGGGACCGGTCCAGGAGTACGACGGCCTCTGGACCGCGGCGGCTATCTGGGTCACTCACGCCGGCGGCGCCGCGAAAGCGCTGGCCGAGTGGATGGAGAACGGCGTCCCGCGACTCGACGACGGCCCGATCGACCTCGCTCACTGCGACGTCAACCGGTTCGACGAGCACGAGGGCAGCTGGGACTTCGCCCGGGACATCGGCGCCGAGGAGTACCGCATCGTCTACAACATCATGCACCCCAAGTGGGTGTGGACGGACAAGCAGCGCGACATCCGTCGCACCCCGATGTACCATACCCACAAGGAGTACGACGCCGAGCTGTGGGCCGAGGCGGGCTGGGAGGAGCCGCAGTGGTTCGAGTCCAACGCCGACCTCGTCGAGCGCTACGAGGAGCAGATCCCCGACCGGGACGGCTGGGAAGGCGAGTACTGGTCGCCCATCGAGGGCGCGGAGACCCTGCACGTCCGGGAGAAGGTCGGCCTCCACGACATGACCTCGTTCAACAAGATGGAGGTCGTCGGTGAGGACGCCGGCGAGTTCGTCCAGCACCTCTGTACGAACGACATGGACCTCGACGTCGGCGACGTCAGGTACACGCTCATGTGCAACGAAGGTGGCGGGGTCCGGGCCGACATCACTGTCACCCGCACCGACGAGGACCGCTATCTCCTGCTGACGACTGGCCGCGAGGTCGGGAACAACCACGTCGCCTGGGTTCGCGAGCAAGCGCCCGACGGCGTCGTCGTCAACGACGTCACCTCCAGCCTCGCTGCGATGGTCTGTACCGGGCCGGACGCCAGGAAGGTGCTCTCGAAAGTCACGGACGTCGACCTCTCGGACGAGGCGTTCCCCTTCTTCACGAGCCAGCAGTTCTTCATCAAGAACGTCCCCGTCACGGCGCTTCGCGTCTCCTACGCCGGCGAACTCGGGTGGGAGCTGTACACGCCCTCCGAGTACGGCGAGCGCCTGTGGGAGCACATCATGGAAGCCGGGGCGGAGTACGACATCCGCCCGTACGGGAATGGTGCGCTCGACGCCCTGCGCATCGAGAAGGGATTCCGCCTGTGGGGCGAGGACCTCCACACGGAGCACAACCCCTACGAGGCCGGTCTCGGCTGGGCCGTCGACCTGGATACTGACTTCATCGGCAAAGAGGCGGTCGAGGCGGCCGCGGACGGCGAGAACGTCGACCACGAGGTGGCCTGCCTGACGCTCGACGACGAGGAGAAGACGATCCTGCCGGATCGGCCGGTCCTCGACGGCGACGAGACGCTCGGCTACGTGCACAGCGCCGAGTACGGCTACACCGTCGGCGCCTGCGTCGCGTACACGTACCTGCCGCCGGAGTACGCCGAACCCGGTACCGAGGTCGACATCCTCTACGAGGGCGACCGCTACTCGGCGACGGTCCGCGAGGAACCGCTCGTGGAGTAGGTCGACCCCTCGCCCGGATTGCTGTCGTTTCGACGGCGTCGCTGGTGAGCTACGGCTGAATCCGCGAAACGAACGCGGTCGGTCAGTTGATCGGACGTACCGCCGCTGGGTTCGCGACTCTCTGAGATCGTCGTCGAGACGGTGTGCCCGCCTCCGTACCACTTCCTGACATCCCGGTGATATCCTGTGGATGTTGACGGACCGGAACCACAGCTCAGTCCCTCGTTGTGTCCTGATCGGCCGATATTTCTATACCGGAGAATACGGGGGTATGAAGCTCTCTACGGCTGGAGCACGGATTTGAGGTTCTGTCCGACCGGTGAACTTATAATAATGACAGATGCATCCGGGTACGAGACCAATGAGCACGGAGTCGCTCCCAGAACGGGCAGAGACAGTCGTCATCGGCGCAGGTGCGGTCGGGTGTAGCGTCGCCTATCACCTCACCCAGCTCGGCGCCGAGGACGTCGTCGTCATCGACCAGGGGCCGCTTCCGGTCACGGGCGGGTCCTCGACGCACGCGCCTGGGATCATGTTCCAGACGTCGCCGTCGAAGACGCAGACGAAGGCGGCTCACTACACCAGTCGACTGTTCGAGGACGCCGGCGTATACGACGAAGTCGGCGGGATCGAACTCGCCCGGAGCCAGGAACGCATGGACTTCCTCGAGCGTCGGGTCGAGTGGGCCACGTCGTACGGGCTGCCGGAGCCGCAACTGCTCGAACCGGAGGAGGTCGCCGAGTACCTCCCGCTGGTGAACGAAGAGGAAGTCCTCGGCGGGTACTATTCGCCGACGGACGGGCGCGTCGACGGGGTCGAGGCGCTCCAGTGGTACATCGAGAACTCGGACGCGGCGTTCCACGGACAGACGACAGTGACCGACCTGGACGTAGCTGGCGGCGAGATCAACGCCGTCGAGACGGACAGGGGACGCATCGACTGTGGCCGCTGCGTGATCGCTACCAACAACTGGGGCTACCAGACCGGGAAGATGGCCGGGCTGGATCTCCCCATCGCCCCGGTCGAACACCAGTACGTCGTCACGGAGCCGATCGAGGAGCTGGCGGAAGCCGATTCCGGCGTCGGCGACAACACCTCCGGCCTGGAGGTGCCCGGCGACCGGGCCATCGCCGAGTACATGAGCGAGTCCCCGCACCGCCCGGTCGGTCGCGACCAGGACAACTCACTGTACTTCCGGACCCACGGCGACGCGATCGGGATGGGCTCGTACAACCACGAGACGCTGAGCGTCGATCCGGACGCGATGGGGACGAACAGCGAACGGCGCCAGGCCTCGGTTCGGGACTTCACGGAGGAACACTGGGAGCGCCCGACCCACCCGAACCGCGAGAAGTCGGCCAAGCAGGCGTTCGACGAGCTGCTCCCGGTCACCGCGGACAAGGAGTACGCGGTCACGGAGAACGGGATCTTCGTGTTCACGCCCGACGGTATGCCTGCGGTCGGCGAGACGGCACAGGTCGACGATCTCTGGACGGCGCTGGCGATCTGGTGGACCCACTCGGGCGGATACGGGAAGATCGTCGCCGAGTGGATGGAGAACGGCGTTCCGCGGCTCCCGTCCGGACCGGTCGCCGTCGGGGGGATCGACGTCAAGCGGTTCGAGCCCCACGCCGGCGAGAAGGACTACTTCGTCGACCGGGGTGCCAAGCGCTACGAACAGGTGTACAGCATCGTCGAGCCCCGCTGGCAGCCCGACGACCACCGTGACCTCCGCGTGAGCCCCTTCCACCACCGGCAGAAAGAGCTCGGTGCGGAGTTCTACCAGTCCGGCGGCTGGGAGTCTCCCCAGTGGTACGAGTCCAACGCCGACCTCGTCGAGCGCTACGAGGAGCAGATTCCCGAGCAAGACGGCTGGCAGGGGATCAACCGCTCGCCCATCGAGGGCGCCGAGCACCTGCACACCCGCGAGAACGTGTCGATGTTCGACATGACCTCGTTCAGTTCGATCATGATCGAGGGCGAGGGAAGCGGCGACTTCCTCCAGCGGGTCTGCAGCAACGACGTCGACATCGACGTCGGCCAGGTCCGCTACTCGCTGTTGCTGAACGAGGGCGGAAACGTCCTCGCGGACGTCACCGTCGTCCGGCTCGACGACGACGAGTACATGGTTACCACCGGCGGCGGTAACTCGCCGGGTATCCACGGCAACTGGCTCAAGGAGCGCGCTCCCGACACCGTCTCGGTCACCGTCGAGGAAGGCGCGAAGTCGACGATCGGTCTCTGGGGGCCGAAGTCGCGGCTCCTGCTCCAGCGGGTCACCGACGCCGACGTCACCGACGACGGGTTCCCGTACTTCAGTGCGAAACGGATGTACGTCGGCGAGGTGCCGGTGATCGCCCTCCGCGTGTCGTACGTGGGCGAACTCGGCTGGGAGCTGTGGGCCCCGACCGAATACGGCCAGCGCCTGTGGGACACGCTGTGGGAGGCCGGCCAGGACCTCGACGTCAGGCCGATGGGCGGCGGTGCACTGAGTTCGATGCGCCTGGAGAAGGGCTACCGGCTCTGGGGCACCGACATCGACACGGACGCGAATCCGCTGTCGGCCGGACTGTCGTTCGCCGTCGACACGGACACTGACTTCGTCGGTAAGGACGCGCTGGCAGCGGTGGAGAATCGGGGCATCGACAGCCGGATCACCCCGCTCACGCTCGACGACTCGAGCGACGTCATGCTGAGCGGCCGTCCGGTGCTGCGCGACGGCGAGCCGATCGGGTACGTCCAGGCCGGCGAGTACGGCTACTCGATCGGCGAGTCCATCGCCTACACGTACCTCCCCGTGGAGCACACGGAGGCCGGAACGTCAGTCCAGGTCCAGTGTGAGGGCGAGGTGTACGACGCGACGGTCCGCGACGAACCGCTGTTCGACCCCGGTCGAGAGAAGATCATCCGGTGAACTAACCCGCACAGCGCGCCAGCCGGTCCCAGCGGGGACCCGCTCCCGTTACTCATCCACCACCCACGACACCATGAGCGAACCAGAGGAACTCCCCATCCAGTACGAGGACATCGAACGCGCCGCCGAACGATTGGACGACGACCGGGTGGTAAAGCCGACGCCGATAGAGCGGAGCACGTCGCTGAGCGAGCTGGTCGGCGGCGAGGTGCACCTGAAGATGGAACACCTCCAGTGGACCGGCTCGTTCAAGACCCGCGGCGCGTACAACAAGATCTGCCAGAACGTCGAGGACGGCATCGACGAGTTCGTCGCCGCAAGCGCCGGGAACCACGCGCAGGGGGTCGCGCTGGCGGCGACGCGCTGCGGGGCGGACTCGACGATCGTGATGCCGACGAACGCTCCGCAGGCGAAGATCGACGCGACCCGGGGATACGGCGCGACCGTCGAGCTGGTCGGCGACGACTTCCAGGATGCGATGGAGTACGCCCAGTCGCTCGTGGAGGAGAGCGACGCGGAGTTCGTCCACGCGTACGACGATCCGGACATCGTCGCCGGACAGGGGACGCTCGGCATCGAGATGTGCGAGGCCATCGAGGACGTCGACACGGTCGTGGTTCCGATAGGCGGCGGCGGACTGATCAGCGGCATCTCGACGGCCGTCAAGCATCTCTCGCCCGAGACGCGCGTCGTCGGGGTCCAGGCGGAGGGCGCTGAGACCGTCCACGAGAGCCTCGAAAAGGGGATCCCCGTCACACTCGACGATGTCGACACGATCGCCGACGGCATCGCCACTGGCGGCATATCCGAGCTGACGCTGTCCATCATCGAACGCAACGTCGACGAGGTCGTGACGGTCTCGGACACGGAAATCGCGCGTGCGATTCTCCTGCTACTGGAACGGGCCAAGCAGGTCGTCGAGGGGGCGGGCGCTGCGTCCGTCGCTGCGATCCTCAGCGACGAGCTGGACGTCACCGACGAGACGGTCATGGCACTGCTCTGTGGCGGCAACCTGGACATGACGATGCTCCAGACGGTACTGGTCCACGCCCTTGCAGACCGCGAGCAGTGGCTGCAGCTTCGCGTTCGGATCAACGACAGGCCCGGCAAGATGGAGGAGCTGTCGGGGATCATCGCCGACTGCGGTGCGAACATTCACGACGTCCGCCACGACAGGTCCGTCGACGACCTGAGCGTCGGCGAGGCGTACCTCGTGTTCAGAGTCGAGACGAGCGGGGCCGAACACGCCGCGTCTATTATCGACCGAATCGAGAAAGCGGGCTACGATGTCGATGCCGTCAATCTACAGTCGTAGTGAATCAGGAACCACTGTCGCGTCGCTCCGGAACCAGCGTGACCGCTCCGGTTCGGCGCGGACTCATTGAACGGGCCGGGAGCGGTCGTCAGGTGTCGAGCGCCCGGGTCTCGCGGAGATAGATGACCAGACTGGCGCTCAGGAAGCTCACTCCCGCTGTGCCGAGGTCACCTGCAGACAGTGCCAGTAGAGCTGCCACTATCAGGACGACGGCGAGAGCGGCCATACCCGTCGCGAGGAGATCGACCATGCCGGAAGCAACTGGGCCGAGGGTCAATAATCTACTGTCGGGCGGCACCATAGGAGTGCTGAAACTCCCAGTGATGCCGGCACTCATGACAGGTCGCCCATTCGGGAACGTCGAAGGTATCTGGATGACGCTGGCCGTGCTCCATCTGCGCTCGGCACTCCGGACACTGGAGATAGACGAGCTCGAGCGCGGGAAAGTCCTCGTGAGAGAACGAGGCCACGCAGCGTTGGCAGTCGATGGTGTCCCGCGGATCCATCTGCCTGATCCCGCTGTCGCAGTTCGGGCAGCGCAGGAAAGCGGGCGGCCGCTGGGCCCACCCGACGCCGCCGTCAGCCGTCGTGGTGTGCGTCTCCGGACTCGACAGGCGGAAGCTCGGATCGTTACTCGTCCGCAACGGGTCGATCAGTCGGGTCACCGATCGCTTGACCGTGGCAACCATGACCTCTACGCCATCTTTCATTATGCAATCTTGTGCTGTGATCCGCTTAAACCACCGGACCATCGATACTTACGGGATGGTTTTTCGTATCGATAACTTCAGACGCCGTCACCAGGTGGCTACTGTCCGGTCAGGAGGGCGGAAGTACGGATCCGGCATCGCTGGGCGGACTGATTCTGTGCAGGATATCGGACTCGTTTTGTTGTCACCAAACATTTATTACGGTCTCCTCCGTTTCGGGTGGATGAAGCTGTATAGCACGTACCAGACACACGGACCACCGGATCACGCCGCGTGGACGTAGGTCGGACGGGACAGGCCGCGTGGACGGATTCGCGGCACACTGACCGGCGCCGAACGACTCAGGTGAGTCTGGAACCGGCTGATCCACGATCGATCGACAGGACACGAGATCATGGCCCACGACGGAAACGATCAAGAGGGAATGCATGGCTAAGAGTAACGACCCATCCGAGGACACGACCGATGGGCTTCAGGTAGAGCTGTTCCACCCCGAGTCGGAGCGCGAGCCCGGGGACACCAACGTTCAGGCGTTCGGATTCGACGTCCATCCGGTTGTGTTCCCGGTATCACTGATCCTCATCGCCGCGTTCGTTGCCGCGACGATACTGCTCGGTGATCAGGCAGCGTCGGTGTACAGTGACATATTCAACTTCATCAACACCAACTTCGGGTGGTTCTACATCCTGGCGGTGAACCTGTTCATCGTCACCATCCTGTACTTCGCCGTGAGCAAGTACGGCAACATCAGGATCGGTGGCGTGGAAGCGGAGCCCGAGTTCAGCGACTTCTCGTGGATGGCGATGCTGTTTAGCGCGGGCATGGGGATCGGCCTCATGTTCTTCAGCGTCGCGGAACCGATGTGGCACTTCGGTAGCGGCGCCTCCGAGTTCATGGTCGTTCCGCCGGCGTTCGGCGCCGAGGGCGGGACCGCGGAGGCCGCTACTGCCGCGATGGCACAGACGTTCTTCCACTGGGGTTTCCACCCGTGGGCGATCTACGCGCTCGTCGGTCTCGGACTCGCCTTCTTCTCTTTCAACCGCGGACTACCGCTGACGATCAGGTCCGTCTTCTGGCCGCTGCTCGGTGAGCGGATCTACGGGTGGCCGGGTCACTTGATCGACCTCGTGACCGTGTTCGCGACGCTGTTCGGTCTGTCCACGTCGCTGGGACTCGGTGTCCAGCAGATCAACACCGGGCTCTCGTACGTGGCGGGCGACATCCTCGGCATCGGGACCGTGCCGACCGGGACCGGTCCCCAGATCGCCCTTATCGCCATTATCACGGCCATAGCGACCCTGTCGGTGGCTGCCGGTCTCGAGAACGGTATCAGGCGCCTGAGTACGGTGAACCTCTACCTGATGTTCACCCTGCTCGGGTTCATGCTGATCGTCGGACCGACACTGTACATCTTCGGGTCGCTCTCCACCGGCCTGGGCGCGTACCTCCAGAACTTCTTCGAACTCAGCTTCTTCGCCGGCATCGTCGGCGGCGGCGCTTCGGTCGGCGGGTACACCGTCAGCGGATGGATGGGAAGCTGGACCATTTTCTACTGGGGCTGGTGGATCGCGTGGTCGCCGTTCGTCGGCATGTTCATCGCGCGTATCTCGAAGGGCCGCACGGTCCGCGAATTCGTGTTCGGCGTGTTGGTCCTGCCGTCGCTGTTCTCGTTCCTGTGGCTCTCGACGTTCGGCGGATCGGCCCTGTTCGTCGAGCTCGCCAGCGGCGGCGGCATCGCTTCTGCGGTCGCAGAACAGGGACAGACCATCGCGATGTTCGCCATGCTCAATCAGTTCCCGCTCGGCGCGCTCACCGGGCTACTCGCCACGCTCCTCGTGGTCACGTTCTTCGTCACGTCATCCGACTCGGGGTCGCTCGTCGTCGACCACCTGACCTCGGGCGGTAAACACGACGTGCCGAAGACCCAGCGGGTCTTCTGGGCCGTCACCGAGGGCGTCGTCGCGGGCTCGTTGCTCGTCGGCGGTGGCCTGAGTGCGCTGCAGACCGCCTCGATCACGACCGGACTGCCGTTCGCGGTCATCCTCGTACTGATGTGTTACACCGTCTACCTCGGCCTCGACAACGAGTACGAAATCCTCCAGTCGGAGCAGTTCGCGGACCGGGTCCAGGACATGACTACCGAGGACGGCGTCACCGTTACCAAAGACGATGACGTCGTGACCGACATCACCGGTAGCGAGGCCGAAGGGACCGACTAGTTTCCCCGCCTTCTCCGTCGATCGACGTCGCCTTTCTTTCGCGAACCCGTCAGATGACGCCCGCCTTCCCGTCCGTATCGGTGCACCCCGACCCGGCCCCTCCTGCACCCTGTCCCGTGTGTCGGCGCGCCGGCGCGTGACCGCACCCGGCACTGTGACGGTGATCCACGGCGTTCAGCGTCGAACGTCCCTGGAATGGCTGTCGTCAGAGACCGAGGATCCCGGGACGGCGTTTCCGTTCGTCACGCCCGGGCACTTGAAACGCCCCAGTATCGTGGTTGCTAGCTCTTGCCGCTCACACGGCTCGTCTCGTATTGTAGATGGTGAGAGATTCCCTTCCCAGAGTGGCAGGTGCGAACCGTGCTCGAATCGACGAATCGATCGACAGCGGGGTCGACTGGAGATGAGCAGCACGGATCGAGACCTGCCGACGCAGGCGGGCACGGTCATCATCGGCGCCGGCATCGTGGGGAACAGCCTCGCGTACCACCTGAGCAGGATGGGACGGGAGGACATCGTCCTCATCGACAAGGGACCGCTTCCCGACCCGGGCGGCTCGACCGGACACGCCTCGAACTTCCTGATGCCGGTCGAGCACTCCAAGGAGATGACCCACCTCACCCAGCGCAGCATCGAGCAGTACGACGACATGGACACCTTCACCAACAGCGGTGGGATCGAGGTGGCCCGGACCGAGGAGCGCGTCGAGGAACTGAAGCGACGCGTGCAGTCCGCGAAGGCCTGGGGTGAGCCAGCCGAGCTGCTCACGCCGGAGGAAGTCGAGGAACTGGTGCCCTACGTGAACACCGACCTCATCAAGGCCGGGTTCTACAGCGAGGGCGCCGGGACCTGCGACCCGCTCCGTGCGGGCGAGGTCATGCGGGCGCGGGCCGACGAGTACAGCGGCGGCGGCCTCCACGTCTCCCCGAACACGGAAGTCCTCGATCTCCACGTCGAGCGAGGGGAAATACAGGCCGTCGAGACAGACCGCGGGACCGTCGAGGCCGACGAGGTGGTCATCGCGGCCGGGCTCTGGAGCCCGAAGATCGCCGAACTGGCGGGCGTCGACATCCCGCTGACGCCCGCGGTCCACCAGATGGTCAGCGTCGGCCCCATCGACTTCTTCGAGGACTACGAGGGCGAGATCTCCTTCCCCGTCGTCCGGGACATGGACACGCAGATGTACGAGCGACAGCACGGCAACGACCTCGAGGTCGGCTCCTACCAGCACCGGCCGATCCTCTGGGACGTCGCGGACGTCCCGTCGATCGAGGAGGCGCCGCTGTCGCCGACCCAGCCGTCGCTGACCGAGGACGCCTTCGAGGAGTCGATGGCCGACGCGCTGGAGATCGTGCCGGACCTGCTGGACGACCCCGACGCGGGCGTTCGCCACGAGATCGACGGGCTGCTCTCGCAGACGCCGGACGGCGCGCCGCTGCTGGGCCCGCTCCAGGACGTCAAGGGGCTCTGGTCGTGCGCCGCCGTCTGGATCAAGGAGGCGCCCGCCATCGGCGAGGCGGTCGCCCAGTGGATGACCCGCGGCTGGTCGGACGTCGACCTGCACGGCGCCGACGTCAACCGGTTCTACGAGTACGGGACCTCGAGGGAGTTCGTCGAGTCCCGGGCCCACGAGGGGTACCAGAAGATCTACGGGATCGTCCACCCCTCCGAGCAGTGGCAGTCGGCGCGCCCGCTGCGGACCAGCCCGTTCTACGACCGGCAGGACGACCTCGGCGCCGAGTTCTTCGAGGCCGCCGGCTGGGAGCGACCCCAGTGGTACGAGTCCAACGAGGACCTGCTGGACCGGTACGCCGACGAGATCGATCACCTGCGCCGTCCCAACGAGTGGGACGCCCGGTGGTGGTCGCCGATCACCCTCGCCGAGCACCTCCACATGCGGGACAGGGTGGCGATGATCGGCGACATGGGCTTCGGCATCTTCGACTTCCACGGCTCCGACGTCGTCGACTACTTGGAATGGATGGCCGTCGGCCGGGTCGACGTCGACGTCGGCCAGACAGTCTATACGCCGATCCTCGCCGAGAACGGCGGCTTCGTCTCCGATCTGACCATCGCCCGCGTCGGCCCGGAGCACTACCGGGTCGTCACGGGCGGCGCCGCGGCGGGCTCGGACCGGGCCTGGTTCACGTCCCACATCCCGGACGACGCCGACGTGACCCTCGTCGACCGGTCCGAGTCGCTCTGCACCGTCGGTCTCTGGGGTCCGGACGCGCGGGAGGTCCTGTCCGAGGTCGCCGAAGAGGACGTCTCCCACCAGGCGTTCGAGCCCTATACCGCCCGGAACCTCACCATCGGCGAGGTCGACGCGTGGGCGATGCGGCTCTCGTACGTCGGCGAACTCGGCTGGGAGATCTACGCGCCCATGGGACAGGGCCGCCGGCTCTGGGACGTGCTGTGGGCGGCCGGGCAGGAGTACGACGTCCGGCCGGCCGGCATGGGCGTCTACGGTACGACCGGTCGCATGGAGAAGGGCTACCGGCTGTTCGGCCACGAGCTCGAACTGGAGTACAGCCCCGCGGAGGCCGGGCTGACGTTCCACGGCGTCAAGGACCACGACTTCGTCGGCAAGGAGGCCTACGCGGCCGCTATCGACGAGGACAACGCCGCCACGCTGTGTACGCTGTCGGTCACCGATCACGCTCCGGACGGCGGTCAACGCCGCTTCATGCTCGGCAACGAACCGGTTCTCGATGGCGACGGGAACGTCCTCGTCGACGACGAGGGGCGCCGGTCGTACGTCACGAGCGCCGGGACCGGACCGAGCGTCGGCAAGCACCTCCTGATGGCGTACCTGCCGCGAGCCTACGCCGAGGAGGGCCGCGAGCTCCGGGTCGAGTACATGGGGCAGCAGTACCCGGTGACCGTCGAGGTCGTCGGCAGCCGACCGCTGTTCGACCCCGAGAACAAGCGCATCTACAGCTAGTGAGCGACCACCGATCGAACACACGGAGACCGAAACTGGACATCATGGACACGCTGGCCTGCATCAAGCGCGTCCCCGACACGGGGGCGAAGATCACGCTGACGGACGACGAACAGGCGATCGACACGAGCAACCTCGGGTTCACGATCTCCCCGCACGAGGAGTGCGCCATCGAGGCGGCCGTCCAGACGGCCGAGGAGCACGGCGGCACCGTGTCCGTGGTATCGCTCGGCCCCGATGAGGCGACCGAGCAACTCCGGACGGGGCTGGCGATGACGGCCGACGACGCGACGCTGCTGGAGACCGACGGCGACGAGTGGGGTCCCCGCGCCACTGCGAACGCCATCGCCGAGGCAGTCGAGGCGTCCGGCGACGACGGCATCGGCTACGACCTGCTCCTGTTCGGCAACGAGTCCGCCGACGCGGGGAACTACCAGGTCGGCGCCCGCGTCGCGGAGGCGCTGGACGTTCCGTTCGTCGCCGGCGTGACCGGGCTCGACGTCGAGGACGGCACCGCCGTCGCGCGGCGCGAGGTCAGCGACGGCGAGGCGGTGTACGAGCTCGACCTCCCGGCGGCCGTCGCCGTGAAGGAGGGCATCAACGAGCCCAGGTACGCCTCGATGCGCGCCAAGATGCAGGCGCGCCAGCAGGAGGTCGAACGCCGGAGCCCACAGCGAGAGGCGGGCACCGGCACCTTCGAGACGGTGCGCCTGGAGGCGCCCGAGGACGACGATTTGGCCGCCGAAGTGCTCGGCGAGGGGACCGACGCGGTTCCCGAGGTCGAGGCGCTCCTCGAGGACGAACTGGAGGTGATCTGATATGATCCTCGGTGTGGTCGAACACGCGGGCGGCGAACCGACCGAGTCGTCGCTGGCGATGCTCGCGCTGGCCCGCGACCTAGCGGCCCAGACGGACTCGCTGCTCGACGCGGCCGTCGTCGGGCCCGAAGGGGCCGCCACGGCCGACACGCTCGGCGACCACGGCGTCGAGACGGTCCACCACGTCACCGACGAGCGGCTCGACGCGTACGCGCCCGAGGCGAGGGCCGAGAGCCTCCGCCAGCTCGTCGAGGAACGCTCACCGGAGGCGGTCGTCGCTCCGGGGACGAACCGCGGCCACGAGGTGCTCGCGCACGCCGGCGCGAAGCTCGACCTGCCGGTGGCGACGAACTGCATCGACGTCGACGCGGACGACGGCTACGAGCTGCAGCGCCTGCGGTGGGGCGGCAGCCTCCTCGAACACGCGCGCCTCGAGGCCGACGTGGCGCTGCTGAGCGCCGCTGAGCACGAGTTCTCGCCGGAGGCGACCGGCGACGGCGACGAGGCGGTCGTCAGCGAGTTCTCCCCGTCGCTGGACGAGTCGGACTTCAGGGTCCGCGTCGACCGGATCGAGGAGTCGGAGACCGAGGGCGTCCCGCTGGGCGAGGCCCGCGTCGTCGTCGGCGGCGGCCGCGGCGTCGGGAGCGCCGAGGACTTCGAGCAGCTCGAGGAGCTCGCGGACCTGCTCGACGGAGTCGTCGGCTCTTCGCGAGCCGCTGTCAACGAGGGGTGGCGGCCGCACGACGACCAGATCGGCCAGACGGGGACGAAGATCGCCCCCGAACTCTACGTGGCCTGTGGCATCAGCGGCGCCGTCCAGCACATGGTCGGCTGCAAGGGCGCCGAGACCATCCTGGCGATCAACACGGATCCGGAGGCGGCGATCATGGAAAAGGGCGACTACGCCGTCGTCGGCGACCTCCACGAGGTCGTTCCTGAACTGAACGAGGCGCTGCGCGACCGGGTCTGACACGGTCTCGCCGATGCGCGGGGCTCGGTCCCCGCGGTCCCCCGCCGCCGCGTGGTTGACGGTGTTATCACCACCCGGCCGTCGGCCGGAGCGCTGACCGCAGCGGCCGGGCTTGCCGACTATTTCGGCACAACGTTTACTCCGGCGAGCGCTGACTATCCACACGACTATGGTCTCTCGTTTCACGTCCGGCGCTCGCTGCGCCGGCTCACGGCCGTACAGGGCGGCGAGCGATGCTCCGACACCGGGGGTACGGACGTGACCCTCGCCGATCGATCCATCGGGGCGTTCCTCGACGGCGTCGCCTCGGAGGCGGTGACCCCGAGCGGCGGCGCGGTCGCCCCCGTCGTCGGTGCGATGGGGACGGCGCTGTGTGAGATGGTGTGTCTCCACACCGACGGGGACGACACGGGCGACGACGCGACCGACCTCCGGACCGTCCGGACGGAACTCGAAGAACGGCGGGAGCGCCTGCTCGAACTCGCCGCCGAGGACGCCGACGCGGTCGACGCGGTCGGCGCGGCGTTCGCGGGCGACGCCGACGCCGAGCAGCGTCGTGCGACCGCGGAGCGAGCGACAGAAGTACCGCTCGACGCGGCCGAGACGGGCCTGCTCGTCCTCGAACGCGCCGTCCTCGTGACGGAGGTCGGGAACCCGAACGCGGTCCCCGACGGCGTCACGGGCGCGTTGCTCGTCCACGCGGCAGTCGAGGCGTCGGTCGCGACCGTCCGGGCCAACCTGGACATGCTCGACGACGACGTCGCCGCGGAGATGGATCGCCGCGCCGAGGAGGTACTGGAGGACGCCGACCGGGCGATAGCACAGGTGACGGCGCACTCGGAGCCCTGACGCCGGGGTCGACGGTAGTCTGCCGGCCGGTCGCGGTCACGCCGGCGCCGTCGCCGCCGACCGCTCTTCCGCGCTCGTGACCGCTTCCACGAGCAGCTCGGCCACGTCGACGACCTCGACGTCGTCCTCGTAACCCCCGGTCTTGCGACCGTCCTCGTACATCGTCATGCACATCGGGCAGGCGACGACGAACTTCTCGATCTGCTCCCCGGCACTGGTGTCCTCCAGCGCCTCGCGGAGCCGCTCCTCGCTGGGCTTGGGGTCGTCGTCGAAGTCCGTCCAGACGCCGCCGCCACCGCCCCCACAGCAGAAGGCGTTCTCCCGGTTGCGCGGCATCTCGACGAGGTCGCAGCCGGTCGCGCGGATCAGTTCCCGCGGGGCCTCGTACTCGTCGTTGTACCGGCCGAGATGGCACGGGTCGTGGTAGGTCACGGTGTAATCGAGCTCGTCGCCCGAGAGGTCGATCGCCCCCGAATCGACCAGTTCTTCGACGACCTGCGTCCAGTGGTAGACCGGTGCCCCGTCCCAGGTGCCGTCGACGTCGGCGCCGAGCATCGGGTCGTCGGCGAACCTGTCGAAGTCCACCTCCGGGTACTCGTTGGCGAACGTGTTGTAGGAGTGGGGGTCCGTGCAGACGATCTTCTCGAACTCGCAGTCCTCGAAGGACTCGACGTGGTGGGCGGCCTGCTGGAGGAACAGGAACTCCTCGCCGACGCGGCGGACGTCGTTGCCGTCGTACTGCTCGTCCTCGTAGAGGATGCCGTACTCGACGTCGGCGCGCTCGAAGAGGGTCGCGAGCGACCGCGCCACCTGCTTGTTGCGGTCGTCGTAGCTCGGGTAGTCGCCCACGTACCAGAGGTACTCGACCTCGGTCTCGCGGGCGTCCGCGACGTCGAACTCGAGGTCGTCCGCCCACGCCGCGCGCTCGCGCTGGGGGTTCCCGAAGCTGTTCCCGTCCCGCATGACGTTCTGGAACGTGTCCTGCAGGTTGGCGTCGACCTCGCCGTCGTCGACGAGCTGGCGGTTCAGTCGGGTGAACGACGTGAGGTGCTCGACCCCGACCGGGCAGGCCTCCATACAGGCCATGCAGGTCATACACGACTCCATTGTTCGGCTGTCGATCACCGAGTCGTCGGCGTCCGCGACGATCGGGATCGGCTCCTCGTCCTCCTGCCGATCGTTCCGGTACTGCTTCAGGTCGAGGATCACGTCGCGCGGATCGAGCGGGCGGCCGGACGCCGCGGCCGGACACACCGACGAACACCGGCCGCACTTCGTGCAGGCGTCCTGATCGAGCAGCTCCTTCCAGGTGAAGTCGTCGACCGACTCGGCGCTGGACGCCTCGAGGTCGTCCGGGATGCCGGGTAGCCGCCGCCCGGCGTCTTCGTCGCGGAAGACGAGGTCGGCGAACGAGGCGAGCATGTGGAACGGCTTCCCGGACGGGATCGCCGCCACGAAGACCAGCGCGAGCAGCGCGTGCGACCACCAGACGGCCGGGTACAGCGCACGCGCCAGTTCGGGCGTCAGACCGACTGCCCGGAGCGCGTGGGCCAGTCCCCAGCCGACGAAACTGACCGTCTCGAACGACGGGAACGACTGACCGAGAATCCGCACCCCCTCGGTGAGGTACCCGCCGACGCCCAGGAGAAACAGCGTCCAGAGGAACAGGTCGTCCTCGCGGCCCGTGTGACGGCCCCAGAGGCGGTCCCGACGGGCGACGTATCGCCGGTAGATGGCGACGCCGAGGCCGACCACGAACACGAGCCCCATCGCGTCGACGATCAGCGAGTACGACAGGTAGAAGTCCCCGACGAAGAACGACTCGCCCGTCAGCGGCCGGTAGAGGTCCATGTCGATGCCGAGGATGGTCGTGGCGGCGAGAAGTGCGAGGAACCCCCACATTATCATGGCGTGCATCACGCCGCCGACGAGGTCCCCCGAGAGCAGCGTCCGGTTCGAGAGCGCTGTCGCCCCGGCGTCGACGACGCGACGCGGGAGGTCGTCCAGACGCTGGTAGTCCACGGACCGGCCCTGGGTGTACTGCGTGACCCGTCGGTAGGTTCGAACGAGGAAGACGGCGATGGCGACCGCCGCGAGGTAGTAGAACAGGGCCTTCCCCGTCGGTCCGATCAACCAGAAGGTCGGTCGAGTTGCCTGTCCGCCGGTCTGCAACGGGAGGTGCTGGATCGGGAACATGTGTCAGTCCGCGCGGACCGAGTCCTGTCGGTAGCCGCGCTCTGTCGTCCGGAAAACGCCGAGGGAGACGGGAAAGTGACTACCCTCAGTTCGGTGGTGTTTAAAAACGACCGGACGACGGCGCTGTACCAGACGTCCCAGCGCGGAGTTCGCTGCGGAGGCGGCCGACAGGGCGACTGCTACCGAGGCAGCTGCCGACGAGGCCAAGCGAGGGTACGATCCGAGACGCCGCAGTTCCGCTCGCGCCGCGTCAGAAGCCTGTCGTCTCCGCGACAGTCCGGATCACTGCGGCGTTCTCCTCGACGTCGTGTACGCGGACGACGTCCGCCCCGCGCTCGGCCGCCATGGCGGTCACTGCGAGGGTCGGCGGCAGCCGGCCACCGCTCGGACACCCGACCCGCTCGAACATCGACTTCCGGGAGTGGCCGACCATGATCGGGCAACCGAGCGCCCGGAACTCGTGCAGTCGCTCGACGAGTTCGAAGGACTCGGCGGCGTCCTTGCCGAACCCGCAGCCCGGATCAACGATGATCTGCTCGCGATCGATGCCCGCCCGCTCCGCCAGCAACACCTGCTCCGAGAGCTCGTAGAGGACGTCCTCGACGACGTCGTCGTATCCGCCCACGCGATCGGGATCGACTGGCGCGTCGAGACTGTGCATGAGCACCAGGGAGGCGTCGTGGTCGGCGACGACGAAGCGCATCTCGGGATCCTCGAGCCCGGAGACGTCGTTGACGATGTCTGCGCCGGCCTCGAGCGCGGCGTCGGCGACCGGTGCCTTCCGCGTGTCGACGGAGACTGGCACGCCGAGGTCGGACACTGCCTCGATCACGGGGACGACCCGGTCGATCTCCTCGCTGACGGGGACCGGATCCGCGCCCGGCCGCGTGCTCTCGCCCCCAACGTCGATGACGTCCGCGCCCGCTTCGACCATGCGCCTGGCCCGATCGACGGCGTCGTCGAGCCGCTCGTACTCGCCGCCGTCGTAGAAGCTGTCGGGCGTCACGTTCAGGATACCCATCACGGCCGTCCCGTCGACGCCGGGGAACCGACCGGACCGATCGTCGGAAGTGACCTGGCCCGTCAGCTGTCGCGCCACGTGCTCCAGTCCGTGCCCGTCCGTTGCGACCGCCTCGCACGCTGTCCGAAGCTGCGACACCGTCCCCCCGATCAGCACTGCGACGTACTTGCCCGGCACCCCGGCCTCGGAGAGGACGCACTGCCCGCCTGCTGCTTCGACGCGCTCCTCCAGCCGCTCGGCCTGACCGCGCCGGAGGTACGTCTCGAGCACCTCGTAGTCGATGTCGTCCGCGACTGATCCGTGAGACGACCGGGCGACCGGTCGCTCCGAGACGACCTCGTTCGCCTCCGGTAGCGAGACCTGCTTCGGGGCGACTAGCCGGGTCCATCGGTCGCGCGCCTCCGCGACGGCGTACAGCGACCCGGTCACGAGGACGAAGTCGTCCGCGCCGGCCCCCTCGATGGCTCGCTCGGTGGCCTCGAGTACCGCGTCGTACCGCTGAATCCGGTCGGCCGTCTCTGCGAACGCGTCGGCGAGGTCGTCGACGCTCGCCGCGCGGTCGACCGCGGGCCGACAGAGGTAGGCGCTGTCTACCGCGGGCAGTTCTGCCGCCATTCGGTCGTGGTCCTTGTCGCTCATCGCCCCGAACACGAGGTGGAGGTCGTCGAACTCGAAGCGATCGACGAGGTCGGCGAGTTTCGCGCAGGCCCCGGGGTTGTGCGACCCGTCGAGGACGATCATCGGGTCGGTACACATC
>SDGW01000204.1_pt1 | contig 28684 bp, 27 predicted proteins | sample 2873831 | NCBI WGS metagenome assembly SDGW01 (sample SAMN08132700, study PRJNA421101) | hypersaline lake metagenome | isolation source: celular fraction 0.22 microns magnesium sulfate-rich crust from ephemeral... | place: Spain: Penahueca Lagoon, Toledo | collected 2011-07 | reverse complement strand
ACCTGTAGGCCAGGGACGTGCGCGAACCCGGCTTCGAAGCTCTCGGAGTGGAGTTCCAGGGCGTGGATGCCGCCGCCGTAGGGCGTCCGGATCGTCATGGGGCAGTTGATCGTCCCCCGGGTTCGGCTTCGGATGCGCGCGACGTGCTGGGCCAGTTGGTGAAAGCCTTGGTAGAGAAAGCTTTGGAATTGGATCTCGGGAACGGGCGTCATCCCCGTGGCGGCGAGACCGACACCGAGACCGACGATGCCCGCCTCCGCGACCGGTGTGTCGAACACCCGATCCGGGTAGTCGTCCATCAACCCCTGCGTCGCCCGGAACACGCCGCCGGCGCGGCCGACGTCCTCGCCGTAGACGACGATGTCGTCGTCGCGCTCTAGCTCCGCGGCCAGCGTGTCGCCGACGGCCTCGACCATCCGGAGCCGTTCAGCCATCCACACCACCTCCGGCGGCCTCGAAGGCCGCCAGCTGTGCCTCGAGCTCGGGTGGCAACTCGGCGTAGACGTGGCGGAACATGTCCGCCGGGTCGACTTCCTCGCGGGCCGCGCGCGCCCGATCGATCGCGTCGGCGAGTTCGGACTCGATCCGGTCGTCGATGGCGTCTTTCATCTCTTCGTCGAGCACGCCGCGGTCCTCGAGAAATATCTGAAAGCGGACGATCGGGTCGCGGGCCTCCCACTCGGTTTCCTCCTCGCGCTGGCGGTAGGCAGTAGGGTCGTCGGAGGTCGTGTGCATCGAGCGCCGATACGTGAGCGCCTCGATGAGGACCGGGTCGCCGTTTCGGGCCTTTTCGATGGCTTCCCGTGTGACACGGTAGACGCCTAAGACGTCGTTGCCGTCGACCTGGATACCCTCGATGCCCGCCGCGATGGCCTTCTGGGCGAGGGTCTCTGCTTCGGTCTGGTTCTCGATCCCCGTCGAGATGGCGTATCGGTTGTTCTGGCAGACGAAAACGGTCTGGGCATCGTAGACGCCGGCGAGGTTCAGCGCCTCGTAGACATCCCCCTCGCTGGTCGCGCCATCCCCGAAATACGTGACCGCGACGTTCTCCCGGCCCTGCAGCGACTCGCCCCATCCGATGCCGGCGGCGTGTAGCGGCTGCGTGCCGACGGGGATGGCCGGCGGGAGCGCGCCCTCACCGCCCGGAATCTCGGCACCCTCTTCCATTCCCAGCGCGTACTGGAGGATCTTCTCGGGCGGCGTGTCACGGGCCAGGAGCGCGGGCTGCTCGCGGAACGACGGGACGATCCAGTCGTCCTCGTCCATGGCGAACCCGCTGCCGACCTGGGCCGCTTCCTGGCCGATCGCGGGCGCGTACGTCCCGAGTTCGCCCCGGCGCTGCAACGCGATTGCGCGCTCGTCGAGTCGGCGCGATCGTTTCATCGCTTCGTACAGCTCGAGCAGCTCGTCGTCGCTCAGTTCGGGGACCAGATCCTCGTCGACGGTCTCGTCCTCGGAGAGTACTTGGACGGTCTCGATGGTGAAATCGGCGATTGGCTCTCGCGGCATGGGTCGACGCTAGTCGCTCGAGGCAGTTAGCACACGACCCGGCATACTGCTCCGAGACGGTCCGCCGTCGGCTATCGAGCTCGTCATCGGTGCCGTGATAGCGCCGTCACAACCGGCAGGCGCCTACCGACCGCCACGGCGGTTCGAGGGACGCAGTGTCTCACTGGTTCGAACGATACGAACGGATGATTGTCGTCGGATCTGTCAAAATCGTTTATCTCGGTATCCGTGGTGCCTTCTGCCATGCCAGACGTCGCGATCGTCGGCGGCGGCCCCGCCGGCCTGAGCGCAGCGCTGTTCACCGGAAAGAACGGCCTCGAGACCGTCGTCTTCGATTCCGACGAGACGTGGATGCACAAAGCCCACCTGTTCAACTACCCCGGCATCCGAAGCATCAGTGGCGACGAGTTCATGGCACTCACGCGCGGCCAAGTCCGCGACCGCGGGGCCGACGTTCGCGTCGACGAGGCGGTGACCGCCGTCGAGTCAGGCGACGACGGCTTCCGGGTCGAAACCAGCGTTGCGTCGGAGACGCAACGAGCAGACGGCGAAGCCGTCGACGACGACGGCGAGTACGACGCCGACTACGTCGTCCTCGCGACCGGTGCCGACCGCTCGATGGCAGAAGACCTCGGGGTCGACTTCGACGACGATGACACCGTCGACGTCGATCTCGACATGGAGACGAGTCTCGACGACCTCTATGCGACGGGCGCGATGGTCCGCGCCGAGGAGTGGCAGGCTGTCATCGCCGCGGGCGACGGTGCCGCCGCAGCACTCCACATCTTGAGCAAGGAGAAGGGTGAACACTACCATGACTTCGACGTTCCTGACGACGTTCCGGGGCTCGAGTCGGAGTGAGCCGGCGCTCGGTCGGTCAGCCACGGCTGGGTGGTAGAAGTGCGTGCCCGCGTCGCGCCTGCGTGTTCGGGCCGCGCGACTTAACGCCTGGCCTGCGGCGATTCATCCGTATGCCGATGACCGATCTTCACGAGCTATTCATCCACAAGCTCGCCCAACAGTACTACATCGAACAGGAACTCGTCGAGACGTTAGACGAGATGGCCCGCAACACGACCAACGACCGGCTGAGCCAGGGCTTTGCCGACCACCGTGACGAGACCCGAACGCAGGTCCAGCGTCTCGAGGACGTCTTCGCGGCGCTCGACCGGCCCGCCGAGGCCCGCGACAGCGCCCTCCTCGACGGCCTCGAAGAGGAGCGACGTGAGTTCGAGTCTCAGATCGAAGACGACGAGCTACTCAACATGGTCTACCTGAACGCGGGGATGATGACCGAACGGCTCGAGATGACGGCCTACGAGGGGCTGACGACGATCGCGGAGCAACTCGAGCTCGGCAACGACGTTCAGCAGCCGCTCGAATCCAACTACGACGAAGAGAAATCGGCCTTCCGCGAGCTCGAGACGCTGGCCACGGCCAAGGACGTGAAGTCGCTGTGGGACCGCCTGACGCCGTCATAACGCGACTGGCAGAGCGATTCCATCTCTCAGCCGCCTGTATGATTTCAAGACCCTCCGCATCGAACGGCCCCGTGCAACTCGAGTGCGTCTTCGTTGGCCTGTTTCGCGATGCCGTGATCCGGCTGGTCCCTCGAGATCGGTCCATCGGAGGTTGTCGGTGGTTTTCAACGAGGCGGGCCCATCAGATAGGGTTATAGCCTCGGAGTCGATACGACCGGGTAGCAATGCAATACGACGCGGTCCTGTTCGACTTCGACGGGGTCGTGGTCGAGAACCCCTCGTCCCAGCGACTCTACGACGCGCTCGGCCGGACCTACGAAAAATTCGGTCGCTCCGGGCCGGCGTCAGAGACGTTTCAGGAACTCATGCGCGGCGACTTCGAGTCGATCGCCACACGGTGTCACAGTCTCGGGATCAAGACGGACTCGTTCTGTGCACAGGCCGCTCGAGAGATGGTTCGCGTCCAGTGTGAGGAGGTCGAACGCGGACTCCGCTCAGCCTACGACGATGTCGCAGCGATGCGGTCGTTCGAGGCACCCCTTGGAATCGTCAGCGACAATCATCCGACCGTCGTCTCCACGCTGCTCGATTGGTTCGGGCTCCGATCGCTGTTCGAGACCGTCTACGGCTGTCCGCTGACCCCCGACGGACTGTCCCGACGCAAACCCGACCCGACGAACATCGAGTCCGCGATCGCCGATCTCGAGGCCGAAGACGCACTGTACGTCGGCGACCGGGCGGTCGACATTCAGGCAGCTGACAACGCTGGCATCGATTCGGCGCTTATCTCGCGACCTGAAGCCGACGAGCCAGATCTGGACGTGGCGCCGACCTACCACCTCTCGTCGCTGTCGAATCTCCCGGCTGTGCTCCGGTAGGTGGCCTGCTTCTCGATCCACGGCCTCCGGATTCCGGATCGCCGCCTCGAGTGTGTCACGTCCTCCCCAAAGCGACGAGTGCTGGACCGATGCAGATTCGTGGCCGCGCTTTTTGCGCCTCCGTGGCGTACACGACGTATGGACCCCGATGACACCTGGACGAGCCTGCGGAAACAGTGTGAGTCCCTCGAGCCGGGTGCGGAACTAATCACACCGGTCTCCGAGCGGCCGTTTGGCATCGAACGAACCGCAGCAGATCGGATCGTCGTCCGGTTCGGGGACAGCGACGAGCGACAGTCGCTCTGGCGCGAGCAGTTCATCGTCGTCCTCGAGTCGCTCGAGGAGGGGGCGATCACTATCGAGCGACTGCAGCCGGGAGTCGAACCGTATGCAAGCGTCATAACCCTCAGCGACGAGTACGCGGCCGACGATGGGACGATCAGGTACGACCCTGACGCAGCCGGCGGTGAAAGCCAGTTCCTCGTCTCGGCGGCGGATGCACGAGCCCCGCCCGAACGTGTCCACGACGACGCGCTGCTTCTGGCGGCGCTGCTCGAGTCCCTCGAGACTGACGATCCCGCAGCGCTCGACACCGACTCGCTGACGGATCTGTACGTCCTCGCGTCCGACGTACAGCACGGAGCCGATCGATTGCGTCGATCGGCGCGCGAACCGCTGCTCGAGCGACTCGGACCGGATCAGCGGCTTCACGGCCGATACGGGACCGTCCGCCGGACGACGCGGGAACGTCGCCGAGCGAAGGACGCCGAAACCGTGTTCGCCGCGCTCGACGATCACGGCATCCCCCGCGAATGGGTCACCGGCGTCGATCGGAACAAACTGGACGTGGTCCTTGCAGTGACCGATCTCGACGAAGCCGAGGTCTACGACATCGACGAGGACGTCTACGTCCAGAAAACGGGCGTCGATGAGGACGAGAAATATTCGCGATTGCAGGGACTCGCTGACCGGATCGACGACCTCGAGGGTACCGAAGGCGAGGCGCTGCGTGAGGAGTTGGCCGACATCGAGAAGCGACTCGATGAGGCACTGTCGAACGACTAGCCGTCGCAAGCCAGCCGCCCGTCTCGAGCGGGCGGTTCCCGCCGACATTCGTTTCACGTTGCCGTTCCTAGCTCGACGCGAGAACGATGCGCGCTCGTCGAACGGGGACGGGAACCCGTCTCCTGATGGCCCTGATCGGGTTCCTGCTGCTGGTGTGGTATCTCTCGCTTGCAGCTATCAGTTACTGGGCGGTGTCGGCCCTTCGCGCATCCGCGCCGGATCTCGGGACGACGCTGGTGTTGCTCGTCGGCGGTGGCCTCGTCGGCGGCTATCTGAGCTATCGGTTTGGCACCAGACAGTTGCTCTCGCGTATCGACGCGGTCGAACTGCCGCGATCGCACGCACCTGCGTTCTACCGACGGCTCGATCGGCTCGAGGCGCGCATGGACGTCGACTCGCCGGCGATTCTGATCGCGCGGTTGCCAACGCCGAACGCCTTCGCGCTGGGCGGTGGTCGCAACGGCGTGATCGTCCTTGACCGCTCGCTCTTTCGACTGCTGTCGCTCGACGGGCTCGAGGCGCTGGTTGCCCACGAACTCGCCCATCTCGAGGGGTACGACGCGTTCGTCCAGACGCTCGTCTATAGCGTCTTCCGGACGATCGCCGGCGTCGTCTTCCTGCTCTTGCTGCCGGTTTTGTTACCGGTCGCTGGGGCCGCGCGATCGATGGCGTGGCTACGCGGGACACCCCAGTCGTGGTCGCAGACGGCCTTCGGGCGGCTCCTGCGACGTATCGACGGCGTCGTGATGGCTGGCTTGCTGCTCGTAACACTGGCCGTCCGGGCGCACTCGCGTCGTCGCGAGTACGCCGCCGACGAACGGGCCGCTACGGTCACCGGTAAGCCCGTCGCGCTTGCTCGCGCGCTCCGGACGATCGAGCGCGCTGCAGCGCCACCGCGTGGGCTGCTCTCGACGCTGTACGTCCATACCGAGAACGATGAGGAGACGCTAACCCGGCTACTCTCGACACATCCCTCGACGGACGATCGGATCGAGCGATTGCTCGAGCGAGCACGGGAACGCGACGAACGGACGCGAATCGCGATTCAGTGACGGCCGGGCCGACGAACGCACAGCTATCGCAGGTCCCGAACAGCTGGGGCAGGCGCCGACTGACCGGTCCGCCAGACGGCAAGAAGGCAACGGCCCGTTTATCAACAGTATGGCAACCCACAAACCCTTTTGACTGCACGCGGCCTATGTCGAATCATGTACGTTCGGGACGCGAAAAACAGAGAGGAGGTCTGGTTGCTCGATCACATCGAGGCGATGGGACTCGATGAGACGGCGTTTCGCTCTCGCGACTACGTCGTCGCTGTCGACGAGGCATCCGGCGAAAAAGCCGGCTTCGGCCGGATCCGCGTCCACAAGCCCGACGACTCGGACGACATCTGTGAGTTGACCAGCATCGGCGTCCTCGAGAACTGGCGCGGGCAGGGCGTCGGGGCCCACATCGTCGAACGGCTCGTCGAATACGCCGGCGACGAGGGGTTCGACACCGTCTACGCCCTGACTGGGGAGGGAGCCTATCTCGCCCAGTTCGGCTTCCAGCGAATCTCGGAGTCGGATCTACCCACCGTGCTCCAGGACCGACTCGAGGCCAAACGCGGGGGTTCCGATCCGGACGCGGTCCCGCTATGGATCGACGTCGACGAGTTCCGGATGCCCGAACGGCTCCGCGAGGCGTTCAAACGCGCGCCGGACGGGCGCGAGGACGTCAGCGACGAGGAATCACCGGAGGACTTCGGGATCGATCCCGACTCGGCGACGTACAAGTACGATACGAGCCGGTAACGACCGGGGCCGTCCACAGCGGTCCGCACCTGTTGGGTCGTCGACGCCACAACACATATCGGGATGCAGAAGGAGAATCAACAGTCATGACTGCGAATGAATCCGAAGGTACGACCGGGACTGAGCACACCGATCGCAACGAGGACGATGACGTTCGCGTCTGGCTCGTCGAGCGAACGTACGGGGACGACGAACTCAACATCGTTATCCTCGTGTACGCGACCGAAGACGGCCGGCGCTACCATCGCCGTGAGCGAGCGCTGACCAGTTTTACCGGCCCGAAACGCGAGACCAAAGCCGGATTACTCGTCCCGCCCGAATCGCTCGGTACCGTCGACGATCCGGACACACAGGCACGCTATGCCGAGGAAGCCTCGCGGATGGCCGCCCGACACGAACCGGACGACAACGTCTAGAGCCATATCGATCGATTCGGTGACACGATAGGCATCCTGAGCGTGTTCATCAAAGTTCAAGCCCCGTGCCGTCCACGCTTTCGATAATGTTCGATCCCGACGAACTCGAGGAGATCCGTGCCAGCAAGGAGGAGTGGCACGAGGAGGAGGTAGAACCCGTCCTCGACCGCTTCGGCGAACGCAAGGAAACGTTTACGACTGATACGGGCGGTCAGGAGGTCGACCGGCTCTACACGCCAGCGGACGTCGGCGACATGGATTACGAAGAGGATCTTGGCAATCCCGGCGAGCCGCCGTACACGCGCGGTGTCTACTCGACGGGCTACCGCGGTCGACTGTGGACGATGCGCCAATACGCCGGTTTCTCGACGCCCGAAGACACCAACGAGCGCTATCACTACCTGCTCGATCAGGGCCAGACCGGTCTCTCGATGGCCTTTGACCTGCCGACTCAGATGGGCTACGACTCCGACGCCGACATGGCCGCCGGCGAGGTCGGCAAGGCCGGGGTCGCGATCGACTCGCTCGAGGACATGGAGACCGTTTTCGACGGCATTCCGCTCGATGAGGTCTCGACGTCGATGACGATCAACGCGCCGGCGTCGGTGCTGCTGGCGATGTACATCGCCGTCGGCGACCAGCAGGGCGTCGACCGCGCGGAACTCCGGGGGACGATCCAGAACGACATTCTGAAAGAGTACATCGCACGCAACACCTACATCTATCCGCCGGAATCGTCGATGCGGATCATCACGGACATCTTCGAGTTCTGTGCCGAGGAGACGCCGAAGTTCAACACCATCTCGATCTCGGGCTATCACATCCGCGAGGCTGGCTCGACGGCCGCCCAGGAACTCGCCTTCACGCTCGGGAACGGCATCGAGTACGTCGAGACGGCGATCGAGGCCGGCCTCGACGTCGACGAGTTCGCACCGCAGCTGTCCTTTTTCTTCAACGGCCACAACAACATCTTCGAGGAGGTCGCCAAGTTCCGCGCGGCCCGTCGAATGTGGCACGACATCATCGAGGAGCGCTTCGATCCCGACGACCCCAAGTCCAAACAGCTCAAATTCCACACCCAGACCGCGGGCTCGATGCTGACCGCCCAGCAGATCGAGAACAACGTCGTCCGCGTCGCCTATCAGGCGCTCGCGGCCGTCCTCGGTGGCACCCAGTCGCTGCACACCAACGGCAAGGACGAGGCACTCGCCCTGCCGACCGAAGAATCCGTCCGCACCGCCCTGCGGACCCAGCAGATCCTCGCCCACGAGTCCGGCGCCGCCGACACCATCGACCCGCTTGCGGGCAGCTACTACGTCGAATCCCTGACCGACCAGGTCGAAGAAGAAGCCTACGAGATTCTGGACGAAGTCGAAGAACGCGGCGGTATGCTCGACGCCGTCGAACAACAGTGGGTCCAGCGCCAGATTCAGGATACGGCCTTCGACCGCCAGCGCGAGATCGAGGAGAAAGACCGGATCATCGTCGGCGTCAACGAGTTCGAAATCGAGGACGAAGAACCCGAGATGGACGTCGAAGAGGTTACCCAGGAAGACCAGCAGCGCCAGATCGATAGTCTCGAGCAGACGCGCACAGAGCGCGACGACGAGGCGGTCGACGCGGCACTCGAGGCCCTGCGGGACGCCGCCCAGAGCGACCAGAACCTGATGCCCTACATCATCGACGCCGTCAAGACCTACGCGACGGTCGGTGAGATCTGTAACGTCCTGCGCGACGAGTTCGGCGAGTACCAGCCCGGCAGCGCGGTCTAACGGGACGACCGCGAGCACAATCCACGACCTGATACGGACTCCTGTAAATCATTGCCGGTGCAACCGCGACCGTCCTGCGGTTGCACCGGTAAACAGTTACAGCAGACCATATGAGTCACCGCGACTGGCCGTCTGTGCACCCCGTTGCAGGCTCTCGTATGGGGTCGGTGCCGAACTCGACTCCGACATCACTCGTGGCCACTGTCTCTTTTCATCGCCCGTTTTATAGGCTGGGGAACATGTAACGACGAACACCGAAACGGTAATCCTGTCAATTTTCGTCACGCCAACATAGTTCACTAATGTATACCATTGAACAGACGGATTTCGGATTTCAGATCACCTTTGCCGGGAAGATGGACGCGGACGAACTCCGTGAGTGGGCCGCCGACTCTCGAGCGGCGCTTCGAAGTTCGCCCGACGAGTTCGGCGTCCTCGTCGACATGCGGGACCTGAAACTGCTCAGTGACGACGAACAGCGCGTCATGCGGGCGGGACAAAAACACTATCGGGAGGCGGGCATGGTCCGCTCGAGCGTGATTCTCGATTCGGCAATCCTGACGCTGCAGTTTCGCCGGCTTGCCCAGGAATCGGGCATCTACGACTGGGAGCGGTATATCAACGCTGATACGACCGATGGCTGGTACCAACAGGCCGTCGACTGGCTCGTCGATGGGGTCGATCCGGACTATCAGTGAGCCAGTGACGAATCGAACCGCAGTGACCCCGGCAAATCGCCGACCCTGCCATTTCGACTCTCGACACTTCTCGAGTCACGCTCGCGCGTGTGCGTGAATCTCTGCTTAGCGAACACCGGCCGAGTGATCTCCTGTCGGAACCACATCCACGACTGTACGCTCCGCTGATCGACACTGGTTCGGTTCGACGACGAATCACAACAATAACGCAGTCGCCACGAGGAACACAGCCTGATGCATTTCGATCACGCCGGCATCGCGACCGACGACGCACAGGCACTCGCAGAACTGTACGGTGATCTTTTCGGCCTCGAGGTCGCCCACGAGGAGGAGTTCGACGGCATGCGCGTCGTCTTTCTCGACTGTGGTAACGGCTACTTCGAGTTGCTCGAGCCACTCGAGGACGACGGCACGATCGCTCGCTATCTCGAGGACGGCGGTGCAGGGATCCACCACCTCGCGCTCGCGACCGACGACATCGAGGCCGCCCTCGAGACGGCCCGCGACCACGACGTGACGCTCATCGACGAGGAGCCACGGCCGGGCGCGTGGGGCCACTCGGTTGCGTTCCTGCATCCGAAAGACACCGGCGGCATTCTGGTGGAACTCGTCGAGCACTGAGACGGTCCCCTGTCACGAGTGACCGGTGGGCCGCAGGACGGTCGCGGCCGGCCGGCACTGACTGACAGGAGTCCGTATGACGGTCATCGGTCATCCGGTTCGTTTTGCCACTCGGACGCCGAATACGTGGCTGTCACCACCTGTCGTCTCTCGCCGCGCGTTTCGTGACGCACCTCGACGCGGCCGGGATACCGGCCATCGAGATTGATCGTGGCCTCGTAGTCGACGCCACCGAGACAGCTGACACAGGCGTCGTCCGTTTGCTCGCCGCTGTCGACGACGACCGTGAGCACGTCGCGTCCGTCATCGTACGCGACGTTGGCGAGCGACGGCTCGTAACACGGTGTTGGCGTCGTAATCTGCCCGGTCACGACGACGGTCTCGTCCGCGAACGCGACGGTCGCACTCCCGTCCGTCCCGTCCGTACAGTCCTGCGCGTCGACCTCGAGTGACGTGTCCGTAACCGATGGCTCAGGACACGATGCCGAGCGCGAGGTCGATTCCGTTTCGATCCCAGTCTCGCGTAGCGTGGCGGTCGTCCGCGACCGCGTACAGTCGAAGGGCTGTCGGCTGACACCGACGGTTGTCCGCGATTCGCTGCCGCCGTCGGGATCGCTCCGCGTTATCGAAACGGTGTACGCGCGCGGCTCGACGAGGACGAACGTGACCGTCTCGTCCGCGGGTACTGCGATATCGCGCTCGAGGAGCGTCTCGGTCCCGTCGGCTCTAATCTCGACGGCGGCCGTCTGCTCCGTGTCGCTTTCGTTCCGTAGCTCGAGCTCGTGTGGGGGATGGGCGGACGGAAACGGAACGGCGTCAGAATTGCCGACGGTAATCGGTTCGTCCGAGCCGGTGGCGGAGCCGCCGCCGGTGCCGTTTCGTTTCGTCGCGCCGCGCTCGAGCGCCGAGTCAACACAGCCGGCCAGTCCGCCGAGCGTCCCAACCGTTCCGACGATGAGATGACGCCGTCGCATGGTCGACGCCACCACGATATGGACTAAACATCTTTGTCACGGCCGGAGACTGGTTTCTGAGAGTGATTCTCCTCGATCGATGATGTTACGGAAAACAGTCGAAACACTGTCTGTGGTCTGGCATTCGGTGCCCCATCCCTCGAGCCGAACGACTGGACGGAGACTGTCAGCCGAAGTTCTCGATCAGTGCCTCGTCGGGGTCGCCACCGTCGTTCTCGATCGCGTCAGCGACGGACGTCACGAAGTCGTCAAAGCCGAACGCGTACAGTTGCCCGTCCTCGCGGTGAGTCGCGACGACATCTGCCAGTTCCGCGTTCGCGTCTTCGTCGAGGACGGTGACCGTCGCGCCCGCATCTTCGAGCGCCTCGAGCCTGTCTTCGTGTGCGGGGTCGTCGTCCTGGTAGATCACGACGGCGTCGTGGCCTGCCTCGTGAGCCGCTTCGGCGATCGCGACCGCCGCGCCGACGCCGGGGCCGCCGGCGACGGCGACCACGTCGTCCTCGCCGTCGTAAGTGATCCGTCCGAACGGACCATCGATGTAGACAGTCTCGCCACCCTCGAGGTCGGCAAGCCACGGCGAGAGGTCGCCCTCGGGATCGATGCCGACGGTGAGTTCGAACGTCTCGTCGACGGACGACGACGAAAGCGTGTAGTGACGGGAAATTACCTCGTCGTCCGGCTTGGCTCGGAGCAAGACGAACTGTCCTGGCGAGGCATCGAACTCGTCGGGTGTTTCGAACTCGAGTGCGACGGTGCCGGGACCGACTTCGCTGACCGATACGACGGTGACTGGCGTCCCCTCCATGTGAACCGGTTTGGCGGCCGATTGAAAAGGCGTTCCGTTTCGCCCATAGCGGTAGATCTTCGGTCTCGCTTAGAGATGTTAGAATACACGCTGTGAAATGAAATCTCTCTCGGTTCGTTGGCTATTTCTTTCTCTCGCTAACTGTTTCGACAATAGTATGAAACAATTAACGTATTACTATCAGATACTAAACGGCTCGAGTGCTGTTGCGGTGGTTCTGCTGGGGTTTCAGAAGCCTTTTCATTTATGGGAGGCAAGGCTCAGGATAACATGGCTGAGGATCTCAACTGGGCGGTCGGTGGCGAAGCCGGAGACGGTATCGATTCCACCGGGAAAATCTTCGCTCAGGCACTTGCCCGAGCCGGACGGCACGTATTCACGTCGAAGGACTTCGCATCGCGAATCCGGGGTGGCTACACTGCCTACAAGATTCGCACGTCGGTCGACCAGGTGCAGAGCGTCGTCGACCGTCTCGACATCCTCGTTGCGCTGACACAGCGCACCATCGACGAGAATCTCGACGAACTCCACGAGGGAAGCGCCATCATCTACGACGGCGAGCGCTCGTGGGAGGCCGAGATTCCCGACGAGATGACCGCGGTCGACGTTCCGCTGAAATCGCTGGCAGAAGAGGCCGGCGGCGCGATCATGCGCAACATCGTCGCGCTCGGTGCCGCGTGTGAGATTACCGGCTTCGACGTCGAGTTCCTCGACGAAGCCTTAGAGAAGCGCTTCGGTGGGAAGGGCTCGAAGATCGTCGAGAACAACAAGGAAGCCGCTCGGGCAGGGCAGGAGTACGTCCAGGAGAACTACGACCTCGACCACCTCGGCTACAACCTCGAGACGACGGACAACGACTACGTCCTCCTGAACGGCAACGAGGCAGTCGGCATGGGGGCACTCGCCGCTGGCTGTCGGTTCTACGCCGGCTATCCGATCACGCCCGCGACCTCCATCATGGAGTATCTGACGGGCCGCATCGAGGAGTACGGCGGCCACGTCGTGCAGGCCGAAGACGAGCTCTCGGCGATCAACATGGCACTCGGTGGCGCCCGCGCCGGTGCCCGATCGATGACCGCGACGTCCGGTGCCGGGATCGACCTCATGACGGAGACGTTCGGGCTGGTCGCAACCAGCGAGACGCCGCTTGTCATCGCCGACGTCCAGCGCTCTGGCCCCTCGACGGGGATGCCGACGAAACAGGAACAGGGCGACCTCAACATGGCCCTGTACGGCGGCCACGGCGAAGTCCCACGCTTCGTCGTCGCCCCGACGTCGATCGACGAGTGTTTCTGGAAGACCGTCGAGGCGTTCAACCTCGCCGAAAAGTACCAGACGCCCGTGTTCCTGGTCTCCGACCTGGCGATGTCCGTCACCGAACAGACGTTCCCGCCGGAGACCTTCGACATGGACGCAGTCGAGATCGACCGCGGCAAGCTCGTCGACGAGGACGAAGTCGACGAGTGGCTCGACGCACAGGGTCACTTCCGCGCCCACGCCGTCACCGACGACGGCGTCAGCCCGCGTGCCATCCCCGGCATGACCGACGGCGCCCACATGAGCACGGGACTCGAGCACGACGAACTCGGTCGCCGAACCGAAGACGAAGACGAGCGCGTCCAGCAGGTCGACAAGCGCAACCGCAAGGTCGAGACCGCCCGCGAAGAAGAAGACTGGGACTACCGCGAGTTCGGCAACGAAGACGCCGACAACCTCGTCATCTCCTGGGGCTCCAACGAGGGCGCACTCGCCGAAGCGCTCGAGTATCTCGAGGATGACGGCATCGACGTCCGCGTCATCTCGGTGCCCTACATCTTCCCGCGACCGGACCTGTCCGACGAGATCGAGGCCGCAGACCAGACGATCGTCGTCGAGTGTAACGCGAACGGGCAGTTCGCCGATCTGATCGAACACGACGTGCTTACCCGTGTGAAACGCATTAACAAGTACACCGGTGTCCGCTTCAAGGCGGACGAACTCGCCGAACAGATTACCGAGAAACTCTCCGAAGAGGTGCCAGCACAATGAGCTCCGACGTACGATTTATCGACTTCAAATCCGACAAACAGCCGACCTGGTGTCCCGGATGCGGTGACTTCGGGACGATGAACGGCATGATGAAAGCCCTCGCGAACACCGGCAACGACCCCGACAACACCTTCGTGGTGGCCGGAATCGGCTGTTCCGGCAAGATCGGGACCTACATGCACAGCTACGCCCTCCACGGGGTTCACGGCCGTGCGCTTCCGGTCGGTACCGGCGTCAAGATGGCCCGTCCCGACATCGAGGTCATGGTCGCCGGTGGCGACGGTGACGGCTACTCGATCGGTGCCGGTCACTTCGTTCACGCCGTCCGCCGGAACGTCGACATGACCTATTGTGTCATGGACAACCGTATCTACGGGCTGACCAAAGGCCAGGCTTCGCCGACCTCGCGGTCCGACTTCGAGACCTCGACGACCCCCGAAGGCACTAAACAGTCGCCAGTCAACCCGCTTGCACTGGCGCTTGCCTCCGGCGCGTCCTTCATCGCGCAGTCCTTTAGCTCCGACGCGATGCGCCACGCCGAAATCGTCCAGAAAGCGATCGAACACGACGGCTTCGGCTTCGTCAACGTCTTCAGCCCATGTGTCACGTTCAACGATGTCGACACCTACGACTACTTCCGCGACAACTTAGTTGACCTCCAGGACGAAGACCACGACCCGACCGACTACGAGGCCGCCAAGGAAGTCATCCTCGACAGCGACAAGGAGTACCAGGGCATCATGTACCAGGACGACGAGTCCGTCCCGTACCACGAGAAACACGGCGTCACCGAGGACATGTCCGAGATCCCCGACGGTGCGCCCGAAGACGCGATGGACCTCGTCCGCGAGTTCTACTGAGACGGCCGGCCGAATCCATCGGGACTGATTCGTTTAACCGCTTTTTTTGACGGCGTTCTCGACTCGAGCGGAGCCAGCCGTTCGTCTCGCGTTCGATTGCCCAAGCGTCGCTACTGCCGGTCACCGTCATTGCATAGCCTGCGATCCGGGCGTTGGACGTTCAAAACCAACGTCTCGTGGGATCCTGTGATTACTCGAGACTGACGAGATACTCGAGCATGTCGTCGAGTGGCGTATTCGTCACCGCCAGCGAGTAGCCGTCGATCCGCGCGAGGTCGGCCGCGTGATCCCAGAGGTCGTCTTCCTCGATGCCGTGCAGGATGACCGCGTTGGGCGTCGGATTGACGACCCGCAGCGCCACGAGGGGTGACTCTCCGCGGGTCACACCGGTAAACACGAGGACGCGATTCGTGCTCTGGCCGTAGAGGCGGAAGAACTCCTCGCTCGAGAGTCGAGTGATCGCTTCGATGCTGTCGATAACCGTGTGGCCGCTGACGCGATCGGTCCCGCTCGAGGCCACTTCGGTCGCCTCGAGATCGTCGTACAGCTGTGCGAGGGGGATCGAGGTGGCGTACTCCCGGAGGTCGTAGACCACGTCGCTTTCGAAGCCCGCCGAGAGAACGCGGCCGTACTGTCGGATGCGCTCACCGCCGCGGCGCTCGTCGATCGCGAGTAGCCCGGAGACGAGCCGGCCGACGACGCCGATGCCGGGGCTCTCCCGGCGGCCGCTCTCGTAGTCGGAGATAACCGACGACGAGACGTCGAGTTCGGCCGCGAGATCGGTCTGTGAGATATCGAAATCGGTGCGCCATTTGCGCAGCGTCGCGCCGGGATCGTCGCTCAGCGTGATTTCGCCGGCGATCTTCTCCGCGAGCTCCCGTTTCGGTCCACGCCCGCTCATACACGTCGGTCATCCGGTCGACTCAAGTAGCTACCGGAGATCGGCTGTGCGAGACGGTGGCAATCGACACCTGGCCGTCGCGGCGGTATCACCCGCCGAAGCACTGACGTATTTGTGTCCGGTGTTCGAACACGGCGTATGGACGAGCGTCCGATCGAGGTGGCCGGGTTCGACGACCGATGAGGGGCTACTACCTCCGGTACGTTCAGGTTCTGTTGCAGTTCTTTCCCCTCGTGATCGCGTTTCTCAGGGACCGACGGCGGTTCCTGCTGTTCGGCCCGTCTCGGCAGGTCCCGACCGAAGTTCACCGCGAGCGCGCCCAACGCCTCACGGAAACGATGCTCGAGCTGGGCCCGGCTTTCATCAAGGTCGGGCAGGTGCTGTCGACGCGGCCGGACATCGTGCCGCCGACGTACGTCGAGGAATTCGCGACGCTGCAGGACGAAGTCCCCGAAGACGCGGGCGGCGACCCGCTGACCGTCGTCGAGGCCGAGCTCGGCGACGAGATCGATCGCGAGACGCTCGAGCCGGTCGCCGGCGGCTCGCTGGCGTTCGTCTACACCGCCGACTACGCGGGCGAACGCATCGCGCTGAAGGTTCGGCGGCCGGGGATCGCCGCGGTGATCGAGCGCGACCTGCGGGTCATCAGGGGGTTCGTCCCGTTGCTCCTGTTGGTCGCCGACGAGCGCCAGCGCTACTCGATCGAGAACCTCGCCGGCGACTTCGAGGATATTATCCTCGAGGAACTCGACTTCGCCCGCGAGGCGTCGATCATGGCGGAGATCGACGACAACTTCGCAGACAACGACCGGATCGTCGTCCCCGAGACCTACCCCGATCTGTGCTCTGAGCGCGTCGTCGCGATGGAGTTCGTCGACGGCAGGAAAGTCACTGACGAACGTGCGCTGGCCGACGTTGGCATCGAGCCCACCGAGATGGCGACGCTGATCGCCCGAACCTACCTGAAGATGGGACTCATCGACGGCGTCTTCCACGCGGATCCACATCCGGGGAACCTCTCGGTGACCGACGACGGCCGGCTCGTCATCTACGACTACGGCATGAGCCAGCGCCTTTCGGCACAGGAGCAAGCCGACATCACGGCGCTCTACCGGACCCTCGTCCGTCGCGACGTCGACGGACTCTTGAACACGCTGATCGCACTCGAAGTGCTCGATCAGTCGGTCGATCGGGTCCAGGTCCGGCGAGTACTCGAGTTAGTCATCGAGAGCCTCGAGGGCCGCTCGGTGATCACTTGGCGACAGATCATCACCGAACTGTTCGCACGACTTCACGAATTCCCGTTTCGCATCCCGCCGAACGTGATGTTGCTCATGCGTGTCGGCACGGTCGGCGAGGGCGTCTGTCGAACCCTCGATCCCGAGTTCGACTTCCTCGAGGTCGTGCGCTCGTTTCTCGTCGATCACGGCTTTATCGAGAGCGAACTCGAGACGCTGCTTTCGGACGTTCGTGGCGACTTGCGCGAGTCACTGCCCGTCCTCGCGCGGGCACCGGCCCGGTTCGACACCGTCTTCGGCCAGCTCGAACGCGGCGAGCTCGTCGTCAGGACCGAGCCCGTCGAATCACCCACCGGCGGTGATCCGGCAGTCGGCTACGCCATCGTCGCCGGTGCCCTGTTCGTCGCCGCGTCTGTGTTGACCCTTCGTGCGGGATCGCTCGAGATCGTCAGCGCGGCGGCCGGCCTCCTGTTTCTTGGACAGTATCTCCGCAAGCGACGCCATCGCTGAGCCGGCCGCGACTCGCTCGCCAGTGCCAGCAGCGCCCCAATAGTCAAGCCCTCGCGGTTCGAGTGACCGGAACGTGCCATCGACTGTCGTTCACGTCGCGTTCGCCGGACTGCTCGGGGCTGCGTTGCTCGACGATGCCTTCGACATGCGATCGATCCTGTTCGTGATGGGCTCGAGCGCTCTCCTCGACCTCGATACGCTGATCGGGATCGTCGTTCCCGGAACGCATCGGGCGGCATTACACAACCTCTGGATCGTGCTCGTTCCCGCCGCCGTCTTGCTGTGGGACGGCGCGGTCCGCGAGGAGTCGCTCGTCCGAGAACGCTGGGGCGACGCCGCCCCACGCATCACATGGGTTACGCTGGCGGCACTGCTGATCGCACACGTCCTGTTCGACGCCTTCTTCAACGGCGTCAACCTCTTCTGGCCACTTCACGACCGATTTTACGATCTCTCCGGGACGCTGCTCGTGTCCGACCAGCGCGGACTCGTCCAGACGTTCGTCGAACTCGAGTCCAGCGGCGTCGCCGAGTCGACGACCCGTGGGACGACCGAAAACACCCACTACCGGACCGGATTCGACCCAACCCGCAGTGAGCCTGCGACTGGCGTCGAGCGGATTTTTCCCATCGCGGCGACCGGAGAGCGGTTCGTCCTCACTGTCGCCGGCTTCGTGGCGGTTTTTGTGCGGGTCCTCGAGGAGCGGCGAGCGGACTGAGACGGAGCGCCGCCGCCAGCGCGACGGTACTGACAGCCGCGTCCGATCCGGTGACTGTAATCAGAGATAACATATTTCATACATTTTATGGTGCCGGCCGGACTGGATCGGATATGGATCGCCGGACGTTCATCGGCGCGACAGGTGTCGGAGTCGGTGTTACGGGTTGTCTCGACGCGGGTCGAACCGACCCGGGCGGCGGGAACGAAACGACCGACGGGAGCGAGACGCCCGAATCGGACGGCACAGCGACCGGGTCCGACGACGGTCGTGCGGGGACGGCCGACTCGAACGACACTGCTGTCCGAACCGACGGGTCGGGCGAGGCTGACCCGGAAAGCGACGAGTCAGCCGAGACCGGTGACGGGACCTCCGACTCGAACCGGGACATGACCTTCGACGCCTGTTCCCGGGCCACGGTGACCGGGACGTTCGAGGACGGCGACGTCGCCCTGGCGAGTACGGGATTCTACGATGACGGGCTCTACGGCAACACCATGCTCGAGGACGGCGTCGTCTTCGGGGACGACGTCGACGCCCCGTTTTCGGGAACGATCGTCTTCGAGATCGCCGACGGCTCACGGGTCCGCGAGCGTGATAGCGAGATCGTCGTCGAGATCCCGGACTACGGCAGCGACGGGACCGTCATCACGTCGCTGACGACTCGACGGACGGACTACGAGCGAGTCACCCCGACACACGAAAACCCACACGCGAGCGACTGTCTCAGCGACCTCGAGGCCGACAGCGCCGACGCGACGCTCGAGGGTGGGTAACGCGGGGCGACCGTGGCCGGTCGGCGTGGCTCGAGGAAGCGCGGACAGAACGGCGACCACTGCGCTCAGGGCCACTCGACGATCGGGTCATCGGCCCCCGATCGACGGATGTATTCGGTTTGCATCTCGTAGACGGCATCGTCGAACCGCATGCCCGCATCGAGGTGGTCGCTGACGCGGGCCAGTTTCCACCGACTCGGAGTCAGCCGGTCGGTCCAGCGCGTCTCGAGCGGGGCGAGGAACTCCTCGATCGCGTCGTCGGAGACGCCCTGCTCGCGGAGGCCGCGACGGGCGAACTCGAACACCTCCTCGAAGATCACGGTTCGATCGGTCGTCCGGTCGCCGTCGGCGGTGATCCAGGCGAGGTCGGCGTCGAGTCCGTTCTCGACCGCACTGTAGAAACTCCGTTCGGCCGCGTCGCGATCGAGGTTCGCGAGCGGGTGGTCGGCCACACACAGCCCTCGAACGAGGCCGGCGACGAGCCACTGCAACCCCATGTTTTCGGCGATGGTCGGCTGCGTGGGCAGGGGTCGGTATTCGATGCGGATCGACCAGTGATCGCCCTGACCCACCGGCTGGCCGCCGACGACGGCGCGGAGCCACCGCCAGTAGGTCCCCCGCTTGTGGTTGAGTTCCCAGAACCGGTCGGGAAACGTCTCCCGATCCCCGTCTGCGAGCCACTCGCGGAGAAACGGTGCACACGTCGGGTCGGCTACAAGTTCGTCGATCGTCTCGGCCGGACTCTCGATATCCTCGGGGAAGCGAACCTTCTCCCAGGCCTGGTTGATCGACTGTTCGAACACCGGGATCCGGAGTTCGTGGTGCGTCTCCTCGAGTAGGCGAGACGGCTCCGCGACGTCGTACAGGTCCGGCGGGAGAAGCGGCGAGTTCGTCGCCAACGCCAGCACGGGACCGAGCGTCCGGACGGCCGTGTTGTGGTAGCGGGGAAACGCCCCGGCGTCGGGAACCTGAACGTGGGGCTGGATCGAACTCGTCAGCGACTCGAACAGGATCGACGGGAACCGACACTCGACGCCCGGGACGGACAGGGTGATCGACCCGTCGGTTCGCTCCAGGACGTCGTTGTCGATCGCGGCGTAGCGAGGCGACGGGGTCATGTTCTCGGCGATCGTGACCCCCTCGCTCTCGCGGACGGCCGCGAGGTACGCGTGCGTTCCGCTCTCGGGCGGGATCGTCCACATGGCATCCAGGACGATCTCCGTGCCCGCTCGCTCGGCCGCCTGCTGGACGCGCCGATAGTGGCGCTGGAGCCGTGTCGCCTGGGCGACGGCCCCCTCACCGTCGAACGGGCTCGGGCTGGTGTTGAACTCGACGTTGTGTCGGCCGAGTTCCTTCTCGCAGGGTCCCTCGAGGACGGGCTCGGGCACGCGAGTCAGTCGCCGATCGTCGTCGACGGCGTACGCCTCGAGTTCGATCCCGAGGGCGAAACTGGGGTTGTCGAGACGGCCTGCACGAAGGGCGTCGGTGAGACGGGCGGCTTGCTCGTCGACACGCCGGTCGAATTCGCTCCGCGTCGTGTCCCGAAGTGAGCGCCTGACGAGGTCGGTGTGATCCGCCATCACCTGCACAAAGCTACCCCAGTCGCTTAGAGGTATGGGCGACTGCGCCGCTTGCGGCGCCCGTCGTCACGACCCAGATGGCTCTCGCTATATACGGGAACGCTTTTATTTTCGCCCACCGCACCTCGAGGCATATTAGAGGTCGCGCTGGACGACCGCGGTCGCCTCACGCTCTTAAAGGAAACCCGAGAGCGATACGGAGACCGATATCACGTCGTTCACCTGTGAGACTGACGCGTCGTTTCGAACGCCGCCAGCCTCCTCGAGGGACGCGGTGACGTGGAGACGGTCGTGACGGCGGCGACGTGCGTGGAAGACCACGGGCTTACACCGTTCGACGCGTTCCTCCTCGTCGAATCGAACGGCGATACCATCGTCTCGAGCGACGATATGTATACGGCCATTACGTCCCATCTCGATCCGAAGTCGGTCACCGAGGAGTGACGCTCCGCAACCACTAAACGCGACTCACCCTAATCACGGCGTAATGAGCGACTGGACGGAGACGTACCGCCCGACGACGTTGTCGGAGGTACGCGGCAACAACAAGGCCCGCGATCAGCTGAAAGAGTGGGCCGAAACCTGGGACGACCACCGGCAGGCGGTGATCGTCCACGGCAGTCCCGGCGTCGGGAAGACCTCCGCCGCCCACGCGCTGGCGGGCGACATGGGCTGGCCCGTGATGGAACTCAACGCCAGCGACAGCCGAGGTGCCGATGTCATCGAGCGGATCGCCGGCGAGGCCGCAAAGAGCGGCACGCTGACCGGCGGTGAGGCGGGCCGCCGGCTGGTCATCTTGGACGAGGCGGACAACTTCCACGGCAACGCCGACTACGGCGGCTCGCGGGAGGTGACCCGCGTCGTCAAAAACGCCAACCAACCCATCGTCCTCGTCGCGAACGAGTTCTACGACATGAGCCAGTCGTTGCGAAACGCCTGCGAGACCATCGAGTTTCGCGACGTCTCGAAGCGCTCGATCGTCCCCGTCCTGCGGGACATCTGCCGTCGCGAAGGTATCGAGTTCGAAGAGGAAGCCTTAGAGAAGATCGCCGAGTCGACCAGCGGCGACCTGCGCTCGGCGGTCAACGACCTGCAGGCAGTCGCCGAGGAAACCGAGCGGCTGACTGTCGAGGACGTGGTCACGAGCGAGCGTGACACTACCGAGGGGATCTTCGACTTCCTCGACGACCTCATCAAAGAGCAAGACGCCGAGGGTGCATTGCGAGCCTCCTACGACGTCGACGAGACCCCCGACGAGTTGTTGAACTGGATCGAGGACAACGTCCCGAAAGACTACGAGGGCGCTGAACTGGCCGACGCCTACGAATTCCTCTCGAACGCCGACCGCTGGCTTGGTCGGGTCCGAGCGACACAGGACTACTCGTTTTGGCGATACGCGACGGACAACATGACCGCCGGGGTCGCCGCCTCGAGACGTGGCTCCAAAGGCGGTTGGACGCGCTACGGCCCACCGAGTTACTGGTCAAAACTCGGTCGTACCAAGGGGACTCGGAACACCCGTGATTCGATCGCCGAACGCATCGCCGAGCGCGAAGGCGCAAGCGTCGCTACCGTCCGCCGCGAGATTCTCCCGTTCCTCTCGACGATGACCCACCACTGCACGAATCGGGAGCTGACCGTCCGAATGGCGGCGGCCTACGACCTCGACGAAGCCGAGGTCTCATTTATTACCGGCAGCGGGAAAGACACCAACAAGGTCGCGTCGATCGTCGAGGATGCCACAGAACTGAAAGCCCAAGAAACCGTCGAACACTCGGGCAACGCCTTCTTCGAAGCCGACCGTTCGAGTGGGGACCCCGCCGACCCGACCGACGGTGACGGTGACGACAGCAACGATGACGAGAGCGGACAGCAGATGCTTACTGGATCGGCAGACGACACGCCAACAGACGACTCGGTGGCACCCGACGAACCCGATGGTGATCAGTCCGGATTGAGCGACTTCATGTGAGCCGGCGGTGTCATCGATCTCCTGGATACTCATACGGTCTGCTGTCACGAGTTCCCGGTAGGACCACAGGGCGGTCGCAGTCCCACCGGCACTGACTGACAGGAGTCCGTATCAGTCAGGGGTCAATTCTCGAGTTACATTCTCTGCAAAAGTGATCGTTTTCTTAACAATCGACACTATTACATCGGTGAACGGTGAGAGTGGCTGTTGGTGACCGCCCGAATGACAGAACCACGTCGCTGCCCGCTTTGTACGGAAATGTACACCGACCGAACCGACCTTCGGGTTCACCTCGAGGTCGAACATCGGAAGTCCGAAGTGGTGTCGCACCTCGTCGACGGCCACGCCGAGGACAGGCCACTGCCATCGGAGAGCGAGCAGTCGACAGTCGACGAAGAGCGGCCAACGCCGCCGGCCTGAGGAATCCGCTTACTCGGTTTCTACCGGCAGTAACTCGCAAAACGCAGGCGACAGTGCATCGCTGACGCCGAGAGCCATCGCGCTCGGATCCACAGCGTCAGCATCAGCCAGCGGCGGCACCGTCTCGACCGCGTAGCCGGTCATCCGCTCGAGTTCGGCGGGATTGGTCCGCTCGGCGACCGTCTCGCCGGCGTACTCGTTGCAGACGATGCCGACGACATCGATCCCGCGGGCTTCGAGGGCGTCGATCGAGAGTGCGGTGTGGTTGAGCGTTCCCAGTCCCGACCGCGTGACGACGACCGCCGCAGCCTCGAGGTCGGCGATGAGATCGATCACCTCTTGATCGCCGGCCAGGGGCACCCGCAGTCCGCCGATTCCTTCGACGATCGGGACTGCAGTCGCGTCGATCTCGCGTTCGCAGGCCGCGTGGATCGTCTCGTAGGAGAGGGATTCGTCGGCGACCTCAGCCGCCACGCGTGGGGCGAGCGCCGGCTCGAGATATCGCGGACAGATCGCAGCCTCGGGATCGTCACAGGCGGTGGCGACGAAGTCCGCGTCGTCGTCGGGTGGATGACCCGTCTGGGCCGGCTTGATCGCCCGCGCGTCGTGGCCAGCCTCGCGAAGCAAGCGTGTGAGCCCGGCCGTGATGACCGTCTTCCCGACGCCGGTGCCAGTGCCGACGACGGCAATCGGCTGTGTCGCAGTCACAGCAGTCCGACCTCCTCGCCCGCGGCGCGGAACGCCTCGAGGCAGGCGATGACGTCGTCCTGGTTGTGGGTCGCCATCGGGACGACGCGAATCCGGCTGGTGCCCTCGGGAACCGTCGGCGGCCGAATCGCCGGCGCGACGACGTCCCGTTCGCGGATCCCGTCCGCGAGCGCGAGCGCGTCCTGTCGGTCGCCGACGACGACGGGCAGGATCTGCGACGTTCCTAACACCTCGAAGCCCATCGTCTCGAGGCCGTCGCGGAGGTGCGCGACGTTCTCCCAGAGGCGCTCGCGGACGTCGCTGTGGCGAGCGATGTGGAGGGCCTCGCTCGCTGCGGCGGCGGCCGGCGGCGCGAGTCCGGTCGAGAAGACGAACGAGCGTGCGTTGTTGATCAGCAATTCGATGAGGGTTGCACTACCGGCCACGTAGCCGCCCTGACTGGCCAGCGCCTTCGAGAGGGTCCCCAGCTGGATTTGGACTCGGTCCTCGAGCCCTTCGGCCTGGACGACACCACCGCCGTTCGCGTAGAGACCGGTCGCGTGGGCCTCGTCGACCATCACCCACGCGCCGTACTCCTCGGCGGCGTCACAGATCGCCGCGAGCGGGGCGACAGTGCCGTCCATGCTGAACACCGAATCGGTGACGATCAGCCAGGCTTCGTCGGCTGGATCGCGGCCGTCCCGTCTTGCTTGGTCGGTTCGCTCCGCGAGCTTCGATCGGAGACTCGCCGCGTCGCAGTGGTCGTAGACGACGGTCTCGGCACCCGACAGCCGACAGCCATCGATGATACTTGCGTGATTCAATTCGTCGGAGAAGACGACGTCCGGCTCGAGCGCCGTGATCGTTCCGACGTTCGCGGCGTAGCCCGAAGAAAAGGCCAGCGCGCGCTCAGTTCCTTTCGTCTCGGCGAGCAGCCGCTCTAGGTCCCGGTGGACCATCGTGTCGCCCGTGACGAGCCGGCTCGCGCCGGCTCCCGTGCCGACGGTCGCGGCGGCCTGCCGGGCGGCGTCTTGGACTCGCTGGTCGTCCGTCAGCCCCAGATAGTTGTTCGAGGCAAAGACCAGCGCCTCCGCCGAATCGAGGACGGGCAGGTCGCCGCCCGAGGGCCCGGCAAAGTAGCCGCGCTCGGCGACCCGATCGACGGGTGAGAGGGTGCGTTTCAGATCGTTGTCCTCGAGGGTCTCGAGTCGGTCCTCGAGGTCGAACCCACGGTCGGCCATTCGGCTAAACGGACTCAGCGCCATGGTTTGACTCTCACGATTCGGCTCGGTCAGCTGCGTTGGTACGTTTCGACCGGATCCTCGCTGATCTGCGACGGTACCGGGCCATCGTGCGTGTGCGTCTCATTGAACGGCGTTCGTCCCAGCGGCGTTAGAACCCGGGCATCAGTTCGGCAGGGCCGAAGACGCCGTACTCGCCCGCACGATTCCGTCGCACGCCGGCTTTCAGATAGCCCAGTGCGGGCCCGTTGACGTTCGCTTCCATACTCGTCTCATCACCGAGCTGGAACATGTTCGTCGCTGTCTCGCCGTCGAAAGTTCGGCCGGTGACGCGCACCTCCTCGAACTCGATGACACCGTCGTGGTCGTCGATGATTTCCTCGATCTCTTCTTCGGAGAGGTCGCGCGCGGTCTCGATGTCGTACTCTGGGAGGTGGGCGATGTCCTCGCGGACGGTGCCGCGGTTGTCCTCGTAGCCGGATTTGAGGCCGACGCCCCAGTGGATGTCGACGTCCGTGACCTCGACGAACGACTGGGCGGCCAGCGCCGCCGCGCCGGTCAGCAGACCGGGCGTCGCGCCAGCGCCACAGATGAAAGTGATGCCGGCATCCTCGAACGCCTCGCGGCGGTCGTCTAACATGTCGATCACGCGCGAGCGCTTGAGCACGTCGATCATGACCCCGGAGTAGTCACCCTCGATGAACCGCTCGGCGGTCCGTGGGATGAAGTCGTGCTCGTAGTTGGGCAGCGCGAGCAGGACGGCGTCGATCTCGTCGCCGTGATCGATGATGTCCTGAATCGAATCCTCGCTGGGACGGGCCTGTTCGGAGGCAACGACACCGAGCTCTTCGCCGTGTTGTTTGACGCCGCCTTCGGCGACCGCCGCATCTGCGCCCCCATCGGTCGCAACCTCGTTGTCGATGTTTCCTTCCGTCGCCTCGAGCAGTTCGTCGACGTCGAGGCCGTCGAAATCGATCGCGACCCCGTGGCGGTCACACGCCGCGACGGGTGTCAGGGCGTCTTTGTGCTGACTCACTTCGAGTGCTCGTCGGCCGATACCGCCGGTTCCGAGTACCGCAAACGTGATTTCGTCCATGGTTATCGTAATATATCGAATGTCTCTCAGTCGTCACTTGGTTCTGCGCCTGTACTCGCTGTCGTCTCGGTCGACGACTCCGCGGCGTCGCTGTGGCGAGCCTTCACCTCGTCGGGATCGAAGTCGTTGGTCTCCCGGTTGGGCTCGAGGCCCGCGCGCTCGATGATCTCGATGTCCTCGTCGGGCGACTGGCCCTCGGTCGTGAGGTAGTCGCCGGTGAGCAGGCCGTCCGCGCCGGCCTCCAGTGGCAGGTGCTGCTCGTCGGGGGCGAGGTTGACCTCGCGGCCGCCGGTGAGTCGCACCCGCGACTCGGGATGGAGGAGTTTGTACACCGCGACCGTCTTCACGATCTCTTCGGTCGAGATGCCGACACCTTGCTCGTACAGCGGCGTTCCCTCGACCGGGTTGAGGACGTTGACCGGCAGCGAGGAGATGCCGATATCCTGCAACGCGATGGCGGCCTCGACGCGATCGGTCGGCGTCTCGCCCATGCCGAGGATGACGCCGGCACAGAGATCCATGCCGGCTTCCTTGGCGACCTCGAGGGTCTTCACCCGGTCCTCGAAGCTATGGGTGTCGACGATCTCGGGGAAGTAGTTCGGCGAGGTTTCGATGTTGTGATTGTAGTGGTTGATCCCCTCCTCGGCGAGAATCGCGGCCTCTTCCTCGGTGAGAATGCCGAGGGAGGCGTCGACCTCGAGATCACACTCGTCGCGCACGAGGCGGATCGACTCGATGACCTCCGCCCACTCCTCGGGCCGGTGTTCCTTCGAGACGCCTTTCTCCGCGACGACGATCCCGAAGCGCTGAGCACCGTCGCGTTCGGCGCGTTTCGCGGCCTCTAAGATCTTCTCCGGGCCGAGGAAGCCGTAGGTGTCGATGCCGGTGTCGAAGTGGACCGACTGCGCACAGAACCCACAGTCCTCGGCGCAGTTGCCTGCTTTCGCGTTGACGATCGAGCAGGCGTCGACCGTGCCGTCACCGAAGTGATCGCGCACGGCCGCACCGGCTTCGGCGAGGACGTCGACCGGCTGGGCCATCAACGCCAACCCGTCAGTCCGGTCGAGTCGCTCGCCGGCCACGACCCGCTCGAGTGCGTCGTCGACCGTCTCGTTTCCAGTCTCGTAAACCACACTCAGAATGGCGGTTAACGAGTATATAATGTTTTTGGACGGTCACGATCCCGTGATCGTCCGTCGCTCAGAGGCCGGTTTCGACGTTCCGCTCGAACGCGTGCGCGCTCGAGAGCACTGCCGCGTCGTCGAAGCGTTCTCCGATCAGCATGAGCCCGACCGGCAATCCGTCCGCCGTCCCGGCGGGCACCGACGTCGCCGGATGGCCGGTCACGTCGAACGGGGACGTGTTGTGAAGCATGTTGAGCGCACGGTCGATCGCCTCGAGGCGCGAGATCGATTCGTCGACCTCGTGGGCGGTCTGTGGCGTCGTCGGCATCGCGAGGACGTCGACGTCCGCGAGCGCGTCGTCGTATTCCGCTGCCAGTTTCCGACTGAGGTTCTGTGCTTTCGCGTAGTAGTGGCCGCGGTACTCGTCCGCGAGGTACTCGCCGAGGACGAGTGTGAGCTTTAGCGTCGTGATGTAGTCGTCGGCCTGTGCACGCCGCGCCCGCCCGAACGCATCGGCCAGTTGCGTATCGTAAAAGCCCTTCCCGTAGTGACCGACGCCCTCGCTGTCGATCGTCGCGGCCGTCTCCTCGAGGGCGATGGCGTTCCAGATCGTAAGTCCGTCCTGGTGCATCGGCACGGAGACCTCCGTCACCGTCGCGCCGGCGTCCTCGAACGCGGCGAGCGCGTCGCGAACGGTGTCGTCGACGCCCGACTCGCTGACTTCGTGCCCGAACCCCTCCTCGACGACGCCGACGGTCACGTCCGATGGATCGTCCGAGAGCGCCCCGCGGTAGTCGTCGGTCGGGACGACGCCCTGGCGTGGGTCGAGGCCGTCTTCCCCGGCGATCACCTCGAGCACTCGCGCGCAGTCGTCGACGGTCGAACAGATCGGCCCGGCATGGTCGAACGAGCGGCCGAGACCGGCGATCCCGGTGTACGGAACCAGACTGTGGGTGGGTTTGTGGCCGACGAGGCCGCTCCACGCGGCGGGAATTCGAATCGAGCCGCCCTGATCGCCGCCGATAGCGACGTCGACGTCACCGTTGCCGACGGCCGCTGCCGACCCCGACGACGACCCACCCGCGATGTAGTCCGAATCGACGGGATTCAGTACCGGCCCGGTCGCGGAGAGTTCGCCGCTCCCGGAAAACGCCATGTCTTCCATGTTGAGTTTCCCGGTGATGGTCGCACCGGCGTCGAGCAGCCGCGTCACGATCGTTGCGTCGGTCGACGGGACGTACCCCTCGAAGAGCTTCGAGCCAAGCGTCAGCTCGACGCCAGCCAGATTGACGTTGTCTTTGAGGCCGACCTCGTAGCCCGCGAGCGGTCCATCGTCTGCGCCGGGAACCTCGCACTTTGTGACGAAGGCGTTAAGGGGGTCTTCGTCGGGACCCGGCCGGTAGCCGGGGTCGCGCTCCGTGTACTCGACGCGCGGTCGATAGTCTGGAAGTTGGTCCAATCGCTCGTAGCCCAACAGCGTCTCGGCGATGGCGGCTTCGAAGTCTTCGACCTCCTGATCGG
>SDGW01000155.1_pt1 | contig 28777 bp, 26 predicted proteins | sample 2873831 | NCBI WGS metagenome assembly SDGW01 (sample SAMN08132700, study PRJNA421101) | hypersaline lake metagenome | isolation source: celular fraction 0.22 microns magnesium sulfate-rich crust from ephemeral... | place: Spain: Penahueca Lagoon, Toledo | collected 2011-07 | reverse complement strand
GCGATGCGGCTGGTATCGGCTTCGTGTTTACCGACGGTGATCCGTTCGTGGGAGTCGACCTCGACGACTGTCGTGATCCGGAGACAGGGTCTCCGAGTGCAGATGCCCAGAAGATCATCGTGGAACTCGAGTCGTTCACCGAAGTGTCGCCGTCGGGAAGGGGCTATCACGTCATCGTTCGCGGATCGATACCCAGCGACCGGAGTCGGCGTGAATTCGTCGAGATGTACGAGACGGCACGGTTCTGTACTGTGACCGGTTATCACGTCGACGCGACGCCAACTCGGGTTGTCGACCGGGCAACAGCGCTCGAGTCGGTATATGCCGAGTATCCCGGGGAGACAGCGCCTCGAGGCGAGACGAAAGCGGGACCGCCGCCGACTTCGATGGGCGACTCTGGCGGTGAACCATGCGAACAGCGGCAGAGTCACGCTCGAGGACGAGGAACTGCTCGAGCGAGCGCGGAACGCGACGAACGGCAGAAGTCTGAGCGATTGTGGCGTGGCTCGACTGCCGGGTACGAGAGTCAGTTAGAGGTGGATATGGCGCTGTGTAGTTTGCTGGCGTTCTGGACCGGCGGTGATAGCGGTCGAGTCGGTCGACTCTGTCGTCAGTCGGGATTGCTCCGAGACAAGTGGTACGAAGTACACTACGCGGATGGGGCGACGTACGGGGAGAAGACGGTCGATTGTGCCACTGAGTACATCAGTTGGCCGACGGGGTTCGAGACCCGCCGAAACCCTCACTGGTCGTATTGATAAGATCACTGCCAATATGAATGGTAGCTGGTCTTGAGTGTATATTACAATACACATGGACTTGTGGCTCATTCTCGCTGTCGTAGTGGTCGGACGACGAGACACCGGTCCAGTCGCTGCGTTCTGCATCGAACGACAGAGAAACACGATCTCACCAAGACTGTGTTTCTCGTCGATGGCTACGAATATCTGGCTGTCCTCTCTCCCTCGGTTTGAATTGTACGATCAGGTCGACTACATCTACTAATTTAATCGATGAACAGTTTCAAGCCTTCAGGATGCGCGTTGACAGCTTTTACAATTCGTGGGGAAGCAGGCGGCCGGCGTCAGAGAACCACTTGAACAGTTCACACACTACTATAACATACAACGACCAATACAATCACTCAGGACACATATCTAGCAGAGGTATTAGACTAGATAATTCCAATCAGAGCTCAGGCTCATCGATCTGAATATTGATCGTCTTCGTTTGCTGATACTCCTTGAGCGTCTCCTTTGCACATTCTCGCCCGATACCAGACCGTTTGTATCCGCCGAACGGTGTTCCCGGAACCAGTCGGCCGTATTGGTTTACCCAGACTGTGCCAGCTCGGATATCGTCAGCGGCACGGTGGGCGAGGGAGAGATCCGTCGTTGCCACTCCTGCAGCCAGCCCGAAGTCGACATCGTTCGCAATGGCAATCGCTTCGTTGTAGTCGGAAAACGTGATCACGGACGCCACTGGTCCGAAGATTTCCTCCTGCGCGATTCGCATGTCATTCGTGACATCGTCGAAGATGGTCGGCTCTATATACCAGCCGGCATTCTCGTCGTCGAGCAGATCGGTACCACCGCCACGGACCACTGTAGCACCCTCACGCCGGCCGAGTTCGACGTACTCTTTCACCTTCTCGTATTGTTGTTTCGACGCGAGTGGACCAGTCGTCGTCTCCTCCCGAAGCGGATCACCGATGCTCCGCGCAGCGGCTTCGGATTCGAAAAGTTCCATGAATTCGTCGTGGACATCTTCGTGAACCAGTGTCCGGGAGAAGGCTTCGCATGACTGTCCCGTGTTGTAGAAAACCCCCTCGGCAGCGATGGAAGCCGCCTTTTCCAAGTCCGCGTCTGGGAAGACGACGAACGGCGATTTCCCACCGAGCTCGAGCGTCACCGGAGTAATCCCTTCGGCGGCAGCTTTCATCACCGTTTCACCGGTCGTATCTTCGCCGGTGAACGAGAGCTTGGAAACGCCCTCGTGACGCGTCAGCGGAGCGCCGACTTCGTCGCCGAACCCGTGGACGACGTTGAGCACACCGTCGGGGAGAATACCCGCAGAGAGTTGAGCGATCCGCGTCGCCGAAAGCGGTGTCTGCTCTGCGGGTTTCAACACGACGGTATTCCCCGCCGCAAGAGCCGGACCGAGCTTCCACGCCGTCAGTATGAGGGGATAGTTCCAGGGAACGACGAGTCCGGCGACACCGTATGGCTCACGTTTCGTGAACGCGTGGACGTCGTCGGCGACCGGAATCTGATGGCCCTGTTCGCCTCGGACGACGTGTGCGTAGTACTCGATGTAGTCGAGCGCTTTCCCCACCTCGTACTTCGCGTTCTCGATCGGCTTCCCCGCGTCGAGACTCTCGAGCAAGGCCAGTTCGTCGCTATTCGCCCGAAGTGCCGACGTCCACTCGAGGATGGCGTCCGAGCGTTCGCCGGCCGTCAACGATTCCCACGTGCTTTCGAACGCCGCTTCGGCCGCATCGACGGCCGCGTCGACGTCTTCGGAGTCACAGCGCGGGACGGTCGTGATCGTTTCGTCGACCGCGGGTGTTTGCGTCTCGAAACGTCGGCCAGTATCGGATGCAGCCGACGTCCCGTCGATCCAGGCGTCGAACTGAACGTCCGCTGTCGCCTCGGAGATTGCTCGTTCGTGATTCCGATAGATCGTGTCGGTGAAGTCGTCGTTCGTCATCGGTAGTCAGAGAACGACGTGAGAGTCGATACATGTCCGGCCGGATCGATCCTCTGTCGATTTATACGACATTCTCTTGTTGACTGGTACATAATCCGACTATTGGGCCCATGAGTTATAAATTCTTCCAAGATACTGGCGTTCCAAGAGGGAGAGCTGTCTAGCGGACTTCGATAAAAGCGACGGCTCATCTAGTCTTGAAGCGGTTCTAGGTTATCGAGCAGGAACTCGATATCGAAGTCGTTGAGCGGGTGGTTCTCGTCTTTGATCGTCTTGATTGCGAATTTGGAACTCGTCCGCTTGATCTCCTCGATCGCTTCGAACTGTTCGACGATACGTTCGACCATGGTTCGGTTCGCCAGCCGAGAGATAACGACGAAGTCCGTATCACCCATCGTAAAGTAAACCTGGTTGACGCCATCGACCTCGCTCAATCGTTCTCCGACTTCGTTGTGATATCCCTGATCGTAGTCCGCCCAAACCTCAGTGATGACTGTGATGTTCAACCCGAGTTTTTCCATATTCAGGTCGAACAGATCGTTAGTGATTACGTTCTCCGTCTGTAGGTTATCAAGCCGATAATGAACGGTCGATTTCGGAATATCGGTTTCTTTGGATATTTGTTCGGCACTCCCGGTCTCGATCTCCGCAATCGCGTTAAGAATTCGGATGTCTTTTTCGTCCATAATGTCAGTCAGCGTTATCGGTTACACAGTATGTCGTATGCCGCCTACTTTATTGTATTGTTGTCTGCAACCCACCTATCTAAAAGAAATGAGATGTTCACGCAGCCGGCTTCACTATCCTGAACGAAATCCACTGCCGAATTAGTGGCCCGCTGGGGAGGCTTCCGAACGAATTTTACATTCATATGTCTGTAAAATCATGATCGACCATCCAAGTCTGAATGTAAGCCGATAAAACATATATCTATCGTATCTTATCCAGCCAGGGGGAATATATTTGAACAAGATGATGAGAACGTGTCAGCCTGACGACTACGAGTCAGGTCGGTGTCGCACGAGACCCCGTGTAAATCCAGTCGAACACGTACTGGAGTCGAACGGGGACAGATGCAACGAGGACAGGGTGGCAGCAACCGGTCTTAGCGTTCGGCGTGCGATTCTGTGACGTCGAGGAGAGTAAACGGTGTTCCGTTCTCGTTTTCGATCGCAGACTGGTAGGCGATATGTGCAGTCGCAACGTCCTGAATCGCGAGACCGGTGCTGTCGAAGACGGTAATACCGTCGTCGCCCGCTCGGCCCGCTTTCGTACCGACGACGATCTCGCCGAGGGCAGCGTGAATGTCTTCGTCGGAGAGTACGCCCGTCGAGTAGGGTACGTTAATCTCTCCGGAGTGGGTCGTCTGTGCGTGATCGTCGATTACGAGTGTCGACTCGAGGAGCACGTCGTCAGCGAGTTCCTGTTTTCCCGCAGCGTCGGCACCCATCGCGTTGATGTGCGTGTGGTCACCGACATCGTCTAATTCGACGATCGGGTCCCGAACGGGCGTCACCGTCGACAGGATATCGCAGGACGCAGCTTCAGACACGTCACCCTCGCGGACGGTGAACCGGTCACCGAAGTGGTCGACGAACTCTCGAACCCGATTCTCGTCGAGGTCGCTGACGACGATATCCTGGATCGGGCGGACCTCGGCGATGGCCTCGACTTGCGTGTACGACTGGATACCAGCACCGACGATACCGAGGCTCGTCGCATCTTCGACGGCGAGTTCGTCGGTCGCAACAGCCGCCGCGGCGCCAGTGCGCTTCATCGTCAGTTCGGTCCCGTCCATGATGGCGAGCGGAAGGGCCGTTTCGGGGTCAGAGTAGATCATCGTCCCCATCACCGTCGGGAGGCCGTGCTTCTCGCCGTTGTCGGGGTGTACGTTGACCCACTTGATGCCCGCGGCGTCCCACTCGCCGGTGTCCAGGTACGCGGGCATCGCGCGGAAGTCGCCGTTGTACTGCTCGAGATCCACGTACGACTTCGGCGGCATCTGGGCCGTTCCCCGTTCGTACGCGGCGAAGGCCTCTCGAACGGCCGGTACTACGTCGGACATGTGCGCGTTCTCGCTGACGTCCTCGCTGGAAAGCAGTCGAACAGACATACCTCAAGACGTATCATATACTGTAATAGTTCGACTTGTCCCGGCAATATCGTCTTATATCTCATATTCAGTGATAATGTAGGATTCAGTTTAATAGTCAGATATCCGTCGGTCGTTGACGGATCCGTCCGACGTACCGGCCGGAGGACGCGGTATTCCTCAGTTCGGAGCGCCGGTAATAATATATAGCATCTACTATAATGGGTTAGGTAGAATGAAATCCAACAATACACCCATGATATTGAATGAGGGGGCAAGAAACATCCCTCACTGGTACGACCCGGAGAGCGACGGGGCCCCCCTGACCGAGGGGAGCGGTGCGACGGTGACCGACGCCGACGGCGATTCCTACCTCGATTTCCTCTCGTCGCTGTACTGCGTCAACGCCGGCCACGACGACCAGCGGATCATCGAGGCGATCACCGATCAGCTCGGACGGATCCCGTACGTCTCCTCGGCGAAGGAAAACGACGCGCGGACGAGACTGGCGAACGTGCTGGCGGACGTGGCACCGGAGCCGCTCACGGACGTGACGTTCTCCGTATCGGGGAGCGAGGCGAACGAACTGGCGATCCAGATCGCTCGCGAGAGCCAGGACGCGTCGAAGGTGCTGACTCGATGGCAGTCCTATCACGGGAGTACGTACGGTGCGGCGAACCTGACCGGCGATCCCACGACCCGAAATGCCGTTCAATCTCACGCGTCGACGACCGGCGGCGTCAAGTTCCTCCCGCCCCTCCCTGACGTGTTCGACGCCGAGGGAGCGGAGCTCGCGGAGAAGGCCGCCGACCACGTCGAGTTCGTCGTCAGGAACGAGGGACCCGAATCGATCGCTGCAGTCGTCATCGAGCCCGTCGCGGGATCGAGCGGCGGATTTCCGGCCCCGCCGGGATACTTCGAACGCCTCCGCGAGATCTGTGACGAGTACGACATCCTCCTGATCGCCGACGAGGTGATCACCGGGTTCGGTCGCTGCGGAGAGATGTTCGGGATGCAAACCGAGGGAGTGGATCCGGACATGATCACGTTCGCGAAGGGCGTCACGAGTTCGTACGTCCCGCTCGGTGGTGTTCTCATGCGGGAAGAGATCGCCGAACGCGTCCGCGACGGCGGTACCGCGGTCGGGCAGACGTTCGCCGGCCATCCGGTGGCCTGCGCTGCCGGTCTCGCCGCGATCGAGGCGTACGAGGACGGCCTCATCGACAACGTCCAGTCCCTGGAGCCCGTACTGCGGGAGGAACTCGAGGCGCTCGCGGAGCGCCACGACGTCGTCGCCGAGGTCCGGGGTCGAGGGTTCCTCTGGGGGATCGTCGTCGAGGACCCCGAAACCGGGGAGCCGTTCGCGAACTCGTGGGTCGACGACGACGCCGACAACCCGGTCGAGGACGTCGCCGAGGCGGCGGGGGAAGCGGGACTCCTCGTCGGCGTCGGCCGGCCGGACTATCAGTTACTCGTCGCGCCACCGCTCTGTATCGACGAATCCGACATCCACGACGCGGTCGAGATGCTCGACGAGGCGTTCACCGCCGTCTTCGAGTGAGCGCTTCCCGACTGATTCTCTCCGGTCGCGATTATCGGTGACAGTACGCGGCGAAGTTCTCGAGCACCGCCGTCGCGTTGCACTCGTCGAACGAGTGATCGCCGTCGGTCCAGTCGCTGGGACGATCGCGAACGCGCGTGGTAAACTCGGGGTGGAACTGGACCGTCCAGATCGGCGCGTCGGCGTGGCGAGTACAGAAGTACTCGTTGTACTCGGTTTCGGCGATGACTTCCATTCCGGATCCGGGCTCGACGACCAGATCGGAGTGGAGCACGGGAACGATCGGCTCGACCCCGGCGAGGATGGGATCGTCCTCATCGACGCTCGTCATCTCGACGAACGTCGCGCGACGTCGGTCCTCGACGACGCTTCCGCCGAGCGCGGCGTTGACGAGCTGGTGACCGAAGCAGACGCCGAGCAGCGGCAGCTCGCGGTCGCGACACGTCCGAACGAGCTCCATCTGCGTTTCGAACCACGGATATCCCTCCTCGTAGACGCTGGCGGTACTGCCGCTGATGATGACGCCGTCGTACTCCTCGAGCGGCGGATGATCGCGGTCCTCCGCGTACACGTGATAGTCGCTTTCGGGGGTGAAGTGTTCGATCTCCGGACCGAGATAGCGATACTCCGATCTGACTTCGTCGTCGAGGACGAGTATCATCACCGCTCGGTACTGACCCGAGAACAATAAATTATAGTACCTCTACCGCAATCTCCATTCAGACGGTGCCACACCCTCAATGAGACTATCTACCACACAGCAATCGATCCGTGAGGGACCGAACCGCGGAGGACGAAGCCGCGAGGAGGCGATGCTCGAATGACCGACGCGACCGATCGAATGATCGAGGTGATCGAGGACCCGGCGATCGACCACGTCTTCATCGAGTTCGCCGACGTCAACGGCATCTCCCGTTCGAAGCAACTCACCGCCGACACCTTCCTCGAGAAGTGGGCCGACGGGTTCACGATGAACCTCGTGATGTTGGCCCAGACGCCGCGCAATCACGTCCCGGAGGGCACCGGACTCGGCGCGGAGATCGGACACAGCGACGGGATCGTTCACCCGATCCCGGAGACGACGACACGGCTGCCCTGGCGCGAGAACGCCGTCAGGGTCCTGTGTCGGTTCACCCACGAGGGAGAGCGGCTGGCGAGTTCGCCGCGGGCGGCACTGGAGTCGGTGCTCGCGGCCAACGACTTCGGGTTCGACTTCTACGCCGGAAGCGAGCTCGAGTTTTACCTCTTAGAGGAGGGTCCCGGGAACGAGGACGAGTACGTCCCCGCGACCGGCGGCAACCACGAGTGTGTCTCGTGGGCGACCGAGGAGGTCTCCGGCTTCTACGACCGGCTCGCCGAGTGGGCCGGCGACTACGGAATCGACCTCACCGCGCTCCACCACGAGCACGGTGCCGGCCAGCTCGAAGTGCTGTTCGACTACGGCCGACCGCTCGAACAGGCGGACACGACCTTCGACTTCAAGCGGCTCGTCAAGCAGGTCGGCCGGAGCTTCGACCAGTGGCCGACGTTCATGGCCAAGCCCTTCGCTGACCGACCGGGCAGCGGCTATCACCTCCACGTGAGCGCGTTCGACGACGGGCAGAACGCCTTCGAGGCTGACACGGGCGACACGCTCTCCGAGCGGGGTCGCCACTTCGTCGGCGGCCTGATGGAACACGCCGATGCGCTGACCGCGCTCGGCACGCCGAACATTAACGGATTCAAGCGGTTCGAACCGAGTTCGTTCGTCCCCTACACCGCCTCGTGGGGGTACGACAACCGGATGACTGCGGTCCGTCTCCCGTTGGGGGAGCCCCGTCTGGAGACGCGGATCGCCAGCGCCGACGCCAACCCGTATCTGGTCATGGCCGGGACGATCGCCGCGGGCCTCGACGGGCTTCGGCGCGAGTTGGAGCCGCCGGCACCGACCGAAGGCGACCCGACCGGCGACCGCCCGGAACTCCCGCGTTCGCCAGAGCTCGCCCTGCGTGCGCTCGAGACGGACGACGCGCTCGTCGACCTCCTCGGCGAGGACGTCGTGCGCATGTTCACGGCCTCGAAGCGGCGCGAACTGCAGGCGTTCCGGGATCACGTCACTGACTGGGAACGCGACCAGTACGTGAAGACGATTTGACGGCTCGGATCGGAAGCGCGGTCACAGAGGGGTGCGGCGATAGGGCTCACCCGGATTGAAGCGGGAGAAGCACTCATCGAACTAGTTATCGCAGTCATAGCGAATCGGAAACGACCGAGTCGCGATTCCAAAACGGCTCCGCCGACACAGTGGTACTGACGAAACACTACCCGCGGGAGCGAGAGTGATATCCAGATTATATATAACGGGAACCTATATGAAAGGTAATCACCTACGATCGGACGTGAACGACCGATGACGGACGCGTCCAAGCTATTAGACCCGTTTATTGTACAGCCCCCGTCGTTAGACGAACGGCGAGCGGCACGGATCGCCGAACGCGAGTTCGGGAAGCGAGGGACGGTGACGGAACTCGGCGGGGAGCGGGACCAGAACTTTCGGATCGACGCCGACGACGGCGAGGCGTACGTACTGAAAATCTCCAGTCCAGCCGACGACGTTTCGTCGCTCGACCTGCAGGCCGAGGCCCTGCGGCACGTGTCTCGGACCGATCCCGACCTCCCGGTGATGGAGGTCGTTCCGACGATCGATGGCTCGCCCTGGACGTCCGTCGACGACGAGACGTACCTCGTGCGGATGTTTACGCACATGCCCGGGCGAACTGCTCGGGGGCCGGAGCTCGACGAGGAGGCCCTGTACGAGTACGGAGCAGTAGTCGCGAGACTCGGAGAGGCGCTTCGCGGCTTCTTTCACCCCGACGCAGACTACGACATCCTGTGGGACCTGCGACACACCTCCGAACTTCGATCGCTACTCGACTCCGTCACCGACGAACAGCGACGCGGCCTCGCTGACCGCATCCTCGATCGGTTCGAAGATCGGGTCGAACCGGTTTTCGATTCGCTCCGTGCACAAGTGATCCACAACGACCTCACGCTCGACAACGTCCTGCTGGACGAGCGCGATCGGGTCAGCGGCATCGTAGATTTCGGCGATCTCACCCACACGGCCCTCGTGAGCGACCTCGCGATGGCGATCGCGAGCGTAATGTACCGCCGCGAAGATCCGATCGAGGCAGCCGAGGCGGTGATCCGGGGCTACGTCAGCGTCACGCCACTCGAGGAAGAAGAGGCCGGCCTGCTGGCGGACCTCGTTGCGGCACGGCACCTCACGTGGGGAGTCACGGTCGCGTGGCGACTCGACGAACACCCCGAGAAGACCGACGACCACAGCGTCGCCGGCGTCGACGACGGCTGGGAACTGTTGCGATCGCTCGACGAACTGGGGCTGGACACCGTCGGTCGACGCCTGCGAACCGCCGCGCTGGCCGGTGACGTTCCGTACTCCCGAATAGACACGGCCGAACTGGAATCTCGGCGACGCCAGGTTCTCGGATCGTCGCCCCTCTCGTACCGCGACCCCGTCCACTTCGTCGGCGGCGAGGGGGTGTGGTTGTACGATTCGTCCGGTCGTCGCTACCTCGACGCGTACAACAACGTACAGGTCGTGGGTCACGCGAACCCTGCAGTCGCGGACGCCATCGGGGGGCAGGCGCGGACATTGGCCACCAACACACGGTACCTCCACGAGGCTCCAGTCGCGCTTGCCGATCGCATCTTGGCGACGATGCCCGACGAGTTGGACCGAGTCCTGTTCGTCAACTCCGGAAGCGAGGCGACCGACACTGCCTGGCGGCTGGCCACGGCGACCACCGGAAACGACGGCGCAATCGTTTCGGAGAACGCGTATCACGGTATTACCGAGGCGACGACGGCGCAATCGCCCGCAATCTGGCCCGAGGGTTTCTGTCCGGACCACGTCGAGACAGTCCAGCCGCCAGTCGACGAAATTCCCCGCCGGATGCACGTGGATCGAGACCCGGTCGAAGGCATACGCGAGTCGCTGGCGACCCTCGAGAAACGAGGATCGGGAACCGCGGCGTTCGTGTTCGACTCGCTGTTCACCAGCGACGGGATCCACCCTCCCGAGGGAGAGCGATTGGGATCGATGATCGATCGCGTCCGCGAAGCGGGAGGGGTCGTCGTCGCGGACGAAGTGCAGGCCGGGTACGGACGAAGCGGCTCGAACATGTGGGGGTTCCAGAGCGCAGGCGTCGTCCCCGACATCGTCACGATCGGCAAGCCGATGGGCAACGGACATCCCGTCGCGGCCGTCGTGACGCGGTCGGACATCGCGTCGACCCTGTACGACCGGACGGGGTTTTTCAGTACGTTCGGCGGGAATCCCGTGTCCTGTGCGGCCGCGCTGGCGGTGTTGGACGAGATCGAGGAGAGAGAGCTGTTGACTCACGCCGTCGAGGTCGGCCAGTATCTGCGTGACGGGCTGCAAGAACTGGCCGTCGAATACGAGCTCATCGGCGAGGTCCGTCAACGGGGACTGATGATCGGTGTCGAACTCGTCAGAGACCGAGCGACCTGGGAGCCGGCACCGAGCGAGACGACGGCAGTAGTCAACGGACTCCGTCGACGTCGGGTTCTCATCGGTTCGACCGGCGAAGACGGTAACGTGCTGAAGATTCGTCCGCCGCTGGTGTTCGAAAAAGGGCACGCAGACCGCCTCCTGGAAGCGTTAGACGACGTCCTCTCGGAACAGAGCGTCGGGAACTGAATCCGACAACTTCCGCCGGGGCGGAAATCCAACCAAGACGGGACGAGAAAATCGGAGCAATCCGTTCACGCGGAGTCCACAGAAACCCAGAGTCAGGGTCCCGATCAGGCGATAGCACTCTCGACCGTTCGTCCTCGTCGTCATCGCGAGCGCGATGCCGCCGAGTTACCCGGTATCCGCGAGGAGATCGAACTGCCGGAGGCCGTCAGCGGTGATCCCGCCGGACGGCGGCCGGAATTACCGCGCTCGAGCGAGTCGCTCTTCGAGCGATCTCAGACCGGCAAAACGAACTGCGTTCTTCCGCGGGAAGCAGGTGTGCCGTCGCGCGAGGAGCGGCGCGGGCGGTTCGGTTACTGTTTCTCGGCGAGCAGCGGGGCGACGGATTTGAACGCCTCGAGGTGCTCGTCGATGTGTTCGTCCTCGTGTTGGACGCTGATGGTCCACTGCTGGGAGGCGTCGTGGGGATGGGGCAGGACGCCCTGGTTGAGCATCGCGAACCAGTAGTTCTCGTGAAACTCGGTGTCGACGTGCTCGAGGAAGTCGCGGTAGTTCTCGATCCGTTCCTCGGTGAAGTGGACGATTCCCTGCGAGTTGACGTTCTCGACGTGGCCGTCGATTCCGGCGTCGGCCATGATGTCCTCGTAGCCGGCGACGAGCTTCTCGCCGAGGTCGTTGACGTGCTGATAGGCGTCGTCGGTAAGCACGTCGCGAAGGACGGTCGTGACCGCCTGCAGTACGAGCGGGCTCCCGTTGTACGTTCCGTAGTGGGCCGCGCCGTCTTCGATCGTTCGCATGACTTCCTCGCGACCGCCGAAGGCACCGACGGGGAAGTTGCCGCCGATACTCTTGGCCATCGCGACGAGGTCGGGTTCGACGTCGTAGTACTCGGCCGCGCCGCCGGGAGCGACCTTGACGCCGGTCTTGACTTCGTCGAAAATGTAAGCGATGCCGTACTCGTCACAGAGTTCGCGGAGCCCCTGCAGGAACTCCTTGTACGGTTGCGTCACGCCGACGTTCATCACGATCGGTTCGACGATGAGGGCGCCGATCTCGTTCATGTGCTCGCGCATGATCCCCTCGACTGCCTCGAGGTCGTTGAACGGGGCGATCTCGACCGTGTCGGCGATCGCCTCGGGGATCCCCTCGCTCTCGATCAGCTTCGTCGGACGCTCGGGATGCCCCAGCTTCCCTTCAGGCGTCGACTTGCTAATCAGGACGGCGTCGTGGACGCCGTGGTACGACCCTTCGATCTTCAGGAGTTTGTCCTTGCCCGTGTACGCTCGCGCGATTCGGATGGCGTGCATCGTGCTCTCCGTCCCGCTGTTCGTGAACCGGACGAGGTCGACGGGGTCCCACCGCTTCTTGAGTTCCTCGGCGGCCTCCGCGAGGAGGTCGTGCGGATGCGTAAAGAGCGTCCCCTCGTCGAGTTGGGTCTTGACCGCGTCAGTGACGGCGGGATGTGCGTGTCCGACCATCCCCGCTCCGTTGTTCATATCGAAGTCCAGATAGGAATTGCCGTCGACGTCGTGCAGGTGGACGCCCTCCGCTCGGTCGACCACGAACGGATGCGGATCCCACGCGCGGTAGGTGCTGGCCACGCCGGCGGGGACGTGGTTCCGGATTTCTTCGAACCGTTCCTTGCTCTTCGGGGTGCGATCGACGTACTCTGATTCGAGACTGTCCCAGATCTCCATGTGTCGCCCGTTCGTTCGTATCGTAATAAATATTTATACTACATTCAAAGGAATGCCATTTGATAGGATTATGTCCTATCAGTCGCAGATATTTTGTCGAAAACGAGGTGTGGACGGGGGACTGCGCGAGCTCAGCGCCGGCGGATGAGTTCGCTCACGACTATGAGTCCCATACTGAACAGCAACACCATAGTGCTGATCGCGTTGATCACGGGGTCGGTTCCGTGCTGGACCTTCGACCAGATGTAGATGGGGAGCGTGTTCTGGACACCGCTGGTGAAGAACGCGATCAGGAAGTCGTCGAACGACAGGGTGAAGGCGAACAGCGCGCCGCTGACGATACCGGGCATCAGGATCGGGAGCGTGACCCGGCGGTACGTCTGCCACTTGCTGGCGCCGAGGTCGCGAGCGGCCTCCTCGAGTTCGGGATCGAAGCCGCGAAGGCGTGCACTGACGGTAATCAGGACGAACGGCGTGACGAACACGAGCTGGCCGATCATCACCGTCAGCAGCGACGTGTTGATGTTCAGGAAGTTGAACCAGAGCAGGAGGGCGATCCCGAGGATGAGTCCGGGAATCGTCATGGGCGCGACTACGAGCGCGCGGTAGAGCCCCTTGCCCCGGAAATCGGCTCGCACGAGAGCGATCGCACCGAGCGTTCCGAGGGTCGTCGCTCCGGCCGTCACGACGGTGCCGACGTACAGGCTATTCATCGTCGCGCGGATGAGACGCGTGTCGCTCGCCATCTGCGCGTACCACTTCATCGTGAACCCGTCCCAGGGAATCGACGAGAACGTCCCCTTCTCGAAGGAGAAGAGGATCAACACGGCGATCGGCGCGTAGAGGAACGAGAACACGAGCACGGTCCAGATCGGGAGCCAGTACTGCTCCGCGACCGCGAGGATCGAATCGACCTGGGTGGTCACGGTCTCGCCGCCAGCGTCGGAATTGGACGTTTCAGTACTCATCGTTAGAACATCTCCTCCACGTCAGTGTATCCCATGAGCGACCAGAGGACGCCGGCGACGACCAGCATGAGGACGCTCCCCAACGCCGCGCCGACCGGCCAGTCGCCGCCGATACCGAACGCGTACCCGATCCGCGTTCCGACGAACAGCTCGCCGCCGCCGATCATCGCCGGGACGATGTACGCGCCCATGCTGAAGATGAAGACGAAAATGATCCCGCCGACCAGCCCCGGGATCGATAGCGGTAGGACGATCCGGCGGAACACCGCCAGCCGCGATGCGCCGAGATCGTACGCGGCCTCGATCAGGCTCTCGTCGATCTTCTCGAGGCTGGAGTACAGCGGCAGGATCATGAAGGGCAACCAGAGGTATGTCAGCCCGAGCCAGATGGAGAACTTCGTGTTGATGATCCACGAGATCGGCTCGTTGAGCACGCCCATCCAGATGAGAATGCTGTTCAGGATGCCCTTCGATCCGAGGATGATCTGCCAGCCGTAGATCCGGACGATGTAGTTCGTCCAGAACGGGATCATGACCAGAATCAGGAGGAGATTCTGGTACTCCCCGCCGCGTCTGGCGATGTAGTAGGCGAACGGGTACGCGACGATCACTGCGGTGACCGTCGTCAGCACCGCCATCGTCGTCGTATTGATGAACGCAGCGCGGTTGGCCAAACCGGCGAATACCCCGATGTAGTTTTCGAGCGTGTATGCGTATTGCAGCGCGAAGTCCTCCATCCGCATCGTCGCGATGAAAAACATGATCACGAGCGGACCGATGAAGAACAACAGCTCGAGGAACAGGATCGGCCCTCCTGTTGCGAGGAATCCGTTCGATTCCCTGATTCGGTTGACTATAGTCCGAGATAGACTATCATTTTCCCTTGACTCGGCTACCATATCCGCTATGTTAAAACGGCGCACAATATAGCTTGTGATTCACTCACCGAACCCCGCGTCGAGAGCGAGACATTTGCCAGCTCTCTGCAGCAATTTTTACAAAAGCGAGTACACTGTCTGGTTATATCACACTATATTCCGAACACATGGCGATAGTCGGTTGTCTCAGATTCATCATCAAAAGTAATAGTTGGATGATGTCAGATCATAACCCCATATGTTGAACTATGAAGAAAAGTATTATATATCCCTATGAGACAACGTAACACGAGCCATAATGGACAACTCAGCAGACATAGCGGATGACGCGAACAGACGTGCTAGTGATGGATCGGCCCGACGAACCTTTTTACAGTCTGCCGGCCTCGCCGGAACGGCAGCACTGGCTGGTTGTCTCGGAAACACGTTGAGTGGTGGTACTACTCTGAACGTCCTCACTTGGGAGGGATACGGGACCGATACAATCATCGACGAGTTCGAGTCCGAAAACGACGCCACCGTCAACATCAGTCTCGTTTCGAGCGACCCCGAAGGGTTCAACATACTCAAAAGCGGCGGGACGTCCGATTACGACCTGCTCACGGTGAACAATACCTGGGCAGCCCGCCACGCCGAAGCAGGGACGATCGAATCGCTCAATCCGGACGACTTCCCGGAGATGGACAACTTCCTCGAGAAGTTCCAGTGGCCGTTCGAGTCGTTCGCGTACGAAGACGAGATGTACGCGCTCCCGACTCGGTGGGGCTGGGACACGCTGACGGTCAATACGAACAAGGTCCCCGAAGAGCACTACTCCTCCTACGAGGTGCTCTGGACCGGCGGTCCGAACGGCGAGTACGAAGGCGAGATGGGGATTATGGACTGGCCAACGTGGAACATTCCGAAAATCGCGCAGGCGCTGGGCTACCCGCCGTTCGAGCAGAACGAGGAGCAACTCGCCGACATCAAGGAGAAGCTCGTCAGTATGTTCAACAACATGGGAGCGATCTACAGCGGAACCAGCGCGATCCGACAGGCGTTCCTGCAGGAAGACATCGTCATCTCTCCAGTCGGGAATTTCACGATGTCGGAACTCCGTGCTGAGGGCAACGACTGGGTCAACGTCGTCCTCCCCGAACAGGGCGGAATGGGGTGGACCGAAGGAATGTGCATGGTCAAGGATCCTGCCAACCCTGACCTCGCCGTCGAGTTCATGAACAAGGTGATTTCCCCGAAGGGACAGTACAGCATCGCCTGGGAGCCCGCAGCGAAGAGTCCGCCGGTGAACACCGCCTCGTTCGATCAGTTCGACGCGGACCAGCAGGAGGCGCTCATGTTCAGCGAGGACGGGTTCGACGCCGCGCAGACCATCTCGGAGCAGACGACGCCGTACGAATTCTCGGAGAATACGGACGCGTGGACGGACATGTGGGAAGATGCGAAAGCGGAAAGCGACGTGTAAATGGAAAGCGATACCACGACACCCTCGAAAAGCGAGCCCATGATGGAAGAAACAGCAGTCGAGGACACGGGAGCGGCGACCAGCGAACGCGACGAGTCGGATGCGACTCGAACCGGCACCGTGGAACTCGACGGACTACGGAAGGAGTTCGGGGCCGTAACCGCCGTCGACGGGATCGATCTGCAGATCAACCCGGGCGAGTTCCTCACGTTGCTCGGCCCGTCCGGTTGTGGCAAGTCGACCACGCTTCGCATGATCAGCGGTCTCGAGACGCCGACCGCAGGCGACGTGCACATCAGCGGTCAGCGAGTCACTGGCGCGGCCGCGAACAAGCGCGACACCAGTATGGTGTTCCAGGAGTGGGCGCTCTTCCCGCACATGACCGTCGAGGAGAACATCTCGTTCGGACTCGAGATGGACGGCGTCCCGGCTGACGAGCGGGAAGAGAAGGTTTCCGAAGCGCTGGAGCTAGTCGAACTTCCGGGCTATCAGGACCGGAAGGCGACGGAGCTGTCGGGCGGACAGAAACAGCGGATCGCCATGGCGCGTGCGATCGTCCGCGAACCCGACGTCTTGCTGCTCGACGAACCCCTCGCGAGTCTCGACCGCAAACTCCGACAGCACATGCAGGTCGAACTCAAGAAGATCCAGGAAGAGCTGGGAATCACGTTCATCTACGTCACGCACGACCAGGAGGAAGCGCTGACGATGTCGGATCGGATCGCCGTCCTGAACGACGGCGAGATCGAACAGGTCGGGCCGGCCGACGAACTGTACAAGGATCCGGCGACGAAGTTCGTCGCGACGTTCCTCGGCGAAACGAATCTCTTCGAGGGGACCGTCTCGTCCGACGGGACGAGCGTTCGGGGCGACGATGCCGACGTGCACATCGAAGCACACCCGGCCCTCAGCGAGCGTCGCGTCATCGTTTCGGTCCGGCCCGAAGAGATCGCAGTGGTCGGCCCGGACGAGAGTCCCGGCTTCGAGAACGAATGGGAGGGAACCGTCGACGAAACGATCTACAAAGGTTCGCTGAAGAACTATCACGTCGATATCGGGTCGCAGACGCTGGAGATCGAACGGCAGATCAACGAGGAAACTGCCGATTTCGACGTTGGAGACCAGGTAACAGTCGGATTCCCGGCGAAAGTCGGCAACGTCATCGAAGCGTAGCAACGAGGAGTCACGATGTCACAACAGATGCAGTCGAACGAACAGGTCACGCAACAGTACGACGAATACCTGATGCCGATCTGGAAGTCACTGAACGTCCCCATTCGGCGGGCAGAGGGCTGTCTGGTCGAGGATTTCGACGGAAACGAATACCTCGACGTCTTCTCCGGCATCTCGGTGACGAACGTCGGTCACGGGAACGACGCTGTCGTCGACGCGGCGAAAACGCAACTCGAGGAGTTCGTTCACGGGTGTTCGTACGTCCACCCCAACCAGCCGGTCGCCGACCTCGCGGAGCGCCTCGCCGACGTGACGCCCGGCGACCTCCAGAAGAGTTTCTTCTGTAACTCCGGGACCGAAGCCGTCGAGGGTGCGGTGAAGCTCGCCCGCAAGTACACGGGAAGCAAAGAGGTCGTCGCCCTCGAGATGGGGTTCCACGGCCGAACGCTGGGGAGTCTCGCGCTCACCGGCAACCACACCTACAAACACGAGATGGGGCCAACGATCAACGACGCGGTCCACGCCCCGGCACCCTACCGCTATCGCTCGGCCGACGAGGGCTCCGACGCGACGTTTGCGGATCGAGCCGCGGCCGAGATCGAACACGTCATCGGCACTCACACGAGCGACGACCTCGCCGCCATCGTCGTCGAACCGGTGATGGGAGAGGGCGGTATCATCGTACCGCCGGAGGGCTGGCTCGAACGCGTCCAGGAGATCGCTCACGAACACGACGCGCTGTTGATCGTCGACGAGGTTCAGACCGGGTACGGTCGTACGGGAGAGCTATTCGCCAGCGAACACTTCGACGTCGTGCCCGATATTCTGACGCAGGCGAAGGGGATCGCCAACGGACTACCGCTGGGCGCGTTCACCGCCTCCGCGGAAATCGCGGACGCCTTCGAGGCCGGCGATCACCTCTCCACGTTCGGCGGCAACCCCGTCGCGTGTGCCGCGGCGCTCGCGACGATCGACGAACTGCAGGACGGCATCGTCGAGCACGCTCGCGAACAGGGGGCGTGGCTCGCCGACCGACTCGCGGAACTCGAGGCCGAGTTCGATGTCGTCGGCGAGACTCGAGGGCTCGGCCTCATGCAGGGCGTCGAGCTCGTCGACCCGTCTGAAACGGGGCCGCGCGGCAACGCTCCGGCTCCCGACAAGGAGCTGGCTTCGGCCGTCGCCGACGAACTCCGCGAGCAGGGGATCATTATGGGCGTCGGCGGCTACTACAAGAACGTCATGCGATTCCAGCCACCGCTGACGATCGACCGTACCGATCTCGATCGGACCGTAGAGACGCTCCGCAGGGCCATCGACGCAGAGACCGACGATGAGTGACGAGCGGTCGCGCGTCGAGGCGTTCCACGACCGATACGAGGGGACCGACGTCGAGCTCGCCTACACTGGCAGGCAGACGTTCCTCAAGGGCGAGCCCCGTGACGTCGAGGACCTCGCAGACGCCGACGTCGCAGTACTGGGAGCGCCCCTCGATGCGGCCGCGAGTAACAGGCCGGGCGCGCGTTACGGGCCGACGGCCATCCGCGAGGCGAGCGCCTGGTGGGCCTACCTGTCGGGGTACAAGGGCGGAGTGACGAACATGAACACGCGTGCGCAGATCGATTTCAGCGACGTAACGGTCGCCGACTGCGGCGACGTCCCGGTGTTTCCGCTCGATCAGGAGAAGTCCGCCGAGAGCATCACCGCGCACGTAGCGACGGCCGCCGAGCGGGCGTTTCCCGTCCTGTTAGGTGGAGACCACTACTGCACGTATCCGTCGTTTCGCGGCTTTGCCCAGGCCAGCGATGCCGACAGCGTCGGCCTCGTCCAGATCGACGCACACACCGACACCGCCGAGGACAGTCCGGTTTTCGGAGAGCACTTCCACGGGTCGCCCACCCGGCTGATCGCCGAGTCCGACTATTCGGACTTCGAGCATATCAGTCAGATCGGGATCCGTGGGTACGAATCACCGGGGTTCTTCGAGTTCGCCGACGAATCCGGATTGAACCTCTACACCATGCGGGACGTTCGGAAGAACGGGGTCGAGGACGTCGTCACGGACGCGATCGAGCAGGCGGCCGCGGAAACGGACGCGGTCTACGTCACGTTCGATATCGACTCGGTCGATCCGGGCATCGCGCCGGGGACGGGCACGCCGGAACCCGCCGGACTGGATAGCCACGAGGCGCTCGAGATAATGGAGACCCTCGGGACACACGACGCGGTCGGGGCCGCAGACCTCATGGAGGTCGCCCCCGAACGCGATCCGACACGGTCGACGCAAACGCTTGCGGCGTACCTTCTCGTCACGCTCATCGAACGCCGGTTCGCGGAGTGATATCGGGTTCGCCTCGGCGGCTGTAGACGAGAATCGATCGGTCGATACGGTCCGACGAGTCGCGATCACGAGTGATTTTCAAGCCGCTTGGTGAGCGTCGACCGACTACCGACCACGAACTCCCAGGTTGCTCGAGGTCTATTTTGAAAGTCCGAAACCGCTTCCCGATTGAACGTCGCCCAGTCCAGGTGACTCGATCGTGCATTCGGCACTGTTTCGTTTGGCACCTCTGCTGGCTAGTTTAGCACCTCTGGTCGCATTTGTAAGTCAATTGGCTGATATAGTCAATGTGGGTTATAATAGTGTATAATGTATTCAAGACTTTCTCTGACGCTCGCTTGACTGCCCACCCATGAGATATAGACGCGGCCAGCTCGAATATTGATGGTGTGACACCAGGTTTCGATCATCGTAGTCGAGCGAAACCTGATCGAAAAGTGGTTTCAGACGTTCAAAATGCGGGTTGACCGCTTCCAGAATTCGTGGGTGGGCAGTCGGGCAAGCGTCAGAGATTGGCTTGAACAGTTTGTACACTACTATAATACACAACGACCGCACCAATCACTCAACGGACAGACTCCAGCCGAGGTGCTAAACTAGACAGTGCAAACGAGTGCATCGAATCAGACCTGGAACAAGACGATGCTGTAGCCGCTGTAGAGGAGCTGGAAACGGTTGGCGAAAAGAATCACTGGACTACTGTCCACGTCGACTTAGTAACCTTAGACGGCCGCACACTCCAGTCTGAACCTGTCTGCCAGATACAGGGGGAACTATCCCGGATATCGAGTTTTACGAGGACGAGCACACAGAACAGTTCGAAGTGGAATGGGATGATCCAGGAAAGGACCTCCAAATGGTGGCTAGAGGATACGAAGGAGGATACGAGGACTTAGTTGAGGCTCTCAGCGATGACACCTCCAAGGTGGAAGAGATTCTTGGGTAGGTGGATCTCGGGGCGGATGGCCCTACGCCACCGAAACTGGTGTTACACTACGAAATCGAGGAACCAGGATTCTGGTTTACAGAACATACGCTGCGATTCCAATTCCTGACAAACCAAATCCGAATCAACGTCAAGCAAAGCTGTCATCTCTGCGGCAATACGATAGCGACAGATCTCCGGACTCATCTCGTTGATGACTGCAATCCCTCAATCTAAATCCGCTTTCTCAATACCTCTACTTACCGATTCAGTTGCCCCCCGTTTCACGCACTATCCGGAACAAAGCTTCCTTCTTTACTATGAATGAGCAACGGGTAGCGGGAGAATTTTCTTGTCTGAGGTTGTACCAAAAGACACGGATGAGAGGCCTTCAACCTGGATGCTGAGGTGGGTATGGCGGTTTTCCTGACAATTAGTGGGTTCGTTCTCGTCTTGTTGGCCTCCTCCAAAGCGATCTGGGATTCCTTGTTGGGGTGTATGTGGGCTGTACTTGGGCTCGCAGCGTATCCTGCAAGAAGTTGAACGTACTCAGTAAGTCGAAGTAGTTTCGTATTCCAGCCGTATTCCTTACTGAGCAGTCCCCCGCGGAGGTGTGCAATATACGCGTTATACATCCAGCACGCTCGCAGGAATATCTTCCGGAACTGGATGTTTCTATCACGATCTGCACGCATCCCTCCCAGTGGGGGTGAGCAGCCACGCTACGCAACCCCTCGCGCTTACCCGCTGGCGCCGAGGGCACATTCACTTTAGCCCGGAACGGGCGCGGGCGGTGCGGGCCGTCACGTACGCACCCGTTCAGCCGGCCACGTCGCTCGGCGATCCAGCTACCGTCCTGGCGGACTCAGAAAGGGCGAGGGCGCCTCGGTCGTTCCCCGACCCCGCAAGCACCGCAGGGACGAGGCGCGCAGCGGTGGTCGCGGGACGTCGAGCGGCCGAGGGCTTTCGAGTGTCCTCTCCCACCGAATCAGACTAGCAATCAGTCAGCTGTCACCGGCGATCAGGTCCTCGATGAACCGGAACCCGTTCAAGTACGTCACCGAGTCCCCGTACCCCTCGCTCGCGAGCACGGTTTCGGCCCCTTCACCGGCCGCGATATCCGTCGTGTAGATGTACACGTCAGTCGCCGTCCCCGCACTGAGGTACTGGGCAGCGAGGGCGGCGTCGGCACGCTCGACCTCGTCGGCAGGGCGGTCGTCGGCGTTCGCGATGTACCGCTGGACGCCGTCCATCACCCGCGAGACGACCGGCTCGGAGAACTCGAGCGGTGACGCAACCGTCGCCCAGCCCTCGTCGATCGCGGTGTTGACGGGTAGCGCCTCGACGTCCGGGTCGTCGACGGTCAGCTCCTCGTAGACCCGTTCGGGCAGGACGAAGGTGACGTCGTTCCGGCGAGCAAACCGCCGAACGGCCTGGTACCGACTGTTCGAGGGCTGTCCCATCGCGACGAACAGGCCGGTGTCGGCGATGTGGAGCCGGTTCACGCGTCGTCAGCGCCGTCGTCGACACCCATCTCGTCGAGTCCCGCCCCTGTGTCCTCGATGTCGTAGTGCTCCTGGACGACGGGCCGGAGCGCCTGGAGGATCATCTCCGCAGCCAGCGGCGAGATGTTCAGGTCCTCCGCCATCAGCCGATGGGTCACCTCGCCGCGCTCCCGAGCGATGGCGTAGGTGAGCGCGGTCGCGAGGCCGGCGACGCCGTGGCGGTCGATGTAGGTGTCGATGTCGGCGTCCGTCTCGCGGCGGCCGACGGCGTCGATGAGCGCCGGCGTGATCGTGTACTGGCGGTCGCCGGCAGCCGTCGTCACGGTCAGGTCGATCTCCCGGGCGGCGTACCGGCGTGGCTGCTCGTCGTCGGTGACGTCGACGACGCCGGCGTCGACGAGCCGGTTGACGTAGCTGTAGGCGGTTCCCTGAGCAAGCCCGAGGTCGTCCATTACGTCCTGGACGGTCGCCTCGCCCTCCCGAGCGAGATACGCGTACAGCTGAGCCAGCTGTGGCTCCTCGAGGAGGTCCGCGACCGAGAGGAAGTCCTGGACGATGTCACCATCGGCGCGATTTGAGGTGCGTGACACGGGTCGTTCTTGATTACAGTTTACAGCGAAACAGTAAAGAGTGTTTGGGTCACTCCGCCGGCGTCGCGACCAGATGCTCCTCGAGATCGTGCGTCCAGTACGTCGCGAGCCCGCCCGGGCTATAGCGCTCGCACAGCTGCAACGGGCCTCCCAGATGCCCCAGCTTGACCCGGAACCGCGTGAGCGCTGCGAGCGTGTCGACGACCAGCCCACAGCCGTCACAGGCGACGTGATCGCGCTCATCGGGATCCGGCTCCGCCTGGATGGCACAGTCGACACAGATCGGGTGGGTGACCCGCTCATCCTGTCCCCAGGTGTACGCCCCGCCAGCTTCGACGCCGGGCGGGGCATCGCAGAACGCGCAGCCTGTGAGCGTCTGTTGCATCACTAGTCCTCCGCGTCGGCGTCGCGGGCGGCCGTCCAGCCACGGTAGAAGACGGCCAACTGCGTCGTCGAGTCGAATGCGATACCGCTCGGCTTGTGAACCAGGACGCAATCCTCGGGAACAGGTGTGATGACGTCCGTGTCGACGAGTTCGCTAACTAGGTTCTGAGCCGTCGCGTCGTCGATGTCCGCCGTGTCAACCCCGGCGGCGTCGCGGTCCTGGGCGAGCAGTGTTTTCTCGAACTGTTCGTAGTCGGCACTCGTGTCGTCGTAAGGATTGGAATTAATCATGGTGAGTCATGCCGCGCACGTTGTCGCGCGCTGCACGCCTCTCGGCGCAGACAAACTTCCCACGAAGACCTAACCCGACCGGTGGTACTCCCCTTCGCTTGATCTGGGCCAGTATTAACCAACAGAGCAAGGGGATAGCAGAATATGTTGGTTAATAGCTACGCGAGAGTCGTCGATATTCTCGAGTCGGCTTGTCGAAGAACGTCCAGAATTCCTCCACTCTCAGACAGCATCTATTAGGGAACTACTGCAGCAGGAATGCACAACAGCACCCCTAGTCGAGATACTGTGATTCCCACGCCTGGCGGTCCTCGATAGCTTCTTCGCCGGCGTCTGTAATCGCGTAGTAATTTGTTCGCCTATCGAGCTGGCCTTTTTCGACGAGATTTTTGTTGACGACCGTATCGAGATTTGGATACAGTCGCCCGTGATTGATCTCGTCACTATAGTACTGCTCAATCTCTTCTTTCACGTCCTGACCTGACGGTTGGTCAGCACTAGCGATCACATAGAGCAGGTCTCGTTGGAACCCTGTGAGATCATCCATGCCGTGCCAATTCAATTGTTCTGATGTTTGTTATCAGATCCGTACATGGCTGTATGTCAACGCTAGAAGCCACCTCGTTACAAGTCGGTTAGAGCAGTCCACAGAGCGGTCAGTCAATTCTTTTGATACTATTCTCTCTAGGTCGCTTTCTCATGTGGGACTCTGGAGACTGGCGACAGGATGGGAGTGAGGTCATCGCCTACCTCGAGGCCCAGGAGATCGATCGAATTGACCACCTTGTCGCATCACATGCTGATGTCGATCACATCGGCGGGCATGCTGCTGTGATCGAGCACTTCGAGACAACTGGTGAGGGTGCTGGGACCGCGTACGATTCGGGCGTCCCATCGGATTCAGCGACCTATGGGAACTATCTCGATGCGATCGACGAGCAGGGCGTCGATTTTCTCATCGTCGAAAGCGGAAATGAACTGCCGATCGAAGGTGACGTCTCTGCTCAGGTGATGAACCCCCCTGCCGGAGATGCCGGGAGCGATGTCAACGATAACAGTGTAGTGCTGGCTCTCGAGTTCGGCAACTTCCAGTATTTGGCGCCCGGCGATGTTGATACTGGAGTCGAACAGCGTCTGTAGATCGGTTGTCCGAGCGGTTGTCCGATCGTGAGGGGTGAGTTGGCTACTCGAGCCCGGCGAACATCCGGTCGTAGTCGTCAGGACGAATCGGCCCGTCGAGTATCGGATCGTCCGTCTCGTGCATCCAAGTAGCGAGCGTCGACGCTAGCTTGGCCCGCACTTGTTCGTAATCCGCTTCGTTGGCCAGGTTCTCCTGCTCGTGCGGATCGGACTCGAGGTCGTACAGTTCTTCGTACACACGCGACGGTCGTCCGTAACGGCCCCGCATCTCGCGCCCGGCCAAGCTCGCGTAGACATCGTTGAGGAGAAACACCCTCGGGTTGTGCCAGAAGTTTCTGATGTACTTGAATCGCTCCGTCCGGACGGCCCGAACCGGGTTATACGTTCCGTGCCAGGTGATTTCCGCGAAGACGTGATCGCGCGGAGAGTACGTCTTATCGTCGTCGAGCAGCGGGACCAGACTGTAGCCGTCGATGTCGTCCGGCGTCTCGCCGATAACGAGGTCGAGAACCGTCGGTAGGATATCGACGTTGCTTACTAGCTCCTCGTAGACCGTCCCGCCGTCGATCGCCTCGTCGAGCACGACGCTGATCCGTAAGACGCTGGCCGATGCGCTCGAGATTGGTCGCTAACGGTGTAGGCCCTTGAGAATACCTCAAACCCGCCCGGATTGGCACAAGGGGACGGCCGCCGGGCGGAATGGGGTTGACAAGATTGCGGTAGGTGGGGTTTGGGTTAGATCGTGTCGCGTGGGCAAACGCGACAGTGAAGATTTTGAGAACCCTCGGGAAAGGAGTGGGCGGTGGTGCTTCTGGATGTGAGCAGAAGCGGATGGTTATTGTCGATGATTCGTAATAATATTTTCTAATAATTTCATACATCCGATAGATTTATCTCCATCCCGTCAAACGACTATCTGGCGAGGGAAAATCCGGTCGTAGACCCACCACCTACTGACCCGATTCGAGACACACCTCGCCGTTTCCGAGATCGCCTACCGTGTAGTCAATAGCCATATTGTCACACTTGATCTCGGTTCCCACCCGATTGGCACACCACTTGAGGGATGGGAGGTTGACGCCGACACCCCTGTCGGCGTTTCTCAGTGGCTGAAATTTATATATTCGTGAATATAGGTATTCAGTATGACCAATGACCGACTTCGCGATGATCTGTTGATCGCCGTCGCGTTAGCTGAGTTTTCGTATCGCCACGAGACAATGGACCCGCAACTGGCCAAATGGAGTTGGCAACTCGCAGTCAACCGCCTCGCTGGATACGACATCGATCTATCAGAAAGCATCGATGCGCTCAGGTCACTGGACGATCTGGACGGCCGGGACGTTATTGATTCGATCCCTGTCGAAAACGTAGAACGTTAGACTTGTTCACTGTTCCGCTGGGTACGCTCACGGATATCCTGGACGACCTCGCCAGTTGACTGTCTCGAGGTGAGCCGATCGAGCGTGTCCCCCGTGACGACAAGTTCGTCATAGTGGTAGTTCCTGCGCAGCCCCAGCGCGAGCGTGCGCACCCCACGAGGTAGTAGTCTCGTCGAACGCGACCGTCTCGCCAGTGACGGTACACGGCGTCGACCCGCTTGTGTTCGTCCCCCGGCGGGCGACCGTCGAACCCCCAGTCGGGGCGATCGGGCGGCGAGCGCCCGCGGAAGCATTGGGTTCGGAACATAGCGTACAGTCGAGATTTAGTAACCGAAGTTCCATCAAGACAGGGGAGAGGCGAGGTACGCAAGCACTGGGGGTGCCGTCTCTGGTATCTTTAGATTCCCTGTCGGCCGGACCGTCCGACCGGCCATGTGGTAGGTCTACAACTAGACGGATACCGTTTCGGTCCGGTTGCAGTGAGCGCGATTCTTAAGTTTGTGCACGGCTCGTCTACCCCACACTCCTGTCTAGATAACACTCATCTAATAATTAGCATATTCTGGTACTGTCTAGTTTAGCACCTCCGCTGGTGTCTGTCCATTGAGTGATTGGTGTGGTCGCTGCGTATTATAGTAGTGTGCGAACTGTTCAATCCATTCTCTGACGCTCGCCCGACTACTCACCCATGAATTATGGAAGCGGTCAACTCGCATCTTGAAGATCTGAAACCACTTTTCGATTAGGTTTCGATCCACGTAGTCGAGTTGACCGCTCAACCCTAATCGAGAGAGGGCAGTCAGATAGCCGTCGCCATCGACGAGAAACACCGTCTCGGAGAGATCGTGTTTCTCGGTCAATTTCTGCAGGAACGCAGCGGCTGGATCGGTTCCTCGTCGTCCGAACACAGCGACATCGAGAATCAGCCGTGAGTCTAGATCTATTGCAGCATACACCCAAGACCAGTTTCCGTTGATCTTGACAGCGGTTTCATCAACCGCGACCCACGACGGCGAAGCCGTCGGCGAGTCTGAGGCGCTGTCAGCGAGCCGATATATCCTGTGCCAGATTGCTTGATAAAAGCGTTCTACCCCAATCAAGCCAAGAATTGCTTGTGTTTCTCGAAGTGAACAACCGGTCGCGTGAAGGCGGACGGCAAACACCCTGACGGGCGTCGCCGTCCGCTCACGCTCCCAAGCTTCATCAAATCCCGCCGCGTAGCGCTCGCTGAGCAGGTCTGCGAGCTGCATGCCAAACTAGCTCTACGACCTGCTCGTTTCTCAAACCGCCCTAACTAGACGGTGCCGTTTTCGATATCAGTGCATCTTTGCTCTGTACTCGTAAACGACCTACAGTGACTCTCGTTGGACGGTTGTTTGGACGGAACGCGGGGATGATTTCTGACGACGACTTCCGCCTCCTGCTTGCAGCGAACGCAATGGGCGCACTCGGGACGGCACTCATCTCGCCGGTCCTGAATTCGTTGACGGATCCGTTCAACGTTTCCGCGGCCGAGATTGGCCTGCTGGTGACTGCGATCGCGGCACCGTCAATCGTTCTAATTCCCTTGTCGGGTCTGCTCACGGATCGAGTCGGGCGCAAACCCGTTCTCATCGGCGGCCTGCTCTGCTTCGGTGGCGGCGGACTCGCGATTGCGTTCACCACGGAATTCCGGATTGCCCTTGTTTTCAGAGTAGTGCAGGGAGTCGGCTTTGCCGGGATAACGCCGGTTATCATCACCGCTCTCGGCGACCTCTATGAGGGAGATTCGGAAGCGACAGCGCAGGGAATTCGCTTCGGAGTCAGCGGTCTCTCACAAGCGATCTTCCCCGCTATTGCAGGGATTGTCGTCGGCTTCGCCTGGCAGTACCCTTTTCTCGTCTATGGCCTTGCTATCCCGATCGCTCTCCTCATGGCCACCTTCTTCAGAGAACCAGCCGATACCGTCAGGACGGACCCCAACGATCAGTCGTTCGAAGGTCGGTACGTCGTTCAGCTTACTCGGCTTGTGAGCCATCCTCGTGTGGTCGCGTACGTAGTCGCCCGAGGGATCGTCGTCTTGCCGTTTATCAGCTTCCTCACGTACAACTCGCTCATCATCAGCCGACTCCAGGACGGCTCGGCGGGTCAAGCCGGACTACTGGTCGCGTTGTTCAGCATCGTGTATGCGATCACGTCTATGCAGGCCGGCCGAATCGCCGCTCGATTCGCCCGAACAACGGTCCCGTTAGTCAGTGCGAACGTCCTCTTGGGCGGTGGACTTGCGGCCTTCGCGCTCTCGAGATCTGTGCTTACCGCCGCCCTTCCAGTCGTCGCGATGGGGATCGGTGTTGGAGTCACGTTCTCGCTGTACCGAAGTATCATTACAGGACTGGCGCCACAGCAGTTCCGCGGCGGTCTTGTGAGCATCGCTGAGTCTGGTGGCCGACTCGTCGCAACGGTCAGTCCGATCGCGATCGGCGTCACGCTCGCTCGAGTCGAACCCGTTCTCGGCCCCGAGAGCGCTCTCCGATGGATCGTCGTCGCTGCAGGACTGCTGGCCGCGACGATCGGGGTCACAAGTGTGATGCTCGCACACATATCGCCGTCGGTTTCCGAGACCAACGAACGCTAACGGCCAACTGTCGTGACGATGGTCTGGATTCTGTATGGTAATCGATCAGAACCTATGCTGACACGCTGATTGAAGTTTCGTAGTGCCCCACTGCGTTTTAGAGTACGTGCTCACCAGTGTGGACAGCGTAACCGTCGCGAGTCGCTGTTGATGAGGCCGCTGTTGGGATCAACGGCGACTGGTCTTGGGTATACTTTGTAATAGACATAGACTCACGGCTCGTTCTCGATACCACAGTGCTCGGGCGACGAAGCACCGATCCAGCCGCTGCGTTCCTGCATCGATTGACCGAGAAACACGATCTCTCTGAGACCGTATTTCTCGTCGATGGATACGATTATCTGACTT
>SDGW01000154.1_pt1 | contig 28802 bp, 27 predicted proteins | sample 2873831 | NCBI WGS metagenome assembly SDGW01 (sample SAMN08132700, study PRJNA421101) | hypersaline lake metagenome | isolation source: celular fraction 0.22 microns magnesium sulfate-rich crust from ephemeral... | place: Spain: Penahueca Lagoon, Toledo | collected 2011-07 | reverse complement strand
TGCTGGAGCGTCTCGATGAGCTTCGGCAGGTCGTCCATGTTCTGGGCCTCGACGGACTTCGTGATGACCGGCTCCGAGATGTGCTCGATGGACTCGAACGGCGTCATCTCGACGCTGGAGACGGTCGAGCCGGCGATGGCGTCCTTCAGGCCGGTGACGGCGGCGATGTTACCCGCGGGGACGCGGTCGACCTCCTCGCGCTCGCCGCCCATGTAGATGCCGACGCTCTGGACGCGGTTCTTGCCGGCGGTGCCGGAGACGTACAGCTCCTGGCCCTTCTCCAGCGTGCCGGAGAAGACGCGGCCCGCGGCAATCTCACCGGCGTGGGGGTCGATCCCGATGTCGGTGACCATCAGGACGACCTCGCCGTCCTCGTCGACCAGGCGCATGCCCTCGGCGAGCTCGGACTCGGCGTCGCCGCGCCAGATGCGCGGGATACGACGGGGCTGGGCGTCGATGGGGTTCGGGAAGTGCTCGCAGACCATGTCGAGCACGACGTCCGACAGCGGCGTCCGCTCGTGGAGCTCCTGGCGCTTGTCCGCGCGCTCGAGTTCCATGATCTCACCGAAGTCCATGCCGGTCCGCTGCATCGAGGGCATCGAGACGCCCCACTTGTACAGCGCGGATCCGAACCCGACGGTCCCCTCCTCGACGGAGACCGTCCAGTCGTCGACGTCGTCCATGTCCTCGGTCATCCCGCGGATGAGCTCGTTGACGTCCTGGATGACCGCCATGAGGCGCTGCTGCATCTCCTCGGGGCCCTCCTGGAGCTCCGAGATGAGGCGGTCGACCTTGTTGATGAACAGGGTCGGCTTGACGCCCTCGCGCAGCGCCTGGCGCAGCACGGTCTCGGTCTGGGGCATCGCGCCCTCGACGGCGTCGACCACCACGAGCGCGCCGTCGACGGCGCGCATCGCGCGGGTCACGTCCCCGCCGAAGTCGACGTGGCCCGGCGTGTCGATGAGGTTGATGAGGTGGTTGTCGCCCTCGTACTCGTGGGTCATCGACACGTTCGCCGCGTCGATGGTGATCCCGCGCTCCTGCTCGTCCTCCTCGGTGTCCATCGCCAGCTGCTCGCCGGCGGTGTCCTCGGAGATCATGCCCGCGCCAGCGAGCAGGTTGTCCGTCAGCGTCGTCTTCCCGTGGTCGACGTGAGCCGCGATGGCGATGTTCCGGATGTTCTCCGGCCGGTCCATCAGCGTCTCACATTCCTGTACGATCTTTTTACGTCGGCCCATTATACGGCTGACTATCAGCAGCAGCGTCAAAAGGGTAGTGTTTCGGTGTGAGCGTGCGAACCGCACGCGAACACGGAAGCTCGACAGGGAGTGAGCGCAGCGAACGGACTGTCGGTGTTTCCGCGTGAGTGCGACAGAGTAGAGCGCGAACACGGAAGCTCGACAGGGAGCGAAACGACGAGTCTCCCGGCGTTCCGTTTACGTGGTCGATCGGCTCCCGATACCCACGGAAACGACGCCGGCCCCGTCGCCGTCGTGCGGCCCGTGTCACGCCCCCGCAAGAGTAATACGGCGCAGTCACCTTCCGTGTACCGTATGGACGTTCACGTGCAGGGTGGGCCGGCGGAGCCGTTTCTCGGCGCCCGCGACCTCTTCGAGACGGAGCACGACCTCGACCGGCCCGTGACGATTCGGATCCGCGAGGACCCCGACGAGCGGACGCGCGTGAGCCACGACGAGGAGAGCCACCTGCTGATCATCTCCCAGCAGGCCGCCACGAGCGCCATGGCCCGCGAACTCGCCCTCCACGAGTTCGCTCACATGCACCACTACGAGCGCGGCCATCCCTCCCACACCCAGTCGACGCGGGAGGCCATCTACCTGGGGCTGGCCGGCGAGAGCGTCGAGCGGCGGACGCTGACCCACTGCTACCAGATCGCCAACCACATGAAGGACATCTACGCCGACGACGTCTGGCTCGACGTCGCGCCGGCGGACAAGCTGGTCGACTTCCTCGAGTCGAGCCTCGCCGCGGCGGTGCTGGACGCGCCCCGGGAACAGGGGGCGTGGGACCGGCTGACCGCCGGCGCGGACCCGGACATCACGGCGGTCAACGCCGCCTTCGCGCTGGGGCTGGTCGAGCGTCACGACCTCGCCGACGAGGGCCACCCCATCTACGACCTCGCCCACGCCGCGGCGGCGGACGCCCCCCACGTGAGCCTGGACTCGTTCAAGCGGCACTTCCGGTCGCTCTCCCGGGACCCGGACGAGAGCGAGTACCGGAAGGCGCTCGTCGACGTCACGCAGGCCTACGCGACGGCGAACGCCGGCGACCAGGCCGCCGACTGACGGACCGCCCGCCGGGACCCCCCGAATCGACTTCTTTACGTCCCTCCCGCGAGGTCGTCAACGTATGCGACAACTGAGGTTGACGAGCAGGGCTGCCGGACGGGTGGAAGGGAGGCGCTATCCGTGAGCCGGACAGTCTCCCTGGCCGGGGCAGCGATGACCCGGTTCGGCGAGCGCGAGGAACGCCTCGTCGGCCTCCTGACGGAGGCGGCGGCGGAGTGCCTCGCCGACGCCGCGGTCGACCGGAGCGCCGTCGACCACCTCTACGTCGCCGAGTCCGGCGGTTCCTACGAGGGCGGCTCCGGGCTGGCGTCGGCCGTCGCCGGCGAATTGGGACTGTCGCCGGCCCACGCGACCTCCGTCGAGCAGACCTCCGCCGCGGGCGCGGCCGGCGCGTACTCGGCTGTCCGGGCGGTCCGGGCCGGCGAGGCCGACTGCGCGCTAGTGGTCGGCGGCGAGAAGCTGACCCACGCCTCGACCGCGGCCGCGACGGACCGCATCTCCGCGGTGGCCCACCCCGCGGCCTACCGACACGGGGTGACGATCCCCGCCTTCGCCGGCATGGCCGCCCGGCGCTACCTCGACCGCTTCGACGCGCCCCGCGAGGCGCTGGCCGCGGTGGCGGTCAAGAACCACCGGCACGGGCTGGCGAACCCGAAGGCCCACCTCCGGGAAGAGGTCACGGTCGCGGACGTACTCGAATCGCCGGTCGTGGCCGATCCGCTCCGGCTGTACGACTTCTGCCCGATCTCCGACGGCGCGGCCGCCGTCCTGGTGACGAGCGCGTCGTGGGCCGACAAGCAGGTCGGAGACGCCGCTGGCGAACGCGTCCGCCTGGCCGGCGTGGCGGGCGCGACGGGCTCCCACGTCGTCCACGAGCGCGACGATCTGACGGGGATGGGGGCCGTCGAGCGGGCCGGCGACGAGGCCCTGGAGCGGGCCGGCGTCGATCGGGGCGAGGTGGACGTGCTCGAGGTCCACGACATGTTCTCCATCCTGGAGCCGCTCCAGCTGGAGGCGCTGGGGTTCGCCGACCGGGGCGCGGGCTGGCGGCTGGCCGCCGAGGGCGCGACCGCGCGGGACGGCCGGCTGCCGGTCAACACCTCCGGCGGGCTGAAGTCCAAGGGCCACCCCATCGCCGCCTCCGGCGTGGCCCAGCTCGTCGAGCTGTACGACCAGCTGACGGGTCGAGCGGAGGACCAGCGGCAGGTACCGGCGTCGACCGGGCTGGCCTGCAACGTCGGCGGATTCGGCAACTGCGCGATCGCGACGGTTCTGACGGCGAACGGCTAGAGAAGCGCCAGCAGCGGCGTCGCGAGCAGTGCGAGCCCGAGGGCGAGGACGGGGTAGTCCCGCGCCTCGAAGGAGAGGGAAGGTAGCGTCGGGTTCCAGGCGAAACACCGGGCGCGCAGCGCCAGCGCCAGCCGGTCCGAGCGGTCCAGCGTCCGGTGGAGGCTCCGGATCGAGAGCCGGCGTGCCCGGTCGGCGAGCGGCCGCTCGTCGCCCAGTCGCGCCGCGATGGCAGTCCGCGTGGCTCGAACGTCCCGCAGGACGAGCGGGAAGAAGCGGACAGTCAGCGAGACGCCGACGCCGAGCGCCTGACCGCCGCGACCGGGCACGAGCCACTGGATCGCCGCCCGCGTCTCCCGCACGGGCGTCGTGGTCACGTACGCGGCGCTGACGAAGAGGACGGGCACGACGCGCGCGACGGCCCGAAGCGACTCAAGCGCCGGCTCGACCCGGAACCACGGCGGGCCGAGCGCGACCCCCGCGAATAGCGGCGCGAGCGCCAGGACGGCCAGCACGACGCGATAGGACCGGAGGACGCGCAGCGGCGACAGCCGCGCCGGCCAGCACGTGGCGAGGCCGAGCAGCGCCGTCCCGGCTAGCCACGCGGGATCGGTCCGGGCGAAGGCGGCCACGGCCACGCCGGCCTGGACGAGCAGCTTCGCCCGCGGATCCAGCCGGTGGGCGAGCGCGTCACCCGGCTCGTAGCTCAGCATCCCACGCCGATGCGGTCCAGTTCCTCACGGGCCGCGTCGGGCGGCTCGTCGAAGGCGATCCGCCCGCGGTCGAGCCCGACGACGCGGTCGGCCAGGTCCAGAAGTTCGCCGACGTCGTGGGTGACCGCGACGATTCCGGTCCCGTCCGCGTGGAGTTCGGCGAGCCGCGAGCGCAGCGATTCCCGGGCGGGCCGGTCGAGACCCGCCAGCGGCTCGTCGAGCACGAGGTGGTCGGGGTCCATCGCGAGCGCGCCCGCGACGGCGACGCGGGCCTGCTCGCCCCCGGAGAGCGCGTCGACCCGCTCGTCGGCCCGGCCCGCCATGTTCACTGCCGCGAGGGCGTCCTCGACCCGGCGGTCGATCTCCGCGCGGTCCAGACCCAGATTCTCCGGGCCGAAGGCGACGTCGGCCCCGACCGTCGCGGCGACGAACTGGTCGCGGGGGTGCTGGAACACCATTCCGACGCTCGTCCGGGCGGCGACCGGGTGCTCGGGCACGTCGCGCCCGTCCACCGCGACGGTGCCGGCGTCCGGCTCTAGAAGACCGTCGAAGTGGCGCACGAGCGTCGTCTTCCCCGACCCGTTCGGCCCGACCAGCAGCAGGAACTCGCCGTCGGGAATCGTCAGGGAGACGCCGTCGACGGCCGCCGCGCCGTCGTACCGGTGGACGAGGTCGCGGACCTCGATCATGGCCGGAGCAGGTCGCCGCCCCGCACGACGGCGACGGCGATCAGGGCCTTGAGGACGTCCGGCGGGAAGAACGGCGCCATCTGTGCGGCCGCGCGCTCCAGCGGGAGCCCGGTCACGAACGCCATCCAGGGGACGCCGACCAAGTAGATCGCGGCCAGTCCGGCGAGGACGGCCGCCACCTGGACGGGGATCGAGACGTCCGCGAGGTCGCGCGGCTCGACCCTGCGGTGGACGATCCCGCCGACGACGACGGCGCAGGCGAGGAAGCCGAAGAGGAAACCGCCGGTCGGGCCGAACAGATACCCCAGGCCGGCGCCGCCGTTGGAGTACACCGGCGCGCCGGCCGCGCCCGCGAGGATGTACGCCAGCAGCGCGAACCCGCCCCACAGCGGCCCCAGCAGGAGCCCGGCGAAGAAGGCGCCGAAGTGCTGCAGCGAGAAGGGGACGCCGCCGGGCAGCGGGATCGACACCTGCGCGAGCGCCGCGGTCAGCGCCGCGAGCAACACCGCCCGCGCGAACTGCTCGACGGTCCGATCGCCGACGAGGTCGACCGATTCGTGTTCCCCTGCCATGGTCACCCTTCCACCGTCAACGTGCAAATAGGTGCTGGTTTACGGGGCTGGACGCAGCCGGACGGCGTCGCCTCTCGGTCGGCGGCGGCGCCACTCCGCCGGCGACGGCGTCACTCGGCCGCGGTGATCCGCACGAGGACGTCGTCGTACTCGGTCGGGAACTCGCCGCTGGCGCGGCCGTCGCGGTTGGAGGTGATGGCGTACAGCGCGCCGTCGGGGCCCTGCTCGACGTGGCGGATCCGCCCGAGCTCGTCGGCCAGCCGGTGGTGGGCCGTGGTCACGTAGTCGGGATCGGTCCACTCCTGATCGTAGCGGATGCCGTCCCCGACCGGCGGGGCCTCGGCGCCCTCGGGCGTCACCGTCGCGACGTTCAGCCGCTGGCTGCGCAGGCCGCCCACGAGGACGCGGTTGCGCAGGCCGGGCACCGCGTCGCCGGTGTAGAAGACCGCACCGGAGGGAGCCCAGACAGGGGGCTCCCCGGTGTTGACCAGCGGCCTGCGGACGTCGTCGGCGTCGAGGTACTCGTCGCGCTCGCGGACGTCGGGCCAGCCGTAGTTCCCGCCGGCCACGAGGCGGTTGAGCTCGTCCCGGCCGGTGGGGCCGTGCTCGGTGGCGATCGGCGTCCCGTCGGGGAGCCAGACGACCCCCTGCGGGTTGCGGTGGCCGTACGTGAAGATCCGCGGATCGGCGTCATCGCCGAGGTCGGGGTTGCCCGGCGCGGGGTCGCCCGCCGGGGTCACCCGCCGGGCCGCACCCCCCCGGCGAGGGGGTGTCCGGCGCGAGCGAGCCCTCGAGGGAGTCGCCGCAGGTGACCCACAGGTAGTTCGCCGGGCCGAACTCCAGGCGGCCGCCGTTGTGGTAGCTGTCGGCGGGGATCTCGTCGATCAGCGCGCCCGTCGCCTCTTCGGGGTCGTCGGCCGACGCGTCGACGTAGGCGACCCTGTTGAACTTGCCCTCGTCCGTCTGGTAGGTATAGTAGACGTAGACGATCGGCGGTTCCGGATAGGCGGGGTGGGCGGCGACCCCCAGCGTGCCGCCCTCGCCGCCCTGCACGTACCAGCTGCTCTCCTCGGCCCCGGCCTCGACGGAACCGGCGTCGATGGCCGCGTCGGGCTCGGCGATCTCTCGCACCTCGCCGTCCTCGAAGGCCAGCACGCGGCCGACCCGTTCGGTGATAAAGAGCGTCCCGTCGGTGCCGAAGGAGAGGTCCCAGGGGATCTCCAGGTTCTCGACGAGCCGCTCGGTCGCCAGCTCCGCCGGCGGCGCGTCCGTCGGCGGCGACCACTCGGTGTCGTACCCGTCCCAGGCCGTCTCGTCGTGTTCGACCGCGACGTCGTAGCCGAGCAGCTCCTCGCCCCCCGCCGTCGGACTGGCCGTCGACTGGTCCGTCCCGCCGTCGGATCCGTTCGACTCTCCCTGCGACGGCGCCCCGGGCGACGTACAGCCCGCGAGCGCGGCTCCGCCGGCCAGCGCCAGAAAGCGCCGTCGGGACGTCCCCCATTCCGATCCATTTGACATGCCCGTGACTGGCGGGCAGTCGGTAGTAAGGGTGACGGATCGTAGGACAGTCGTTTTAGTTATCGCCGGCCGTCGCGGGACCATGGAGTGCGTGCGAGTCCAGGACGCCGAGGTCCCCGCGATCGGACTCGGGACGTGGCAGCTCACCGGTGAGCAGTGCTACGAGACGGTCTCGACCGCGCTGGAGCTGGGCTACCGGCACGTCGACACGGCCCAGCTGTACGGGAACGAACGCGAGGTTGGACGGGCGGTGGCCGACGCCGACGCGGACCGCGAGGACGTCTTCCTGACGACGAAGATCACGCCGGGCAACGCACGGTACGACGACGTGATCGAGTCCGCCCGGGCGAGCCTCGAGCGGCTCGACACCGGCTACGTCGACCTCCTCCTGCTGCACTGGCCTAACCCGCTCGTCTCGTTCGGGGAGACGGCGCGGGCGATGGCCGAGCTGCGCGACGAGGGACTGATCCGCCACGCCGGCGTGAGCAACGTCCGGCGCTGGCGGCTGAAGCGCGCCCGCGAGACGTCGCCGATCCCGCTACTGGCTGACCAGGTCCGACTCCACCCGCACTACACGCACCGGTCGCTCCGGGAGTACTGCCAGTCGGCCGAGACGCTGGTGACCGCCTACAGCCCGCTGGCCCACGGCGGCCTCGTCGACGACGACCTGCTGGCCCGGATCGGCGAGCGCTACGGCAAGACGCCTGCCCAGGTCGCGCTGCGGTGGGCAACGCAACTGGATAACGTCGCCGCGATCCCGAAGTCGACGAGCCGCGAGCACCTCGCAGAGAACCTCGCCGCGTTCGACTTCGAGCTGACCGACGCCGAGATAGAGCGGATCGCGCGGCCGTCGCTGGTCAGGTCGGCCGGGCTCTTCCTGCGAAACGAGATGGGCCTCTGACGGGCGTCCGGAATCGGATCGGAGACGCGGAGCTACGGGCGGGCAGAAGACGAAGAGAGATCGCAGAACGGCTTACCGCGCGGCCGCCGCGACGCGTTCCTTCTCTTCCTTCTGGTTGACGGCGTAGGTGCCGACGTCGTTGTTGGCGGCGCCCATGAGCTGCTGGGCGAGCGCCTCCTCGGCGTCGGTGGTCGTCTTGAAGGAGTCGCCGTAGACGCCCTCGGCGATGAACTTCAGGGCCTGGTCGACGCGGCGCTGGGGCGAGACGTCGACGGCCTTCGGGACGGAGATGCCACCGTACTTCAGGCGGACGGTCTCCTCGCGCGGCGCGGAGTTCTCGACGGCGGTAACGAGCACCTGCACCGGGTTCTCCTCGGTCTGGTCGTGGATGATGTCGAAGGCGTCACGGACCAGCGTGGTCGCGAGCTGCTTCTTGCCCGTGTTCTCCTCGGTCTGCATCAGGCGGTTAATGAGCCGCTCGACGATGGAGATCTGGGACTTCTTGAACTGCTTGTCGGTGTGGCGGCCCATCGTGTGGGCGATGGGCGTGACCGTGATGTAGCGCTCGGTCGAGGGGTCCTGGAACTCGATGTCCGTGACGTCCCACTCGCCGAAGAGCTGGGCCGAAGTGGTGTCCTCGTCGGTGCCGGCGGGCGCGTCCGGCTCGGGAGAGTCCTCTGCCGACATGGTTATCGCACCGGCTTCTCCGCGTTCCCGCGGACGAGCTCGATCAGCGACACGCCGTTGACCTTCTCGACCTTGTAGTTGACGCCCGAGAGGTCGCCCATCGCGCGGCCCTTCGCGCCGCCGATGCCAGCGATGGTGACCTCGTCGTGCTCGTCGATGAACGAGATGGCGCCGTCACCGGGACAGAACGCGGTGACCTGCTTCCCGTTCTTGATGAGCTGGACCCGGACGCACTTCCGGATCGCGGAGTTGGGCTGCTTCGCTTCGATGCCGACCTTCTCGAGCACGATACCCCGACCCTGGGGCGCGCCCTCGAGCGGGTCCGAGGCCTTGCCCAGGCCGCGCTCCCGGCGCGCGTAGTCGGAGTCGGACCACCGGTGGTTCTGGCGGTCCTTCTTGAGTTTGCGTGCGGCGTACTTGCCGTTCGCCATAGTACGCCGTGGTACCCGGTCGAGCTACTTAAGGCTCCTCTTTCGGCCTGCCCCTCGTCACGCGTCCACAGACCCGCACCGGTGCTATCACGGCTGATACTCCGCGGCCAGCCTTTAAGCCGGGGCGCGGGGCTCCTCAGTGTACTGACCGGCGAATGTCTCTCGAATCCGCGCTCCCCGACGTCGTCCGGAAGAGCTACCTCAGGAAGTTCGCGCTGATCGTCCTCGTGGTGACCGTCGCGGTGACCTCCCTCGGGCTGTACACCCAGGAGCGGGTCAGCGCGGAGCTGACCGACCAGCGAAACGCCCAGCTGGAGACCAGCGTCCAGCAGGAGGCCGCGGGGATGGCCACCTGGGCGCAGCGCCAGCGGGAAGCGACCCGCATGCTCTCGAACCACGAGGTCGTCCGATCGGGCTCGCTACAGGACGTCAGCGACCTGATGAGAGCCGAGGACGAGCGGCTGCCGGCGTACGTCCAGGCGGTCCACTACGTGGACCTCGAGAAAGAGAAAGTCGAGCGGACCTCCGGCGTCGCCATGATGGGGCGGGACCTCGCCGACCTCGGTGCCGAGTGGGAGCGCGGCGAACTGACCTTCGAGAGCGACGCCGACGTCGCGACCTCCGCGACGTACCGCCAGCTCTCGATCAACCGGCAGGCCTTCGCCAGCCCCGTCCCGGGCCGGGACGCCGCCGTCATGTTCGTGGTGAACACGACGGCCGTCGCCTCGGACTTCCGCAACGCGATCGAGGGCGGGGAGACGCGGGTCGTCGACCGCGACGGACGGGTCCTGTTCGCGCACAACGAGTCGGAGGAGCTGACCGTCGACCCGCAGGGCCAGCGCGCCGTCGCGGCCCTGAACGGGACGGGCGAGGCCGGCGTGATCGAGTCGAACGGGTCGCTGCTGGCCTACGCGCCCGTCGAGGGGACGAACTGGCTCGTCGTCAAGTCCGTCCCCACTTCGGCCGCCTACAGCCTCCGCGACGAGGTCCAGACCAACGTCCTCGCGCTCGTCGCCGTCGCCCTGGGCGGGCTGGCCGTCATCGGCGTCGTCGTGGGCCGGGGCGTGAAGGGGTCGCTGGGCGCGCTCTCCCGCCGGGCCCGCGCGCTGGCCGACGGCGACCTCGACACCGAGATGGCCGCCGGCGACCGCATCGACGAGGTCGGCGAGGTCCAGGCGGCGGTCCGCGAGACCCAGGTGTACCTCCAGACCGTCGCCGCGCAGGCCGAGGCGCTGGCCGCCCGGGAGTTCGACGACAACGCCCTCGACGAGGACGTCCCCGGGGCCCTCGGCGACTCGCTCGACCGGATGCACCGGGACCTCGAGGGGTTCGTCGACGACATCGAGCAGGCCCGCACCGAGTCCGAGCAGGCCCGCGAGGAGGCCGAGCGGCTGGCGAACGACCTCGAGCGGCAGGCCGAGCAGTTCAGCGCGACCATGTCGCGGGCCGCCGACGGCGACCTGACCCGCCGGCTCGACGACGACGTCGACAACGACGCCATGCGCGAGATCGCCCGCTCCTGTAACGAGATGCTGGCCGAGCTGGAGCGGACCGTCGACCGCATCGACGACTTCGCCCGCGAGGTCGACGGCGCCAGCGAGACCATCGCCGCCAGCGCCCGCGAGGTCGAGACCGCCAGCGAGGAGGTCAGCGACACGGTCCAGGCCATCGCCGCCGACGCCGAGCGCCAGGACGAGACCGTCCAGGAGGCCGCCGGCGAGATGACCGACCTCTCGGCCACTATCGAGGAGGTGGCCTCCTCCGCCGACGAGGTGGCCGGCACCTCGCAGGCCGCCGCCGAGGCCGGCGACGAGGGGCGGGCGACGGCCGCCCGGACGGTCGAAGAGATGGACGCCGTCGAGGCGACCGCCGGCGCGACCGCCGAGCAGATCGAGGCCCTCGACGCCGAGATGGATCGCATCGGCGAGGTCGTCGAGTTCATCGAGGACGTCGCCGAGCAGACGAACGTGCTGGCGCTGAACGCCTCCATCGAGGCCGCCCGCGCCGGCGAGGCCGGCGAGGGGTTCGCCGTCGTCGCCGACGAGATCAAGTCGCTGGCCCGGGAGACCACCGAGGCCACCGACGAGATCGGCGACCTGATCGCCGAGGTCCAGGACGCCACCGGCGAGGCCGTGACCGACATGCGCGAGATGAGCGACCGCGTGGCCGACGGCGTCGACAGCGTCGAGGCCACCGTCGAGCACCTCGAGGAGATCGTCGAACGGGTCGAGGACGCCGACGACGGCGTCCAGTCGATCAGCGCGGCCACCGACGACCAGGCCGCCTCCACCGAGGAGGTCGTCGCCATGGTCGACGAGGTCGGCGACGTCAGCTCCCAGACGGCCGATCGGGCCGAGAGCGCCGCCGCCGCGGCCGAGGAACAGACCGCCGCGATCACCGAGGTCACGCGCAACATCGACTCGCTGTCCGAACAGGCCGGCGACCTCCGGGCGCTGACCGAGCAGTTCGAGACGAGCGCCGACAGCGCGGGGATCGATCCGGCCGGCGACGGTACTCGGCCTGCCGCCACCGACGGCGGTGAGACGAGCGAAGCGAGTCGATCCTCGTCGGAACTCCGTTCCGACGGTGGCGAGGCGAACGAGTGAGCCGAGCCTCGTCAGATCTCCGCTCTGACGGTGGCGACGCCGCCGGCGAGAACCGATAGCGGACGCCCCTTCTACGGCTGTCGCTCCCGAGGTGTGAGAGCGCGAAAAGCGAGCGCCGATCAGACCAGTTCGATCCCGTCGACGCCGACGTGCCGCTCTGCGAGCGTGCGCGCGGCCTCGATGTTCTTGCCGCCCTCGCCGATCGCGACGCCGCGGTCGGCCTGCGCGACCTCGACGTAGGCGACGGTGTCGTCGTTCTCCGAGATCGTCACGTTGTACACCGCGGCGGGAGCCAGCGCGTTCGCGACGAAGTCGGCGGCCGAGTCGGCGTCCTCGACGAGCCTGATCTCGCGGTCGAGGCGGTCCTCGACGCGCTGGACGGCCTCGCCGCCCGGACCGATCGCGTCGGGCATGTCGCCCGCGGCCACGAGGTAGACGAGGCGGTCGTGCTCGTCGTCGACGACGCAGTCCCGGACGACGGCGCCGGTCTCGTCCTCGAACAGGGCGACCAGTCGGCGTTCCTCGTCCGAGATGGCGACCTCCATCAGCCCGTCAGTCCTGCCTGGCGCCCATCCGGAGGTCGACGTCGCCGGTGCCGAGCTTGATCGGCTTGCCGACGATGACGTTCTCGGTGACGCCGTTGAGGTCGTCGATCTCGCCGTGGATGGCGGCGTCGAGCAGGTGGTTGACCGTGACCTCGAAGGCGGCGCGGGCCAGCACGGACTCCTTGTTGCCGGAGATGCCGTGGCGGCCGATCGACTCGATCTCGCCGCGGTTGGTCATGATGTCCGCGACCAGCATCAGGTGGCGGATGTTCACGTCGTCGAGCCCCTGCTCCTCGAGGGTGTGCATCGTCTCGTTGATCAGGGTCTCGCGGGCCGCCTCGATGCCGAGGTTGCGGTGGATCTCGTGGATGTTGTTACACGTGGTCCGGGAGGCGTCGACGCCCTCGATGCCGAGCACGTCGCCGAAGGCCGACCCCTCGGTGTAGAGGACGAACTCCTCGCCCTGATCGGTCTCCTCCTTGCGGATGACGACCCGATCGATGTCGTCGATCCCCTTGAAGACGATCTCCCGGAGGTCCTCGACCAGCTGGAGCAGGTCGCGGTAGGACGGCTCCTCGGGCCCGAACTCGATGTTCGTGCCGACCTGGCGGGCCTCGACGCCCAGCTTCGACTCGATCGTGTCGGCGATCTCCTCGGCGACGACCTCGACGTCGTCCTCGGTGGGCCACCGCTCCATCAGCGTCTGCTCGTTGAGGTCGATCTGGACGAGCATGTCGGCCACGTTCGTCGAGATGTCGCCCAGCGCGAGGATGCGCGTGGCCTCGATCTTCCAGACGACCTCGTGGGCCCGCTCGCGGTCGACGGCGTACTCGTCCTCGAGGTGGACGGTCATCATCGGCGTGTCCGGCGTCTTCCGGGCGTCCACCAGCTCGATGAGCCGGGGGAGCCCCTGGGTCACGTCGATCTCGGCGACCCCGGCGTAGTGGAACGTGTTCATCGTCATCTGGGTGCCGGGCTCCCCGATGGACTGCGCCGAGACCGTCCCGACCGGGTCCAGCGGGTCGACCCGCGTGTCGAGGTACCGGGACTCGACGGCCTTGGCGATCTCGTCGGCCTGCTCGACCGTCGCGTCGCGCTCGGCCACCGCGCTGTACACCTCGTCCTTGAGGCGCCGCGGAAGCTCGGTGTCCTCCACGACGGCCTCGACGTCTGCGGATACGTCTGCTCGGCTCATCAGTCGTCACCCTCCGCCATCCACCAGTCGTCGGCGTGTTCGGAGAGGTTGGTCGGCTCTGTGCGTTCGCCCAGGAACTGCGCCTTCTCCTGCTCGGAGTCGAACTCCGACTCCATCACGCGTTCGGTAATCTGCTCGACGTCGACGGCGTCGTCCTCGCTGGAGGAGACCCGCACCGGCGAGGTGCCGTCCTCGCCGAACTCGAACTGGACGATGTTGTCCGAGGTGTCCCGGACGGTGCCGTCGTACTGGGTCTCCAGCTCGGAGAGGGCGTTGATCAGCCGGCGCTGCAGGTAGCCGGACTTGGAGGTCCGGACCGCCGTGTCGACCAGGCCCTCGCGGCCGCCCATCGCGTGGAAGAAGAACTCCTTCGGGCCGAGTCCGCCCCGGTAGGAGGCCTCCACGAAGCCGTGGGCGTCCGCGGAGAGGTCGTCCTGCTCGAAGTGGCTCAGGGTGCGGTCCTCGTAGCCGCGGTTGATCCGCTCGCCGCGGACCGCCTGCTGGCCGACGCAGCCGGCCATCTGGGTCAGGTTCAGCATCGACCCACGCGCGCCGGACTCGGCCATCACGACGGCCGGGTTGTCGTCGTCGAAGTGCTCCTCGGCGATGTCACCGGCGGAGTCGCGGGCCTTGCCCAGCGTCTGCATGATCTTCATCTCCAGCGTCTCGTCGACGGTCCGTCCGGGCAGGCTCTCGAGCTCGCCGCGCTCGTAGGTCTCGATGAGCTCCTCGACCCGGGCGTAGGCGTTCTCGATGGCCTCCTGGATCTGGGTCTCGGCCTCCGGCGGGACGGACTCGTCGTCGATCCCGATAGAGAACCCGAAGTGCATGATCGAGCGCATCGCCAGCGAGGCGACCTCGTTGACGAGGATGCGGGCCCGGGTCTTGGAGTAGCGCTTCGCGACGGTGTCGACGATCTCGCCGCCGAAGCCGCCGACGGCGCTGTCGTCGATGGTGCCCTCGATCAGCTGGCCGTCCTCGATGACGACCTCGTCGCCGGTCTCGCTGGTGAACTCCAGGTCCAGGTCGTCCGGCAGCAGCTCCGAGAAGAGGTCCTGACCCGTCCAGTAGGGCCGGCCGTCCTCCTCGCCGGACGGCTCGGGCAGCTCGTCGATACGGGTCGCCCGCAGCAGGTCCAGCGCCTGCGTCTCGTTGAAGTGCGGGTCCGTGTGGGTCAGCAGGTGGGTACCAGAGATGTGGTCCTGGATGGCGCCGATGATGTTCTCGCCGAAGCGCGGCGAGAGCATCTGCTCCTGGACGCGCATCAGGACGCGGGCCTCCGCACGCGCCTCCTCGTTCTGGAGGGCGTGCATGTTCATCTCGTCGCCGTCGAAGTCGGCGTTGTACGGCGGGCACACCGTCGTGTTCAGCCGGAACGTCTTGTACGGCATCACCACGACCTCGTGGGCCATGATGGACATCCGGTGCAGCGACGGCTGCCGGTTGAAGATCACGATGTCGCCGTCGATCAGGTGCCGGGAGACCTCCCAGCCCGGCTCGACCTTCTCGGCCAGCTCCTCGCAGTTCTTCTCGGTGACCTTCAGGCGCCGGCCGTCGGGGCGCTTGACGTAGTTGGCGCCGGGGTGCTCCTCGGGGCCGTTGGAGACGTAGCGACGAGCGTCCTCGAGGTTGCGCTCGTTGACGTTCATCGTCTGGGTCATCTCGCTGGCCACGCGGTCCGGGACGCCGACCTCGTTCAGGCTGAGGGTCGGGTCCGGCGAGATGACGGTCCGCGCCGAGAAGTTGACGCGCTTCCCGGACAGGCTCCCACGGAAGCGGCCCTCCTTGCCCTTCAGGCGCTGGGACAGCGTCTTCAGCGGCCGGCCGGAGCGGTGGCGCGCCGGCGGCGTGCCGCTGATCTCGTTGTCCATGAAGGTGGTGACGTGGTACTGTAGCAGCTCCCAGAGGTCCTCGATGATTAGCTGGGGCGCGCCGGCCTCGCGGTTCTCCATGAACCGCTGGTTGATACGGATGATGTCCACCAGCTTGTGGGTGAGGTCGTCCTCGGAGCGCTGGCCGTTGTCCAGCGTGATCGAGGGGCGGGCCGTCACCGGCGGCACCGGGAGGACGGTGAGGATCATCCACTCGGGCCGGGAGCGCTCGGGGTTGATGCCGAGCACCTCCATGTCCTCGTCCGGGATGTCCTCGAACCAGTCGCGGATGTCCGAGGGCATCAGCTTGTTCTCGTCCTCCTCGGTGAGGTCGACGTCCAGCGCCGACTCGATAGCCCGGCGGTCCTCCTCACGGGGCCGGAACTCGCCGGAGATGATCTCCTGGACGCGGCTCGGGTCGATGCCCGTCTCGTCGGCCAGCTCCTGGGGCGTGGTGCGCTCGCGGCCCTCCTCCTCGTCGGGCTCCATGGCCGCGACGATGCGCTGGGAGTACTCCGAGGCCAGCACGTCCTGGACCTCGTAGTAGGTGGTCGGCTTCTCGTGTTTGATGTCGTACTGGGGCTCGCCACAGAACGGGCAGGCGTCCTTCTTGCGGGCCTGCCGGATGGCGGCCTTGGTGACGTCGTTGAGGTCCTGGCCCAGTTCGCGGGTCCGCTCGAGGCGGTCGAGGAACTCCTCGCGCTCGCGGTCGTCGAGGACGAGCCGCGAGCAGTTCCGGCAGGTGCCCCGCAGCAGGCGCCGGATGAGCTTCGAGAAGCCCACGTGGATGACCGGCGCGGCGAGTTCGATGTGGCCGAAGTGGCCGTTACAGGAGCCGGAGTGCTTGCCGCAGGTCTTGCACTCCAGCCCGGGGTCGATCACGCCCAGACGCGGGTCCATCAGCCCCATGTCGATGGGGAACCCGTCGTCGTCGTAGGTGTCGGCCGTGATGACCTTGGTGGCGCTCATCTCTCGGTACTCCTCGGGGTCCATCAGCCCGAAGCTGATCTGCCCGATCTCCTTGGGTGATCCTTGCGCGCTCATTTATACAGCGTCCTCCAGTTCGATCCGGGGCGCGATGCCGAGCGCCTTCATCTCGTCCAGCAGGAGCTTGAAGGCGTAGGACATCTCGACCTCGTGGATCTCGGTCTCCTCCTCGCAGTTCGGACAGTAGATCCGCCGCTGCTCGACGTTCTCGACGGCGGTCATGCCGCACTCGCCGCAGACGTTGATCCACTCGCGGTCGGACTCGTCGAGTAGGCGCTCTTTCAGCGCCATCGCGGCGCCGTGGCCGATCAAGACGTCGCGTTCCATCTCGCCCACGCGCAGGCCGCCCTCGCGGGCGCGGCCCTCGGTGGGCTGGCGGGTCAGCACCTGCACCGGGCCGCGGGAGCGGGCGTGGAGCTTGTTCGAGACCATGTGGTAGAGCTTCTGGTAGAAGATGGTCCCGACGAAGATCTCCGCCTCGATCTTCTCGCCCGTGACGCCGGAGTACATGACCTCCTTGCCGGAGGACTCGAACCCGCGGTCCTCCAGCGCGCCGCGGAGTTCCTCCTCGTCCTCGCCCGTGAAGGCGGTGCCGTCGACGCGGCGGCCCTCCAGCGAGCCGACCTTGCCGCCGAGCATCTCCAGGACGTGGCCGACGGTCATCCGCGACGGCAGCGCGTGCGGGTTCAGGACGAGGTCGGGGACGACGCCCTGCTCGGTGAAGGGCATGTCCTCCTGGGGCGCGATGTGACCCACGACGCCCTTCTGGCCGTGTCGCGACGCGAACTTGTCCCCGAGTTCGGGGATCCGCTCGTCGCGCACGGAGACCTTCGAGAGCTTCGAGCCGTCCTCGCCCTCCATCAGCGTGACCGTGTCGACCACGCCGGACTCGCCGGAGCGCATCGTCACGCTCGTCTCGCGGCGCTTCTGGGGCGAGAGACCGCCCATGTCGTCCGGTTCCTCGAGGAACCGGGGCGGACTCGTCTTGCCCAGCAGGACGGCGTTCTCGTCGACCTCCGTCTCGGGGTTGACGAGGCCGTCCTCGTCGAGGTGGGTGTACGCTTCCTCGCCGCGGGCGCCCCGTACCTCGTCGTCGGGGATCTCGAAGCGGTCCTCCTGACCGCCCGGGTACCGGCGCTCCTCGCCCTCGTAGGTCCGGAAGAAGTGCGAGCGAGCGAGCGCGCGGTCGACCGAGCCCTGGTTCATGACTAGCGCGTCCTCGATGTTGAACCCCTCGTAGGACATGACGGCGACGACGAAGTTCTGCGCGGCGGGCCGCTCGTCGTAGCCGATCTGCTCGGTCGTCTGGGTCTTGACCAGCGAGAGCTGCGGGTAGTGCAGCAGGTGCTGGCGCGTGTCCGGCCGGATCCGGTAGTTCGCGGCGGGCAGCCCGAGCGACTGCTTCATCATCCCCGCGCCCATCGTAATCCGGGGCGAGGCGTTGTGCTCGGGGTAGGGGATCATCCCCGCGCCGATGCCGAACATCAGCTGCGGGTCCACCTCGAGGTGGGTGTAGGCCTCGGGGTCGGCGCCGTCCGATCCCGGTTCGAGGTCGCCCTCGTCGACCGCGACGAGGATGTCCTCTTCCTCCTCGGCGTCGATGAACTCGACGACGCCGCGGTCGACCAGTTCCTCGAAGCCGAGCTCACCGGCCTTGAGCTGTTCGACCTCCTCCTCGGAGATCAGCGGCTCGCCGTCCTCGACGACCAGCAGCGGTCGCCGGGCGCGGCCGGCGTCGGCGTTGACGATGACCTCGTCCGTGCGGTCGCGCACGGAGACGTTGACCATCTCGGAGACGTCGCCCCGTCGGCGCGCCTGTCGGATCTGTTCTGCGAGCTGTTCCGGGTCGGGATGGGTCCCGACCAGACTACCGTTGACGTATACCTTGGCGTCTCGTCCCTGACTCATGCTTAGTCGTCCGCCGGCTGTTCGATCCGGTCGATGCCGGGGATCCCCTGGACCCCCATGTCCGCGAGTTCCTGCTTCAGTTCCTGGTCGTCCTCGACGTTCTGTGACAGCTCCATCGCCTGCGCGAAGTTCTTGACGAGGCCGCAGTTGGGGCCCTCCGGGGTCTCAGAGGGACCGATCCGACCCCACTGGGTGGCGTGCAGGTCGCGGGCCTCGAAGTGCGGCTGGGACCGCGACAGCGGCGAGCGCAGGCGGCGCAGGTGCGAGAGGACGCCCATGTAGTTCGTCCGATCGACGAGCTGGGAGACGCCCGAGCGGCCGCCGACCCAGTTACCGGTGGCCAGCGGGTGTTCGAGGCGCTCGGTCAGCACGTCCGACCGCACGACGGTCGACACCGAGAGCTGCCGGTTGCGCATGTTGGCGCGCTCGAGCTGGTACTTCACGTCGCGGGCCAGCTTGTTCAGCGCCGTCCGGAAGAGGTCGCGCATCAAGTCGCCGCTGACCTTGAGGCGCTTGTTGGCGTAGTGGTCCTTGTCGTCGGCCTCCCGCCGCCCGAGCGCGAGCTCGAAGCAGGCCTCGGCCATCCGGCAGAGGTAGTAGGCCTTGTTGATCCGGACATCCTCCTCGTCGACGCCCTCCTCGTGGAGGTGCGGCAGGAGGTACCGGTCGATGACGTAGTTGGCCCGCTTGAGCTGGTAGTTCTTGCCCTGGCCGGAGGCGACGCGCTGGCCGAGGGTCTCGATGGCCTCCTCGGTGGTCTGGACGTCGGCGGCCTCCAGGTTCTCCAGCATGAACTTCACGATCTCCGGGTCCTCGGAGACCCGGTGGACGATCTCCTCGTCGGACTCCAGTCCCAGCGCCCGGACGAGGGTCACGAAGTTGACCGAGCCCGAGACCGACGGGAAGGAGACCTCCAGGATGCCGTCCCGGGTCCGCTCGCACAGCACCAGCGCGCGGTAGCCCCGGCGCTGGGAGAAGGTCTTGGCGACCTGCACCTCGTCGCCGTACTTGGTGTCGTACTCGGCGAGGATCTTGTTCGGCGCGAGGTCCTCGCTGGTCATCAGGACCCGCTCGGAGCCGTTGACGACGAAGTAGCCGCCGGGGTCGGCGGGGTCCTCGCCGATGTCGATCCGCTCGTCGCGGGAGAACCCGGCGATGTTGCACTTGTCCGAGCCGACCATGATCGGCATGCGACCGATCTTCGTCTCCGTCTGGTCGACGACACGCTCCTCCTCCTCCTCGCCGCCCTTGACGATCGCCATCTCCATGAAGACGGGCGCGGCGTAGGTGATGTTCCGGAGGCGGGCCTCTTGGGGGTACAGCAGTTCCTCGCTGCCGTCGGCCTCCCGGACGCGCGGCGTGACGACGCGGACGTCGCCCAGCTCGACGAAGACGGGCTCCTCGCCCTCCTTGTCGCCGATGTCCGTGTCGATCGTCTCCTTCTCGTCGACCACCTCCTGCATGCCCCGGTCCAGGAAGGCGTTGAACGAGCGGAAGTGGTGCTCCGCGAGTCGCTCCCGGGAGAAGTACTCCCGCGAGATTGCGCGGCGGTCTGCTATGTCCATCAGGAGACCACCAGTCGATACACTACTGCCTGGTCGGCCGTCCGGGAGTCCCGGGTGACCTCGATCACGTCGCCGACCTGCGCCTCGTCCGGCAGCGCCGGGTCGGTGCGCTTGATCTTCGGCAGGTCCGTTTTCTTGATGTTGTACTCCTCGAGCACGTCCTCGATCTGCTCGTCGTCGAGGACGCTGTGGTCGGGGACGAGTTCGTGTTCACTTACGTCTACCATGTGTGTGCGTGTGGCCGGCTGCTGGAGAAGGTGGCTGTCACGAGATACTACAGGGCCATACAGTGCTGGCGCACTTAACCCTTACCAAGTAAGTCTGCCGTGGCTAACCGACCCCCAGCGGGTCGGTCGCGGCGTGCCACGGGATACGACGAACTCATTCAAAGGCGTTTGGGTGCCGGCCACAGCTGGCGGGCCAGTCGACAGCCCTGGCGGCAGTGCGGCTACGCCACGCGGCCCTCGAGGAAGGCCCCGATCTCGGGGACCGTTTCGGGACCCTGTGCCTCATGGACGAAGCGCCCGACCGTCGTGCACCGACGGGTCACGCCCGATTCGTTCGCAGGCACCCGAAGCCGTACCCCGCACCACCGGCTGTACGACCCGGAGTGCCGAACTCGATCCGGGCGGAGCCCGATCCGAGTGGTACAATACAGTATCTCACCGCGTCGCCGTCCACCTCAGAATGCGTCGTCGTCCGCCGCTCATCACCGATTCGAATCAGTTGATATTACATTACTCATAGCATTTATTAACCATTATTGAGATTGACAGGGCGTGTGTCGGCCGACGACGGAAACGACAGATACAGTGACGTGATCAGTCGACGGAAGATGCTCTCGGTCGCCGGCGCGTCCGGCGTGGCGGCGCTCGCCGGGTGCAGCGGCGACGGCGGTGGGTCCGAGGGCACCGGGACGTCGGAGGGATCCGAAACCTCGGAGGGGGCTGGAACGTCGGGTTCCGACGGGACCACCGTCCACGACGCCACGTACAACGACGCGTACAACGGGAATCCGAATGACCTGCACTTCAACACCTCGGGGACGCAGAACTACGCCTGGCCGGCCGGCCGGTCGATGTTCGCGCCGTTCCTGAAGTACTCGTTCACGGACGACGAGTTCCTGCTCGGGGCCCTCGACGGCCTCCAGATCGACGGGAAGGAGGTCACGCTGACGTTCCGCGAGGACCTCCAGACGCACCTCCTCGAGAACACCGGCGGGGCCACGGCCCAGCACCAGGCGCTCATGTCGGGCGATCACATCGACGGCGCGGTGAGCGCGTTCACGCCGCCGGAGATCGCCGACCAGTTCCCGGACCACGTCGTCGAGGTGAACATCCCGGCCAAGTGGGGCTACGGGATCGTCTTCAACCACGACGACCCCCCACTTCGGCCAGCGCGAGGTCCGCCAGGCCGTCGCTCACACCGTCAACTGCCAGGCGCTGGTCGACAACGCCGGCCCGCGGACGAAGTTCACGGCTCCGGTCCCGTGCGGGATCACCCCGAAGGACCAGGAGTACTGGCTCGGTGACTGGTTCGACGACTTCGAGACCTACAGCCCCGAGTCACAGGACACCGAGACGGCCGCCCAGCTGATGGAAGAGGCCGGTTACTCGAAGAACAACGGCATCTGGGAAGACGAGGACGGCAACACCGTCGGCGGCGACTACTATACCCCGGCCGGCTGGAGCGACTGGACCACTATGAGCGAAACCGTGGTCAGCCAGCTCAACGACTTCGGCTTCGACTTCTCAATCAACACCAAGCCCACCAACGACTGGTTCAGCCAGTACTCCGAGTCCAACTTCGCCATGGGCTCGTTCTACTGGCTGCCGGGCGGGGCCCGCTCGGCGTTCCCGTACTTCCCGCTGTATTACCAGCTGTGGGCCACTGACATCGGCGGCGGCCACAACTACCGCGAGCAGGCCGACTCCGAGCAGACCATCTCCGGTCGCGACGGCGGCGAGATGACGCTCGACCCGCTGGAAACCACCGAGAACATCGCCAAGCAGTCAAACGACGAGGACTCGAGGCAGTACGTCCAGCGGGCCGCGTGGCGCAGCCACATCGAACTGCCGTTCCTGGGGCTGGTCTCGAAGTACGAGCAGTCCTGGACCACCGACGACGAGTGGACCGTCGCTGAGGAAGGCGCCACCAACCGCCAGGTCAAGTGGCCGCAGTACTGGTGGGTCCACGAGGGCGACTAGCACCCTCGTCCGGCCCGGGACGCCGGGTCACCGGCCGCAGGCGTCGCGACAACTCCTCGTCGACGGGGCAGCCCGTCGTCCCCCGAGTGGGGCAGGAAAACGGTCGGCCGAAGGGTGGCACGACATCACCGCACAATGGCGGTCCGTTTGGAAAGCCTTAATAAGAATACCCCGATACGAAGAAGTGCAGCGAAGCGCCAGCGTGCCCGGGTGGTGTAGTGGCCCATCATACAACCCTGTCACGGTTGTGACGCGGGTTCAAATCCCGCCTCGGGCGTTCTGCTAACGCTGTGACGAACGCTGCGACGCACCCGAATGCCCGGGTGGTGTAGTGGCCCATCATACAACCCTGTCACGGTTGTGACGCGGGTTCAAATCCCGCCTCGGGCGTACTTTTGCGGCGAACAACTCCGTGAGCCGCAAATACGGTTGGTGGATTTGAACCCGATCAGCCGGGCGCAGCGACCACAGTGAGCGAGCACGTCTGATTCCGGTTCAAATCCCGCCTCGGGCGCTTCTCCGATTTCAAACCCACCAGCGGAGCGGTTTATCGCCCCGCAACTCCTGAAATCTGTGTGCGGCCGCCCGGAGTTGAAGCAGACGACGGGCTACGAGCCAGCCGCTGGAGAGGGCGAGGAAATCGGAGACGCTGTTTCGAGGAAGAGTCTCGGTCGGGTGCCCGCTCGTCGGCCGCTTCTCGGGAGGTGTCGACGGCCTCTGCGACGGTATCGTCGGTGGTCAGTCCCGCTACTGCTCGGCGACGTCGGTGGCCACGTCCTCGACGTTCTCCTGGGCCGCTTCGGCGAGGTCCTGGCCCTGTTGCTGGGCCGTCTCGGCGGCCTCCTGTGTCTGCTGGACGCCCTCGAGCGTCTGCCGCTTGGAGCCCTGCTGGGCGTCGAGGAACGCCTCTACCGACTGGGCGAACAGCGTCCGCTGCTGCTGGCTCAGTTCGTCGAAGGCCTCGAAGAACTCGGCCCCGAACTCGTTCCAGGCCTCGTTCTGGGAGTCGTCGAACGCCTCGAACTGCTCGTCGACCACCGACCGGAGATCGACCTCGCCCTCGTCGAACGCGGTCTTGACGGCGTCGAACTGGGCGTCGAGCGACTGCTGGAAGAGGTCCACCGCCTGATCGAACTGGGCGTCCAGCACCTGCCGTGTCAGTTCCGCGTTCCGTTCGACCTGCTCGTCGACGGCGGCCCGGATGTCGCTCTCGTGCTCGTCGACCGCGGACTCGAACGAGTCGAACTGCGCGTTCGTCAGCTCGTGTGCGAGTTGCGTGCCCTGCTCCTGGGCGGAGCGCTGTGCTGCCAGAGCGTTGCGCAGGACGGCCTCGGTCGCGTTCTGCTGGGTCTGGAGGCCCTGCTCGAACAGCCGCTGGCTCTGTCTGATCGACTGGCGCTGCATCTCAAATGCCGTCTGAATCGGCGTCGTTGCGTTCGTCATGGATATCACGGTGTACGGTGAGCGACGGGTCCACGTCGCGATCCCGTCGCTTGCTTCGCGTCTGTACCGAGGCTCCGGGGAGGGATAAGTGTTGGCCAGACATACCTTTCAATACCATTCATTGCCATACATGACCCTCTTCTGGTCAGACGGTTTCCACGGCAGATGAGCTTCCGATGAGGGGCGGCCAGTTCCCCTGCCTGTCCGGCTCCCCCATTGTCGGTCTGCCTCCGTGCCGTTCGGGAGCGCCGAGTCCGGGAGACGAGCGCCCGCTGACGTGAGCGTCTGGCTCGGCGGACTAGTCGGTGCAGTAGCCGGTACGACGACGGACGAGAGGCCGCTGGCGGGCGGCTGCCGGATCGCGGCGCGTAGAAGAAAGGCCGAGTATCGACGCGGAGGGCGGGGAGACGCCCGGCCCTACCGACCCGCTATTCGACGAAGCGCGTTCAGCAGGACTGCCGACAGTCCGTCGGAGTCCGCCTCCGCGCTGGTGCGGCCGGCCAGACGGCGGTTCCGCTCGTCCAGCAGCCGCTCGTACTGGTCGATGAGCTGCTGACAGCGCCGTTCCGTTCGTTCGAGTTCGTCCTCGAGTTCCCGGATCTCGCGCCGCAAGTCCTCGCGTTCACGAGGGCAACGCCGACGGTCTGACGCCGGGGCGCCGTGCGATCGATTCTCCGGGGACTCTGCCGACTGCGTCCGAGACTCCCGTTCGGTTTGCCACTGATTCCACTCCCAGTCCTGCTGGCCGGAGACGCTCCCGGTTGGGCGGTCGATTGGCATACAGTTGCACACCGACCAATGGTGTCAACGCACAAAAAGGCGCGTCAGACAGAGGGTGCGAGCGCGCCGGCCGGAGGCGGCGACCCCTTGCAAACTGTTTAGTGGGGTCACGCGAATCCACGTTCATGGACGACGTGGGCGGCGAGGAGATGCCGCGGGTCATCGTCGAGGCGTTCCTGGAGCGCGAGCGGGGGACCCGAGCGCTGCTCGACGACCTCGAGAAGCTGTCCATCGAGGGCCGCACCGAGGAGCTGTACGAGCGGGTCCGGAACCTCGCGGAGAGCGACGAGGCGATCTTCTACACCGTCGCCTTCAGCCTCGCGGACTCGACGCACTTCTTCGGCGACGTGGAGTCCCAGCTGGACGTCGGCGCGGCCGACCTGCTGCGTGACCTCGCGGAGACGTACCCGTCGCTGGCGGAACCGTTCACCGTCGTGCGGACGGAGCTGTCCGAGGACCGCCGGAACCCGGTGACCGACGTCGAGTACAGCGTCTCCTACCACCGCGGCGTGGAGTCGCCCATGGTGACCTACCGGCCCCTGTCCGGCGACCGTGAGCTGTTCGAGTCGCGGGGGACGCCGGCGGAGGTACTGCACGCGGCGACCGACCTGGTCGCCGCCACGACGGACGCCCTCGAGGTGGCCCTGGAGAGCGAGCACTCGGTCAACACGGAGGAGCTGAGCGAGCTCATCGACCGCCGCGAGGAGCTGGAGTCGGAGCTGGCGCGGCTGCGCGACGACCTCGACGAGCTCCGTCGGACGCCCGTCGACGAGTGACGGTCACGCACCGTTTATGTAGTGCGGGCGGGAAGCCACAGCCGAGGCAATGGGACTGGATCGACTCGGCGAACAGGTGGACAAAGAGGCCCGGGATCTGACGGTCCTCGCGGCCGTGCTCGAACACGGGCCGATCGACAGTGCCCGGCTGTCAGAGGTGATCGGCGTGCCGGAGCACAAGGTCCGCTACTCGCTGCGGATGCTGGAGGACGACGGGCTGGTGGAGGTGACCGCGGACGACGCGACCGCGGCCGACGACGCCGTCGAGCGGATCGACGGCATGAACGACGGGCTGGACGACCTCGCGGACCGCGTCGCGGATCTGAAGGACATCTTCGACGCCGACGGGGAGTGACGGGGCCGCAGTCGGGAGTGCCGAGTGAGCCGATCAGTGGAGGGCGTCGAGCAGCCGGTCGACGTCCGACGCCGTGTTGAACGCGTGGACCGAAGCCCGGACGGCGTGGGGATCGGGCAGCGAGCGCACGACGACGCCGTCATCCTGGAGCCGTTCCACCGTGGCCTCGGGGTCGTCGGCAGCGAACGTCACCAGTCCGGACTCGTACTCGCGCGGGCTGTAGAGCTCCCTATCGAGGCCCGCCTTCAGCCGGTCGGTGAGCCGCTCGACGCGGGACTGGATCGCGTCGTAGCCCACCCCCTCGATCGTCTCGACCGCCTCCGCCAGCGCGACGTACGGCACCGGGGTGGTGGTACCGACCTCGAACCGGCGTGCGCCGGCGAGGTACTCGTAGCCCTCGGCGGTCGGATCCTCGACGCCGCGGTAGCCGATCCGCTGGAGGTCCAGCGCCTCGATCGCCTCCGGAGCGACGGAGAGGAACCCGCCGCCCCAGACGCCCAGCAGCCACTTGTGACCCGCGCCGACGACGAAGTCGGCGCCCCACTCGCGGACGTCCACCGGGTGCTGGCCGGGCGACTGGACGGCGTCGACGAGCACCCGGGCGCCGGCGTCGTGCGCGACGTCGACGACCTCGCCGACTGGCAGGCGCGTCCCGTGAGTCCAGGTGAGCGAACTCAACACGACCAGCCGGGCGTCGGCGACGGCCTCTTTCACCTCGTCCATGTCGAGCCGGCCGCCCTCGGTCTCGAGGACCCGGACCTCGACGTCGCGCCGGTCGGAGAGCCGCTCCCAGGGGAGGATCCCGGCGGGGTGTTCCAGGTCGGTGCGGACGACAACGTCGCCGGGCTGCCAGTCCATCGCGCCCGCAACGAGGTTGACGCCGTCGGCCGTACTGCGGGTGAAGGCGACGTCCTCGGGCGCAGCGCCGAGGTGGCCGGCGACGACCTCGCGAGCGGCGTCGATGGCGTCCCAGGCCATCGGGTAGGGCCCCTCAACGGGACCCTCGAAGGCGTGTCGCTCGAGGAAGTCGGTCGCGGCGTCGACGACGCGCCGGGGCGTCGGCCCGCTCGCGCCCGTGTTGAAGTACGTACACCGCTCCAGCGCCGGAATGTCGGCGCGCAACTCGTCGGGGTCCATGTGGGCCCCTGCGTGCGCTCCGGGCTTGAATCACGGGGCGACGGAGCCGATGGCGGCGCCGACGGCGCCGCCCAGGGCGACGGCGAGGAGTGCCACGGCAAGGGTGCCGACAGCGTTGACCGCGGCCCGTCGCGCCTGTCCGGTCTCGGCCAGCCGTACGGTGTCGACGGCGAACGAGGAGAACGTGGTGAAGGCGCCGCAGAAGCCAGTGCCCGCGGCCAGCAGCAGTGACTCGCCCGCCGGCGCCGCGACGAGTGCGCCCAGCAGGAAGCTCCCGATGACGTTCACGGCCAGCGTGTCCCACTGGTCGCGCTCGACGGCGGCGGCCACCAGGTGCCGCGCGACGGCCCCGAGCACGCCGCCGAGGCCGACGAGCAGGAGCCCCCTCACGCCGCCCACCTTCCGACGTGGCCGGCCAGGACGACCGCCAGGAAGCCCAGCGCGTAGTTCGCGGCGACGTTGGCGACTGCCCAGCGCGGTGCGAGCGCGGCCGTCTCGACGGCGAACGTGCTGTAGGTCGTAAAGGAGGAGAGAAAGCCCGTCCCGAGGAGGAGCCGCGTCCGCTGCGAGACGGCGTCCGTCCGGCGGACGAGGTCGAGGAACAGACCGAGCGCAAAGCTCCCGGCGACGTTGACGGCCAGCGTCCCGAGTTCCGGCGCCGGGGCCGCGACGGCGACGGCGTACCGACCCGTCGCGCCGGCGAAGCCGCCAGCGGCGACCAGCGCGAGCCCCCTGAGCCGGTCGAGCGGCGACGGTCCGTCCATCGGTATCGGCGACGGAGTCGCCCTATTCGTCGGTTGCGGTCCGCAGTCGTCGTTCGTCGTCCGGTCGGGGACGACCGCGGCGAGGTGATCTCGTCTCCACCCTTCAATGCCCGGACGTGGATTTATGAACCGGGACGGGACCAGACGGGTCCGTGTTCGAGGAACTGCGGCGGGACGACCGCGCCATCGAGGGACTGCCGATCAGACTGGTCATCGCGCTCGTCGTGGGCGTGGCCAGCCTGAGCGTCATGATGAACACCATCTCCGGGCTGGACGCGATGAGCATCACCGAGGTCGACGTCGAGCCCGAGCCCGAGGTGATCGAACCGGAGGAGACCGAGGTCGACCTGACCGTGGTCGAACCCGACGGCTCGCCGGTGGCCGACGCGACGGTGGTGGTCTCCGGCGGCACGGCGACGATGGACGGGGCGGCGACGGCCAAGACCGACGACGAGGGAACGGCGACGGTGACGGTGGATCCGTCGCTGGGCCCGAACCAGGGTGACGGGGAGCTAGACGTCGACGTCAAGCCGCCGGCGAACGGCGGCTACACCGACCGCCGGGGGAACACGGCGATCCTGGTAGTCCGGGAGTGACGCCGGTTAGCGGTCGCGACGGCGGCGGTAAGGCGAGGCTATCGGCTCACACCGGCCCGTAAACGGGTCCATAGTTAATCGACAGCCGCGGTACGGTCGCCGTATGCAGATCACCGTCATCGGCGTCGGCAACGCCGGCGGCAAGATCGCCGACCGGCTCGTCGAGTTCGAGGCCGAGACCGACCGGTCGCTGACGACATCCGTGCTCGCGGTCAACTCCGCGTCCGTCGACCTGGCCCGGCTCGAGCGCATCCCGGAGGACCGACAGGTCCTGATCGGGCAGACCCACGAGAAAGTCAAGGGCCGCGGCGTCGGCGCGGACCCCGAACTCGGCTCGGAGGTCGCCGCACGGGACCGCACCGAGATCGAGCGGACGCTCGACGACGTACCGATCCACACCACCGACGCCTTCCTCGTGGTCGCCGGCCTCGGCGGCGGGACCGGCAGCGGCGGCGCATCGGTGATCGCCGAGGGCATCGGCGATATGTACGACGAACCGGTGTACGGGCTGGGCGTGCTCCCCAGCTCCTCCGAGGGCGGGCGGCCGTCGCTGAACGCCGCCCGCGCCCTCCAGTCCTTTGCCGACGCGACGGACAACCTCCTGCTGTTCGACAACGACGCCTGGCACGCCCCGAACGACTCCGTCGAGGCGGGCTACGAGCGGACCAACTGGGAGCTGGCCCGCCGCATCGTGACGCTGCTGGCGGCCGGCGAGCTGGACGGGTCGCAGGTCTCCGAGGCCGCGATGGACTCCAGTGACATCCGCCGCACGCTGGCGACCGGCGGGCTCAGCACCATCGCCTACGCCGAGACGGAGCTCGAGCCGGAGACGCGCAAGGACCAGGGCCTGCTGGGCCGGTTCAGCACGAACGGCCACGACGGCGAGGACACCGACCTCGCGATGAAGGTCCACGGGCTGGTCCGCCAGGCCGTCCAGTCGCGGCTCACCTGTCCCGCCGA
>SDGW01000153.1_pt1 | contig 28878 bp, 34 predicted proteins | sample 2873831 | NCBI WGS metagenome assembly SDGW01 (sample SAMN08132700, study PRJNA421101) | hypersaline lake metagenome | isolation source: celular fraction 0.22 microns magnesium sulfate-rich crust from ephemeral... | place: Spain: Penahueca Lagoon, Toledo | collected 2011-07 | reverse complement strand
CCCCACTTGTCTGAAGGATCTCCATCAAGCGGGTAGTAGGCAACACCATCTGTAGGGGGTGACGCAAGATCCTGCCAACCGTTGTAAAGAGCCGAAACCTCGGTAGAGGTTAAGGCTCTTGGGTAGATACGAACGTCGTCAATGAGGCCATCCCATACTTGAGATGATGAAGCATCATGGGAACCAATACTGGATGAAGTTACATTCCCAGAGTTTGCAGTATCGTAAATATCACTCGCTCCAAAAGAATCTGTATTTTCCATTTCCCCATTTATATAAATGTGTAAATTGGAACCATCATATATTCCCGTTACATAATACCAAACTCCAGCAGATGCTACGGTCGTGGACTGACAGTCATACCACGTTTCATCTGATCCTTTGACGGAAAATCTAAATTTTCCAGTTTGAGATTTTATTAATTGCCATTCATTACTCCCACCATGATAAACAGCTTTTCTATAATTTCCATCATTTGCCATATCGGTCTTAAACCAACCTGATATAGAGAATGATTGTGGTTCAGACGTGAGAAGATGCGGTATATCAATGTAACTACTACTCCCGTCAAACTCACCTGCTTGCCCAAATTTGCCGTCTACCCAACTCACTCCGTTGTTAGTCCCGTCGTTGGACCCCCAACTGTCTGTCGCGTCTCCATCGAGCTTGTAGCGGGAGATTCCATTGGGTTTGGCAGATCCTTGACCACCATTTTCATACAAGGTCTTGATCTCCTTGGGGGTTAACGCTCTGTTGTAGATACGAACGTCAGCGATGTTACCTTGGTTGAACCATTCATTCCCACTTCCGTCCGTATTAGCGCCTATTTGAAGACGACCAGACTCATTATTCCCGTACAGGGTTGTGGTATCTGAGTTATCTAACTCACCATTGATCCAGATACTTCTATCACCATTACGAAGAGTACAACCGACGTGGTACCATTCACCGTCATTAAGTCCTATATCACCACTAATACTATCATGTGAATTTCCATCACTTGTTCCGAATGTAACTGTTCCATTCCGTATTTCTACAACCCATTCCCTTGTACCCGGATTAGAAACGTCGTTTCCTTTACAAACAATTCCTTGAGTGTTAGATGGGTTTCTAACATACACCCATACAGAGACTGTAATCTTGCTTAATCCACTAAATTCAGAACTATCTGAAGTAGATATTCTATCATCACTCCCGTCAAAACTATAACTCGTCAGTCCCCCTTTGCCAGCAACCCCTTGTGTTGCCCCATTTACTGTTCCGTGATTTCCATTTCCGGAAAGATCATTAGCTCGTCCAGAGCTTTCATGCAAAGGGTAATGTGCTACAAGACTCATTGTTTATCAACTCTGTTTTCAATTTCTGTGTTCAGCGGGAAGGGGCGGCGCGGCGTCTCGCTTCCCGTCGCTTGGATTTCAATTTCCAAATTTCTCATAGATTACTTTCTTCCGGAATTTTTCGCTTGCCATATTCGTACAATTGCTGTACCTCGAACGCAGTGAGAGCACGGTCGTAGATTCTTACGTCGTCAATTTTGCCATCTATAGCTCCGTTTGGTGAAATTTCAGATGTAGATGTAATTCCAGAGTTACTTTCAGAAGTTCCACTTACTATGTAATCAGCATCTCTATATAAACTTGCTTGTCCACTTCTATCTACAATAAGGGTATAATGATGCCACTCATTGGTGATTATGAGATCAATGTTCTGGGTACTTCCAATACTCCATGTATCTCCAATTAAAACTGCTATGTTTCCGTCCTCGTCCTTTATATTGACACCTTTATTGTTACTATAATCGAACCCTATGTGAATTAACTCGTTAGTAGTATTTTTTCTATGGAAATTAGCATACCAAGATAGAGTTAACGGATAATTTGTCAATCCATCACTAATTGAAATTTCGTCATCAGTCCCGTCGAACGAGTAACACTGGTTGTAGAAGCCATCAACAGCCGTTGCGCCGTTGACAGTGCCATCGTTAGAGCCTACGGCGTCTACCGCCGTACCATCGAGTTTCCAATGACTTACCAAGTTCTCTCTTGGATCATCGTCTACGAGCGAACCGCTCGGTGCGGTGAGCGAGTAGAGTGCCTTGATCTCGGGTTGGGAGAGTGCCCTGTTGTAGATACGCACATCATCCAATTTTCCATCGAAATTAGAATCAGTTGTACTATATGACGCACATCCAATTCGTAAAGGTCGGCTTCCATCAGCAATTGATCCATTTCCACTATTTCCACTATTAACTTTTGAACCATCTACATAAATAGACCAATCGCCATTAGAATTATATATTCCTGCAATAAATTTCCACTGTCCACTCCCGATTGACCCTCCACTATTTTGATAAAATGATGATCCATCACCGAAATCAAACCTCACTGAATCATTATTAGTGGGGCCGAAACGGAATCCATAATTATTACTACTGTCATGTCCAAAATCAACAACCCTATGCTCAACTCCTGTAGACGACCTATAAACCCAAGATGTAACAGTTACTTGGGTAGGAGTATTTTTATTCCCTGAATCAATATAATCATCAGTCCCGTCGAAACTCATCGACGTGTCGCCAACAACACTATCTGTATCGTGAACAGCACCGTTGATCTGACCATGATGGTCTTGGGCAGAGTCTATAGCCGTAGAACCGTCATCAGCGTCATTGTCAAACGGATAGTAGGCGATCAGACCGTCGTTGAGGCTTCCAGTTTCGTATCCTCGAGTAAGGTCTTCTCCGTGAAGCTCGTCGGTGGTGAAGCCACTATTAGTCTCGTCTCTACGGAGATCTGCTCGAGTCCATTCAATCGTCGGCATAGTTACTTGAACCGTTCAGGAACAGTGCCCTTACTACAAATCTTCGTATCGCCACTACACCCAACGTTCTCGTCTTTGTCGTGGTCGCACTCGTGGTGTTTGACAATGTACCATTCAGCGTCGTTCAGCACTTCATTCTCGATCACGCCACAGATGGTATCCTTACTATCGCCGTCATCAAAGCGGTATCTCCCCTCAACGTATTCAAGGTCATCCTCGTCAATGGATTTAGACATGGGAGATTCCTGACTTTCACAAACAGGCTTAAACTTCGTTTTGATGTTGTTCTCAACCCTGTCAGGCAGCACATCAGTAAGTGCTGGTGGTGCGGGGTCAGGAACGTAGTCAGCAGCCGTGTCTTCAGTCGTCGCGCTAATAATTTTGTAAGAGTGTGCCATTAGTAATTAAGTTTAATATCTTCAATATCGATGTCTTCCGTTACAGTCCTGTTCCCGTCATGTACCTCGAACCAGAGATCGCCTCCAGTTAGCTCCAAAGATCCAGTATCGTAGCTGTTCGTCCCATTGAGGAGAGTGAATTGGGTGGTGTTGTCTGGTTCCCCATCACCGTCAATATCCTCGTACCAGACCATCGTCGGGGAATCGGTGTTTACAGAAGCAGTGATGGTAATATTAGTTGTGTCGAATAACCCGGCGGAAAGAAAACTCATTTTACCTCACTCTGATTACGTCATAGTTGACAGTGGGGTTTCCAACATTTGTGTCAGTTTCCACAACCTCGATGTGATATGTTCCAACACTATCGTCCCAAAATAGCCTTCCTGAAATTTTGGTGTCTGCGTCTGGATCGTCTACACCAAGAGCGAGATTGAAAGTAGCATCAATGGTACTAATCTCAGTATCGATAACAGCAGCACCACTGTTCAAGGTAACTTGTCCAGAAGCGGGAACACCTTTGGAAATTGTATTTCCACCAACTTGGAGATCTCCACTTTGGACATCGAAATTTGTATTAATAACTTCTACTGGACCGCCTTCATTGAATGCCATAATAGATTCACCATTATATCTATCATGAATGTTCAAACTCGAACCTGATGAATTAGGAAGCTCCGCTATACTTGCACCACTTGTACTGTATTGAACTGATGCTCCATCGAGAACGAGGTTCCCAGTCATGGTATCACCAGCAAGATCAACTGCACCAGCTTGAGCGGCAGTTACACCATGTGGATTATCAGTAGCAGAAAGGTGAGGGTCGAGTCCTTGAATTTGAGCGGAGGGGATATATCCATTCCCAGAATCCCAAATCGTCGTCGCCCCATCAACAAGGTCGTTGACGTTCATATCGAGGTTGCCCTCTAATGAATCCCCAGTGTTCAACAGAAAGTCGTCCTGTACATTGAGGGTCAGGGAACTGCCGAGTGAAACAGTCTTCCCTCCAGAAAGATGAGATCCAGCGTTGATAGTCACATCCGACTGCTCGAGGATCGCAAGCGGAACGTGACCAGAAGCAGAGTCGTAGATCGTGTTAGAACTGGAGGTGTCATTGAGATCGTTCCCAAGGAGATCGACATTCCCACTAAGTTCCAACTTCCCCACGTTCCCGATCAGATAACCACCAGCGTCGAGTTCTCCCTGGAGGGTGTCGCCATCGACTTTCAGAAGCCCATGCCAAGACCCTTCGGTAGAGTCATAATGAGAAAGACGTTCATTGTCAGTTCGATACGATAGGTGAGCGTTCTCAGGACTCGTCGGATGGGATGTCCCTTTCTCAGATTCAATTCGTTTGTTAGTAAGACTGATTAGGTGACTCACATCCTCAATGGAGTTGTACCGGAGGAAGTTATCCCATTCGTCTACAGGTTGTTCTCCTTCGATGTAATTGTACCCGTCAGGGTACTCCGAACCAGCCGAACCCCAAGTTTTGAGGTTAGTAGAATAATTTGCCATAAATAGTAAAAGTAGTTATCTTAAGAATCCAGAATACGTACCGCCATTGTCCTTCGGATCTCCGTTAGTATCCAGACCGTCATAACCCATTGAGGCGTCGTGGAGGTCACTCTGATAATCTTCTGGAGTGATGTAGGTGAACGTTCCACGAATCTGAAAGTCGATACTGAAACCCGCTGCAACCTGTTTCGAGAATATCTGAGTTAGATCGTCTTTTGTGATTGCGACTGACTCAATAGAAGGGCCGGGAACTGAGAGACGAAAATCCCCGTTCTCCGGCCGCTCAATGTATCCAACATCTTCATTTTCAATATCGAGAAGAACAGCAACGTTCTTGAAAAGGCCCGGAAGATCCCCTTCGTTAGTAGTATTCTGAAACTCGCCGATGATCCGCCTTCGGTACTTCTCAATACCCTCGTCAGATTTTGGAGATAAATCTACAAGTCTTGCAAGTTCCTTTAGTTGCGCGTTGGATTGAGCTGTCTGGACATTGACTGCATCATCAGCGTCTGAAATATCTTCTTCAAGACTATCGATCTGTCGTCCAACAACATCGAGAAGTTTGAAATTCCCCGATGATTCAGAGACGGGCATCCACGATGGAAGCCCTTTGAAAATATCCTCTCCAGAATCGCTAATCTCCACAGCCATTAGACGTTCACATCATTTGTAGTGATTCCAATTACCGAGCTGTCAGAGCCGTCTGTGGTAGCAACTTCGCTATCGGAGATGGAAATATCCGAAGTTCCAGTTGGATCATCAGAAGTGCCGATCTCGAGAGTGTTAATGTCGTAGACTCCAGTCACGTCACGAATAGCGTATTCAACACGACCGTATAGAACGTCATCTCCAACGTAAATATCCCCGGAGTTATCGTTGCCACCGGAAGTAATCCCGCCGATGTACTCGACGATAGAATCCCGAACTGCATCAACACCTTCGAACTCGTCAGTCTTCTTCAGATCCAAGTCAATGTAGATCGTAACTCCGTTCGGTTCTGAGTACGAAATCTGGTGTGTTTGGCCGTTGGGTAAATCCGCATTGACGGTCACTTCTGTACCGTTTGATCCTCCCCACGATGTGTCTCCAGCGGCCTTCGTATCGAGGATCATCTGACCGATCTCCTGTTGATCGCCACCGAAAACAACAAGCTCGAAGGAGTGATCGGGAAGACCTCCAGAGCCAGTGTTGTCTGTGTTCGTATCATTGATGAAGATACTGACCGATTTCACTCCATCAATAGCCTTCGCTCCATAGATCAGAGCTTGTGCAGACGCTCGAGATCCAGTAGCCAATTCCTCTTTCGCTCGAGAGCGTAGTGATTCGTCAGTTTCCTCGTCTGTACCACCGACGATTTCGGAAGGGTTAGTAACACTCTCAACTCCAGCGGGAGGGCTTGGAAGGATTGTTACCGTATTGGCACCAGCGTTCCCATTAACTCCATCAGTAGCTGCCTCAATGGGCACTGACACACTGGTAGAGCCTTCAGATAGAATCGCAGTTTCGGTAGTCGTATATTTAGTAGGATCGTTCGAGTCAGTTTGAACAGTCGTCCCACTTGGGATTGTGTAATCCTTACTCGCTGAATCAGATCGAGAGAACGTAACACTACCACTCGCTGTGGTAGCAGGATCTCGTTTGACTCCAATAAGCGCGGTTAGGAGATCGAGTTGTTCGTTCTGAGCGTACTCAATCTGAGCCGACTGTAGAACAAGGCCAATATCATCCTGCGCTTCAGCGAACTGTACTGCGATGGGTGCATAGAAAAGACGGATAGTCGCGAGTTCGTCGTCTTTGAGGTCTTCCCCAAAGTAGTCCTTCGCGTCAGCAACCATCGCATCGAGGACTTGTTCTTGTGTATCGCTTAGATAAATACCATCTTCAAATGTCATTCAGAAACCTCAAATTCAGAAATAGAATCGGAATTATAATTGATACGAACGTTGTAAGTATGAGGATCGTCGTCAGATGGAGATACGTCAATATTCGAAATACTGCTCAATCGATCATGACGACGAGCTACGCGCGAAACTTGTAGTCGAATCTTGTTCTCGATCTCCTCAGGATCAGAGTCACCAATGACTGATCGGTACATGAAATCAGTGACCATGACACGAACAGATTGTTCAAACTCAGAACGTCCGTCTACTGTACTCAACCCGTTTTTGTCGTTTAGAAAAACGGAGAAGTCGCTATCGAGGGCAAGATCGACCATGAAAAAAGAGTTCTCTAATAATATTAATGGTAAAGGGTTTAAGTACCCTATTCAACTAAAGTAGCAGTACCAGCCTCTTTAGGCGGTGAAGTCGTCTTTGTAGAAGTTGACGAACTGCCAGAACCATCTTCAGTGTCATTTATCGTACTATCGTCGTAATCGTGAGTGTGATTCTGCACCGCAAGCTTCACCGCGTTAGCTGCATCTCCGATCGTCACGTCTCCGGTAGCATTCAGTAGAGCGTTCCCTTCTGACGTGATCTCCACATCTCCAGTCGCTTTGATCGTCGTCTTACCCGACGCTGAAACCGTCATGTCGTAATCACCAGCGTCGTTCAACCGGGTAGAAATCTCAGTACCGTCATCGAACTTCATGGACTGCTCTTTCTTCTCGAGAGAGTCTGGAAGCTGGTCTGGATCTGTATTGATAACTCCCATGCAGATCCAAAGACCATCATCACATTGAGCGAGGGCTACGTGCCACCCCTCCTCAATGTTTTGAATAGCACCAGGATGATCCTGAGCTACGGGAACCGGCTTCCACGTCACTCCCGCACGGCTGGATTGAACTGTGAGAATTACGTTACCGTCGCTATTGATCTCTTTAGATGTGACTATTCCATGCTTCATAAATCAGTATTATCCAAGCTCCATTCCTGCGAAGAATCCGTCTCCTTCCTTGTCAGAGAGATTATCGTAATTATCCCCCTCAATGTACTCCTTAGCGTGGGGGTCGTAGTAGCGAAGTTGAGTATCGATGTTCGCAGGATCTAACTTTCCATCAAGCTTCTTCGTAACGTCCAGCCTCAGATTCCAATTCCCATCGTCGGTCAATTCATGCTGCACACCAACAACGTCGAAAGTTTCGTTGTGAATCTTCGTATCACAGACCGACCCATCGTCTGAGTCATCATCCGGTGGGATCGTCTGAATTGTATCCCCGATCGCCGCGTAGCGGATATTCGAAACAGCAGATCCAGAGAACTCTGGAAGAAGCTCAATGTATCCAGACTGTTGTTCCCGCTGCTTAGCCATCATCTTCTGTTTCGCGAGGCTTTCAAGAACGTCCCGCTTAGCGCCTGGATATTCGTATGTAATCTTCTGACCGAGGAATGAGCTAATCTCTCGAGAGGCGACTGCTTCAACTCGGAAGTCTTTCGTCCCTCGATTTAGATTCAGAAGCTCACCAGCCTGCTCAACCCATCCCTCACTCGGATCGTCAGTCCATCCACCACGGACGACTGACCGAACAACAGGATCTCGAGGTGGGGTGATTCCATAGTCAGTCAACTTCCACACACGCTCATCGTCAGGCGCTGTAAGGTGGTGTACTCCAGTAGAAGATCGAGCGCCTACGTAGAGATAACCATCAGGAGCAGCCCATGTTCGAACACCGAATTTCTCGTTCAGCTTCGTGATACACTCCCACGGAGAAATCTTATCGAAGTCGATCGCGTAATGTCCTTTGATGATGTTGTAGACGTTTTCTTCCTCGAGCTTTGCAATCTGCTTGCTCTCTGAAAAGCCTAAGATTTCTTCCTCGTATGCTTCCTCTTGGAGTAGATCCTCAGTTTCTCGATCGTCACCAGTAAGCCATAGAGGTCCATCAGTCCTGGTAGTACGAAGTTCGTCATACGCTTCCTCAGGGACAGTGTATTTTATCCCGTTGAAGAAATTCGGACCAGATTTGTCACGCTGGTTGAAGACATAATCATACGCCTCCTCGAGAGTAACACTCTCCCGTTTCCAGTCTACCGTACCTTCAGTGAGGACCTTCTGAGGATCGTGGAACTCTACGTGAACTCCATCCTCGACGAATCTCACTCCGTCAGGAACCCAAAGGAGTCGGTAGATAGCCTCCCCGTCAATGAAGATATACACTGGAAGTGGATGCCGTAGGACAGAATCATCGTTCTCGAGAGCTGGTCGTAGATGATTCGCAACCTCGTCTGAAAACTCCGCTTCGCAGTAATCGAACTTACCTCTCGTTCTGTCAAACTGCATTGAGCGGGGGCGGATCTTCAGATATGTGTTCTCATCGTTATCCCGAAATTCGAAGTTGATGTTGGCAGAGTTTTCACAAGTCATTTGGATTTCAGCATAGAGGTGATTACGTCATTTCGACCATCCGTCCCATATTCATCACGACCAGTAGAAACAAAGTCGAGAGTATAATCAAACATCCACTCACCTTCATGTGGATTCCAACCGTTTATCTCTCCAATTTCTATTTTCTTCACATACGCTTCGAGGCCGCCGTTGGGAGAGATCGGTGTGTAGAGGTCTACCTTCCCTTCATGTGCATGCATTTCTTCAAGAACTGGAACTTGTCTTGCGAAGCATACACCAGTTGCATGAATATCAGAATTTTTTAGATTTTTGATAGAAACGTCTTCCCCCTGACATTGGTTCCCATCTCGGTTCAACTCTTTCTCCATTACTTTGTTAAACCTATCTGGATAAAATTCTGGAGAAAATCTTAGATAGTAATCATCTCCGTCAGAAAAAGCTCTATTACCATCTTCATCTTTAGCGACAACGCTGAAAACTAATTGGTCGTTAGGTCCAGCATCTTCTAATTCAGTAGATTGTGTCATAAAGTACAAAAAAGTAAAACAGAATCAGTCGCTGGTGTAACTGCCGCCGATCGGCCCTCTATCACCACCACTTCCACGCATGTCTGCGAACTTCTCAATAGAAGCGGTGTCAGAGTCTCCAATATCGACGTTCACCGTATCGCCTTCATTGACCACGGTCTTTCCACCACCAGAACCACCACTCCAATTTCCGATAGAGGAAGATGCTCCCTTACCACCAGGAACATCACCAATCCCCATCATCTTACCAAGAGCAAGACCCCCACCAGCAAGGAGAAGTCCGACTCCAGTCATCGCCAACAGAGTTCCAAGAGCAGCAGCGACGTTGGCGATTGATGCAGCAAGACCGTAGTTAGCCATAGTCGCCGCTAACGTTTGGAAGATATATGTCGAGAGGTAGGTGAACATCGAACTGAATAACGGGATTAGTCCAGTCCCAAGAACTGAGGCTAATACCGTCATACTCGAGATGATACCTCCAATAGCCGAGGCGACTACATACATGACTGCGACAACCGCAACCATACCGGAAATGAGAGAGTTGTTCATCAGCTTCCCAATCCATGATAGAATCGAGAAGAACGGACGGAGCATGATGATCGCACGGCTAACCATCATGAAGACGTTATAGATAGCACTCGCGACCGTCTTGAGGATTCCCCCAAGCTCAATGAGCATTTGCTTATTCTCACTTGTGGACTGGAGTAACCACTCGAAGAAATCGAGAATACTCTGCCCGATCAACTTCGAGAACGTCTTTGTGAGGTCGCTGATTATCGATTCATTCTCAGTGATAACATCAATGAACTCAGAAATAAATTGAGTCCCGCCACGGAATAGGCTGAAAATATCGTCTTTGAAAACCCGAAGACCCTCCAGAGATCCAGTAATCCCATCCATCTGCGTCGGGATGAAATTGAAGAACTCCTCTTGTATCGGGGCGAACATGTCAGCAACAGGTTCGAACTCCTCGAACAGATTCTGCTTCAGATTGGAAATCTGCTGCTTTGCGTTCCGCATGGACTCAGCCATCGTATCTCCGTGACCGAGCAGACCGAGGCCGATCATAGCTCCACCAGCCAGAGCTATCGCACCCATAGCTGATGCAACTCCAAGTGCTTGAACAGCTAATGCACCAAGAGCAGGAACAGCCATACCGACGAGGTTAATCCACGTACTCATCGACGGGATTAACCGTTTGACTGAATTACTCAGTCCATCAACGACGGTTCTGATGTTCTTGAACTTTTTCGGAAGATTAGATAAAGACCCTTTTCCATTCTTGTTTTTCCCCGGAAGACCAATATCAGCTCCGAAGTTGAAGGGGTCGGTATTCTCTGGCTCTCCCCAAACTTTTCTCAGCTCATCAGAGAGTGGGGACGGTTGATCCGCATCCCAAGATAGGAGATCCATATCACTGGTCCCTCTAATCCTACTCATCGATTCAGTAGGGCTATACCCCATCCTCGATTTAATCTCCTCCTCGCTTCGATCAAAGGAGTCAAATATAGAACTATCTATACGATCCTCGAACGAAGAATCAAAGTCGTAATCACCAGTCCAATTAGGAACATCACTGTTTATCCTACTGAACCGATCAGTACGTTCGAAATCATTGAGGCGGGAGGCTACACCGTTGAAGTCTGAAATACTCTCAATATTCCGATGGAATTTTTGAAGGGATCTCTGAAGTGGTTGTCCCCCATCGTCATCATTGAGAGGTCCACCAGAGAAATACTGCCGAGCGGAAGGGACATGTCGATCTCCGCTATCACTCCCGGTATCGCCACCGGAATTACCATACCCACGCTTGACGCTAATATCATCAAACTCCAGACTCTCGAGGCGGTCGATCGTTTCATTGAGGTCGCTGTTGAAAGACTCAGAAAGATCGTCCATAGCCTCACTGAGCTTGTCAATAGTGTCCCCAATGTCGCCATCGAGATCGAAGTCAATATTCAGGTCATCGTCCAGGCTCTCAAGCATGAGCTTGAGCTGTCCGATCTCCTGCTTAGCGCCAAGGGCGTCTAAGTCAATGTCAATACTAACAGTCATTAGATCACTTCAAGCGTATCGTCGTCTTCCCTCTCGCCTTCGCTATTGTACCGGACAGTCTCTGATCTCGATTTAGTAGGTCCACCAGCACCAGCGGCAGAGTTTCGCGGTCGTCCACCGCCACCACCTTTGGCCTCCTCCATCTTCTTCTCCTTCGCCCGAGCCTTCCTCGCCTGCTCAGCTTCGAATACTTGGCGCTGAAATGGGGTTATGTCGGTCTGGTCCTCGCCGACGATACCAATCCCCATCTCAGACTGCATCCCGATTATACTACTCGCTGCCCCCGTCTCTGCGAAAGGATTCTGCCTTCTCCGCGTCGGACGAGATAGAGAGAACACGTTCGGCGATCTCGAGTACAATCCCACCGATCAGACCGATGTTCTCGTCTTCCTCATCCGAGATACCGAAAATCTCTCGAAGACCTTCCTCAGTCTCACCTTCCGCGTCACCCTTCTCAGAGTCAATGCCACGGATAGCCAACTCCGACATGATAACAACGAACTCCTCGTCGAAGTTCGCAGGATCAATGCTTCCATCCTCCTTCTCATTCTCGAGACGATCCTGCGCTTCATCAGCGTCCATGTCCATCTTATCCTCAAGCATCGCTGCGATAGGCAGGAATCGCTGAGAGATAACAGGCTGGAGGTGAAGCTCGAGGTCTTCGCCGAAGTAGGTAACTTCCAGCGTCTCTCGATACAGCTTCCCTTGAGTAGCGATATTTCGAAGTCGGGAAATATTCACATCGTCGTCACTGCCGGGGTTCTCAGATTCTTCAGTCATAGTAATAGAATATGTAAACGTTGTGTGATTCAATTCATTGAGGCGGGGTATCAGTACCCTCCCTCAATGAATTGAATTACTAAGCATATACAATAGAGTAAAACACTACGGCCGCTCGTTCCCGCACACGACCGCACACACTCTATAGACGGTAACTAAATACTTAAAGATACCGAATTAAGTCTTTAAAGACCTTATATGCTCTCCCACCACAACGATGGGGTTGTTAGTTGGTTATTATTCCGAGTAACTGGTATCCTTGTCCATCGCAATCCAGTCGAACGAAGTCTCAGTTTCAGACTCGTTCTGACTCTCATACGCATCGCTCGTCACGAGAACGTCCTGAAACGTCTCGGATTTGCCAGAGAGTTCGTGGGAAATAGTGATGGAAACCGGGTTCGGAACGTCGTTCTCGTCAAAGAGAAGATCCTCAATGTGAGTTGGAGATCCATCTTCTCCACGAACACGCTCGCCCTTGAACATCATTGAACCGGAGAACGAGATCGACGTGACTGAATAACCGTTTGCTTTTAGCGAAGACTCTCGAATTTCGGAAATCTCAATATCCTTAGTCCGGTCAAGGCGGGAGATCGGGACTTTGAGAATTTCAGCTCCAACTTCATCACTGGTTGCTTCGGAACCGCTATCTCCACCGGGTGTAATTGCTTCGCCACCCTTAGAGATGGTGAGAGTGATGTTCGCAGCCGATTCAACGCGATCAACAGTAGAAGGTGCGTTTGCCATAAATTAAAGCCTCGAAAATAAGTGTTTACTGCACGCCGCCGATGGCGATCTCGTTCTCAATGAAGCGGAGAGGCTTCGCGGTCGTAACGCCAAGCTCAACACTCGCGGTCGTCGCGTCGACCTTCCGAACACTGACGTTGTAATCGATGATCGAGTTACTACGCTCGAGCGGCCGAAGCTGGCTCGTCAGAAGACCTTCGAGCGAATCGCGGATAGCCTGACTGTTGAGACGCCCAATGAACGGCTTTTCATTCGTATGAACCGTCTCGATAGCGTAGTCGACAACAAGACGAGTGAAGCCGTAGCGAATGTTCGCCTCCTCACTGTTGCTATCACTGACTGAATTAACGTCGTCAGCGATACGTGCGCCCGCTGCTTCTTCAGCAAGAGGGACGACGTAGCTATCGATCAGCTCACCACGCTGTGCTTTGTCCAGGCCGACAGCGAGATCCTTCTCGGCGTCAAGTCGCTTGTTGATCGGCGTAGTCGTAATTCCAAGCGCCGCTCGCTTTCCAGCGTAAGCGCCGAGGATACTCTTGTCGTCACCATCTCGAGTGGGGTAGACGACCTGAACTCGAGAGTCATCGAAGTTGTTCGTGTAGTTCTGAGGATCAACTCTCGCGCCAGCTCCGACAATAGCAACAGCGAAGTTGTATTCCTGCGCCATGTTGCCGACCTTCGTCTGAACGTCCGTCTTGACATCCAGATTCTCGCTCAGGGTAACGAAGAAGTCGATCGCCTCACTCGCCCCGTCGACCATCGCCTGGTGCGCTGTGGGGTAATCGTAGTATGCGTAATCAACAGTGTCATTCGTGTCGTCTGAGTCACTGTTGATTTCGTCAACCTCAAGTTCCGATTCGACCGGATTGACGACGTATTCACCAGCCGCTGGCGAGTGGGTAGTCACATCGTCGTAAACAACACTACCGCTAAGCTCAGTGCCGTCGATAGTGACCGTAATATCGGAAATATCCTCGGAGAGAGGTGCTTCTGCGAGAGAGATATTCGTCGTACTCGCTCCACTAATATCCTCTCCAGTGACCGTCTTTTCCTCAGCCGCGACTGCATAGACCGGATATGCCCCTTCATTGAGGGCGTCCGTAACAGCCTCAGTTAGAAGGCTTTCGTCACCGAACCAGTTCCGAGCATCAGTAGACCGGGTGACGAGATAAACCTCGTTGGGAGTCGCTGAGCCTTGTGCAGAGCCACCTCCAAGATCCGCCTGTCCAACAATGCCAACGTCCGAGGGCGAAGCGCCGCCGGTAGAGACGGTCGTCGCGCTCGAAACGTCGGTAACAATACCGGGTTCAACTGTAGTGCCGTAATCTGCCATAGTAAATTAAGAGAAAGTGTAGTCGCTCCCGATGCTCTGGATGGTATCGGGATTCGAATTTTGAGACTCGTAGAACGTTGTCAAGACAACTGATTGATTGATCTCGGTTTCAACCGGCTCGTAGAACTGATAAGAAACTTCTCCAGAATCGCCGGTATTCAGTTCATTGACGTGGCTGTGGATCGTTCCTTGTGGGTCACGACCCATCTCAGCGAGCGCCGTTTTGAGCTGACCGAGATAATCAAATGCCTGAACTTCATCGTCATCTCGAACGAGAAGTTCTAATCGAAGCTCGTAGTAATGTCGGAAAATCTCTGTTGTGACATTACCATTTGAATCATACTCCGAACCGGCGTGGTTGGAGTTATGATAGTTCTTCTCATCGATTGCCATATTCTCAATGAGAACTGCCGGAACAGGACGTGAATCCTGAATCCCGGCTGTATGCACCGGAGGGGGAATCCGGCTATTCAATGCGCTAATAAAGGTAGAAATAGCTTTCTTGGGTAGCATTAGCCGTAGAAAAAAGCCGCGTCAGTAGTCGTTATTCATCTGCGATTCCATCTTCTTCTTCACTGTAAATTCGCCAGTAGAATGTAGATGATTCCTCGCCGCCTCCATGTATCCAATACCTTCGAGGCCACGATCTTTGATTTCCTGCTGTAACCAGAACGCCGCTTGAACGTTGGATTCTCCCCACTCGTCAACCAGCGCCGTCATTTCGTCGTCAGCCATTATTCACCGAGATATATGATTTCCGCACCATTCCGCTCCAACGGCGGAACGAGAGCTTTGATCTGCTCATCCCACGGGAGCGGTTCGTGGCTTTCTTCAGTAGCGACTTCACGGATTTCATCGCCATCATATGAATCTGGAAGATCAGTCGCTATTTTAGAGTAATGTCGACCATCTTCAAGCTCAGATAGGATGTTCTCGATCGCAGGATCATCTCGATCATACGACCAGGAGTATGTCCCATCCGAGGAATCATACTCAGCTTCACCCTTTCCACCGCCTTTCATGAATACAACCTTCATTATAGGAATCCTTCCTCCTTGAGTTCCTGCTCCACCCTATTACTTACGGGCTTTCTTTCCTTAAGCACTTGCTCTATGAAGAACGGATACCGTTCTATAATCATCTCTAAATCCTCCATAGCTTGATATGGCGGATCGGGATGTGCTATCGCTTCAGTGAAGGTTGACATAACTTCTTCCGCGTAAGTGGACGAGTATCCACCAGAGAGGACGATTTCCTTTGAACGCTCCTTGTCCGTAGAAGTGTCGTGTTCGATGTGGATAGCCTGATACCACCAAGCCATATTCGCGGCTTCTTGCATCCGCTCAATGTTTTCAGTCTCCGTTAGGTCGGGAAACTCATTGAGGGAGGGGTCGTAGTTCGAGATCGTCGCCGTCCCGATGAAGGTGTCATTCTTCTTTGTCAGGACTGTAGTTCCGTTATCTGTGTATTCCGTATCATACACATTTCCATCACTTCCTACGTAGAAGTAGTTGTAATCTCCATCCAAGGTTTCGAAAGTGACTGATTCCCCGGATGTTGGAACATCTTCATCAGAATTTTGACTGAAGTTAGTAGACATTCCCTCTCGACCAGTGTACTCGTGAATTACAGTCTCTCCATCAACATCGAAAGCGACGTAATCGCCTTCATCAATAGCGAAGTCCTCATCGATAGAACCGAAGACTTGCTTATCATCCAACTCACGGATGTTAGTGGACATTTCCTTCTGAGCGAGAGTTGTACCTTCTGCATCAGCTATCGCCTTTTCTCGCACTCTATCTCCCCACTCATCGAACCCATATGGATTCATTGAGTTTCGAGAGTCGAGTTGAATATCCCCATCAGAATTATAAGAGATTTGCATCTTCCCATCGCCGGGGGTGAACATATACATCTCTTTGTATCCATGCATAGGGCTGTTTGAACCGAACTCCCACTTGGGGAGATCGGCTACATACATGTGATCGTAGTCTGGATCGTCTTTCTTACCCCAAGGTCCAGAGAAGTCGTATTCCTTTGGATCTTTTCTGTAAGCACTTGTCCCACCTACGGTGGGTTTACTGTATCCGTGACCAAATTCATGGTCGAATGTCTGATACCAGTCTCGAACCAGCATATTGCTATCGGTATTGGGCTTCGGCTTCATCTGGAGCGACCATCCATCATTGGATGCGGTGTTAGCAGCATGCGCTCGATTGTCGTTTACAGCAGTTTCCGTCAAGCTGAAGACTGTCTGAGCGAGCTTATCATCATCACTATAATTTTCATGGATGGAATCCTTGAGAGCTTTCTTGTAGTAATCTATATCCTCAGAATCTGCGCCAGAAATGTCGACACTATTCTCAAAGTGATCTGCTATAGCGTTCTTTTGATCTGTGTCGCTGAGAGTTTTGAAATCAACACCAGCGCGAATTTGCCAATCATCAGAGTCAATGTCGATTACATCTCCGTTTGAGAGAGTTACTTCATAGTTATCATTCCAAGGTGGGGACGTGACCGTTGCCGATCTCGTCTCCCCCTCAATGGGGTGATACAGGACTACATCTTGGTCTGTGTATGATAACTCATCTTTGCCAACTTCGGATGATCCGATAGTGACTCGCCGCATTGACGGTGTGATCTTCGTCTCGTCAATGTTGGGAGCTGATTCCCACTCAACGAATAGAGCCTGTGGGATCTCTCCCATCGGATCTTTCGTCTGAGGGTGGATTGCTTCGAACCTCTCACCAGAGAAATCACGATTGCCGGTGAGGATTATGTCAATGAACTCATCGTCATCTTCATCGTAGAACGTGACTCGATCGCCAGTCTCCCACTCGTCAATGCGGTTTGAAACCGGACCGTGTTCAAGGCGGCTGACGATCCGATCATACTCAAGCTCGAACGCAGATCCGTTGTCATCTGTCCCTATGAAAGTAGTTCCCTTCTTTTCAGAAATCTCGAGCCTTCGATATTTGGAACTACTCGCGTAGACTTTCTCACCAACTCGAACGTCTTCTTTTTCTACATTGAAAAGGGGATTATTCTTCTCAAAGTCAACAGTCTCAACAGCTACAATCTCAGTTTGATTAAGATCGGGAAGCCACTCTGTTGTTTGATTAGTCTCATTATCTACGAGTGTAACAGATCCATCGTCATCGACTTTGAGAACTTCACCCTCATGGATTATCCCGTAGTTGTCTCGATAAGCAAGCTCACGCCCAACCTTATTCTCAAAGTCTTCGAGATCGTTCCAATCATTCCGATAGAAATCTTGAGTGATCCCTGTAGGTAAGTCTCGAGGTCGGTAAATGTCGTAGTTGAAGTCGTCGTCAGTTGCTCGTTTGTAACCTAAGACTTGATCTGCTTCGTCGGGAACGTAGTAATTCGCACTATCGGTTGTGCCGACGTACTCATACTCGCCTTTTCGGAGAGTATAATGCTCGAACCCTGAGCTGGTCGGTCGAATCTGGTATTTGTCTTCGTTCCATCCGAAGTAAATACCATCATCAAACCGTCTAACTGGTGCGTTAGCGTAGGTGTTTTTCAGGATAGCGTTTTCAGGAATCTCCTTCGCTTCGGAGTAATCTCGAGAAAGATCGTTCCAATTCTCAGGATTATCCTCATCAGGACTACTCCGGTCAATGGAGGTATCCTCACCATCGCCACCTGAATCATCATCGTCAAATGAATCAGGCCGACCGCCATCATCATTATCGAAGTCAAGGCCGCCATCAGGCCGCCAGTTCATCTTTCGGACTACCCAAGGGAGTAGTGCTTCAACTGGAGGGCCTTCTGCGGGAAATTTCGCTCCTTCCTCGAGAACATCAGCGTGTTCTACGTTGTTGTAGAGTTTCGCACGAACGGTATAGGTAGAATTGCGAGTTTCAGCGTCACGAAAGCCTGCGTAGACTTCCGAATTGAAGATAGCGTCCTCCTCAGAGATAACCTTGCGAGCGTGATCTCTCGCGTTATCAACGAGATTATCAGTTGACTTCTCCATACCGCGATGGAGATCGCGTTCAATCTCATTGAGGGTGGACTCAATCCCGCTTACATCTACCTTTATTTTAACCATTATTGCGAAACAGGTTCACCGAAAATAGCAACGTGAGTGTCGTAAGGCGTCGGGGATTTTACTTCGTACTCTTGTCCGTCATACACAATTCGTGAACCGGACTCGGGAGCTTCTCCCCGCTCGAAGATGAACAACGCTCGATCTTCGTTATAACTCCCACCTCGATTTTCGAACTGAGTGTTACGGTTTGGATATGTTCGAACGCATTGAGTGGTGTGTGACTCTGACCACGTAGACTGTGGATTATTGAACGAGTTAGATCCGCTCGTCGATCGAGTCTTGATCGTTACCTCGTTACCGAGTCTATGAATCGTAGAACGAACTTGACGGTTCATAGACTAATACCGCCACCAGAATCATCTTCGCTATCGCTGCCATAGACGCGACGTTCGGTAGTTGCAATCCCGAAAGAAGTTTCAGGATTGATCTGCCGAATCGCCCGCTCCATGTTTCGATACCAGACGGTGTAATCGTCGTCTCCTTTCGCGAGAAGGGTGTCGTGGTCGATCGCACCTACCTGGATTGTCTGAGAGTCCAATTCACCAGCGGCGACTTTGAGAAACAGCTTCGTAGCCCAGTTTAGAGCTTCTTCCTGAGCAGAGTCGCCATACCAATCAGTTTGTTCAGGCCCCAGCGAACGTCGCGTCTGAATATGCCGCTTTGCGTCTGAGAGTACCGTCGTAAATTCCTCAGCATCAACAACAGCAGTATCGACGCCGGTAAAGCCTCGAACTTCGCTCTCGAGTTGTTCGTCGCTGTTAGCCATTAGTATAAAAAAGAACTAAGCTGGTTTAGCTGTAGTTCGTGTTGGTGCCCTCGAAGTGGACAGCACCAAGCGGGTTCGTCATGGACACACCGAAGTCCATCGTCGCGTGGCTGTTGATGATCTGACCGGGTTCAACAGCAGGACCGCCAGTCGGTCGCGTGATCTGCATCTCACGGTCGATGTACTCCTTGACCGGGTTCTCGCCAACGTCAATGATGTAGAACTCGTCGCCCGTCAGGTACGGGGTCGTAAGGATACTGACACCACGGGGGTTGACCGTCAGATCCCGAATGTCGGAACTCCGCATCCCAGTCGCCATCGGGATGTGGAAGTTGTGGCCCTCAAGCTCGTTACGAATCCCGCGCTTGAAGTCGAGGGAACCGAGAAGAACCTTGTCACCGTTCCAGCCGTGGTGATAGAGGTCGTCAGCAGCCTCCTCAACGTGGTCGAGGTGTGAGTGAGCGTTCGTGTCGCCGAACAGTTCTTCCGTATCCGCGAACGTGTGCGAGTGGCTTCGGGTGAAACCATAGTCGCCGTGATCGGGAACGTCGAACCAAACGTCTTCCGTACCATCCGCGATGCCATTGAAGATAACATCGTGGATAATACGATCCTCCGTCTCCATCCCCTCCTCGAGAACGTTCTGGACCTGCTTGAGAACGTGGTCCGAAGTCGAGTTCTCGAGGAACTTCTGCGTGAAGCCGAGAGAACGACCGTACTCCTGAGTACGGATCGTCATCTGCATGTAGTCGTCGTCCTGTGCGCGAGTCGTACCGGGGAACTCGCCCTCTGCGAGCTTTTCCCACTCGCCCGGTTCGGCCTCGATCTCCTGAAGGAAAGTCTGCTGGTCGACTTCCTCAACGAAAAGGTCGCGGAACGGACGATCCGCATCGTTGAAGTAATTGATCAGATTCTGCGTCTGCTCCGCAATCTCAACGAGCGGAACGTCGTCCTTCGTATGAATTTCGCGTGGTCGTGCCATAAAGAATTAGAAAGAGTTAGTTAAGTGTTTGAATCGTTAGAACGATTACGCGCTGGTAGCGTAATCGAAGTCAACATCGAGCAGGAACGTCGTGGTGTTAACAGCGACACCAAGAACCTGCTGAACGTCGCCCGTAGTCGAAGGCTCAGTCTGAGTGACTCCACCGCCAGCAGCGAGATAGACCGGCTCGTTCGGCGTGAAGTCAACGTCACCGTCTTCGTCCTCCAGGTAGATCCCGTGAGTGAAGTAGGTAACTTCGTCGCCAGCCTGAGTACGCTCCTTATCGTAGAGATCGTCCAGACGGCGACCCATAGCGCCATTGTCATGGAGGGTTGCGCTCCAGTAGGAGCGATCTCGAACCTCCTCCATGAGAACGCCAATAGCGGGCTGTGCAACACCGGAATCAGCGTCGGCGGGGACGACGATGGTATTCCCATCAGCGTCCTCAGTCAGACCGATAACGTCACCTTCCAGAACTGGAAGCGTAACGGAAGGGTCGAGAGTTTCACCGTCGCGGTTCAGCGGAGTGTCCTTGAACTTAGCGAATTTGAAGTTCGTCATTAGTAGTTAGTAGAAAATTTTGTTTAAAGCTGGAGGCCCGGAACGTCGCCGAGATAATTCTCCGCGAAATTCCGCTCTGCCTCATCCTCATCATGAGTCTCGCCCTTCTGACCCATGTCGGAGAACGTCTGGCCGCCGTCACCTTCATCTCCTTCGTCGCCTTCATCCTCACCTTCATCTTCCTCCTCCTCGGAGAAATCAGCGAGAATTTCGCGCTTTCGGGAGAAATCAAGGTTAGCGGCTTCATCTTCGCTCATGAAGGTAGCGTCGGCAACCTCAGCCGTAAGCTCCTCATCAGCATCCTCGAACTCAGCGAAATCGCCTTCGAGGTCGTCGATCTTTTCGCTGGCATCTTCGAACTCAGCGATATTCTGTTCCTGTGCGGTCTGGAATTTGCTGACAAGCTCTCGGGCTTCATCAGCCTCAAGCTCATCAACGTCTTCGTCAAAAGTAACCTTGGAGAAATCCATAGTTAGCATTAAAAGGAAATAGTCTCCGTGACGGCGGTAGCAAAGTTCTCCGGGGTATCTTCTACGTCCCCATCATCGAAATCGCCACCAGCCTTGTCGAGAACCTTCTCAGCGAAGGCAGTGGCCGGGAGGCCAACTCCACCTTCGTCATACCCACCGGGGAACGGAACGGTACTAAATTCCCGAATCCGCCCGTCAATGAGTTCAGGCTCTCCAGAGGCGTTCACGACAGCCTCGTAATTGTTACCGAACCCAACCGAACCATCAGTCATGGTCGGAGGGGTATGCGTCAGCCGATTGATTACCTCATCGTGCGTAGCAGCTCCGGTGTTGAACACACGGTTCATCACCATCAGCTTCTCAACAGAATCCGAGAACCAAACCTCCTTCATTTTCCCAACTTCATCGAGAGGTTTCTCAGAATGACCAAGCATGTACGGCTCTTGGCCTGAGTAGTCTTTGTCGGCAACTTCGCGAAGGAAATCCTCAGTCACCCGAACGCCGTTTCTATCTTCAGGCGCACCGGGTTCCATAGCTTCGTACACTACGTCGACCGACTCGAGGTTCCCTTCATCGTCTCGATTCTCACGCACACCGTGGTCGTTGAAACCATCGAGGTCGATCGAATCGGGGAAGTTTCGACCAGCAGTGAACTCGAGCCGATCGTCCATATCAACCGGCGTTACTCCATCGGAATCTGATGGAGAATCGTTACTTGAAAACTCTACTTCTTTGATGTTTACAGTCATAGAATCGTAAATACGTAAGTGACCCCTCCACCGAAAACAATCGTGAAAAGTGTGACAGCAGCCCCGAGAACCAATGAGTTACGTCGGCTGCGGTTCGAATTTTCCACAACATCTGTTTCCAGAGGGGCGATTCGATCTTCTCTTAGCGTTTCAACGTCACTACGGTTCTGTCGACTGCGTTCATCAGTCCGGGCGAGCTGTGCATTGAGGTCTTGTACCTCGCTCAGAATCCCCCGGAGAATTTCGATTTCAGATTCAGAGTCAGATTTGTCGTCCGAGTCTATCATTATGCATCTTCATCTTCAGTAATAGACTGACGATTTCGTTGGTTGGATTCGTCACGAGATGACTCTCGAGATTTCACCTCACCTCCAGCGGATTCAACGCCCGTACCAGTATCGGTCGGACTTCCACCATCAGGATTTTGAGCCCGATCTCCAGTCCCGGCGAGCGCAGTGATTAGAGGAATGATCTCCCCAGTAAGCTCGTCGGGCGATGGTAGTTCCACCTCAGGATCAATTCCCGCACGCTCAGCGAACGCTTCACGAGTTAGCATCCCGGTCTGATACAGCTTAATCAGCTTATCAATCTCAAGACGCTTCTCGGAATTAGAATGCTCACCGAACTCAAATTCGGGAACCACTCCATCGAAATCCTCGAGAGAGGACTCGACCAGGAGCGATTTGAAAATCTGCTGTTCGACTGCACTTTTAACGACGTTCTGTAGCCGTTTGATCCTACGCTTGAACGCAGGCATAGCGGCTGTAGCTTCACCAGAACCCCCCTCCATGTTTAGAAGAATGGAAGGAACGCCAAGTCCGGTGACGATTCGATCCTCGAGATGTTTGAACGTCCCCTCGAGCTTCATCGCACCTGCGGAAGATGATGTAGACGTAACACCAACGGTGTCGTGGTTAACATCGTGAGGGGCTGCAAGCATTGAGTCGGGCTCGATCTCCTCAACAGTATCCAGCCATCCCTGAATCTGATCCTCGGACCACTGTTCTTCTTCAGTACCGAGAGTCCAAAGGATCGGAGGATAAGCCTTCGTAGCAACGAATCGAGCGTAATCGAACTCCATGTCTCGGAGCATATCCGCTTGCTCCTTGACCGGCTCAACGAACGATCGACCGAAGTCTTCAGTCGGATCTTTAGTGAACCAGAGTTCAGCTACTTCATGTGGGTCGTATTTGGTGGCATCATCGTCGTCAGGACTGCCGCCACCAGGAGGTTCGAGAGCGTACTGCGTGACGAATCCAAATTCGTCAGTCTTCTTGTGCATCCGTTCGGTTGGGAGTAAACGCGGTCGGAACCGCTCCTCCTCAACCACCAACTCCATGAACGCATGCCCGTCTTGAACAGCGTATTCGACCCACTGATTGTAAACACGCCCAAATTCAGAATTATGAATCAGCAGGCGGAGTGATGGAACCTGCTGTTGCTGAGCGAGTTTCGATTCGTCGACGTTGGCGGTAGCGCCGGAAGATGTTCCTCCAGATCCATTAACTCCCGAAATATGCCGTGGGGAGATATTGAATCCGTCACCACAAATCCAGTCGACAAGGGTCTGTAGCGATTCATGGACGTGAGCATCTGTTCGGGCAATATCCCGATGATCCTCGATCTCGTCTTTCGGAGGTTCCGAAGATCGCGGCCCCTCGAAGGAACCTGCACTACCACTGTCTTTCTCTTTGATTACTCCCTTCGGAGAATCAGCGGCGAAATCCTGCCGCTCATCGGGTGGGTCAACAAAATTCTGAGTCATATAAATTAGAAAGCGCGTCTACGTCGTTTCGTACTCTTACGAGAGTACCGAGACTTTCTTGTATTACCGGAGCGGCTGTTTGAAAGACTGTAACCTTGTGATTCGGATGTGTCTGTAACCTTCAGACCAGTCCATCCGTCTTTAGTGAGACTGTCAGTCGATTCCGCCCCCTCAATGGATTGATCCACGCTAACTTCATCCCGCTGTTGAAGCTCTCGAGCTTTGTCTCCCTTGAAATTCGGAGGGAAAGCGCCCATCACAGTAGCCATAGCGAGGTCGTCCTTTCCATCAGGAGCGTGTTTCTTTCCAGAAAATCGTGGTTTAGAGTCTTCGTAGGTCTGCTGTTTGACGATCGCACCGAGTTGTTCCTTCATCTCGGTATCATCAGGAAGATAGACGAGATCATTATGTAGAGCGTAGTTCATATCGCCCATCATCTCCTCTACTGAGTCCTTATCAGAGAAATTGAATCCAGTATATCCACGACCAATCTCTCGACGGACTTCATCATGGAATCCTTGACCGACTCCGGTCATATCCATGACAACACTCGTTACATCCATACGGTCGTAAATCTGCCCGATTCTTCGAGCGACCGATCGGGGGTTTTGGCGACTCGCTGGACTAATACCCGCTCGAGATAGAACTTTGTCGTCTAAAATTTCGTGATAACGACAGTATCGACGAGGACCAGCGTGTTCGAAGACAGTTATAGCCGTATCGTCGGAATTGAACCCAATGTCCACCGCCATGACCATCGCGTTGGTCGTCTCGTGATGTTTGAGTCCATAGTCGCACTCAGGAGAGCTTCCTCGTTCTTGCGCGTCTTCTATAGTACCCATCGAAAAGAATCGGTACTCGTCGGACACAGGACGACAGAGGTACTCTTGAGAGAACCCATTGGGGTCTGAAGCCCTTTGAGTCTCCGCTGCCATGAGGTCAAAGTCCGGTCGGATTGGCTTTACGTCCTGCTCGAATAGGGAAATATCAGTGTCAATCTCATCCGCGTTCTCGAACGTCGGCTGTTCAAGCGCGAGGATACCCCGATCGTTCTTTCCATCGGCTGTTCCCGCTTCGTTAGCATTCAGGAACTCGTCATTGCTCGCCTTCGGCGTGGACACCTGGACCATCTGCGCTGAGCCGAGGCTGATGGTGGGTAGATACGCATCGAGGGTGGCTGATTGATCCTCAAGAAAAGCCATCTCGTCAATGAAGACCGTCTTCGGCGCTGGATCACCACGAGCGGAGTCCGGGTCGCCAGTGTATGCCTTGATCGTGGAACCGTTCGTGAGAACGATCTTGTCGTTGTTGATCTTCTCAGTCTGTATATCGATCTTCGCGTCTCTGATTAGACGTTCTATATCTCCAATCCGCGCTTCGGACTGAGATTTGGTCTTCGAGAGGATTGGGTAGAAGGTATCTGGCTTGAGTATCGCTTCAAGTAGGATACAGATCGCAATTGTGTAGGAAACGCCGATACGACGCCCCTTGTAGATATTGAGGATCTTCCCTTCCCCATAGAAGTAAGCGTGCATAATCCGAGGCTGATATGGCCTGAAAAGGCTCAAATCCTCGATTTCTTCCGTCTCGAGGTTCTTCGCCCGGAGTATGTCTTCAGCGAGAAGGTCTGGACGCCCGTTCCACCGCTCAATGAGCTGGTCAACGGTATCATCGCTACCTTCTGCGAACTTTTCAGCTACTTCTTGCATTACACTTCAAAAAGCGAGTGAGGCGGAGTCGAACCACCTTTCTCCAACACTCAAACTGCCTGCTGAGCGAGTCGCTGTCGAATTGCCTCTCGGTTGTCGTACAGCGACCGAATATGCTTCTTAACGACTTCCTCAATGTCTGAATCGATCATTTCTTCTCCAAATTCCCCAACGAGTTCGTCATAAGCGACTTGATCGGGGGTTGGGAGGTCGATCTCAACGTCTGGTTCCGTTCCTACTGGTTCTTCAGTCATTATTATCCTTCGAGAGCTTCCAAAGGCCGCTCATGTTCGCCAACTGCGAGACTAACACTCAGTTCGAAATAAGGATCGTCCCCAATAGCGGTAATATCGAAATCTTGGAGAACAAATCCCGCCCGATCAAGCAGTTCAACGGCCTCGAGACCCGCTTGATGTTTTTGTGGAGGTTCGATCTCGAAATTACTCACCATCATCTCCCTCGAAGGTCAGATTTTCTTCGAAATTCGCTTCCTCAGTATCCTCTCGGACGAGCTTTCCGTCTTCTACACTAAATTCAGATGTTTCGTTCGACATTATTGATCTCAACCCCCCGCTCAATGGGATTATCCGACAGAACAACACCGCAAGTCGGACAATCACCGCCATTCGGGGCGCTATAACCGCAATTAAAGCATTTCATAGTCAATTCACTTCATCACCAGCAAAGCTGATGGATCTTCTCCACGACGCTTCGGAATCGCACACTGCTTAGAAAGCACCTGCGTTGAGGGCTTGAAAATGTAATGTAAGCCGCCGACAAGCCCCTGGACGGGTCCACCAAGTCGATCTTCCAGTGCGTAGTAGAGATCAGCGTCCATGTGAGCCTCCTCCTCGTTCCATGTCCGAACTTCTGCGTTCTGGACGATCGCGTAATCTCTCGAGAAGGATTGGAGATATGGTTCAGCCACTGTCTTCGAAAATATCGTCGTCGGGATCGAACTCTGGCGAATCTTCACCAGAATCTCCCAAGACCGCAGTGGAAGCGACTTCAGTCAACTGCTCCATCGCGTTCGCTTCCTTTTCGTCAGCATCCATCTTCGATCGCGCTTTCGGAGTGATGCCAAGTTCCTTCTTGATGTCCGTAATCAGCTTCCGCTTGAGTCGAACGTCCTCACTCAATGCGTGGGGATTGTCTTTCTCAAGCAGGTTGCCGTTCTCGTCATAGATTTCCTGCCGCTTGAGTTCCCCTTCGCTAAGAATGTACTTATTAGCTCTCGCGTTCCGTACCTTCGCCATTGCGATGGCGTGTAGATCGTCGTAACGAGAGGGATCTTCTTCTCGAGAAGGCCAGCCGTAGGTATCAGCCCACGACATAACCCAGTCGTAGAGCTTCTGATCCTTCTCGTTAAATTCGCTCTCGAGATGTTCGTCTGTTGCGTACATTCCGTGTTTAATAGCCGCTAACTTTTCGAGATTATCGTTATGATTCGCTGCGTCGTTACTCCCACCGTGGAAGTTGCATGATGCGGTGTGACCACCGTCATCAGTTCGCAAGACTCGATTCTTGCAATATCGAGTTGGTCCGTCGTAGTCGTCTGGTTGCTTGCCAACTCTTGTCAAACAGTATGCAGTCTCGAAGGGCGTTCCCTCTTGCTCATACTTGTTAGACTTCTTGTACTTAAACTCCATTTCCGCAATCTCTTGCGGAGTACCCCCTGTTACTTCTTCTGACGCCATGATAAATTATGAATGTATAAAATGAGTGTCTCAAACCATTGAGGCGGGGTATAGCTCAACCAACAGTCAGTAGAAAAACAGAGAGAAAAGAAAACTCAGGGAAACCCCCAAGCTGAGAACCAAATAAACCAGAACCAGAGAGTCGAAGTTACCAACTCCGATACCGCAAAGAGAGAAATATTGTAGAAGACAACCTCCTACACTACTATTAATGGTAAACCCTTTATATACCCCCCACTGGGTATATAAGTGAACTCTCATTATCCCGGTACTATTACTCGAGTGTACCACCACATTGAGGGTGCTTTTGCTTCTATCTCTTGGTTGTACTACCAAATAATATCCTGACACGCAGTATGATTTCTCACAATGATATATAGTAGCCGCGACAGTTTTATAAACCCGAAAAATAGCAATTACTTATATGCACTCCCGACATAGTTTGGGTGCCACCAATGATGAGTTAATCCAGCGGTCACATACGGATACTAACAACACATATTTCAGTACCACTCTGATTGAAACGATCTCAGAGTTACTATCCATTGATCCGGCGGAGATTCCACTCAACCTGTCGGATATTATAGACACCGAAATACTCGATCAAGGATATAGGTTTCATGAGAACGACGACTCATGTATCCGATCTATGTTCGACTACGGGGGATATACAGTCGAGTGTTGTACGTGCGGCTCGATCTCGATCTTCGGCGACGAAGCGAGACACCAGGAGGGACTGATCGAACACCCCGCCTCAATGAATTGAACACCTGAGGTTAGCGACCTCGAGAGTGCGACCGTAGGGTTGAACCATCCGGGGGAAGCGGGGGAGTGCGAAATCGGATTTTTCTGACTCAGAATTGGGAATTTCAGAGAGGGAGTTACCTAAGTAGCGCACGCACAATCGTAGTTAAAGTTCTAACCCCTCGAGTTGCCACATGCGGTGTACATGCGCTGTGTGTACGTTCTGTGTGGATAGCTGTGTGTACATGCACACAGACTGTCTCTCAGCTAGTCGATCCCCTCGAGATGGGGGTATGACACACTCTCACACACCCCGCTCACGATCGTGAAATAAAGTGATGTAGAATATTTAACATCAGCCCATATTTCTTGTAATTGTTACGCGCGTACCTGTCCAGACGCCTGTATCGTACACACAGCGCCGCGCAGTGTGGTTCTCAGGGGTATAGCTCTCTATATCCCCCTCGAGCGTCCATACAGCCTGTTGTTAGAGACTTCAGATATGCTCAAATCGGACAGCTGAGGCCACCAACACGCCACTATCACCCCACTATCACCCCCACGCCACACCCACCGCACGATCACACCCCACGACCGGCATATCACACTTAATTACGGGGTTATCCATAAGGGCAGAACCATGATATTTAGACTCTCTAACACGATAGCGTCAGACGTACACCCGTACTGCGGTTTTCCAAATATTTACCGGCAAAACCGTGGGGTATGGATTAGTCGGGTTTGCTTATATCAGGCTCTATAGTGGGGGGTATCACCCTACAGACTCAACTCATTGAGCCTTGTAGTGGTGGAATTAATCACCCTTTATATAATCTATCAGCCAACCCTACGGTTAGCCTTATCCGTGTAACCCCACTTGTCTATAGTAGGTCAATCAGGG